>Ga0181530_10000556_pt1 | contig 47461 bp, 40 predicted proteins | sample PEATcosm2014_Bin_42_FD_119769 | JGI IMG/M metagenome (GOLD analysis project Ga0181530, IMG submission 119769) | Peatland microbial communities from MTU Mesocosm Facility, Houghton, MI, USA - PEATcosm2014_Bin10_60_metaG | ecosystem: Environmental > Terrestrial > Soil > Wetlands > Peat | place...
GCCTTGATGGTGTCCTCGACGAAGCCGGATTCGTTGAGCGTGTCGGTGTGGATCATCACCTGGATGTCGTAGTCGTCGGCGACCGACAGGCAGCAGTCGATCGCCGCCGGCGTCGTGCCCCAGTCCTCGTGCAGCTTCAGCGCGCAGGCGCCGGCCTTGATCATTTCCTCGAGCGCCGCCGGCCGCGACGCATTGCCCTTGCCGGCGAAGCCGAGGTTGACGGGAAAATCGTCCGCCGCCTGGATCATGCGCGCGATGTGGAACGGCCCGGGTGTGCAGGTGGTGGCGAATGTGCCGTGCGCCGGGCCGGTGCCGCCGCCGAGCAGCGAGGTGACGCCCGACATCAGCGCTTCGTCGACCTGCTGCGGGCAGATGAAATGGATGTGGGTGTCAAAGCCGCCGGCGGTGAGGATCTTGCCTTCGCCGGCGATCACCTCGGTGCCGGGCCCGATGATGATGGTAACGCCGGGCTGGATATCCGGATTGCCGGCCTTGCCGATGGCAAAAATCTTGCCGTCCTTGAGGCCGACGTCGGCTTTGACGATGCCCCAATGGTCGACGATCAGCGCATTGGTGATGACGGTGTCGACGGCGCCCTGCCGGTTGGTGATCTGCGATTGGCCCATGCCGTCGCGGATCACCTTGCCGCCGCCGAATTTCACCTCTTCGCCGTAAGTGCAAAAATCCTTCTCGACCTCGATGATGAGATCGGTGTCGGCGAGGCGCACGCGGTCGCCGGTCGTCGGCCCGAACATGTCGGCATAGACGGAACGGCTCATCTTGGTCGGCATTGCGGGCTCCTGATCAGGCGGCGGCTTTGAGGTCGAAAACCCCTTGTAATATCCCGTGTGCTATTTTGTAGCCGGTGGCGCGGCGCCGCTCGACGCCGTCGTGGGAAAAATCGCGAAAGCCGTTTTGGTCTTCATATCCGGCATCGCCCGAGAACGAGATTTCGACGGTCTCGACGCGCTTGTACTTGTTCGCTTTCGCCGCGAGGCTAGCCGGCAGTCCGCCGGGGACGAGCTGCGCGATCGATTCGATTGTCTCGATCAGCTCGTTGAACTGGTCGGCGGTGCTCTTGTCCTGACGCAGACGGTTGCCGAAGCGGAGCTGATTAACGCGATCGCTCACCTCTGCAAATGAACGCGGCGGCTCGGCCGCCAGCGGGAACAAATTCATGATGACGAGCAGCCGCCTGACGTCGGCGTGGCCGCTGAATGCGTCAATCACATCGCCAAGCGGCGTATTGTCGACCACGCCGCCGTCCCAATAATGGCGTGCGTCGCTGCCGCTTCCGATGTCGGTCCAGGGAAACTGCGGCGGCAGGCTGCCGCTCGCCAGCACGTGGTGCGGTTCGATCGCGATGCCTTTGGTCTTGCCGACGGCGCGGTTTGCGAATCGCTTCAGTTCGCCGCTCTCGACGTCGGCCGCGGTGATCACGAAAGTCGTGGCGCTGGCATTGAGCGCCTTGAAGTCCACGTGGTTTGACAGCGTGCCCAGCAGCGGATGGGTGTTGTAAAGAGAAGTCAACGTCGGCTGGAACGTGTAAAAATGCGGAACGTACCAGAGCGGGATGTTATCGGTGACCGCAGACGGCACGAACGGCAATGCGGCGATCATCAAGTCCCCCCACAACGCCTTGAGCCGCTTGCGCGCATCCGCCCGGTCGCGCGCGCCGACCACGCATGCCGCGTTGATGGCGCCGATCGAGACGCCGGCGACTGCCTTGAGCGTGACGTTTTGGCCGTTGCGCACCGCGTCGTCGATCATCTCCAGCAGGCCGACGATGCCGCCATATTCGTAGGCGCCGAGCGCGCCACCGCCTTGCAATACAAGACCGATTTCCATGGACTGTGCCGGCGATTTGGTCAGTGCCGCGCTCATGATGGTCTCCGGTTCAAGACAAATCCCCAGAATTATCCCCATGCCGGTTCCAAGCGCGCCGGCGCACGCTTTAACTTGTGTCCCGCTATCGGAGCGTTATCCTCACTGTCAGATCGCTCGCCTTTGGTTCTGCCGGATGTGACGATCGCCAAGGTCGGATTGGCCTGGATGCGGAGCCGCTATCGGCAGCGCATCACGTGGTAGATTTGATCCTGGTTCCCAGCAGCGGATAGCAGCGCTGAGAACGTGACGGGCGGGCGCAAGCTCGCCCGTCATGATTCTTGCCGCCGAGTCTTCCTGCACAAAGCCTCGGTGGACCATGTTGTGCCGCGCGTCATTTTTTTAGCTTTCCCATGACAGCTTGGCGAAAACCGTAAACGGTGCGCGCGCCAGCAACCGCGACCAGTGTCACCTCGCGGCTCTGGCCGGGCTCGAAGCGCACCGCTGTTCCCGCCGCGATGTCGAGGCGCATGCCGCGCGTCTTGGCGCGATCGAATTGCAGCGCCGGATTGGTCTCGAAGAAATGATAGTGCGAGCCGACCTGGATCGGCCGATCGCCGCTGTTCGACACCGTGAGCGTCAGCGTTTTGCGGCCCTTGTTGAGCTCGATTTCGCCAGGCTTGATGAAATATTCACCGGGGATCATTGCAACCTCTTTGGCATCCTCATCGGATCGGCTCGTGCACGGTGACGAGCTTGGTGCCGTCAGGGAACGTCGCCTCGACCTGGATTTCGGGGATCATCTCGGCGATGCCGTCCATCACCTGGGCGCGTGAAATGACGTGGGCGCCGGCCTCCATCAATTCGGCGACAGTGCGGCCGTCGCGCGCGCCTTCGAGGATGAAATCGGAGATCAACGCGACCGCTTCGGGATGATTGAGCTTGACGCCACGCTCCAGCCGCCGCCGCGCCACCATCGCCGCCATGGCGATCAACAGCTTGTCTTTCTCGCGCGGGGTGAGCTGCATGGCACCCTTTCAGTTCAGCCACAGCCGCGGCAACGGCGCTGCGTTAAGCGCCGTGAGCACGGCAACGAGATCGCGGCGCAGCGCGGCGCCATCGCTGGCAACAAGCCGCGCCACGACGAGCCCGTTCCAGGCCGATATGCCGACTTCGCCTACAAAACGATCCTGCATGACGCGGACCGCAGCAGCGTCGCTGTCGTCGCCAGGATATTTGATAATGCTTGCCACCGCCACGCCGCCGGCTGTGACGGCGCGTTGCGCCAGGCGTTGCGAAATCTCGCCGTCGAGACGCAGGGTCTCGGCAAAAACCAGCGCGCCGTCGACACGCAAGCGCCAGCGGTCAAAAAATTGCCCCTGGACCACGGCTTCGCCCATGGCAGAGCGGCCGAACACGGCGGCTTCCGCCAAAACCAGATTGGCGTCGCGCGCCAGTTCAATGTCGATGCCGCGCCGCAGCCGTGCCTGATCGAAGACGATCGTCTCCTGCGGCAGCCACGCCAAAGCGCCGCCGGGACCGACCTCGAGTTTGACGCCGATGTCCGTGTCGGGGCCGAGCGAGCGGTAGATCTTCTCTGCCGCCGCGGTGGTGACGGAAAGCCGCGCGCCGTCGCCGACTTTGATGTCGACGTCGAAGCGGTCGCCGCCGGTCATGCCGCCTGCGGTGTTGACGATGACGGCTTCCAGCGCGGCTTGGCTATTACCGTTCGGAAAGCGGACCCGCAACGAGCCGGCTTCGTGGACGCGGCCGCGCCGGCTGCCGCCAAGCCCTGCCGCCACGGTGAACGCGACGCGTCCCACGGCGCGATTGCCGGCAAAGATCTCGTTGCGTAGCGGCGCGCTGCCCACCATCAAGCCGGCCTTCAGAAATCAAGCGTCAAATCGCCATGGCGCGCTTCAACGCGCCCTCGTCGAGATCGTCGCGGTTGCAGGAATAGACGACGGCGCCGCGGTCCATGACGGCGAAATGGTCGCCGAGTTCGCGGGCAAAGTCGAGATACTGCTCGACCAGCACGATGGCGATCTTGCCGAGCGAGCGCAGATAGGCAATGGCGCGGCCGATATCCTTGATGATCGACGGCTGGATGCCTTCGGTCGGCTCGTCGAGCAGCAGAAGCCGCGGCCGCATCACCAGCGCGCGGCCGATGGCGAGCTGCTGCTGCTGGCCGCCCGAGAGGTCGCCGCCGCGCCGGCGCAGCATGGATTCGAGTACCGGAAACAGCGAAAACACGTCGTCGGGCACGCTGCGTTCCTCGCGCGGCAGCGGCGCGAAACCGGTGCGCAGATTTTCCTCGACCGTGAGCAGCGGAAAGATCTCGCGGCCCTGCGGCACATAGGCGATGCCGCGCCGTGCCCGCTCCGGCGGCTTCAGCGCGGTGATGTCGCTGCCTTCCCAGATGATGGTGCCGCGGCTCACCGGCTGCTGGCCGGCCAATGCATCGAGCAGGCTGGTCTTGCCGACGCCGTTCCGCCCCAGCACGCAGGTGACCTTGCCCGGCTCGGCCTTGAGCGAAACGGCCCGCAGTGCCTGCGCGGCGCCGTAATGCAGGTCGATGGCTTGCACATCGAGCATGGTTAGCGCCCCAAATAGACTTCCACGACGCGCTCGTTCTGCGAGACCTGGTCGATCGAGCCTTCGGCAAGCACCGAGCCCTCGTGCAAACAGGTCACCTTGACGCCGAGGTCGCGCACGAAGGTCATGTCGTGCTCGACCACGACGACGGTGTGTTCCTTGTTGATCTCTTTCAGCAGCTCCGCGGTCTGCCGTGTTTCCGTGTCTGTCATGCCGGCGACCGGCTCGTCGACGAGGAGAAGCTTTGGATCCTGCGCCAGCAGCATGCCGATCTCGAGCCATTGCTTCTGGCCATGCGACAGGCTGCCGGCGAGACGGTCGCGAACCGGGGTGAGCCGGATGGTCGCCAAAATCTCGTCGATGCTGCGGTGCTCGGACGGCGTCTCCCGCCACCACAGCGTGGCGCGCGCCCGGTGATCGCCCTTGAGCGCCAGTTCGAGATTGTCGAACACGGTGTGACTGTCGAACACGGTCGGTTTCTGGAATTTGCGGCCGATGCCGAGATTGGCGATCTCGGTCTCGTCGAGCTTGGTGAGGTTGTCGACGCCGTTGAACATGACGTCGCCGCTGTCCGGCCGGGTCTTGCCGGTGACCACGTCCATCATCGTGGTCTTGCCGGCGCCGTTCGGGCCGATAATGGCGCGCATCTCACCGGGCTCGATGGTGAACGACAGATTGTTGAGCGCCTTGAATCCATCGAACGACACGTTGACGCCGTCGAGATACAAGAGCGCGGTGGTGAGTGCTTCCATCCTCATTCCGCCGGCAGCGGCTCCCTGACGCCGTCTTCGGCGGCGGCCGAGACGCGGGCGCGGCGCAGCGCCGTCCAGTGATGCAAGGTGCCGATGACGCCGCGCGGCAACAGCAAGGTGACGCCGATGAACAGGCTGCCGAGCATGAACAGCCAATACGGCGCCAGCACACCCGAGGTGAAATAGGTCTTGCCGTAGTTGACCAGCACGGCGCCAAGCGCCGCGCCGGCGAGCGTGCCGCGGCCGCCGACCGCGACCCAAATCACCGCCTCGATGGAATTGCCGGGCGCGAATTCGCTCGGATTGATGATGCCGACCTGCGGCACGTAAAGCGCGCCGGCGATGCCGGCCATGCAGGCCGACAAGGTGAACACGAATAGCTTGTAGGATTCCACCCGATAGCCGAGGAAGCGGGTGCGCGCTTCGGCGTCGCGAATGGCGATCAGCACCTTGCCGAATTTCGAGGTGACGATGGCGCGGCAGACCATGAAGCCCGCCATCAGCGCCACGCAGGAGATCGAGAACAGCATGTTGCGGGTCGCTTCCGCCTGCACGTTGAAGCCGAAAATGTCCTTGAAATCGGTCAGGCCGTTATTACCGCCGAAGCCGAAATTGTTGCGGAAGAAGCCGAGCATCAGCGCGTAGGTGAGCGCCTGGGTGATGATCGACAGATAGACGCCGGTGACGCGGCTCCTAAACGCGAACCAGCCGAACACGAAGGCGAGCGCGCCCGGCACCGCGACGATCATCAGCACGGCGTATGGGAAATGCTGGAAGCCATACCAGAAGACCGGCAGTTCCTTCCAGTTCAGGAACACCATGAAGTCGGGCAGGATCGGATCGGCATAGACGCCGCGGGTGCCGATCTGGCGCATCAGATACATGCCCATGGCATAGCCGCCGAGCGCGAAGAATGCGCCGTGGCCGAGCGAGAGAATGCCGCAATAGCCCCAGATCAGGTCGATCGACAGCGCCAACAGCGCGTAACAGATGTATTTACCGAACAACGCCACCAGATAAGTCGGCATATGCAGCACCGACGATTGCGGTACCGCCAGATTGAGGATCGGCACCACGACGGCGATCGCCGCGACGATAATCAAGAATATCATCGCGCTGCGATCGAGCGAGCGAATGAGGATATGCGAGGTCATGCCTCGACCGCCCGGCCCTTGAGCGCGAACATGCCGCGCGGCCGTTTCTGGATGAACAGGATGATGAGCACCAGGATGGCGATCTTGCCGAGCACCGCGCCGGCCACGGGTTCGAGGAATTTGTTGGCGATGCCGAGCACGAACGAGCCGACCAGCGTGCCCCACAGATTGCCGACGCCGCCGAACACCACGACCATGAAGCTGTCGATGATGTAGCCCTGGCCGAGATTGGGACTGACATTGTCGATCTGGGAGAGCGCCACGCCGGCCATGCCGGCAATGCCCGAGCCCAGGCCAAATGTCAGCGCGTCGACCCGGCTGGTGCGGATGCCCATCGACGCCGCCATGGCGCGATTCTGCGTCACCGCGCGCATTTCCAGGCCGAAGCGGGTGAAGCGCAAAAGCCCGAGCAGCGCCACGAAGACCGCAAGCGCGAAACAGATGATCCACAGTCGGTTATAGGTGATGGTGATGCCGCCGAGGTCGAAGGCGCCGCTCATGAACGACGGATTGCCGACCTCGCGATTGTTCGGCCCGAACGCCGTGCGCACCGCCTGCTGCAAAATGAGCGAAAGCCCCCAGGTCGCCAGCAGCGTTTCCAGCGGCCGCCCGTAGAGAAAGCGGATGATGCAGCGCTCGATCAGGATGCCCACCAAGCCGGCGAATAGGAACGCCAGCGGAATGGCGATGGCGAGCGAGTAATCGAACAGCGCCGGATAACTGGTGCGGATGGCGTCCTGCACGACGAAGGTGACGTAGGCGCCGATCATCACCATTTCGCCGTGCGCCATGTTGATGACGCCCATCACGCCGAAGGTGATGGCGAGCCCGATGGCCGCGAGCAGCAGCACCGAGCCGAGCGAAATGCCGTACCAGGCGTTCTGCACCGTGTTCCAGACAACGAGGCGGTTGCGGATGGCAGCAGCGGCGCTGGCGGCGGCTTTCACGACCGGCGCCGCGGTGCCGGAGGGAAGACTTTGCAGAAGTCCCAGCGCGTCCTGATCGCCGCGCTCTTGGATCACCGCAACGGCGGCGAGCTTGTCCTCGTCCTTGGCGTCGTCGCTGGTGAGGATGATCGCGGCGCGCGCCTGCATCAGCACCCGCTTGATGCGGGGCTCCTGCTCTTTTTCGATGGCGCTTTCGAGAGTCGGCAGCGCGCTCTGCTCGCGCGACTTGAACACGGCTTCCGCAGCGTCCAGCCGCTTGGCCGGATCGGGCGACATCAGCGTCAGCGCGCCGAGCGCGGCATCGATGGTGCCGCGCAGCCGATTGTTGATGCGGACGGTGTCGAGATCGGCCGGCGCGTCGCCGGCGAGCGGCTGCCCGGTTGTGGGATCGGTCAGCTTGCCGTCGTCGTCCTGGATGTAGACCGCCTTGCGTTCGGCGCTGAACATGAGCTGGCCGTCCTGCAAGGCGCGGATGATGGCTTCTGCCCGCGGGCTGCCGCTCGCGGCGACGGCGGCGATGCCGTCATTGGTGTCGTCGAAATCGTCGGTTGTGAATTTCGCCAGCGCGTCGTCGATAGCCGCGGCCCGCGCATTGGTGCAGGCCAGAACGAGGCCTAAGGCCAGCAACAGGGCGGCGAGACAAGCTCGGCAAAAACGCATTGCATATCCCGGGGAGATTACGCGGGAAGGCGGTTCACCGCCTTCCCGCAAACTTGAACGTCAGCGTGCCGTCGTTACGACGCGCCGCCGCACTTCTGCGTCACTTTGTTGAAGTTGCCGCACTTGAGCTTCACCCAGTCGGCTTCGAGATCCTTCGAGCCGGGCAGGTAAGGCGACCAAGCGGCGCCGGGAATCAAATCCTTGGTCTTCCACACCACGTTGAACTGACCGTCGGGCCTGATCTCGCCGATATAGACCGGCTTGGTGATGTGATGGTTCGGCAGCAAGGTCGAGATGCCGCCGGTGAGGTTCGGCGCCTGCGTACCGGGCAGCGCGTCGATCACCTTGTCGGCATCGGTGGTGCCGGCTTTCTGCACCGCCTTCACCCACATGTTGAAGCCGATGTAGTGCGCTTCCATCGGATCGTTGGTGGTGCGCTTCGGGTTCTTGATGAAGTCGTGCCACTCCTTGATGAAGGCGGTGTTGGCCGGCGTCTTGATCGACTCGAAATAATTCCATGCGGCGAGATGGCCGACCAGCGGCTTGGTGTCGAGACCGGCGAGCTCTTCCTCGCCGACCGAGAACGCCACCACCGGAATGTCGGTCGCCTTGATGCCCTGGTTGCCGAGCTCCTTGTAGAACGGCACGTTGGCATCGCCGTTGATGGTGGAGACCACCGCCGTCTTCTTGCCAGCCGAGCCAAACGCCTTGATCTTGGAGACCTCGGTCTGCCAGTCGGAGAAGCCGAACGGCGTGTAGTTGATCATGATGTCCTCGTCCTTCACCCCTTTGAGCTTGAGGTAGGCTTCGAGGATCTTGTTGGTGGTGCGCGGATAGACGTAGTCGGTGCCTTCCAGCACCCAGCGCTGCACCGAGCCGCCGTCCTTGCTCATCAGATAGTCGACGGCGGGAATGGCCTGCTGGTTCGGCGCGGCGCCGGTGTAGAACACGTTGCGCTCGCTCTCCTCGCCTTCATACTGCACCGGATAGAACAGGATGCTGTCGAGCTCCTTGAACACCGGCAATACCGACTTGCGCGATACCGACGTCCAGCAGCCGAACACGACGGCGACATGATCCTTGCTGATCAGTTCGCGGGCTTTTTCCGCGAACAGCGGCCAGTTCGATGCGGGATCGACCACGACCGGCTCGAGCTTTTTGCCGAGCAAGCCGCCCTTCTTGTTCTGCTCGTCAATGAGCATCAGCACCACGTCCTTCAGGGTCGTCTCGCTGATGGCCATGGTTCCGGAAAGCGAATGGAGAATGCCGACTTTGATCGTATCCTCGGCCTTGGCGGGCAGCGCCGCCAGGAGACCAAAGGCAAGACCCGCCGTGGCGGCAAGCCAGCGGCGAGGCGGTCGCCCGGCGACCGCGCCTATGGGATTGAGCATCGCGATGTCCTCGTGTTTGACGCGCGCGACCGGCCCGGCGCCGTCCCGCAGCGCCCTAAATCGCAAGGAGCGTGCCAAGCCGCGACTTGCCATAAGGGACTGGACGGACAATACGAATCGGCGAGCCGGCGGACCGCTGCGGCACTGGCGCTTATTTTGAATCCGGCTTGGGAGAAAAATTGCCTATTTTCTAGGCGCTAGCATGAAATAATAGGAATAATAGGAATGATGCTGCTGTTTCCATAGGCAAGTCTTCTACGATGAGTTACGCCCGTTTATGTCCGTTTGACATCAAGCTCGAGGCCGGGCTTCGATCCGGCCGCCGTAAACAGTGCGGCGCAAACGACCCGATGACCAATTTCGTCAACCGACGGCAGTTCATGATCGAATGGGGCCATTGCGACCCGGCCGGCATCGTCTTCAACAGCCGATTCTTCGAATTCTTCGATTGGGGCACCTGGACCCTGTTCGAGGCGGCGCTCGGCGTGAAGCCGCACGAGCTCGGCCCGACCTTCGGCATTATGGGCATCCCCTTGGTCGATGCCGGCGCGCGCTTTCTGGCTCCGGCACGGTTCGGCGACGTCGTCGAGCTCACGTCGCGGGTGAGCGAGTTCCGCCGTTCGAGTTTCGACGTCGAGCATCAGCTCCTGGTGCATGGCGCGCTTGCGGTCGAAGGCAAGGAGACGCGCGTCTGGGCGGCGCGCGACGCGGCCGATCCGTCGAAAATCAAATCGCAGCCGATACCGCCGGAAGTCACCGCGTGCTTTGCCGTGTAGCGTTCGCCGGGTTTGAACGGGACGGCGGTTATTGCTATTGAGTTGGCGCAATAAAAAAAGCCATTGAAGCACCGCATGGCGCGCATTCTGCAGCTCACGCTCAACGGCCGCGCGCGGACCGACGCGGTTCCCGACAACGTTTTGCTGCTGGATTATTTGCGGGAACAGGTCGGACTCACCGGAACGAAAACGGGGTGCGACGGCGGCGAATGCGGCGCCTGCACCGTGCTGGTCGACGATTCCCCGCGCCTGTCATGCCTGACACTCGCCGCAATGGTCGACGGCTGCCGCGTCGACACCATCGAATCGCTCGTGACCGACGGGCATCTCTCCGCCGTGCAGCGCGGATTCCACGAAAAGCTCGGCTCGCAATGCGGCTATTGCACGCCGGGATTCATCATGGCGTCGGCGGGACTATTGCGGCGCAATCCGCGGCCGACCGACGACGAAATCCGCGACGCGCTCGGCAGCAACATTTGCCGTTGCACCGGCTACGTCAAAATCATCGAGGCGGTGCAGCACGCTGCGGCGCTTCATGCGGCGGGTGTTTCACCGTGAACGAGATCCTGCCGGCGCATAATATCGGCGACTACGTGCCGATGATCGACGGCCCGGAGAAAGTGTCCGGCCGCGCCAAATACACCGCCGATCTCATTGCGCCGGGGATGCTGGCGGGGCGAATTTTCCGCAGCCCTTATTCGCACGCCGAAATTCTTGAAGTTGATGTGTCGGAAGCGGCGAAGCTGCCGGGCGTGAAGGCCATCGTCACCGGCGCCGACTGCGACAAGACTTTTGGCGTGCTGCCGATCGCGCGCAGCGAGTATCCGCTGGCACGCGACAGGGTGCGCTATCGCGGCGAGCCGGTCGCCGCCGTCGCCGCGATCGACGACGCCACAGCAAAAGAGGCGCTGCGGCGCATCAAGCTGAAAGTGCGCGAGCTGCCGGCCTATCACACGTCTGCCGAGGCGATGGCGCCGGGGGCGATCGCCATTCACGATCGAAAACCGCAAAATCTCGAGCGCGACGTGTTGTTCGAGCTCGGCGATGTCGAGGCGGCCTTCGCCGCCGCCGACCTGGTCCGCGAAGGCACCTACAATTGCGCCGAGGTGTGCCAGAACCAGATGGAGATGCACGCCGCGGTCGCCGATTACGACGTGGTGCGCGACCGCATCACCGTGCACGCTTCGACGCAAGTGCCGTACTACGTCCACCTGATGCTGTCGCAAATCCTCGCCATGGACATGTCGCGCATCCGCGTGGTCAAGCCCCATGTCGGCGGCGGCTTTGGCTGCCGCACCGAGACGCTCAATGTCGAGCTGATTGCCGCGCTCCTTGCCCGCAAGGTCGGCGGCTGCGTGCGCATCATGGTCAACCGCGAGGAGACCTTCATCACCCATCGCGGCCGGCCGGAGACCGATATCAAGCTCAAGATCGGCATGCGCAAGGACGGTGTCATCACCGGCGTCGAATGCGAATGCATCCAGCGCGGCGGCGCCCATTCGGGCTACGGCGTGGTGACGATCCTCTATGCCGGCTCGATGCTGTACGCGATCTACGATCTCAACAACGTCAAATATCTCGGCAAGCGGGTGCTGACCAATACGCCGCCATGCGGCGCGTTCCGCGGCCATGGCACCGTCGATATCCGCTTCGCCTTCGAGAGCCTGCTCGACGAGATGGCGCGCGCTCTCGGCCTCGATCCATTCGCGGTGCGCCGCGCAAATCTTCTTAGTGCGCCGACGTTTACGCAAAACGATCTGATGGTGAACAGCTACGGCCTGCCGGAATGCCTCGACTGGGTCGAGCGCGAGAGCGGCTGGCAGGCGCGCAAAGGCAAAATGCCGAAGGGCAAAGGACATGTCAGCAAAGGCCATATCAGTAAAGGTCTTGGCATGGCCTGCTCGCATTACATCAGCGGCGCGTCAAAACCGGTGAACTGGACCGGCGAGCCGCACGCTACCGTCAAGATCAAGCTCGATTTCGACGGCTCGATCGTGGTGCTGTCGGGCGCCGCCGATATCGGCCAGGGCTCGACCACGATTCTTGCGCAATCGGTCGCCGAAGTGCTCGGGCTCGATCTTTCGCGCGTCCGCGTCGTCACCGGCGACAGCGAAGTGGTGCCGAAGGACAATGGCTCCTATTCGTCGCGCGTCACGTTCATGGTCGGCAACGCCGCCATCGACGCGGCACAAAATCTGAAAGCGGTGCTGATCGCCGCCGCCGCGCGAAAACTCGAGGCCAAGCCGGGCGAGATCGAATGTTTGGGCGAGCTCTATCGCGCCGGCGCCCAGGACAAGGGCCTCACCTTCAACGAAGTCGTCGCCGAGGCGCTCAAAGACACCGGCACCATCACCGTCACCGGCAATTACTCGACCATTCCGGAATCCCACGGCGGCAAGAAATATCGCGGCTCGGCGATCGGCGGCACCATGGGCTACAGCTATTCGGCGCAAGTGGTCGAGGTCAGCGTCGACGAGGAGACCGGCGTCGTCACCGTCGACAAGGTCTGGGTCGCGCACGATTGCGGCAAGGCGCTCAACCGCCTCACGGTCGAAGGCCAGGTGCAAGGCTCGGTATGGATGGGCATGGGCCAAGCCATGAGCGAAGAGGCGGCCTATCACGAAGGGCTCATGTTGACCGCCAACATGTTGGACTACCGCGTGCCGACGATCCAGGATTCGCCGCCGATCGAAGTCGGCATCGTCGAGAGCATCGATCCGCACGGGCCGTTCGGCGCCAAGGAAGCCGGCGAGGGCTCGCTGGCGGCGTTCCTGCCGGCGCTGACCAACGCGATCGCCGACGCCATCGGCTTGCGTTTCAACGATCTGCCGGTGACGCCGGATCGCGTGTTCGCGGCGCTGGAAAAACGCGTGCGAACCAAGGGCAACAAGCAGAACGGCGGTGCCTAGTGGACGCGCTGCCGCAGTTCGACCTGGTCCGGCCGCGGACGCTTCCTGAACTGGTCGCGGCGCGTGCCGCCCATCGCGACAGCCAGCTCATTGGCGGCGGCACCGATCTCATGGTCAACATCCGGCGCGGCATCGTCGCCCCGCCGGTACTGATCGACATCAACGGTGTCGCCGAGTTGCGCGGCATCAAAGCCGATGCGCAGGTGCTCGAGATCGGCGCCGCTGCCACGCTGACCGAGGTCGCCGTGCATCCCGACGTGGCTAAGCATTATCCGGTCGTCGCGCAGGCCGCGGCCCATATCGCCGGCCCAACCCACCGCAACATGGGCACCGTCGGCGGCAATCTCGCGCTCGATACGCGCTGCATCTTCTATAATCAGAGCGAATGGTGGCGCGACGCCAACCACCATTGCCTGAAGACCACCGGCGACATCTGCCACGTCGCGCCGAAAAGCCGCGGCGTCTGCTTCGCCACCTTCAGCGGCGACCTGGCGCCGGCGCTGCTGACGCTCGATGCCGAAATCGACATCTCCGGCCCATCGGGGCGACGCAGCATCCCGCTCGCCGATCTCTATATCGGTTATGCGCGCCAGGACGAGCCGGTCACCGAGACTCGCGGCGACGGCAAATATTTCCTGGCGCTGCGCGCCGGCGAATTCATCGCCGCGGTGCGGGCGAACAACACGGCCGGCCTGTGTTCCGCCTACGACAAGATCCGCATTCGCCGCTCGATCGAGTATCCGGTCACCGGCGTCGCCGTGGCCTTGCGGCGCGACGGCGACAAGCTTGCGGATTTGCGCGTCGCCTTCACCGGCACCAATCCACGTCCGGTGCGACTTGCCGGCACCGCGACCTTGTGCGGCGGCGCGCTCGACGACCGCGTGCTGGCGGGGCTCGACGCGTTGGTGCGCGACCAGATCATGGCGATGAAAACGACGTTCACGCCCGGCCATTACCGCCGCCGCGTCGCCGGCGTGCTGGCGCGGCGATTGGTGCAGCGGCTGTTCGCGGGCTGAATTTGGCAAAGAAGATATTTTCGCCGAACCAGGTTCTCGCCGCGTCATTCCTCGGCGGGCCGATGGCGATGGTCTATGTGTTGTGGAAGAATTTCCAGACCCTGGAAGATCCCCACGGCATGCAGCAAATATTGTTCTGGGGCTCGATCTTCATCATCGCGCTGATGCTGTTTTCGCCGCTGTTGCCGAATAGCTGGCTGGATTTCGTGATCCCCTTCGCCTATCCGCTCGCCGCCTGGTCACTGGCGGAGAATTTCCAAATGCCGAAGCAAGCCATCGCGGATTCGCAAGCTTACGAATTTCAATCGGCGTGGAACGTCATCGCCGTCAGCATCGTTTTTCTGGTTGCGATGGTCGTCGTCACCTTCGCGTGGTTTTTTGTATTGGTGGCCGTTGGGCTGCTTTGAGCGGCGCATTTCCAGTCGACGGCCGAGTGCAGGCGCTACGACTCCAATTCCCGCAGCTTGAACCGCTGAATCTTCCCCGTCGCGGTGCGCGGCAAATCGGGCCGCACGTCGATCCAGCGCGGATATTTCCATGGGCCGGCGCATTCCTTCACGTGCACGCGCAACGTCTCGATCAAGCGCTCGTCGGCGGCGTAGCCAGAGCGCAGCACGATGAAGGCCTTCGGCTTGATCAGGCCGTCGGCATCCTCCTTGCCGATGACGGCGGCTTCGAGCACCGCCTCGTGGGAAGCGAGCGCGGCCTCGACCTCGAACGGCGACACCCACATGCCGGAAACCTTGAACATGTCGTCGGTGCGGCCGCAGTAATGGTAATAGCCACCCGTTTCGCGCACATATTTGTCGCCGGTGAAAGTCCATTCGCCGGCAAAGGTGCGCCGGCTTTTGGCGCGCTGGTTCCAATAACCGTCGCCGGCGGTCGGGCCGCGCACCACGAGCTCGCCGATCTCGCCATCGGCAACCTCGCGGCCGTCCTCATCGACGATCTTGAGGTCGTAGCCGGGCACCGGCTTTCCGGTGGTGCCATAACGCACGTCGCCGGGCTGGTTCGACAGGAAGGTCTGGAACATTTCGGTCGAGCCGATGCCGTCGAGCACGTCGACGCCGGCCGCCGCGCGCCAGCGCTTGCCGAGATGGCCGGGCAGCGCTTCGCCGGCGGAAACGCACAGCCGCAAGCGGTCGGAGCCGGCGCCGTGGGTCATGTCGTTATGCGCCAGCAGCGAGGCATAGAGCGTCGGCACGCCGTAAAAAATCGTCGGCCGATGCCGGCGCATGATGTCGAATACGGCTTCAGGCGTCGGCCGCTGCGGCAGCAGCACGGTGGTGGCGCCGACCGACATCGGGAACGCCATGGCATTGCCCATGCCGTAGGAGAAAAACAATTTCGCCGCGGAGAACACCACGTCGTCCTCGCGGATGCCGATGACGCGCTGGCCCATCAGCCGTGCCGCCGCCATCGGCGTAGTGTGGATATGCTTGACGCCTTTGGGATCGCCGGTCGAGCCGGAGGTGTACAGCCAGAATGCGACTTCGTCGGACAGCGTCGGCGCGGCGTGCAGCTCCGGTTGCCCGCGCGCCAGTAGCTCGGCGAAATCATGCACGTCGCGGCCGCGGAACTCAGCCTTGTCGTCGGCGCTGGCGCCAATGAGGATGATGGTGCGCAAGTGCGGCAGACGATCGAGCACCGGCACGATCGTCTTGGCCAACGACGCCGAGGCGACGATCGCCGCGGCGCGGCTGTCGCCGAGGATATAGGCGTATTGCTCGGCATTGAGCAGCGTGTTGAGCGGCAGCACGACGATGCCGGCGCGCACGCCGCCCCAGAACGCCACCGGAAAATCGACGGTGTCGTAGAGCAGGAGACTCAAGCGCTGTTCCGGATGCAGCCCGAGATTTTTCAGCGCATTGGCGAAACGGCAGCTGCGCGTTTGCAGCTCGCCGTAGCTGAGCGAGCGATCGGAATCGATAAAGGCCGCCTTGTCGCCGAGACCGCGCGCGACCGGAGCGTCGACCAAGTCCGTAACCGCGTTGTACGGCCTGCGAACGAGGAGGTCTTCCAGCATCGGACGTTCCACCCTGAGGCAGATATATCACGCCAAGGCGCGTTGGCGCGCCAGGGGTTTTCGCATTAGGATTAAGCGCATCAGCAGGGGGTGACCAATGATTCCGTATCGGTCGAGGCGCGGGCGCAACGCAGTCCGCGGTTTCGTTCTATTCGCGCTCGCGGCGGCTATTTTTCGTCCCATTTCGGGCAGCGCCGACGGCGCGCTCGCTGTCGGCTTGCCGCCCGACGTGGTCAAGCAGGGCTTTGCCTACGGCTATGTCACCGATTACCCCGACCCCAACCAGGCGGACGCGCAGGCGCTGAAGAAATGCCGCGATACCACCATCGCCGGCGTACGGCCGCTCTGCGAGGTGATCCAGGACTTCAAGAACCAGTGCGTCGCCGTGGCCATGGACCCGCAGGCCGGAACGCCCGGCGTCGGCTGGTCCGTCGCGCCGGACCTGCACACGGCGGAAGCGCAGGCTTTGTCGAAGTGTGAAGATACCGCCGGCCCGGGCCGCCGCGCCGCATGCGCGGTCGATCATTCGTCATGTGACGGAAGCGCGAAATAAATGCCGCGGCCGGCCGGCCGTGTCGCCTTCGCGGCGGCCATGCTTGCGACCGGTGGCGCCGCGGCGGTTTTCGCACTACCATGATCCATTCACCAGCGGAGGGGCGTATGCGTTCATATCAGTCGAACCGGTTTGGCACGGCCGGCGCGTTTGTCGCGCTGGCGCTGTTCTGTGGTGGCGCTCTTGGTCCGAGCCAGAGCATGGCTGCCGGCGCGCTCGCCGCCGGCGTGCCTGCTGACGTGGCCAAGGGCGGCTTCACCTACGGCTATTCCAACAACAATACCGATATCAATCAGGCCGAGGCCAAGGCGCTGAACGCCTGCCGCACGACCAAGGACGCGACGACCGACGCGAATTTGCGGTCGCTCTGCAAAGTGCTCCAGGACTACAGCAACCAATGCGTCGCCGTCGCCATGGACCCGCAGGCCGGAACGCCCGGCGTCGGCTGGGCGGTCGCGGGTGATTTGTTGTCGGCGGAACGCCAGGCGCTCGGCAAATGCATGGACACGGCCGGCCCGAGCCGCCGCGCCGCCTGCGTCGTCGATCATTCGGGCTGCGACGGCAACGCGAAGTAGCCGCATCGCCTCATGAGCCGCGCCGGTGCCATCGCTCGCGCGCACGCGGCTTTCGACGACGGCCGTTTCCTCGCCGACTTGAAGCGGCGCGTCGCCATTGCCAGCACCAGCCAGGAAGCGGCGCGCGCCGGCGCGTTGCGCGCCTATCTCGACGACGAGATGGTGCCGGCGCTGACGCCGCTCGGTTTCACCTGCCGCATCCTCGATAATCCGCACGGGCCGCCGGCGCTGGTCGCCGAGCGCATCGAGAATCCGGACTTCGTCACCGTGCTGGTCTATGGCCATGGCGATACCATCGCCGGCCAGGACGAGCTGTGGCGGCCGGGGCTCGAGCCTTGGCGGGTCGTCGTCGAAGGCGAGCGCATCTATGGCCGCGGCACCGCCGACAACAAAGGCCAGCACAGCGTCAACATTGCAGCCCTTGCCGCCGTGCTCGAAGAGCGCGGCACGCTCGGCTTCAACTGCAAAGTGCTGATCGAGATGGCCGAGGAAGTCGGCTCGGTGGGCCTGCGCGAACTGTGCGCGCAGTACCGCGACGACCTGCTCAAGGCCGATGTGCTGATCGGCTCCGACGGCCCGCGCATCGCGCCGGACGAGCCGACGATTTTCCTCGGCGCGCGCGGCGGCTATCCGATCGATCTGATCGTCGAGCTGCGCGAGGGCGCGCATCATTCCGGCAATTGGGGCGGGCTGATTGCCAATGCCGGCATCGTGCTGGCACAGGCGCTCGCCACCATCACCGATGCGCGCGGCGCGATTTTGGTGCCGGAATGGCGGCCGCCGCTGCCGCAACCGGTGCGGCAGGTGCTGGCCGGCGTCGAAGTCGACGGCGGCGAAGACGGACCGCGTGTCGACCGCGACTGGGGCGAGCCGGGTCTGTCGCCAGCCGAGCGTGTCTTCGGCTGGAACAGCTTTGAAATTCTAGCCTTCATCACCGGCACGCCGGAGCGTCCGGTCAACGCCATCCCCGGCAGCGCCCGCGCCCATTGTCAGCTTCGCTATGTGGTCGGCACCGACGTCGATGACGTCATTCCGGCGCTGCGGCGCCATCTCGACCGCCGCGGTTTCCATAACGTCGAGGTGCGTGCCGGCCGCGGCAGCTTCTTCAACGCCAGCCGGCTCGATCCCGCCGATCCGTGGGTGACCTGGGCGAAACTGTCGCTGGAGCGCACGACCGGCAAATTGCCGACCATCCTGCCCAATCTCGGCGGCTCGCTGCCCAACGATATTTTTGCCGACATTTTGCGGCTGAAAACGATCTGGGTGCCGCACTCCTACGCCGGCTGCTCGCAGCATGCGCCGAACGAACACCTCTTGGCGCCGATCGCCCGCGAAGGCTTGGGCCTGATGGCCGGATTGTTCTGGGATTTTGGCGATCCGGCGGTGCCGCGGCCGCCGCATCGCGCTTAAGATTTCACTCCGCCGCGACGGCCGCGTTTGTTCGCTGCGCCTGCCGTTCCATCTCGCGCCGGATGCGGACCGCTTGCGAGCTTTCGTCCAGCGCGACATCGGCCGCGGTCACGAACGCGCCCGCGGCAACGTTGTGCACAAGCTTGACGTGATGAGCGAGCCCGATCGGCAAGGCGCCGAGTTTCAGGCTGCGCGCCGCCGGAATGAGTTTGGCGTAGACGCAATAGCCGCCTTCGCCGTCGAGCATTTCACCGGCTGCCAGGTTGCGTTTGGCGACCGTCACCGCATCGCCGCGCCAGGCGCGGCAGCTGCCGGTCGGCTCGCCGCGCAGCGCCACGTTGAGCACCGAGATCGACAGTTCCAGCCCGATCAAGTGATAGGGCTTGTACATCGCCGCGTAACGTCCGGTGGCATCGGTCGGCAAGCCGTATTGCTTGAAGCAGGCCGCGGCGTAATCGCTTTGCGCCTTGAACACCACATAGACGCCCCAGCGCAGGTCGCGTTCGACCGGCTCGCCGTTGCGCTTGAGCGACGACACCACTTCGACGACGCCGTCGCCGGCCAGCACGCCGCCCAAAGTTTTCGGCCGCAGCACATGAGCGAGCTCGTCGGCGCCGCATGGCGGAAAGATCAAGCCATCAAGCGGCACGTCGAGCTGGCACGCGTTCGCGACCGCGGCCATCTCGATGGCGGATTTGGTGCCGTCGAGAAACGAGTTGAACATCTGCGAGTTCATGCCGGCGCGCTTGGCCTCTTCGGCGGTGAGGCCGTAATGCTGCCACACGCCGTCGGGCGTGACCGTGTGATAGGCCGGCAGATATTTGGTGCCCTTGCCGGCGGCGGCGACGATAAAACCCGCCGAACGCGCCCAATCGACCATTTCGGCGATCAATGCCGGCTGATCGCCATAGGCCATGGAATAGATCACGCCGGCCGCGCGCGCCTTTTGCGCCAGCCACGCGCCGGCGAGCGCATCGGCCTCGACATTGACCATGACGATGTGTTTTTTCGCGTCGATCGCCTCGATCGCATGCGCGATGCCGGCTATCGGATTGCCGGTCGCTTCGATCACGACTTCGACGCGGTCGTCATCGATGGCGTCGCGCCCGCGCTCGGTGAAACGCGTGCGCGCGATGCAGGCCTCGTCCCAGCCGACGTTGCGGCATGCCGCCTTGGCGCGCTCGGTATCGAGATCGGCGATCACCGCGGCCTCGATGCCGGCGATCGACGGCACCTGCGCCAAGAACATCGAGCCGAATTTGCCGGCGCCGATCAGCCCGACGCGGACCGGCTTGCCGGCCGCGACGCGCGCGGCGAGCATGGCTTGCAGGTTCATGGCTTGATCTCCGTAGGCTGCTTCGGAGAAGAGATCTGAAAAAGCGGCGGCCTTGTTATTACTCCGCCGCGACGCGGTGCGAACGCGCATAGGCCAGCAGCGCGTCATCGGCCACCGGCACGATCGGCGCAAAGTCGCGGTGCGCGATCCATTCCGGCCGGGTGAATTTGGTGATGTGGTTGGAGCAGGCGCACAAGGTCAGATAGACGATCTTGCGCGGATAGGGCGTGATGTTGGGCGGCGAGGCGTGCACCAGGTTGCCGTGGAACATCAGCACCGAGCCCGGCTTGCCGGTTGGCGCCACGATGCCGCCCTCGGCGGCGAGCCGCGTCACCGTCTCCTTGTCGAGCGTCCACAGCGGATAGGACGTGGTCAGCGTGTCGTGGCCGGCATTGAGCACGCCCTGCTTGTGGCTCTTCGGGATCAACAGCAGCGGGCCGTTGATCGGCATCACCTCGTCGAGGAACACGGCGATGTTCATGGCCCGCGCCTGCGGCATGCCGTCGTCGCGCGCCCAAGTGCCGTAGTCCTGGTGCCATTGCCAGACGTCGCCCTCGAAGGCGGCTTTGGCGTTGAGCTTGAACTGATGGACATAGACCTCTTCGCCGAACAATTGGCGCAGCGGCTCGACCACCCGCGGATGGCTTGAGAGCAGGCGGAACGTCTCGTTGAAGGTGTGCGCGGCAAAGGCGGTGCGCGGCGCGCCGGTCTTCTCGCGCCATACCTCCTGGCGATCGAGTTTCAGGATCGCCTCGGCGTCGTCGCGCAGCAGCGCGATCTCTTCCTCGCTGAAGCAGTTCGGGAAGAACAGATAGCCCTGCTCGTCGAACTCTTTCAACTGACCCGGCGATAGCTTCATGGCGTTTCCAGACGTGGTGTCGTTAGCGCACGGTGTGGCGCGCGCGGAGCAGTCGGTAATTTATCCCATCGCCCGGGAGCGATCCAGGTTGGCCGGCAGGACAGGTCTTGGCGTGCTCCGGGAACTTCGCCGCTCGAAGCCGGTTTGTATCGGTATATTTTCATCAGGCGCTACGGAAGCCCCTTGCGCCGCCTCGGTTTTTTTGGGCTGGAGCTTAAATTGAGCTTGTCCGGTGACGCAGAACAGGGCCGGTCGCAAAGCCCCGACCGGCTGAGGCCCTTTGCGCTGATCGCGGCGCTCGGCATCGTTTATGGCGATATCGGCGCCAGCCCGCTCTACGTCTTTCAAGCCATCGCCAAGACAAACCACGGCCATTTCGACGAACTCAGCGCGCTCGGCAGCCTTTCGCTGATTTTCTGGACTCTGGTCATCGTCGTGTCGGTGAAATATGCGCTGGTGGTCATGCGCGCCGACAATCGCGGCGAGGGCGGCATTTTGGCGCTGATGTCGCTGATCCGGGCAAAATGGCACGGCCGCAACAATTATCTTATCGCCTTCGGATTGATCGGCGCGGCGCTGCTCTACGGCGACGGCATGATCACGCCGGCAATTTCGGTGTTGAGCGCGTCGAAGGGCTGAAGCTCGCCAGCCAGGATTTCGCCCGCTATACGATGCCGATCGCCGCGGTCGTCCTGTTGCTGCTGTTCGTGGTTCAGCGCTACGGCACTGCCGCGGTCGGCCGGGCATTTGGGCCGGTGATGCTGCTTTGGTTCTTGGTCATCGCCATCCTCGGCGCCATCGGCATCGGCAGGGCGCCGCATGTCATCGTCGCGGTCAATCCGCTCTATGCCGCGTCATTCTTGATCCATCATGGCGTTGCGAGCCTCGCCGTCCTCGGCGCGGTGTTTCTTTGCGTGACCGGCGCCGAAGCCATGTATGCCGACATGGGGCATCTCGGCCGCGAGCCGATCCGGGTTGCCTGGACGGCCATCGTCTTGCCGGCGCTGCTGCTCAACTATGCCGGGCAAACCGCCGTTGTGCTGCAAAGCAGCGGCGGCGACGCCAATCCGTTTTTTGTGCTGGCGCCCGCTTGGCTGCTCTATCCGATGATCGTCCTGTCGACGCTCGCGACCGTCATCGCCAGCCAGGCCATCATCACCGGATCGTTCTCGCTGACCCGGCAGGCGATGCAGCTCGGCTGGCTGCCGGGGATGCATATCAATCAGACGTCATCGGAGCAGTATGGCCAGATCTACGTGCCGTTCGTGAACTGGCTGATGATGCTGGGAACGCTGGCGCTGACGGTGATATTCGTAAGCTCGGATCGGCTTGCCGGCGCCTATGGCGCGGCGGTGTCGACGACCATGCTGATGACCACGGCGATCCTGTATCGCATCATGCGGGTGTCGTGGCGCTGGCCGGCGTGGGCAGCGGTCGGCGTATTCTCCGTGTTCATGACCGTCGATATCGCTTTCTTCGCGGCCAACACGCTGAAGATCGCCGAGGGCGGCTGGATACCGTTGGTGGTCGGCGGACTGCTTTTCACCGTCATGACGACCTGGCGCGCCGGCATGGACGCAATCCATCGCACGCACGAGCGCGAGATCGTGACCACTGCGCAATTCATCCGGCGATTGCGCGACCACAAAATCGAGCGCGTTCCCGGACGCGCGATCTTCTTGACGCGGCTGCGCGGCTCCATTCCGCCGTTGATCGCCGATCACGTCCGCCAGTTCGGTTCGCTCTACCAGGAGGCGATTGCGCTGTCGGTGAGCTTTTCGATCCGGCCGCGGGTGCGGCCCAACAACCGGCTTCATGTCGAAAAGCTTGGCGAAGGTTTTTGGCACGTGACGGTTCGCTTCGGCTTTGTCGAAGTCCCGAACGTCGCCAAGGCGCTGCATCTGGAAAAATCCAAGTGTCCGATCGATCCGGACAATGCGATTTATTTCAGCGAGCACGACAATGTGGTGGCGCGCAAGGGCAAGCCGCGGCTGGCCGCCTGGCGGCGGCGGCTGTTTTCGTTCCTGTCCCGCAACTCGATCCATCCCGCCGACCTGTTCAACATTCCGGCGGAGAATTTTGTGCAGATCAGCCGGCAAATCGAGGTTTAAGCGGCGCTACACACGAAAGACCCAGAGAGCGGCCTTGATCGCTTGGACAGCGTTTCTGTTCGTGTTGATGATCTTGTCAAGGACGGCGCGAAGCGCCGCCGCCTTCGGCGGTCTTCGATCCTTGACAAGATCATCAACACGAACAATTGGCAGCCAAGCGATCAAGGCCGCCATCCCGATAGGTGGAACTTGTCCCTTCCACGCGGTTGCCTGCGGTGCGGTTTTGGAGGAAAGTCCGCCAGATCAAGAATTCTGCGGAGGATTCGCCGATGGAAATCATCCCGCTGGGTCCAGGCTTTGCCGCCGAACTGCGCGGCGTGACGCTGGCCGAGGTCGCGGCCGACGATGCCGTTTACGCTGCGGTGCGCGCGGCGTTCGAGGATCATTCGGTTCTGCTGTTTCGCGGCCAGGAGGTGAGCGGCGAGGGCCAGCTCGCCTTTTCGCGCCGTTTCGGGCCGCCCGAAGTGACCAAAGTCGGCTCGCTCGGCACCGGCACCAATTTCGTCATCCTCACCACCATCGGCGACGACGGCAAGGTGGTGCCCGAGGATCACCGCTATGCCATGCGCAACAAGGCCAACCAGCTTTGGCATACCGACAGCTCGTTCAAAGCAGTGCCGGCGCTGACCTCGGTGCTGGCGGCGCGCACGATTCCGGATCACGGCGGCGAGACCGAATTCGTCTCGACCCGGCTCGCCTTCGAACGGCTTGATCCGGCGCTGCAGAAGAAGCTCGAAAATTCGTTTGCCTGGCATCACTATGGGCACTCGCGCGCCAAGGTCGCCGCCGGCCTCGCCACGCCGGAGGAGCTCGAAGCCTTGCCGCCGCGCTGCTGGCGCCTGGTGTGGCGCAACCCGGTCAATGGCCGCGGCGCGCTCTACATCGCCTCGCACACCTACGCCATCGAAGGCATGGAAAAGGCGGCGGGCAAAAAACTGATCGACGAGTTGACCGCCGCGGCGACGGCGCCCGGCACAAGCTACGAGCACAAGTGGAAGAGCGGCGACGTGATCATGTGGGACAATCGCGCCACCATGCATCGCGGCCGGCCGTGGCCCGGCAACGAGCCGCGCTACATGGTGCGCACGACGATCTCGGCGACCGCGGCGGACGGCCTCGAAACCATGCGCCCGCCGTCATTGCAGGCGGCGGAATAGAGCCGGCGCACGCAGTGAACGTTCATCTGGTCGGCAGTATTGGCCTCGATACGGTGGATGAGGTTTTCCGCACCGTCGGAGAATTGCTCGGGCCTTATCTGCGCCGCGTTCCCGACGGCGAGGTCGGCGGGCGGCGGCTGTGGATCAGCTGGCAATATCCGCTGCTGCGCGCCAGCGTGTTCCTGCGGCCGGATCCGTCCGGCGCCGTCCGGCCGACCAATCGCTTTCCGCTCTTGACCCTGGCCGAAGGCGTTGCGCCCGCGGACGTGCACTTCGGCGAGCTCGGCTATGCCCGCGAGGCGCGCGCCTCGTATCTCGATTTTGTGGCGGCGCGCGACAATGGCACGCTACCCAAGGGCATCCGCTTTCAGGTCTGCCTGCCGACGCCGTTTGCCGTGGTGAGCTCGGTCGTCGTGCCCGCGGTGCTGCCCGTGGTCGAGGCCGCTTACGAGCGCGCCATGATTGCCGAAGTCGCCGCGCTCTGCCGGCATATCCCGCATCGCGATCTCGCCATCCAGTGGGACGTGTGCAACGAGATGGTGGTCTGGGACGGCCAGGCCAGCGATGCCGTGCCCGCCGGCGTGCCGCGCGAACAACTGATCGAGCGCATGCAGCGGCTGTGCGCCGCGATCCCGGGCGACGTCGAGTTCGGCCTGCATCTTTGCTACGGCGATTTCGGCGCCAAACATTTCGTCGAGCCGAAGGACGCGGCGAAGATGGTCGAATTCGCCAATGCGCTGGCGAAAGCTATACCGCACAAGCTCGCCTATATTCACATGCCGGTGCCGATCGAGCGCAACGACGACGCGTTTTATTCACCGTTCCGCGATCTCAAGCTCGGCGACGGCACCGAGCTTTTTCTCGGCCTCGTTCATGCCAAGGACGGTGTCGACGGCACGCGGGCCCGGCTCGCGGCGGCGCAGCGCTACGCGCAGAAATTCGGCATCGCCACCGAATGCGGCATGGCGCGTGCTCGCTCGGAAGACACGGTGCGCGCGCTCCTGAAAATCCATGCCGACATCTGCGCCGGCGCCTAGGCGCCTTCGGGTCATCGCAACACAAAGGTGCACGCAGTGATGTGCTTTTTCCGCATCGCGTTCTGCTGCGCAATGATCGCGCTGAGCGGCGGCGCGCATGCCCAGACTTGGCCGAGCCGTCCGATCAAGCTGATCGTGCCGACCGGGCCCGGCGCCGCCACTGACGTGATGGCGCGGCTCGTGGCCGACGGCGTGTCGCGCACGCTCGGCCAGGCGATGTTCGTCGAAAATGTCCCCGGCGCCTCAGGCATCCTCGCCCATGAGACCGCCGCGCGCGCCACGCCCGACGGCTATACGCAGTTGTTCACCAACACTTCCGGCATGGCCATCAATCTCATTTCGTTCGAGCAACTGCCGTACGATCCGACGCGCGATTTCACCGCCGTGGCCGTGGTGTGCAATCTGGCGCCGCAAATGTTGTCGGTGAACGAGGCGCTGCCGGTGACGTCGGTTGCCGAGCTGATCGCCTATGCCAAGGCCAATCCGGGTAAGCTGTCCATCGCCTTCGACAACACCGCGGGCGCCGCGGCGTTCGGCGCAAAGCTGTTCAACAAGCGCGCCGGCCTCGATCTGATCGAAGTGCCGTATCGCTCCGGCGCGCAGATGGTCCAGGACGTTGCCGGCGGCATCAATCAGGTGATGATGAGCTCGATCGCCGCCGCCAACGCGGTGGTCCAGGCCGGCAAGGTGCGCAGCCTCGCGGTCACCTCGGACATGCGTTTCCCGGGATTGCCGGACCTGCCGTCGCTGCGCGAGACGGTGCCCGGCGTGGTGATGAACGGTTTCTTCGCCATCGTGGCGCCCGCGGGCACGCCTGCCGAGATCGTCGCCCGGCTCAATCGCGAGATCGGCCTGTACCTCAATGGCCCCGAGATCCGCGACCGGCTGCTGGCCTTCGGGCTCGCCACCGCTGGCGGCGGCACGCCCGAGAGCGCCGCCGCGACCATCCGCAAGGAGCAGGAAGAGTGGCGCGCGTTCGGCAAGGAACTCAACGTCGAGCCGCAGTGACGGTCGCGCGAGCACGAGGGGACATCATGGCGCGCAACGTTTATCTTGTCGGCAGCGTGCCGATGGTGAATGCGGCGGCGGTTTTCGAATCGGTCAGCGCCGCTCTTGGCCCGCGCATCAAGCGGCTGCCCGACGGCGAGACCGGCGCCCGCGGCGACTGGATCACTTGGCTCGAGCCGGTGTTTTCTGAAAATCCAGCGCTACAAAAATCCGGCGAGTTCTTCCGCGTGCACGCGAGCGGCACCGGGCGCGAACGTTACACGCTGAAACCTGGATTTCGCGCCGAAGACGTACGCTTCGACAATCTGTTCTATGCGGATATTGCGAAGACATCCTACGCCGACTTCAGACGGATGAAGGATGCCGGCAAGATCGCCGCCGGCACAAAATTCCAGGTCGACCTGGTGCCGGCGCATTCGGTGATCTGGTTGTTCCTGGTCGATGCCCTGCATGCGCCGGTCGATCCGCTCTACAACGACGCGGTCAAGCGCGAGATCGACAAGATCGCCGCCGCCATCCCACACGATGAATTGGCCATCCAGTTCGACGTCGCATCCGCCGTGTTCGCGCGACTCGAACGCAACGAGGCGTCGAGCTACGGCCGCAGCAAGGCGGAAATGCAAGAGACGTTCAGCGCCATCGTCGCCGACCTCGGCAACCGCGTGCCGGCCGGCGTCGATCTGCTCTATCACCTCTGCTACGGCGATTCGAACCATCGCCACGTGGTCGAGCCGACCGACATGGGCGACATGGTCGAATTCGCCAATCGGCTAGCGCGCACGATCAAGCGGCCGATCGATCTCATTCACATGCCGGTGCCGCGCAACCGCGCCGACGATGCCTATTTCGCGCCCTTGAAACGGCTGACGCTACGGCCCGAAACCGAGCTCTGTCTGGGCCTCGTCCATTACACCGACGGTGTCGATGGCACGAAGCAACGCCTGGCGACGGCGAGGAAATACGCCGAAAAATTCTCCATCGCCACCGAATGCGGCTTTGGCCGGCGCGATCCGCGCACGATTCGGGACCTGCTGCGCATCCACGCCGAAGTTGCGGATCTGGATTAGGGCGTGAACTCATAAATGCGCCCGGACCTCAGGCCACTTGGGGTCTCCACGCGATGACGCCTTCCGTCCGCGCCCGCACTTCCGGCGAGGCCAGACACGTGGCCACCGCCTCGTAGCCTGAGGCACCGGGATAGGGGGCGACGCTGATCGGGGGACTGTGATTGCCGGGACAGAAAATGATCGCCTCTTCGGCACCCACTGCGGCCAAGTCCAGAATCGCGCAAGAGCGCGTGAGCAAGAAAAGCGACCGCGCGCCGGGCCCGCGGCGGCGGAGGTTGGCGATTAGGGCCTCTTGTGCGGCTTGGTCCAGCCCCTGTTCCACCATGTCAACAACCACGATGGCCGCACCTTCGGATTCCAGTCCGACAAGAAGGGCAACCAGGGCCTCCGAGGCCGCAGCACCGTCTTCAACGAGCCAAGCCAAGGTCTGATCGACCCTGGACTTAAGTGCCGGGTCGGCGTCCAGTTGCGCCCGCGCCGCCGCGCCGCCGTGCTCCAACCGATCGAGGCCCAAGAAGACGGCGTCAGGCAGGGTTTCGGCAAGACGCTTGGCCAGCCGTGTTTTGCCGCTGCCCAACGGACCGATGATGTAATTCAACGGCCGCACGTCTCTTAGTTCGAATCGTTCGCCGCCCCAAGGCCAAGGAAGATCGAAGGCGACGCTGAACTCGGCGGGCGGTCCCAGCAGGCGCGCCAGTTCTCTGGCTGTCGGGGACTTGCCCTGCGCGAGATCGGCCCGAAGGTCACGGACCTTCTCGACCACGCCGGTCAACTGGCGGATTCGGCCTTCGAGTATTGTCTGGTGCGCGGCCAGGGCCGGCTCCAAGCCTTGAGGATCATCTCCGAGCACCCGCGCTACCTGGGAAAGGCTGAGTCCGAGCGCGCGCAGGGCTACGATCTCGGCGGCTCGGGCCATCTCGTCGGGACCATAGACCCGCCACCCGGCCGCAGTGCGGCTGGGGGTTATTAGGCCGTGTCGCTCATAGAGCCGCAGCGCCTTTGCGGAGACGCCGAGGCGCTGAGCGGCCGCGGAGGGGTTCAGAAATTGGGCGGAAGCGCTCACGAATCACCTCGTTGTTTGCTGACCGCTGTCGTTATCGGGGCAGTCCCAGGGGCCGGGTCAAGAGGGTGTTCGCGGCATTCGGCAATTTTCTCCGCGGACCCAGACAACGCGCCGACCTCGACGTTCAGCGAGCGGGATGATGAGCCGCATTCAGGCTACGGCTGCGCGTTAATGAGTCCGCGCCTAGGCTGCCTCAGCGACGAAACGATTGCGCATCTTGCCGAGGCTTTCGATCTCGGTCTCCATGACGTCGCCGGCTTTGAGAAAAGTATTGGTGCCTTGGCCGACGCCGCCGCAGGTGCCGCAGCTGAACACGTCGCCGCTCTGCAAAGATAAAATGTCGGAGGCGTATTCGATCTGCTCTTCGGGCGTGAAGATGAATTGCGAGGTGTTGCCGTTCTGCTTGGTCTCGCCATTCACGGTGAGGCGGATGAACAGGTTCATGTGGTCCGGCACGAACGCGCGCGGCACCAGGAACGGTCCCATCGGCGCGAAATTGTCGTGGCTCTTGCCGCCGAGCCAGTCCGAGCGCAGCCCCGGCCGGTCCGGGCGGATCTGCAGGTCGCGGCAGGACACGTCGTTGGTGGTCATGAAGCCGGCGACGTGATCGAGCGCGCGCTCGGCCTTGATGTGCTTGCCCGGTTTGCTGATCGCGAGCGCTATTTCCGCTTCCCAGTCGATCTTTTTCATGCCGCGCGGAATTTCGATATCGTCATAGGCGCCGGCCAGCGTGCTCGGAGCTTTCAGGAACAGATACGGATGCGAGGTCGATTTCTCGCCGGTGAATTTCGGGCCGCCGGCCGGCGTCATGCCGGCGCGGATCATCTCGTCGACGTGCTCCTGAAAATTTTGCGCGGCGTAGAACATCTTGCCGGGGCGCCCGACCGGCGGCAGCGCGCGCAGGCTCGCGAGCTTAGCGGCGCCCGGCCGGCCTTCCTTTTCGAGAAAGCCGACGATCTCCTGCAGCATGGAAAAATTGGCGTCCCAGTTTGCCAACAGGCCATCGATACTCTCGGTCGAGTTCAAATAATCCTTGCGCAGCGCGGCGCGATGCGCCGCCGCGAGCTCGATGACGTCATCGCCCAGCACGATGGCGGCGAAGGGCCTGCCGCCTTGTTTGGCGAACGCGCCAAGCTTGAATGGAGTGCCGTTCATGGGTCGCTTCCTCGTATGTCAGACGGAATGTAGCCAAGCCGACAACAGCCGGCTTGGCTGGCTTAAGCGCGTATCTCAGGTGAAGGAAAAACTTAAGGCTTCTTCGCCTCGGCGTAGGGATAGATCATGTCGCCGGTTTTATATTCCTTCGGCCACACGATGACTTCGTGAGTGGTGTCCTTGAACTGATCCATGCCATTGCCGGTGACATGCTGGAACTGGGTGAAGAAGACACGCGACTTCGCCCACTCGCCGTCTTTGCCGAAGGCGATATCGCCGACCACGGTCTTGAACGTGTGGCCGCGCATGTAATCGGCGAGCTTGGCGTGATCGAGGCTCTTGGTGGCTTCGACAGCTTGGGCGAGGACTTGGCCTGCGGCGTAGCCGAGCGGCGGGAACGCCCAGCCGCCCGGATCGATTCCTTGGGTCGCGGCGGCGGCCTGGTACTTCGCCAGCAGTTCCTTGGTGCCGGGGAACACCATGCTCGGCGCCGGCAGGAACACTTCGTTGTTGACGATGCCGTTCGAGAGCGGTCCAAGCTGCGCTTTGATCGGCGTAACCAGGAGCCCGATGAAGGCGCCGCCGAACATTTTCGGCGTCAGCCCGACTTCGTTGGCGGCCCGGATGATGCCGACGGAGTCCGGCGGATAGGCGGCGACGAAGACGATATCGGGATTGAGCGCCTGCACCGCGCGCATGATCGGCGTGTAGTCGGTCGTGGTCGGCGGATATTTCTGGTCGAGGACCAGGTCGAAGCCGCCGATCTCCTTGATGCTTTGCCGCGCGCCGTCGGCGGCGTTCTGGGCGAATTCGGCGTCGGCGGCGACGATCGCAACTGTCTTCGGCCGCGGCGTGGCCGCAGCGGCGAGCTCGAAGAAGCCGTAGGCAAAGGCCTTCTGCGGCTCGGGCCCGGTCGGCAGCATCGAGAAGTACTGGTTGTAATGGAATTTGCTGTTGGCGGCGTTGGCCAGAATGCCGATCGTGGTCTTGTGGTACTGCATCAGGACCGGGATCGCCGGAGCCACCATATTGGTCGCATAGGGACCGATCAGCAGATCGACTTTGTCGACGTCGATCAGCTTGGTGTAGAGCTGCGGCACGTTCGCCGGATTGCTCTGGTCGTCATAGAACACCAGTTCGACCGGACGCCCGAGCAGGCCGCCCTTGGCGTTGACGTCGTCGCGCCAGATTTGCAGCGCGGTCAGCACCTGCTTGCCGATCGGCGCCACGCCGCCGGTGAGCGCCATGGACATGCCGATCCTGATCGGATCGGCGGCCTTGGCGATGGTCGGCGTCAGGTTTGGTATGATCAGCGCGCAAATGGCAAGCAACGCCATCGCACGGGCACGAGCCCAAAAGCTTCGCATAAATCCTCTCCTCCCTTGTCTTCCCTTTGGGCGCTCTGCGGCGCCGCGTTTTATTTTAAAGCGACGTTAGTCCTCCTCGAACGGCGGCGCCAGATGGTCAACTGCCGCGAAACACCGCCTTGCGCTTGGCGTGGAATGCTTCGACGCCTTCGCGGAAATCGTCGGACTGGCGCAACCTGGCATAGCAATGGCCTTCGAGCTCGATGGCCGTTTCGAGGTTGGTGTCTTCGGTTTCGTTGAGCAGCGTCTTGGCGGTGCGTTGTGCCAATGGCGAGAAGCCGCGCAACTCCTCGACCAGGGCATCGGTCGCGGCTTCGAGCTTGTCGTCGGCGACGCATTCGGTGGCGATGCCCCATTCGTAGGCCTGCTTGGCCGGAATGCGTTTCGACCGCATGACGATGTCCTTGGTGCGGGTGATGCCGATGATCTTTTGCAACCGCGCTGAGCCGCCTGAGCCGGGAATCTGGCCGAGCCGCTGCTCCGGCAATGCGTAGAAACAAGTCTCCGAAACCAGCCGAAAATCGCAAGCCAGCGAAATCTCGAAGCCGACGCCGAAACAGTAACCGCGATTGGCGACGATCACCGGTTTCGAACAGCGCGCCGGCGCCGCGATGTTCCAGGCGAGTTTCGACACATGTTCGGGCGAGGCTTCGAGAAAACCCGCGATATTGCCGCCGGAAGAAAAATGCGCACCCGTCGCCCGCAGCACGATGACGCGCACGCGGGCATCCTCGTCGAGCGCTTCGAAGACGAGACGAAGCTGATCGCGTTGTCCCATTTCGATGACGTTGAGCGGCGGCCGGTCGAGAACGATATCGGCGCGTTCGCGGGCCGGATCGATCTCGACGCGAAAGCCATCGAGGGTCTGCAAACGCGGATCGGAAAATTCACTCATGCGGCCGTTCCTTTGAGAGACGAGACGGGTTCGTATTCGCCGGCGACGAGCTTGCGGCGAAGCAGTTTTCCCACCGGCGATTTCGGAATCTCGGTGACGAATACATAGCGCCGCGGGCGCTTGAAGTTCGCCAGGCCGGAATTGCGGCAGAACGCGTCGAGCTCGTCGGGCTCGACCGCGCGGCGGCATTTGACGAAGGCGGTGACGATCTTGCCCCAGCGCTCGTCCGGCAGGCCGACCACGGCCACTTCGGACACAGCCGCGTGCAGCGACAGGCGGGATTCGATCTCCACCGGCGAGACATTCTCGCCGCCGGTGATGATTATGTCGTCGACCCTGCCGGTGACGAAGAGATCGCCGTCGCCGTCGACGAAGCCGGTGTCGCCGGTGAAATACCAGCCCTGGCGCAGCGCCTTGGCGTCGGCATCGGGCCGCCGCCAATAGCCCTCGAAGGATTCACCGCCGGCCAATAGCGCGATGATCTCGCCTTCTTCGCCGACGGCAGCGATCTCATCCACCAATGTCGCGCCGAGACGGACCACGCGCACCATTTGATTGATGCCGGCGCGGCCGGCCGAGCCGGGCTTTTTCGGCGCGTTTTGGTCGATGGTGAAGGTATAGACCTCCGACGAGCCGTAATGATTGACGAACAAATCCGGCTTGAACGCGGCCTGGAGTGTCTGCAGCAGCCCGTCGGTCATCGGCGCGCCGGCAAAACCGAGCTTGCGCACCGAGCTCACGTCGCGGGTGGCGAACAGCGGGTGATGCACGAGGTCGTGATAAAGCGTCGGCACCAGATAGAGGTTGGTGACGCGCTCGGCTTCGATCAGCTCAAGCGCATGCGCGACATCGAACCGGCGCAGGCAGACGAAAGCGCCGCCGACGAGCGACATGGCAAGGAGCGAGCGCACGCCCATGGTGTGATAGAGCGGCATGACGCCCAGCGTGCGCTCGCCGCGGGCGTAGAGATTCTGCGCCACATGGGCCAGCGCGGCGGCGCGCTCGGCATGCTGGCGGCGCGGCACGCCTTTCGGCCGTGCCGTGGTGCCGGAGGTGTAAAGCATCACCGACCAGGCTTCGGCATTGACGCGTGGCGCGGCATCGGGCGCGTCGCGCGATGCAAGCTCGGCAAACGCGATTGTCGGCGGCGGCGCCGGATCGAGCGCAATACGGGGCAGCTTTTGCGCCAGCGCCGAGCCGGCGACTGCCGCGGCGGACGCGTCTTCGTAGGCGATGGCCTTGGCGTCGGCGTCTGCCAGATAGAAATCGATCTCGCTTGCCGTCGAGCGCCAATTCACCGGCGTGATGATGATGCCCGTGAACTGGCAGGCCCAGTGCAGGCTCGCCGCCTCCCAGCGATTGGTAAGCGCGGTGACGAGATGGTCGCCGGCCTTGAGCCCGATGGCATCAAATCCGGCCACCAGCGCCGAAATGCGCCGATGCCATTGCGCGTAGCTCAGCCGCACATCGCCATCGACAATGGCGAGCGCGCCGGGATCGCGGGCGACGCTGCCGAGAAAGCTAAGGCCCAGATCTAACATGGGGAAAGTCGAGCATGCGGAAAGAGCGCGGTTATGGCCGTTCCCGCGATGATAAGCCTTTGCCGCCGGCTGACAAACCGCCGATGGGTTGCGTTCCTCGACTACCGCCGCGTCGGAAACAGCGCCGCCGGGAAATCCGCGGCGAAGCGGCGGGGCCGCTCGCGCGGCTGGTAGTCCGGGTGCGGATTGGCATCCGGCTCGACCGCCCGGCGATAAAGGTGCCAAGTGGCATGACCGAGCACCGGCATCACCACCGTCAGGCCAAGGAAGAACGGGATCGAGCCGAGGACCAAGAGCGCGGCGACGATGAAACCCCACAGCGCCATGGTCAGCGGATTCCTAGCGACGACGCGGATCGAGGTCAGCACCGCCACCGCCGCGCCGACGTCGCGGTCGAGCAACAGCGGAAACGAGATCGCGCTGATGGTGAGCACCAGCACGGCAAAAAGGAAGCCGACCCCGGTGCCGACCATGATCAGCATCCAGCCGGCGCGCGTATGGAACACGTCGCTGATGAACTGGGTCACCGACGCCGGACCGTGGTAACCGAAATAGGCGACATAGATGGCGTCAGCGACGGCAATCCAGATCAAGAAGATCGCCATCAGCAGCAGGCCGAGCGCCACGATGGCGCCGAGCGACGGCGAATGCAGCACGTCGAAGGCGTGGCTCGTGGAACTGTCGAGTCCCGCTTCGCGGCGCCGGCTCAACTCGTAGAGGCCGATCGCGGCGAGCGGACCGACCAACGCAAAGCCGGCGGCAATCGGGAACGCCAGCGGCAGCATGGAATTGCCCAGTGTCATTCCGATCAAAGCGACGCCGAGCAGCGGATAGATGACGCAGAGAAAGACGGCGTGACTCGGCATCGCGACAAAGTCGTCGACGCCGCGCGCCAGCGCATCAAACAGATCGGACGGTGCCAGACGGCGGATGACGAGATTTTCGGAGCCCGTGCTCGCGCCGACAAGCATGTGTGAATAAGCCATGGCGCTTTCCTCCTGAACCTTTTGAGGTTTGGGTCCGCGCCGGCGGCCAAAAGGCCGCAACGCGGCCGTTCTTTAACACATGGCCGCAACGCGGCCGTCCTTCAAGAACCGCAATCATGCCATTGCGGCCACCGCGACGCTACGAGCAACGCCGCGATCGTGAGGCGGTTCGCTTCACAATGCAGTGTGCGGCAACGTGGTGAATCTTTTGTGCGATGCAGCGCATTTCCGCCGCGTGCGCCGCTAAACAGAAAGGGCCCCGTTTCCGGGGCCCTTCTGTTTCGTTGGCGATCCACATTTAGTGGTGCCAGTGGTGGCCGTGCCAGTCGTCATGCCAGCCTGGGCCGAAGCCGAAGGTCACTTCCGGACCATTGTAGTAATCGTAGTAGCCACGATCACACGGATAGTCGTAGCCGCAACGATAGTACGGTCCAGGCGCGCCTACGCCGACGCCCACGCCGCCCGGGTCGGCGTAAATGCCAATCTGCGCCATTGCCGGTGCGGCGGTGAACACGGCCGCTGCTGCGACAAGGCCAAGCGCGATCTTTTTCATGATGGTTCTCCTCTTGGTACCTGGTTGGGAAAACGCTTGAGGAGAAGCGGCGTTCCGCGGCCTGCGCCATTTTGGTCGCAGGTTCCGCGCAAAAATTATCGAACAAATTTCGCGGAGCTGTGGAACAGGAGGTTTTGGAACAAGAGATTTAGCAACAAGTCTTGGCGCGAGCGTTACGCCGGTTGTTTCGTTCACTCGGCGGCGATGCGCAAGTCTTGCGACGCTTCCTCATGCTCGGGTTTCTTGCCGCTCAGCCATGACTGGAAGCGATCGAGATAGAGATAGATCACCGGCGTCGTGAACAATGTCAGGAGCTGGCTCAGCGCCAAGCCGCCGACCATGGCATAGCCGAGCGGGTGGCGCAGTTCCGAGCCCGAGCCGGAGCCGAACATCAGCGGCAGGCCGCTCAACAGCGCCGTCATCGTCGTCATGGTGATGGGACGGAACCGCAACAGGCACGCCTGCCGCACCGCCTCGCGCGGCGGCAGGCCGGCGCGTTCGCGGCTGATGGCGAAGTCGACCAGGATGATGCCGTTCTTCTTGACGATGCCGATCAACAGAATGATGCCGATGATGCCGATCACCGAAAGGTCGAAGCCGCCGAGCCACAGCGCCAGCAGCGCGCCGACGCCGGCCGACGGCAGCGTCGAGAGGATCGTCAGCGGATGGATGTAGCTCTCGTAGAGCACGCCGAGAATGACATAAACCACCACGAGCGCGGCGGCGATCAGCACCGGCTCGTTCGACAGCGCGGCCTGGAATGCCTGCGCATTGCCCTGGAAGCTGCCGATCAGGGACGACGGCATGCCGATCTCGTCGGCAGCGCGCTGAATGGCGTCGACCGCCTGGCTGAGCGCGACGCCCGGCGGCAGATTGAAGGTCAAGGTCACCGCCGGGAATTGCCCGGAATGGGAGACCAGGAGCGGCCCGATATGCTGGGTGTCGGCGTCGACCAGGGTCGACAACGGCACGAGCTGCCCGGTAACCGGCGCCTTGACATAGATCTGATTGAGCGTGCCGACGTCGCCCTGGAGCTGGGGCAGCACTTCGAGAATGAGATAATAGGAATTGTTGGTGAAATACTGCGTCACCTGGCGCTGGCCGAAGGCATCGTTGAGCGTGTCGTCGATGAGCTGCGGCTGGACGCCGAAACGGGCCGCCGCATCGCGATTGATGTTGATCGTGAGCTGCGGCGCCGCGTTCTGCGCGTCGCTTGCCACGTCGGCCAGTTCCGGCATGGTCTTGAGCTTGGCCAATAGCCGCGGCGCCCAGGTATTCAACTCGTGCAGGTCGGGATCCTGCATGACGTATTGGAACTGGCCGCGCGCGATGCGGCCGCCGACGGTGATATCCTGCGCCGCCTGAAGGAACAGCCGCGCCCCCGGAACCTGTGCGAGTTTTGGGCGCAGCCGGTCGATGATCTGCGAGGCGCTGACGTCGCGGTCGTCGCGCAGCTTCAGGCCAACGACGAAGCGGCCGGTATTTTGCGTATTGCCGTAGCTCGGGCCGAAGAACGATACGAAGTCGGAGACGTCGGGATCCTGCGCGATGATTTCGGAAAGCTGACGCTGCACGGCCATCATCTTTTGGGGCGAGATGTCCTGGCTGGCCTCGGAAATGCCAAGCAGCATGCCGATATCCTGGGTCGGGAAGAACCCTTTCGGTATCATGACAAACATGACGCCGGTTACGCAGACCGTCGCCAGGAACACCAGCAGCGTCGGAAATTGATGCTGCAGGACGAAATCGAGGCCGCGGCGGTAGCCGTCGAGGACCGTGTCGAACCCCCATTCGATGGCGCGATAGAGGCGGCCGTGCTCGCGGTCGTGCTCGCTGACCAGGAATCGCGAGCACAGCATCGGGGTGAGCGTCAGCGACACCACGACGGACACCACGATCGCGGCGGTGACGGTGATGGCGAATTCATGGAACAGCCGCCCGACGATGCCGCCCATCAGCAACAGCGGAATGAAGACCGCGATCAGCGAAACGCTGATCGATATGACGGTGAAGCCGATCTCGCGCGCGCCCTTGATCGCCGATTGCAGCGGCGTGGTGCCGGCCTCGAGATGGCGAAAGATGTTTTCCACCACCACGATCGCGTCGTCGACCACGAAGCCGACGGCGATGGTCAGCGCCATCAGTGAAAGATTGTCCAGGCTGTAGCCGAGCAGATAGATGATGGCGACAGCGCCAAGCAGCGACAGCGGCACCGCGGTGCCCGGAATGAGCGTGGCTTGAATGCTGCGCAGGAACAACAGGATCACCAGCACGACCAGCGCGCAGGACAAAAGCAGGGTGAATTCGACGTCCTTGACCGAAGCGCGAATGGTCTGGGTGCGATCGACGATGGTGTCGAGGTGAATGCCGGGCGGAATGAGCGAGCTCATTCCCTTCAGCGCGGATTTGATGTTGTCGACGGTGTCGATAACGTTGGCGCCCGGCTGCTTGAACACCAAAAGTATCACGGCGATATGATCGCGATGCAGCGCGCCGAGCGTCACGTCCTGTGGCCCGGCGATGGCTTGGCCGACGTCGCGGACGTGAACCGGCGCGCCGTTGCGGTAGGCGATGATGACATTGTTGTAGTCGTCCGCCTCGGTCAGTTGATCGTTGGCGACGATTGTGAAGCTCTGGTCCTTGCCGAGCAGCGTGCCCTTGGCCACGTCGGTCGTGGAATTGGTGAGCGCCGTGCGCACGTCCTCCAGCGTGATCTGGCGCGCCTGCAATTTGGCCGGATCGACCTGCACGCGGATGGCCGGTTTCTGCTGGCCGCCGATGGCGACCTGGGCGACGCCGGAAATCTGCGAGATCTGCTGGGCGACGACGTTCTCGGCGAAGTCGTCGACCTTGGGCAGCGGCACCGTGTCCGAGTTCGCCGACACGATCAGGATCGGCGAATCCGCCGGATTGACCTTTTTATAGGTCGGCGGTGTCGACAGATTTTTCGGCAGGCTCGACCCGGCCGCGGTGATTGCGGCCTGCACGTCCGTTGCGGCGCCGTCGATGTTGCGGTTGAGATCGAATTGCAGCGTGATCACGGTCGAGCCGAGCGAGTTCACCGAGCTCATCTGCGCCACGCCGGCGATCTGGCCGAACTGCCGCTCGAGCGGCGTGGCAACAGTCGCCGCCATGGTCTCGGGACTGGCGCCGGGCACCGTCGCGCTGATCTGGATGGTCGGGAAGTCGACCTGCGGCAGCGGCGCCACCGGCAACAGCGGAAACGCCACGATACCGACCAGCGCCAGCGCCGCCATCAACAGCGACGTGGCGATCGGCCGGCGGATGAAGACTTCCGAGATGTTCATCAGTTCTCGTTCGCCTGCTGCTGCGCGGACGGTGGCCCGCCCGGCGGCGGAGTCTTGATCACGACATGCGAGCCGACGTCGAGCCGCGATTGCCCGTTGGTCACGACCCGCTCGCCGGCGGCAAGGCCCTTGCTGGCGATCGCGATGTCGTCATTGACCATCTGCGCGCCGATGGGACGTTGCTCCACCGTGTTGTCGGGTTTGACCACCCAGACATAGAAACCGTCCGGGCCGCGCTGCACCGCGACCGGCGGAACGGTCACGGCATCCTTATGGGTCGTGATCAGGATGCGGATGCGGATGAATTCGCCCGGCCACAGCCGCTCGTCCTCGTTGGGAAATTCGGCCTTCAGGCGGATCGTGCTGGTGGTCTGGTCGATCTGATTGTCGATCAGCAGCAAGTGGCCTTCGGCCAGCTGCTCCTTGTCGTTCTGATCGAAGGCGAGAACGGAGACGCTGCCGTGCAGCATCGCCTCGCGCACCGGGCCGAGATCGCTCTGCGGCAGCGTGAAAATCACCGTGCACGGCTTGATCTGAGTCAGCACCGTGAGCGGATTGGCATCGGTGGTGTGGATGATGTTGCCGACGTCGACCTGGCGAAAGCCGACGACGCCGTCGATCGGCGCCGTGATCGTGGTGAAGCCGAGCTGGGTCTGCGCCGCCTCGATGGCGCCCTGATCGGCGTCGATCGAGGCTTTGAAATGATCGACCTTGGCTTGCTGCAGGTCGACGTTCTGCTGCGTATCGAAATTCTTGGCCTGCAGGGTGGTGAACCGCGTAAAATCCTTCTGGGCGTCGATCAATTGCGCTTGATCGTCGGCGTTCTTGGCTAAGGCCTGATCGAGGACGGCTTGGAGCGGCGCCGGGTCGATCTTCGCCAGCACGTCGCCATGGTGGACCTCCTGGCCCTGGCGGAAGTCGACGGAAATCAGTTGGCCGGTGACCTGGGCGCGGATGGCGACGGTGTTGTAGGCCGCCACGGTGCCGAGCGCGTCGTAATAGATCGGGACGTCGTGCTGCGACGATTCGGCGACCGTGACCGGCACCATCGGCGGGCCGGCAACCTGCGTGGTTTTGCCGTGGCGCCAGATCACGATCGCGGCAATCACAGCCAATGCCGCGACGCCTATCACGGAAAAAATAACCAGCCGCCGGGACCGATGACCAGTTTTCAAAGGTCCGACCCAATCAACTCGGTTCTGCGTTCCACCTCGCTCAAGCCCGGAGTGCATTTACTTTTCCACTACCTCACCTGTCAGTGACGGCCCTTCTTCGCGGACTATGCCCTGTTGGCCTTAAGGCGCAATGTCGGCCGCATTAAAGTTCGTTAAGGTGATTGTCGCCCCGGCCCGTTCCGCGGCGGCACTTTATTGAAGTCCACATGTAAATTCCAGTTTATGCGTGGCCGCCCGGGGCCGCGGCAGGCCCGCGCACGAATGGAAGTCCGCATATAAATTTCCAGTTTATGCGTCGCTGCCCAGGGCAGAGGCAGGCCCGCGAACGATAAGCACGGATTTCGGCTAAGGCCAAAACCGGCCGTCAGCTCGCAGTCTTGAACCAGGTCCGGATACCGCTCGCGCTGACGATACGGCCGACCCGCCGCATCTGCAAATAAACCCGTCCCGCGGCTGTTACCGCGCGCTCATGGCTATGGAGGGCGAAGTGGTGGGTCGCCCATTTGTTCTTGTAGGAGGCGTCACCGAAGCCGAGGTCGAAAGTGTCGAAATCCTGTGCCACCGATTGGTCGATCAGGTGCTGCAACAAGAGATGGCCGACGCGGTAGCGGCCGAACTGCGTGTCGTAGGCCGGGAAAATATAATAGAACCGGCCGCGCCCGATGAAGCCGAGATGCGCCGACGCGACGGTATCGCCGATCGTCAGCGCCGCAAGATGGCTGATCGTGCCGAGCCGGGCCGGGCTCATCATCTCGCGATAAAAGCGCTCGACGCCGGGCATCGCTAGGAAATCCGGCGTCGAGGTGCGCTCATATTTTCGGCGCTTGAGCTCGAATAGCCGCTCCATGAGCCGTGCCGCTTCGGCAGCGGCAGGATTGACGATGAAGCGCGGCTCGCCGATTTGGCTGAGCCCCTTGGCGTAGCTTTGCAGCTTGCGCCGCACGCGCACGATCGCACGCCGTGTATCGGTCTGGTCGCGCAACCGGGTCAGTGCGATCGTGTGCCCGCTTTCGCCAAAGGGCGCGCAGTCGAGATAGGTGAGCGGGTTGACGGCGCCGGCGACGTCGCTTGCGATCTTCTTCAAGTCGATGACGTCGAAGGCGGGCAATAGCGCCAACACGTCCGCCCACACCTGGTGAAATTCTTGGCGCGACAGCGGGCGGTCCGAGGCCACGATCGGCGCGTTGTAGTCGGCGACACCGCAATCCATGAAGCGGAGCAGCCGGACATTGAATTTGGTTTCGATGATGAGCGGCAGATAGAGAACCGGCCGCCCGTCGGAGTCCTTGACCACGACAAAGCAGGGCTCGACGCGGCTCGCCTTGCCGATCGTGTCGAGCCAAATGTCGAGGAATTCCCGCGACTGAAAGATGTACATCCGCAGATCGCGGTCGTCCGCGATCGGGGGCCAATCGGCGGCGGCCAGGTTGCCGCCGGCAACAAGCTCGACCTTGAAGGAGGCGACGCGTCCACGCGGTGGTAGATCAATGACAGTCACGCCTACGCTCGTTTGCTTAATGCCGCGACGCCACCACCCGACCGTTCGAATTCTAACGCAAGAGGCCCCGATCAGCCGTGAATCGTGCCAGTAACGTTACCCCCAGGTCCGGCTCGCCAAAGCGCTTACGGCGCCGCATTCTGGCATCGAAGCGGCATTGGTTAATTTTGCGCCGGATTGCCGGGCGGGCCGATGCGATTGCCGGAAATTACGTAGCGCTCTGCGGCTGTTAGGCGTTCGCGCCGCGCCGGCCATTCGCTAACGCAGCCGCTTGCCAAGCGATTTATTAACGCAGCCTGGGTAAAACTGCGCCGACATGAATGTCCAATTCAACACCGATGCGGTTCGCGACAGCGTGTTCGCGCCGGCCGGCGGGCGGGCGCAGCAGCGCTGCCTGTTCCTGCTGACGCCGAGCAAGGAAGAGTGCGGCGTCGAGTCGTTCGCGCGCCTCCTGGTCAGCGCGCTGCAGAACGACTATCCGGACGATGGCTATGCAGTGCTCGCGGTCTCAAGTCGCTGGCGCGATCTGCCTGCCGTCTTCCGCAAGATCGCCGCCGCCGATCAGGTCGTTTTCAGCTTCCCCTTGGTGGCTTGGAAAAGGTTGCTGCTGCTGCCGCTGGTGGTCCTGGTATTCGCGCGCATGGCGTGCTGCCGGGTCAATGTCTTCATGCACGAATGGTCGGCGCTGCACTGGCTGCGCCGGCTGGCGCTGGCGCCGTTCGTGCTGCTCAGCCACACCATCATCGTGGTGTCGCCGTTCATCGCCGGCGAGATCGCCGGCACGCCATGGCTCATGGGCGCGGCGAGAAAATGCCGGCTGGTGCCGAATGCTCCGACCATCCGCCGCCCCGTCGAACCGCGCGTCACGGACCGTGTCTTGCGCGTGCGCGAAGCCGCCAAAAGCTGCGATGTGGTGATCGGGTATTTCGGCGCGATCTATAAAGGCAAGGCCGCCACCGCGCTGCTCGACGTCTGCGCAAATCTCCGCAACAGCGGCATCCGCGCCGGCATCGTTTTCATCGGCAGCTTCATGAAATCGCTCGACGGCTACGAGCAGCAGTTCTGGTCCAAGGTGGCCGAATACGGCATCGCCGATCAGGTCATCGTCACCGGCTACATTGCCGATGAAGCGGAGCTCTATACGCTGTTCGATGAAGTTGGAGCCTTCCTGTTCCTGTTCCCCGAAGGCCTCACCGCGCGCCGGTCGAGCGTCATTCACACCCTGCAATCGGATCGGCCGGTCGTGGTCACGGCGCCACGTTCGATGGCCGAGTTCGCCCATCATGCGGGTTTCACCAAGCTGATCGAAGCCGGCATATTGTCGTTCGTTCCGGAACGGGCCGATCTCAACGCCGTTGCCGATCAGCTCCTGAAAGTTGCCAAGCAAGGCAGGCGTTCTGTGCCGGCGATCGATTGGAACGGCTGGTGGCGCGCCACCACTGCGGCGACCCGTGCGGCGATGATGGACAAGGTGGCAACGACCAATCGTGAAGAAGCGGCGGCATCGGCGCTGCCGTTGTCGGGTTCCAGGCGGAGCGGCGTACAACCGCAAACGGCCGGCTCCACTGCCGTAAAGGTCTTGGCCGCGAAGCTGAAGAACATGATCCGGGATTGCGTTGCCTTGGTTCTCTTCGTCCCGGCTCTGCCGTTCTTGAAATTTGCCGCGCCGCGCCGCGCGACATTGCCAGCCGTCCGCGGGCTGCTCGATCGGGCGGGCGTCACGATCCTGGCAAATCACTACCACGAGCCGACTTACGGCGCCGAGCACATCTTCCGCGATCCGGATGTGCCGCGGTCGCTTGCCGGCATCGATTGGAATATCGACGGCCAAACGCAATTGCTCGCGCAATTCGACTTCGGCATGGCGCTACGGTCGCTCGAAGGGCGCCGCAGTCACGGGCGGACTTTCTCCTATTCGAACGGTTATTGCGGTCCGGGTGATGCAGAGGCGCTTTACTGCATGATCAGGCATTTCAAGCCGCGCACCATCGTCGAGGTCGGCTGCGGGCAATCCACGGTCGTCGCGCATTTCGCCATCGAGGACTTGAAGGCGCAGGACAGCCGCTATTCGTGCCGGCAGATTTGTTATGAGCCCTACGAAAATCCGTGGCTGGAAGACCTCGGCGTGGAGGTCAAGCGCGAAGTGATCGAAAAGAGCGATTTGACTTTGTTTCGCTCGCTGTCCCCCGGCGACATCGTCTTCATCGATTCCTCCCATGCGCTAAGACCCATGGGCGACGTCGAGTTCGAGTTTTTGCATATTCTGCCGAACCTGCCCAAGGGGGTCATCGTCCAGGTCCACGACATCTTCTCGCCGCGGGACTATCCGGCACAATGGCTGAATGTGGAGCGGCGCTTTTGGAACGAGCAGTATCTGCTCGAGGCTTTTCTGTCCTTCAACGACGAATTCGAGATCATCGGCTCGTTGAATCACCTCATGCGTTTGGACTTGGCGCAGTTCAAGCGCGCGTTTCCGGTCCTCGCCGAACGCGGCCCCGATCCATATGTCGGCTCCTTCTGGTTCCGCAGAGTGAAGGACTGACCGGACCGCATCGCGGCCGGGTGCAATTCGTTCTTGCAAACTTATCAGCGTGCGAGGGCGTTGCGCACGATCAGTAGGCCGCGGTTGAGGTGATCGCGGCCTTTGGCGACGTTGAGCAGCCAGCACATCGTCAAATAGGTCGCGATGCCGGCCGGCAGCAGAATGGCCAGCGCATCCTTGCCGGTCAGATCGAATGTAAGCTCAAGGCTGCGCAGTACGAACGCCATGACCAGCGTGGCAAGCAGCACCCGGGTCATGCGGAGAAACGGCACCGGCATCGGAAACGCCCACCGCGTCAGCACCAGCGCGCTGGCAAAGCCGAAAATCTCCGCAACAAGCCGGCCCCAGGCCGCGCCGACCGCGCCCATCTGTTGAATCAAGACGTAGCTGACGGCCAGATTGACGACCAGCACCAGCGACGTGTTCCAGAAATAGAAGGAATTGCGTTCCGACAACAGAAAGCCGATGTGCAGGTATTGATAGCTCATGATCTGGAAGATGACGGCGATCGACACGATCGGCATCGCCGCCGCCGCCATGATTCTGAAATCGGGGCCGAACACCACATCGGCGATTTGGGTCGACACGACCGCGAAGCCTACCGAGGCAGGCAGCACCATCGCGAGCAGGAACTCGAAGCACTCTTCGAGATGAGAGCGAACGGCGTCGCGTCCTTGATTGGCGTAGATCCGCACCGCGAGCGGGCAAAAAGCGGCCGCCGCGCTGATGGCGGGAATGATCAAGGCCTGCCGGACAAGGTCGGCACCGGCGCTGTATTGCCCGGCGGCGGCCGGACCGATCAGATGGGCGATGATGAAGCGGTCGATCACGCTCGACAGCGAATAGATGGTGAGCGACGCCGTGAACGGAATTCCGGCTTTTGCCAGCGCGAGGAGCCGGGCGCGGTTGTGGCTGATGACGGTCCCTGCCCACACCCCGGGGGCGAAGGCGAGCGCAGCCAAGAGATAGGCGAAGGCCGACGACATCAACAGCAGGACGCCGGTATGCCCAGCGATCGAAACCGTGATGCCAAAGACCGAAACCAGAACCGCGCGTACCACCGTTGCCTTCATCACCGTGAAGACCTTCAGGCGCGCCCGCATCAGGTCCTGGCCGATTTCGAAAAATCCGACCGCGAGCGCCAGCCCGGCGGCGGCGAGCGCCGGCCCGCTGCCGATGCCCGCCAAAACTGCGACCACATAGGCAAGCGGCGCCAACAGGCACGACAGCATGAGTCCCGGCAGCAGGATGCCGCGAATATCGGTGCCATCGCCGCGCGCCTGTTCGCGCATGATGGGAAGGCGCAGCCAGTTGCTCATGAATGCGCTGGCGATGGTGGCGAATCCGGCGCCAAGCACGTAGGTGCCGAACTCGGCCGGTGCGAACAGCCGCGTGAACACCATGACGTTGATAAGGCCAAAGACAGCCGAAATGACATTGGCTGCGAAATTGACCGCGGTCTGTCCGACAAGCATGGCTTAGGTTCTATAGCCCGGGTTTCTTAACCCCGGCTTTTTGGCGTCAAAACAAATTATTAACTTGATGTTCAAGCGTCCGCGCCGGGGCTACCGGCGGCGCCATGGCGCCGCTCAGTGCACGTTGCGGATTGGTTAACCGCTCGACCGCCGCGCGAACGTCATGCACGGAGGTGCCATTGATGGACGCCGACGAGAACGCCACGCAATGCTCGGGCACCGCCTTGAGCATGGTGTCGAGGGCGGCGGCGTCGAGCGGTTCCCGGTCCCAATAGCTGAAACACGGCGATTGCGTCGTGCAGCGATGGCGACGCAGCAATTCGGCATCGCTGCAGACGGCAAAGCCGTACAGCATGTATTCGGAGATGGCGTGGGCGCGGTAAAGCGCGTCGATCCATCCGAGCCCCGTCACCTCTTCGATGCGCGCGGTCATCGCCCGCACGGCTTGCTGATTCCAGAAGATGATGTGGCCGATGAAATCGTCGGCCGGGAACGTAGGCCGTTGCAGACCGAGCAGCCGATGGCTCGATCGCACCCAGTCGCAATGATTGGCCATTGCCGCGGTCACTTCGCGCTGCCTGATATAGAGCGGCATCAGGCTGGGCAGCGCCATCTCCGCCAGGTCGAACGGCCGGAAGAACACCACGTCGGAATCGAGCATGCAGCTCACGGTCTCCGGCACCATATGGGCGGTCGCGATCTTGGCGAATTGCTGCATGTGCCAGCCGTTGACCGGCTTGCCGCGCATCGCCCACCAATATTGCCGGTTGTGACGGCGGATGAAGCGCGGCAGCGGCTTGAGCCAGGACGGCAGCAGTTGCGACAGTGTCAGCACCTGGCGCCGGCTGTTATCGAACTTGGCGAACAGCGCCAGCTCATCGTCCGGAACGATGAGATAGTGATTGGCAAAACCGCTGACGTGGCGATCGATGCTCTCGCACAACAGCGAGCAGCGCTCCAGATCGTGCGAATAGGTCGGCGTTATCAGGGCGACCGTGTTCATGTCACGCCGCCTCCCCATTCGGCTCTTCGCCGCGCAGGATGCGAAGCGCTTGCGCGACGTTGACAAGCCGGCATCCGGCGGCCAGCGCGCCGCGCAATGCGAAGGTGAGGAGCTCGGGCCGCACACCGTACTGGCTCGGCGTGTCGTTGACGTCGTGGCTGGCGAATAGCAGCCAACCGTTACGCCGCACCGTCTCGGTAATGAGATGCGTAACGCCTTGGCGGCTCATCGACGCCTGTTCCAGCGCGTTGGATTTCAACACGCCAAGATCGGCGATATCGGCGTTCACGCCGGGCGTCGTCGCGCGGCAGGAATCATAGCGCCCGCCGAGATAGCGCTTGGTGGCGAACGATATGTCGCCATACGGATAGGCGAAGTTGCCGATCGGAATTTGGCCGAGAATGCTTTGCAGGAAGAAGCGATTGCGGTCGAGGTCGCTCGCCAGAGCTTGTCGGCTGATGCCGACGACCGGCATGTGCGAAAAGGTGTGACACGCGATCTCGTGCCCGTTGGCATGCAGCGCTTTCAACTGCTCGATGGTCGCAAGCCGTCCGGTGGGACTGGGCTTGCCGCATTTCTCGCCGGAGACATAGAAGGTGCCGCGGGCGTGAAATTGCTCGAGCAGCGCGGCGCCCGTGGTGCACGCCGTCGCCGCCGCGTCGTCGAACGTGAACGAGACCAGGGGCCGCGGGTTGCGCATCGTCAGCTTTTTTGTCGCCACGTTGCGCGCCAGGAGCCGCGTGAGCTTTCCGGCCAACATTTGATATGGCGCCTCGGCGAAGCCGGGCATGCGCGGCAGCGTGATCGGCGCGGTGAAGTCTTCGGAAATAGGCAAGCTGGATTGTTGTTGTGTCCGGTTCATGCCTGCGACATTGCCATTTCAGGAGCCCCTGAAAGATATAAGTGCCTGTACGCTTATCCGTCCATCGCGTGTTTGCGATTCAGCGATCGTTCACCGATCGTCGTAAATCGTTAATCCTAATTGCGCGCCCGCGTTAACGCTGTGCCGCGTGCCGTCAACGGCGGCAACGCCGCCGCGCGAAGCGCCCGGCGTTTTCGCGGCTAGCGGTACTGCTCGTAATGCAGGTCGAATTCCGCGGCGAGGCGGCCGGCGCCGCGCGCCGCGCGGATCAGGCTAGCCATGATGGCGCGGCGGCCGCGCAGCGCGGCGAGCGGCAGCGAGGCAATGCCGAGGCCGATGAGGCCAAGGCCGATGCACCAGCGGCGCAGCGTGCCGGCGACGGTCCCCAGGAACTTGCGCTCCAGGCGGGTCGCCTCGGTGCCGTTGCGGAACTTGCGGCGCAGCACATAGCCGACGGTGGTGCGCGACGGCGGCGTGGTCTCGAACACCTGGGCATCGTCGGCCCAGGCAAAGCTGCGGCCGTCGTTGCGGCAGCGCCAGAAGAAATCATAGTCGCTGCCGCCGGTGAATGCGTATACGTGCGCGAAGGGCTCGTCGAGATACTGTTCCAGCACGCCGCGCCGGATCAGCATGTTGCCGGCGCCGTAGATCATCGACACCGGACCGGTGGCATTGCGGCTCGGCGCATAGAAGCCGCTCTTGGCCAGCCAATGGTCGGGATTGTCAAACACCGGAAAAACCGGCCCGCCGACGATATCGGCGCCGTATTGCCGCGCGACCCGGATCATTTCCGCGAGCCAGTTCGGATCGGGATATTCGTCATCGTCGAGCACGGCCACGTAATCGGGCGCCGGCGTCGCGCGGCAGGCCTGCGC
>Ga0181530_10000558_pt1 | contig 47446 bp, 34 predicted proteins | sample PEATcosm2014_Bin_42_FD_119769 | JGI IMG/M metagenome (GOLD analysis project Ga0181530, IMG submission 119769) | Peatland microbial communities from MTU Mesocosm Facility, Houghton, MI, USA - PEATcosm2014_Bin10_60_metaG | ecosystem: Environmental > Terrestrial > Soil > Wetlands > Peat | place...
GCAGGGCAAGCCGGTCAGCGAAACGTGGATTTATAGATGGACGCCGTGAGGAAACCAGAACCGGTGGTTCGGCATTTGCGCGCGCCCGACGCCGCAGACGTCGGCGCGCCTTTTGCGTGCACGCCGCCTGAAGCGCCGCTCGCGATGCCGGCGCAAAGCCTGTCGAGGTTCGATCCTCGCAGCCGACGCAAGGACGCCCTGCGCCATCCCCGGCTTGGTACCCTGTTCGCGCGGCTGTTCGTTTTCGGCGGCGGTCTTGCGCTGACGGCCTACGGCGCAAACGAGATGTACCGGGTCGTCGCGGTCGGCGGAGTGACGCTGCTCGAATGGGCGCTGCTCATCCTGTTCATCGCCAATTTCTCATGGATCGCGCTTGCCTTCACCAACGCCGTCGCCGGGCTTTTCTGGCTCTTGTTTTTCGCCCCAAGGGCGCCGGGGGTCCCCGCCGCGCTGCGCGAGCGCACCGCGATCGTGATGCCAATCTACAATGAGTCCCCCGCGCGGACCTTCGGCGCCTTGCAGGCGATGTTCGAAGACGTCGAGGCCTCTGGACTTGGCGGCTCGTTCGAGTGGTTCTTCCTCTCGGACACCACCGACCCCGACGTCTTCATCGCCGAGGAACAGGCTTTCCTCTCCATGCGGCGAAGGCTCGGGACCGAGGCCAAGATCTATTACCGGCACCGGAGCAAAAACACCAACCGCAAGTCGGGCAACATTCAGGATTTCGTGACCCGTTGGGGCGGGCGCTTCGCGCATATGGTCGTGCTCGACGCCGACAGCCTGATGACGGGCGCGGCGATCGTCAGCCTCGCCGCGGCGATGGAGAACGACCCCGACGCCGGCATCATTCAGTCGCTTCCGCTGATCATCAATCGCAACACGCTTTTTGCGCGGGTGCAGCAGTTCGCCGCCCGGATTTATGGCCCCGTCATAGCAGCCGGCGTATCGCTCTGGTCAGGGCGCGAAGGCAACTACTGGGGCCACAACGCGATCATCCGCGTCGAGGCGTTCGCCGCGCATTGCGGCTTGCCGCCGTTGCGCGGACGCCCTCCCTTCGGCGGCCATATTCTCAGCCATGATTTCGTCGAGGCGGCCCTGATGCTGCGAGCCGGCTACGCAGTCTATATGCTGCCGACGCTCGGCGGCAGTTTCGAGGAGAGTCCGCCCTCCCTCATCGATCTTTCCGCGCGCGATCGCCGTTGGTGCCAGGGCAATTTGCAGCATCTGCGGGTCCTGCCTGCGAAAGGGCTGCGCCTCATTTCGCGCCAGCATTTCATCACCGGCATCATGGCTTATGTCTCATCGCCGCTATGGATGCTGCAGCTCTTCGTCGGCATCATGCTCGTCCTTCAGGCGAGTTACATACGGCCGGAATATTTCACCAGCGAATTCACCCTGTTTCCGGCCTGGCCGCGGTTTGATGCGGCGCGATCACTGAGCCTTTTCGCCTTGACCATGACGATCTTGCTTCTGCCCAAGGCGTTCGGACTGCTTCTCGCTCTCTGTCAGGGCCGCACGCGGCGCGGCGGCGGCGGCGCGATCAGGCTTACGCTATCGAGCCTGTTCGAGGTCATCATGTCGGCGCTGCTGGCGCCGAGCATGATGCTGATCCAGGCGGGGCACGTCATGCATTTCGTCTTCGGCTTCGACACCGGCTGGGATCCGCAGCGCCGCGACGACGGATCCATTCCCTTCAAGGCGATCGTCAGGCGCCACCGCTCCCACGTCGCGATGGGCGTCGTCACCCTGATCGCCGGCCTCCTGATCTCCCCCTCCCTAGTCGCCTGGATGTCGCCGACGATTCTCGGTCTCGTGCTGGCCATCTTCCTGTCCTGGTCGACCGGGCTTTTGAACGTCGGCCTCGCCTTCCGGCGCGCGGGACTCCTCGTCACGCCAGAGGAGCAAACGAGGCCGCCGCTCGTCGCGCGGGCCAACGAACTTGCGGAGGGGTTCGACCGCGAAGCCGCGCAGGAGGCGGAGGGGCTCGCGGCCCTCTACGCGGATCGCAAACTGGCGGCGCTCCATATCGCCTGGCTGCCGGATGGCGATCGCCGCAGAACCGGCGAAATGACGTCCGATTGGGCGCTCGCCGAAGCCAAGCTGAATGAAGCCGAAACGATCGAAGAGGCGCTCGCCTGGCTCAAGCCAAAAGAGCGCATGGCGCTGCTTAAGGATCGCGCATTGATCGCGGATCTATTGGCCCTGCCGCCCGCAAAGAGCGCCGCGGAGCCTTTGTCGTCGGTCGGCTGAGCCTGATCGCCGGCGAATCCGGACTCGCGCGCCGCCGCGGATCCTTGGCGATCAAAAGGGCGATCAATCGGTGTTCGAGGCTTTTCGCCGGAGCGTCGCCTGCGCCGCGGCGAGCCTTGCGATCGGCACGCGGAACGGCGAGCAGGAGACATAGTCGAGGCCGAGTTTTTCGCAAAATGCGATGGTGGCGGGATCGCCGCCGTGTTCGCCGCAAATCCCCAGCTTGATGCCGGGGCGCGCGGCGCGACTGCGTTCGGCGCCAATTGCGACGAGTTCGCCGACGCCGTCCTGGTCGATCGTGACGAAGGGATCGGCGGGCAGAATTCCCAAAGCGACGTAACGGCCGAGAAACGAGCTGGCGTCATCGCGCGACAGCGCCATGCACGTCTGGGTCAGGTCATTGGTGCCAAACGAAAGAAACGCGGCGCTTTCGGCGATCTCGCCGGCGCGCAGGCTCGCGCGGGGCGTCTCGATCATAGTCCCGACCGTGTAGGGAACCGCTTGCCCGGTTTCCTCCGCGACAGTGCGCGCGATCGCATCGACTTTCGCCTTGATCAGGTCGAATTCGGGCTTAGCGATAATCAGCGGCGTCATGATCTCCGGCCGCACCAATTCGCCCGTCCGCTGCTTGACCTCGACGGCGGCCTCGAAAATCGCGCGCGCCTGCATCTCGGCGATCTCCGGAAAGGCGATAGCCAGCCGCGAGCCGCGAAAACCCAGCATCGGATTGACTTCGCGCAGATCGCCGAGCCGGCTGCGAATTTTTTCGGCCGGCACGCCGAGGGCCTCGGCGACCTCGTCGATCTCCGCCGCGGTTTGCGGCAGAAATTCATGCAAGGGCGGATCGAGCAGGCGGATCGTCACCGGCAACCCGGCCATGATCTCGAACAGCTCGATAAAATCGCCGCGCTGCATCGGCAACAGCTTTGCGAGGGCGGCGCGCCGGCCGGCGAGATCGTCGGCGAGGATCATCTGGCGCACCGCGGTCAGCCGATCGCTCTCGAAGAACATATGCTCGGTGCGGCAAAGGCCGATGCCGTCCGCGCCGAATTTCCGCGCCGCGCGCGCGTCCGGCGGCGTCTCCGCGTTGGCGCGCACCTGCATGCGCCGCACCTCGTCGGCCCATTTCATCAATATGACGAACTCGCCCGAAAGTTCGGGCTGGCTCATCTCGATCGCGCCTTGAATCACCTCTCCGGTGCCTCCGTCCAAGGTCAGCATGTCGCCGCGCTTGAGGGTGACGCCGGCGGCCGACATCGTCGCGTTCGCATAATCGACCCGGATCGCGGCGGCGCCGGTGACGCATGGCTTGCCCATGCCGCGCGCGACGACCGCCGCATGCGACGTCATGCCGCCGCGCGTCGTCAGTACGCCTTCCGCCGCATGCATGCCATGGATGTCGTCAGGGCTCGTCTCGACGCGCACGAGGATGACCTTGCGGCCCATATTCTTCATCTGCTCGGCTTCGTCCGCCGTGAAGGCGATTTCGCCGCTCGCCGCTCCAGGCGACGCCGGCAGACCGGTCGCGATGACCTTGCGCGTTGCGGCGGGATCGATCGCCGGATGCAGCAGCTGGTCGAGCGAGGCGGGATCAACCCGCGCGATCGCCTCGTCGCGGGCGATCAGTCCCTCATGCGTCATGTCGACCGCAACGCGCAGCGATGCGAGGCTGGTGCGTTTGCCGGTGCGGGTCTGCAACATCCATAGCTTGCCGTTTTCGACGGTGAACTCGACGTCCTGCATGTCCCGGTAGTGGCGTTCGAGCAGCTCCGTCGCGCGCACGAACTCGGCGAAGACGGCCGGCAGCGCGGTCTCCATCGAAGGCTGGTCGGACCCCGCCGCGCGACGGCTCGCCTCGGTAATCGCGTTCGGTGTCCGAATGCCGGCGACGACATCCTCGCCCTGGGCATTGAGGAGGAATTCACCATAAAGCTCCTTCGCCCCCGTCGATGGATTGCGGGTGAAGGCGACCCCGGTGGCGGACGTCGGGCCCATGTTGCCGAACACCATGGCCTGCACATTGACGGCCGTGCCCCAGTTCGCCGGAATGCCGTGGATGCGCCGATAGGTGATCGCGCGCGGCGTCAGCCATGAACCGAATACGGCGGCGATGGCGCCCCACAATTGCTCCTTCGGCGCCTGCGGAAATGGCTTGCCGCTGGCCTCGACGACCTTGGCCTTGAAGGCGACGATCAGCTTTTCCCAATCTTCGGCGCCGAGTTCCGTATCGAGCGTGACGCCGCGCGCTTCCTTGTGATACTCGACCGCGTCTTCAAAATGGTGATGACCGATGCCAAGCACGACGCTGGAGTACATCTGGATGAAGCGGCGATAGGAATCATACGCGAAGCGCTCATCGCCCGAATTTCGCGCCAGCGCCTTGACGGTGACGTCGTTGAGGCCAAGGTTCAGCACCGTGTCCATCATGCCGGGCATCGACGCCCGCGCGCCCGATCGGACCGACAGCAGAAGCGGAGCCACGTTGTCGCCGAAAGCCTTGCCGGTCAGTCTTCCGATAAAGCTGAGCGCGGTTTCGACGTCGGCTGCGAGCTTGGCCGGAAACCGCCTCTCGTTCTCGTAAAAATAGGTGCAGACCTCGGTGGTGATCGTGAAGCCGGGCGGAACAGGGAGACCGAGATTGGCCATTTCCGCAAGGCCCGCGCCCTTTCCGCCCAGAAGATCGCGCATGTCGCTCGATCCCTCGGCCTTGCCTGCGCCGAACGTATAGACCCATTTGACCATTTTGGTCCTTTGCCCGGTCCTTTTGGCTGATCCTCTGCGAACGCCTCGCCATGGTCGCAGGCGACGTCTGGCGGGAAGCGCTCCGAGGGTCGCCGAATGTCCCAAACCGGCCAGATCGACGCCGGGGCGTGTTGCGAAGCGGATGACGTTACGATCGGGATAATTATCAGGATAGATCAAAACGGAACGCCGGCGAACGCCTCGCCCGGCGCGCGCCGACCGGGACAACCTGTGACCCGAAGGTCGCGGCCATTGACGAAATGCCCGGCGCACCGCCGTTTTCGTTGCGGCGCCAAAAGTAGTTGGTTATTCCTCTTTTGAAAGGGTTGGCAAGATCAAAATGGGCGCGATCGACGGTTGGCGGCGGCTCTTGTATGGATTTCGCATTTTCTTTAAGGCTGCGTGCCCGGGCTTCTCGTTTGCCGGGCGGCGCGGTTCAGATGCATCGAGACTGCGCGTGAAGATCATGAGGCGTTTGTGACGACTTACTCGACGACCCCCCTGCTCGACACGATCCTGTCGCCCGCGGATTTGCGGCGGTTGCCTGAGTCCGACCTCGCGCAGGTGGCGAGCGAACTGCGTTCCGAGACGATCAGCGCCGTTTCGGTGACGGGCGGACACCTCGGCGCGGGCCTTGGCGTCGTCGAACTGACAGTGGCGCTGCACTATGTCTTCGATACGCCGAGCGACCGGATCATCTGGGACGTCGGCCATCAGGCCTATCCGCACAAGATCCTCACCGGCCGGCGCGACCGCATCAGGACGCTGCGCCGCGGCGGCGGCCTGTCGGGCTTCACCAAACGCTCTGAAAGCGAATATGATCCGTTCGGCGCCGCGCATTCCTCGACGTCGATCTCGGCCGGCCTCGGCATGGCCGTCGCCAATACGCTGTCCGGGAAACAGGGCAATGTCGTCGCGGTGATCGGCGACGGCGCGATGTCGGCCGGCATGGCCTATGAGGCGATGAACAACGCCGGCGCGATGCATTCGCGCCTCATTATCATCTTGAACGATAATGAGATGTCAATTGCTCCTCCGGCCGGAGCGCTTTCGTCCTATCTCGCGCGTCTCGTGTCCGGCGGCGCCTACCGCTCCGTCCGCGAGGTCGCAAAGCAGCTCGGCCGCCTGCTGCCGCGCTTTGTTTACGACAGGGCGCGCAAAACGGAGGAGTTCGCGCGCAATTTCTGGGCGGGCGGAACGCTGTTCGAGGAGCTCGGCATCTATTATGTCGGTCCCATCGACGGACACAATCTCGACCAGATGCTGCCTGTCCTCAAGAACGTCCGCGATTTCAAGGAGACTGGGCCCATCCTCGTCCATGTCGTGACGCAGAAGGGCAAGGGCTACGCTCCGGCCGAAGCGACGAAGGATAAATATCACGCCGTCAATATGTTCGACGTCGTCACCGGCAAGCAGGTGAAGCCGAAGCCCAACGCGCCGGTCTATACGACGGTGTTCGCGGAAGCGCTGGTCAAGGAAGCGCAGAAGGACGACAAGATTCTCGCGATCACCGCCGCCATGCCGAGCGGCACGGGGCTCGATATCTTCCAGAAGTCGTTCCCCGAGCGCACCTTCGATGTCGGCATCGCCGAGCAGCATGCGGTGACCTTCGCCGCCGGCCTCGCCACCGAAGGCTTCAAGCCGTTCTGCGCCCTCTATTCGACCTTCCTTCAGCGCGGTTACGATCAGGTCGTGCATGACGTCGCGATCCAGAATCTTCCCGTGCGCTTCGCCATCGACCGGGCTGGCCTCGTCGGCGCCGATGGGGCGACTCATGCGGGATCGTTCGACGTCTGCTTCCTCGGCATCCTGCCGAACATGGTGGTGATGGCGGCGGCAGACGAAGCCGAACTCGTCCATATGGTCGCAACCGCCGCGGCCTATGACGCGGGTCCGATCGCCGTGCGCTATCCGCGCGGCGAAGGAATCGGCGTCGAGATGCCACTCGAAGGGAAGCCGCTGGAGATCGGCCGCGGCCGCATCCTGCGCGAAGGGTCCAAGGTCGCTATTCTCTCGTTTGGCGCCCGCCTCGCCGAAGTCCTGAAGGCGGCGGAAGACCTCGCCGGCTACGGAGTCTCAACGACGGTCGCGGACGCGCGCTTCGCCAAGCCGCTCGACGTCGATCTCCTGATGCGCCTCGCCGCCAATCATGAAGTGCTGATCACCATCGAGGAAGGCTCGGTCGGCGGCTTCGGCTCTTTCGTGGCGCAGAAGCTTCTCGAGGAAGGCGCGCTCGACGGCGCGGGCGGGCTCAAATTTCGCTCGATGGTGCTGCCCGATGTCTTTCTCGATCACGACAAGCCAGAAGCGCTCTATGCGCAGGCGGGCCTCGACGCCAAGGCGGTGGTCGCCAAGGTGCTTTCGACGCTCGGGCGCGAGAGCGACGCGCTGAAAAGCCGGATCGCCTAGGGCGCGCGTGCAAGCGGGACTGCGTGAATTGACAGCAGTCCTGGTCACAGATGAGCCGACCCGAATGGCCCGCCAGCGCGCCGACGTCGCCCTCGTCGAACGAAAACTGTTCGAAAGCCGCGCCAAGGCGCAGGAGGCGATCGCGGCGGGCGGCGTGCGCGCCGACGGCAGGCTCGTGCGCAAGGCGTCCGAACTGATCGACGCCAGCGCGAGCATCGAAGCCGCGCCGCCCTACCCCTGGGTGTCGCGCGGCGGCGTCAAGCTCGCCGCGGCGCTCGACGCTTTCGGCTTCGATCCGGCGGGGCTTGTCTGTCTCGATATCGGCGCCTCGACCGGCGGCTTCGCCCATGTTCTCCTCGCCCGCCGCGCCGCGGCGGTCGTCGCCGTCGATGTCGGACGCGGGCAATTGCACTCTGACATCGCCAGCGATCCGCGCGTCACGTCCCGTGAGGCGACCGACGCGCGCGGTCTCGAGCCGGGCGATCTGCCGCAGCCGCCGCAGCTCCTCACATGCGACGTGAGCTTCATTTCGCTTATCCTCGTCCTGCCGGCCGTGCTCCCACTGGCGGCGCCGGACGCCAAGCTCATCGCGCTGATCAAGCCGCAATTCGAGGCGGGGCCGGGCCATGTCGTCAAGGGCATCGTCAAGAACCCTCTCGTGCATGACGAAGTCTGCAGGCGGATCGAGACCTTGATCCATTCGCTAGGCTGGCGGATCGATGGCCTGATCCCCTCGCCGATCGAAGGCGGCGACGGCAACCGCGAATTTCTCATCGGCGCCAGCCGGCAATGATCCATTTGAACGCGCGGCTTCAGATCGAAAGGCTCGGCGCCCGGGGCGAGGGCGTCGCGATCGGCCCCGACGGCGCGGTGTTCGTCCCCTATGCCTTGCCCGGCGAGGCCATCCTCGCGGAAGTCGATGGCGCGCGTGGAAAACTCGTCGAGGTCCGGACGCCGAGCCCCGACCGCATCCAGCCGTTTTGCCGCTATTTTGCACGCTGCGGCGGCTGCGCGGTGCAAACGCTGGCGTTTGCGCCTTACGCGCAATGGAAGAAGGGCCTGCTGACGGAGGCCCTGCGACTGGCGGGTCTTCCGGCCAGCGTCGAAGGGCTGGTCGACGCCCATGGCGAGGGCCGACGGCGCGCGACGTTTCATGCGCGAACGGATGGCGCCGGCGGGGCCGTCTGCGGCTTCATGGAGGCGCGCTCCCACGCAATCGTCGAGATCGACGAATGTCCTGTGCTGGCGCCGGCTCTGCGGGAGGCGCCCGCGGTCGCCCGCGCGCTGGCGAAAACTCTCGCCGCCTCCGGCAAGCCGCTCGACATTCTGGTGACGGCGACGGATTCAGGCCTTGATGTCGACCTCAAAGGCCACGGAGCGCTGAACGACGACGAAAAGCAGCGCCTCGTGCGCTTCGCCCTGCGCCATGATCTCGCGCGCCTCACCAATCATGGCGCGATCGTCGCGCAGCAACGCCCGCCTCTCGTCGCCATGGGCAAGGCGATGGTGGCCATTCCGCCCGGGGCCTTCCTGCAGGCGACCGTCGCCGGCGAGGCGGTGCTCGCAGCCGAGGTCTCATCAACCCTCCAGGGCGCGAGCCGCATCGCCGATCTTTTCGCGGGGGTCGGCACGTTTTCTTTGCGCCTCGCGGAATTGGCTTCGGTGCACGCCGTCGATTCCGACGCGGCGGCGCTTGCGGCGCTCGCCAGGGCCGCGGGCGGCGCGGGGCTGCGGCCTGTCGGCATCGAGACGCGGGATCTCTTCCGCCGCCCTCTCAGCGCAGCGGAGCTGGCGCGTTTCGACGGCCTCGTCTTCGATCCCCCCCGCGCGGGGGCCGAGCTTCAGGCGCGGGCCATCGCCAAATCCAGCATTCCCCTGGTCGTCGCGGTCTCTTGCAATGCGCAGACTTTTGCGCGGGACGCTGCGACCCTCTGCGCCGGCGGCTATGCGCTCGAACGCGTCCTGCCGTTCGACCAGTTTCGCCATTCGCCGCACATCGAGATCGTCGCCGCGTTCCGCAAAAGCGCCAAACCGCGCGCGCGGCGCCTGCTCGGCTAAGCCGACCCGGCCCTGTCACAGTGCATTGACCGGCTCCGACCAATCGAAATGCCAGACCCAGCGAAGATCGGTCCAGTAATGCTGCGGGCGTCCGCCACCTCCGCCCGATTGCAGGTCCGCCACGGCTCCATAATCGCCGGCGAGCCTTAGCCAGCGGTCCTGTGAGACAAATTCGAGTTCGTAATCGACGCCGGTCGGAAGCGGATCGCTCAAAGCCTGATGAAACTGAAGCGTTATCGTGTTGAGCGGAAGCGGTTTGTCGCGCCCCGAAAAGAAGGCGCGCAGGGGATGCTCGTGAACATAGAGGATCAGGAGATAGAACGCGTGGAGCGGATACAAGGTATGTAATTTGAAGACCTCGTTCAGCTCGTCGAAATTGGTCGGCAAATCGATGATCAGGGCGCTTTTCAGCTTGCGAATGAGCTGCGATTCGGAGATCGCCTGTTCAAGGGATTCGTAAAATCGCCGGCCAAATTCGGTGTTGGCTTCCTCGTGGCCGCAGGCAAGTCTGTGGATGGAGCCCAACTGCCTGAAACTTTCGAGCAGCTTCCGTCTGAACTGGTCGTCAAACTCTTTCCACGAGGATTCAAACGAATCGTTGAATATCTGATGTTGATGCATCGTATCCCCCTATTCGCATGTTTTATCGATTTGGTTGTCGCACCATCTTTCCAACGGCAGGTAACCGCGCGCTATTTCCTTCTTTTACATTCTGCCTCGAAGTCAATCGCCAAGGCCTCGCTCAGTAGTCTTGGCGTCAAGGCGATTTGGTCTTCATTAATCCGAAACGCCGGCGCCTGTCCAACAGGCCGATTGAACGGTCCCGCGGTCGCAGTCATAGGGACGAGCGCGCGCCCACGCGCGCCTTCTCGGCTAGCCCGGTCAGAGCCAGCGGTTGATATTCCGCCGCCTGGCTTCACCCGACGAGAGGACTTCGCCGGATCGCTTCGCCTTGGCGCGAAGGCCCTTGCCGGCCATCAGCATTTCAATGACGAACGCAACCAGCGCACCGAGCGTGAACAGAACCGCGAGCCCGAACAGAATGAACAAGACCCGGTCAATCGTGGTCTCGAATAGAAAGCCGATGAAAAGGGCGAGGACCGCCGCGCATGTGGCGCCGCCGCCGAGCGCGCCGAGCACGACGGCGACATCGAGCGCGACCGATCTTTTGCGCAGATAATCGAACTGCTCGCGAAGCAGCTCGGCGGCGTCCTCCTCCGCCGCTTCGATGGCCTCCGACAACGTATCGACCTTATCGGCGACGCGGCCGAGGCGCGTCGAAAACACGCTGAGCAGGCCGGCGAGGCCAGAGAGCAGAAAAACGGGCGTCAGCGCCACCTGGATAATATGCGCGACGCCCTCGAGCGAACCGCCTGCCTCGTTGAGCGCGAACATGGGCTAAACCGGACCGGCGCCAGGCGGCTTTTCGAGAGCGCCCGCGAGCGGCGGCGGATCGAACCATTGGAAGCCGAGAAAGCCAACGAGAAAGCCGCCGATATGAGCCTCCCAGGCGATGGTCGCATCGGCCATGCCGATCGTGGCCGGAAAGACGCCGAACAGGAAATTGGCGGCGAACCAGAGGCCAAGAAACGTCAGGGCGTTGCGGTTGGATGCGACTTCCCGCAGCGGCAGCGCCGGCAGGCGGTAGACGTGGTCCGCGCGGCGATCCGAGAAGCCGAGGGCCGCGCCGAGCGGCGCTCCCGGCTGGAACGCGAAACGCACCACGGCCGCCATGGTCCCCGAGACCACGGCGGACGCGCCGACGACCGGCTGCAGATCCGCGATATGGGTGAGATAGTGCGTTAAAGCCCCCGCGACGGCGCAGACGGCGCAAAAGATCAGAAAACGCATTGTCCCGAAGCGCCGCGCGACCGCCGAGCCAAAGGCGACAAGCCACAGGCTGTTCATGCCGACATGGGCCCAGCCGCCATGCAGGAAGGCGTAGGTCAGCGGCGTCCACCAGAGAGGGCGTCCATCGCCGAGAAAAAACGTCGCCAATTGCGCGTCGGTTTCACTGGCGCTCGCAGTGGCGTCGAAAGCGGCGTTGACGAGGCCAGGGTTGAAGGCGAAGGTGAAGCGCCCTGGCACAAAAGCGAAATGCGCAAGAATTTTCAATTGCGTCAGAGGCGAGACCGCGCCCATCAGCGCCTGGATGAGGACGAGAACGGCGACGAGGCCGAGGACCACGGCCGGCACATTGAAGATGCGTTCTCTGGCGGGGGTCATTCTGATGGCCTCAATCGACGAATCGCAAGAGTTGCAATTTAATCCACATCCTCCACCACCGGCGCAACGAGGCCCGACACTTTCTGCGCCAGCGCCGCCTCCATGAAGCCGTCGAGGTCGCCGTCGAGCACATCGTCCGGCGTTCCAGATGTCGCGCCGGTGCGAAGGTCCTTCACGAGCTGGTAGGGCTGCAGCACATAGGAGCGGATCTGATGCCCCCAGCCGATCTCGGTCTTCGAGGCCTCGGTGGCGCTGGCGGCGGCCTCGCGGCGCTCCATCTCCTGCTCATAAAGGCGCGCGCGCAGCATGTTCCAGGCGGTCGCCTTGTTCTTATGCTGCGAGCGCTCGCCCTGGCAGGCGACGACGATGCCTGACGGAATATGCGTAATGCGCACCGCAGAATCGGTGGTGTTGATGTGCTGGCCGCCGGCGCCCGACGAACGATAGGTGTCGATGCGGCAGTCCGATTCCTTGACGTCGATGTCGATCCTGTCGTCGATCACGGGATAGACCCAGACCGAGGCGAAGCTGGTGTGGCGGCGCGCGTTCGAATCGAACGGAGAAATGCGCACCAGCCGGTGCACGCCGGATTCGGTCTTGGCCCAGCCATGCGCGTTATGGCCCTTGACGAGCAGCACGCCCGATTTGAGGCCCGCTTCGTCGCCGGCCGTCTCCTCGATGATCTCGACCTTGAATTTATGGCGCTCCGCCCAGCGCGCGTACATGCGAAACAGCATGCGCGCCCAGTCGCAGCTCTCGGTGCCGCCCGCTCCGGAATGAACCTCGATATAGGTGTCGTTGCCGTCGACCTCGCCGGACAGAAGCGCCTCGATCTGGCGCCGCTCGGCCTCGAGCTTGAGGCTCTTCAGCTGGTCGATCGCCTCTTTCTCGGTAGCGGCGTCTTCTTCCGCCTCGGCGAGTTCGACGAGGGTCGCGGCGTCGTCGAGTTCGTTCTCGAAACGCGCGATGGAGCCGAGCCGGTCTTCAAGTTCGGTGCGCTCGCGCATGATTTTCTGCGCGGCCTCGGCGTCGTTCCAAAGATTTGGGTCTTCGACCTTGGCGTTCAGCTCCTTGAGGCGGCGATCAGCGGTCTCGACGTCAAAGATGCCTCCTCAGCAATCCCATGGACTGCTTGATGGCTTGAACCAACGCTTCGGCTTCGGCGCGCATCTGTTTTTTGCTTTCGGGATGAAGCGACGGGTCGTCGCGGGCTGGCGCGAACATAGGGTTGAGGGTCGGCGATGTAAATGGGAGGCGACGCTTGGCAATGCGCTCGTTACCGCCGCACGCGCGGAGAACTTCCAGTTGATCGGGGTTTAGGCGTCAGCGCGTCTAATACAGGCCGCCTGTGCCCGTCCCGACAACACGGTCCGCGTCCGGATTGACCGCCTGTGCGCGCGGTGAGGAATCGCTCGCGGCGTAGGAGTCGGGCGGCGCGGTGCCGGGCTTGAAGGCTTCGAGGATCGAGCCGGCGCCGCTGGAGCGCATGCCGCTCTTGACGTCGACGGAGATCAGCTTGATCCCCGGCGGGACGCGGAACGGCACGTCGGGCTTGTCCTTCAGCGCCATCTTCATGAAATCGCGGAATATCGGCGCGGTGTAATGCGCGGCCTGCGCGGAATCGCCCAATGAGCGCGGCTGGTCGTAGCCCATGAAGACGCCGACGGTGAGATCGGGGGAATAGCCGACGAACCAGAGGTCCTTTGCGTCATTGGTCGTGCCGGTCTTGCCGGCGAGATGTTTGCCGACCTCCTTGATCGCCTGCCCGGTCCCACGCTGGATCACGCCTTCCATAATGGAGGTGATCTGATAGGCGGTGAGCGGGTCCAGCACCTGCTCGCGCTTGTCGATGAGGCGCGGCTCCGGCTGGTTGTCCCATTTCGCCGCGTCGCAGCCCTCGCAGACGCGCTCGTCGTGGCGGTAGAGCGTGTGGCCCCAGCGATCCTGGATGCGGTCGATGAGGGTCGCCTTGATCCGCTTGCCGCCATTGGCCAGCATCGAATAGGCGGTGGTCATTCGCAACAGGGTCGTCTCGCCGGAGCCAAGCGACATCGACAGATAGGGCGGCAGATCGTCATAGATGCCGAAGCGCTTCGCGTATTCCGCGATCAGCGGCATGCCGACATCGCGGGCGAGGCGCACGGTCATCTGGTTGATCGAATGTTCGACGCCATAGCGCAGCGTATGCGGGCCGCTCGACTTGCCTTCAAAATTCTCCGGACGCCAGACTCCAAGGCCCGGCCCCTGGTCGATTTCGATCGGCGCGTCGAGGACGATCGACGACGGCGTATAGCCATTGTCGAGCGCGGTCGCGTAGACGAACGGCTTGAACGAAGAGCCAGGCTGGCGCAGCGCCTGCGTCGCGCGATTGAACTCGGACTGATCGAAGGAAAAGCCGCCGACCATGGCGAAGACGCGGCCCGTATAGGGATCCATCGCGATAATCGCGCCGCTGACCTCGGGGATCTGGCGCAGGCGAAATTCGCCGGGCTTGCCATCGATCGCATCGACATAGATCACGTCGCCCGGCGTGAGCGAAGATCGTGCGCCGCCGCCGCGGGTCCAGTGCATGCCGACATTGGTGAGCGTGCCCGTTTCGCGCTCGCGCACGATCTCGCCAGACTTCTCGCGCCCCGGTTGCAGGCCGATGCGGGCGGTGGCGTCGCTCGTGTCGATAACCACCGCAAGCCGCCACGATCCGATATCGCCCAGAGTCGGGATGTCGGCGAGCGGAACGCCCCAGTCCTGGCTGATGTCGATATGGCGCATCGGTCCGCGGAACCCATGCTCTTCATCGTAACGCACGAGTCCGTCGACGAGGGCGCGCCGCGCCATCAGCTGCATCTTCGGATCGAGCGTCGTGCGAACCGAAAGACCTCCTTCATAGAGCTTCTTTTCGCCGTAGCGGTCGTTCAGCTCGCGGCGCACTTCCTCGGCGAAAAAGCCGGCCTGCAAAGCGTTCGGCGAGAGGACGCGCGGATTTACGCCAAGCGGCTCCTGCTTGGCCTTCTCGCCGTCCACGCGCGAGACATAGCCGTTTTCGACCATGCGATCGATCACCCAGTTGCGCCGCTCGATCGCCCGTTCGCGCTTCAGGAACGGATGATAATTGTTCGGCGCCTTCGGCAGGGCGGCGAGATAGGCGGCCTGCGCGACGGTCAGTTCATTGACCGATTTGTCAAAATAATTGAGGGCGGCGGCGGCGACGCCGTAATTGCCGAGGCCAAGATAGATCTCGTTCAGGTAAAGCTCGAGGATCTTGTCCTTCGAATAGGCGCCCTCGATGCGAAAGGCGAGCAGCGCCTCTTTGATCTTGCGTTCGAACGAGCGTTCGTTGGTCAGGAGAAAGTTCTTGGCGACCTGCTGCGTGATCGTCGAGGCGCCCTGGACATGCTTGTCGCCCTGCACGAGCACAAAGGTCGCGCGCAGGATACCCTCCGGATCGACGCCGGCGTGGTGGTAGAAATTCTTGTCTTCAGCCGAAATGAACGCGTTCTTCACCAGCGGCGGAATGGCCGCGCTCGGCAAATAGAGCCGCCGCTCCCGCGCGTATTCGGCGAGCAGCGAGCCATCGCCGGCGTGAACCCGCGTCATGACCTTCGGTTCGTAATTTTGAAGCTGCGTATAATCGGGAAGATCTTTTTCGAAATTCCAGACGACCAGTCCCACAGCGCAAGCCGCGACGACAAAAAGAATCGCGGCGGTCGTGAATATAAAACCGAGGAGACGGGCGATAAGCCGCATGCGGACAGGCCTTTTCATCAATTTTGCGCGCGATCGCCGGAACGCCGCGGACGTTCTCGCTCTATCACGCGTTTAAAAACAAACGAACGACGGCGTCCCTGAAGCCGCCGAGTTCCTATATGGCGCGCATTCGCCGCTGGGCACAGCGTGATCGCCCATCCCTGCGGCGCTTTTGTGTTATTAGTTTGTCAACCAATAGCGCCCGGATCGAATCCGCACGCGCCTCTGAGGCCGCGGCTTGTCTTGTTGCGCGCGACCCGTCTTGTCGTCGAACGCCGCCGCGCGCGCCCACCGACTCAAGCTAGAACCAGACAATCCTCTTTGCATTTTGTTTTGCACATTGTGCGGTCGCGCACGTGGTCGGCCGCTTGAAAAGGACTTTGGCGCTCATTGCGAAGAGCCGGCGACGGCGGCCGGCGCGGCTTGCTGATTCGCTTGCGAATTCCCCTGCACGACGCTTCGTCCCGCTGACCGATCGCCGCCCGCCGGGGGCGCCGCCCCTGCATCTGGCGCGGCCGCGGCCGGCGCCTGATCCTTGACCGCCAGATCTGCGGCGTCGCCGCGCTCGGCGAAAAAGGCCGCGATCGCATCGGTCATGCGACTGACCGCCTTTTCGCGCCAGACCGGCGACGTCAGGGCGAGATCATCCTTCTCGTTCGACAAATAGCCAAGCTCCAGCAGCACGGAAGGGACGTCGGGCGCCTTCAGCACCCGGAAACCGGCCGAACGCTGCGGATTTTTATTCAGCCTGCCGGCCACTTTCCAATAATTCACCAAGGTGTGGGCGAAGACGTGGCTATAGGCCCGCGTCTCCCGCCGCGTCAGATCGAACAGGATGTCGGACACCTCCGAGGCGTCCTCGGCGCGGTCGAGGCCCGCCGCGGAATCGGCCTGATTCTCCTTTTCGGCGACGCGCGCGGCCTCGGCGTCGGAAGCGCGATCGGAAACGGTGTAGACGGTCGCGCCGGAGACGTCCGTCGCCTCGGCCAGCGTATCCGCATGAATCGAGACAAAAAGCGCGACCTTCTGATCGCGCGCCATCTGGACGCGCTCGCCGAGGGGGATGAAGCTGTCGTCATCCCGGGTCAGGACCGGCTTGAAGCGCCCGTCGGCGTCGAGCCGCGCCGCCAGAGCCTTGGCGAAATCGAGCACAAGATCCTTTTCTATCAGTCCATTGACCGTCGCGCCGCGATCGATCCCGCCGTGGCCGGGATCGATCATGACGATCGGCTTGCCGCCGGCGGCCTGAATTTCATTCGCGATTCGCGTCTGGCGCGGCTGCGCCAGGGCGGCGCGGGCGTTTTGCGCGGCCGCCGTGAAATGCGCGCGGTCGGTCTTCACAAGCTCGATGACGAGGCGCGCCCTGCCCGCCTCGGCGCCCGGCTCGCACGTCGCCCGGACGATGCGGGCCGGCTCCGCGAGGTCGACGACGATGCGCGAGCGGCCCTTTTCAAGCTGGCCAAAGCGGAATGATCCGACGAGGCCCTTCGCCGCGATCAGCGATTTCGCCGCCGCCGCGTCGGCGCGCCCGGGATGGTGCAGCGGCGCAGCAGCCTTGCCGATCTCCGGGTCGATCAGGAACTCGACTTGCGGCGCGTCGACGATGACGCGATCCGGATCGGCGAGGACGAAGGCGGCGACGTCGACAGGGGCCGACAGTTCAAACGTGAGCTTTGCAGTATCGCCGCGGTCCTCGAGGTTGGCCGAGGCGGCGGCGACCGGTTCGGCTGGGCGCGAATCCGCAGCGGGGACAACCGGCGGAGGCGCGGCCTCCTCGGCTCGCACGCCGGCGCAGGGCGCGAGCGCCGCAGCAAGCGCAAGAGTTGCGATCTTGGCTGCGATTTTCAAAGCCATCCGATCCCCTACGCCGTTTGCGGCCCCAGCAAAGGCTCCCGCGACGATCGAGCGTCCAACCTGTCCGCCGCCGCTCGGGCGGCCAATTGGACGGCCGTCCAGTGTCATAGAACGAATGAGGTTAACACCCTATAATCATCCTCCCAACGCCTTCGCCGCGCTATTGCAGCTCAGTCACAGGCGACTAAAAACTTGCCAAACCTCCAATGAACCCGATATGAAGGCGTATTCTCTCCCTGGTTCGGAGATTCGCAGGTTCTACTGTGGATCGCCTGCAGTCTTTAGGGGATCGTGGTTTCGGCGCTCCATAACGCCTCGGCGTTTTATGAACGGGCGGCGCCACAATCGCCGGTTTGGATTTCGCCAGCGCCGCCGTCGGCATCTTTAACTTGCAAAAGATGCGGTGACGCAAGAATTGGCTGGACTGCGCCGCCGCCCAACCAGCAGGGAAAATGTTTTCGAACGGTTTTTCAAGCAAGCCGTTTCGCACAGGTAACGAGGACTATGAATTTCGCCGCGACGCGTCGATCAGAGACCGTCAGTCAAATTGCAGTATTGCGCGACTCGGGCGTTCGAATTCGTAGTCGCGCCGGCGTTGTCAATATCGCCGGAACAAGATGTTTCCCGGGAATAAGCTTCACGGCCCCGGGATACGGGCGTCGGCGCCGCGACCGCTTCAGCGGATCCCGCGGCTATCGATCAAGCCTTCGCAGCTCTCCTTTCGTAGCGGGCCTTGACCCGCCGCCTTCAGCTTCACCCTATCCCCTCCATCCAATGCCTGACGCGCCATCGTGTCGGCTGCCTCCCGCCCCGCGGTCTCTCGTGGAGACTTCGACCGGCGACAGCGGCCCCGCGCGCGTTACGCCCGAACGAGTCTATCATGGCCAACAAAATGCTTATCGATGCGTCCCACCCGGAAGAAACCCGGGTGGTGGTCCTCCGCGGCAATCGCGTCGAGGAATTTGATTTCGAAGCCGCCAGCAAGAAACAGCTGCGCGGCAACATCTACCTCGCCAAAGTCACGCGGGTCGAACCTTCGCTGCAGGCCGCCTTTGTCGATTATGGCGGCAATCGCCACGGCTTTCTGGCGTTTTCCGAAATTCATCCGGATTATTACCAGATCCCCGTCGTCGACCGGCAGGCGCTGATCGAGGAAGAGGCGCGGGCTCAGCGCGACGAGGATGACGACGAGGCCGGGCAAAGGCGCAGCCGCCGCTTCCGCCGCGGCGACAGGGATGGGCGTCGCGCCGAAAAGAGAAGCGCCGGCGGCGAGACGGTGTCGGAATCCGATAGCGGCCCGCAAGATCTTGAAGGCGCGCAAGTTTTTGAAAGCGCGCATGAGCTTGAAGGCGCGCAAGAGCCCGAAGCCGCGCGTGAGTTCGCGCAAGCGTTCGAAGAGCGCTCCGAGCCTGCGGAGACTTTCACGCCTGCGGACCTTGAAGCGGGCGGCGTGGCGGAAAGCCCCCACGGAGCCGACGAAACCCCGGCGGAACGCGCCGCCTTCGCTGCCGGCTGCGAAGTCGGCGCGTTCGGCGACGACGCATTTTCTGGCGAGGCCGAATCTCGGCGCGAAGGCGCCGCCTCCGACGAGGCTGGTTTTGACCGCGGCGCCGTCGAAGGCGAAGCCGGCGGCGAGGCGCACGCCTTCGCTCCGGACGAGCCGGAAAGCGGCGAGCGCGAAGAGGCCAGCGCGGCGCAAGACTCCGCGGGCAGCGCCGCAGACGACGCCGAAGCGCGCTCGCCCGACCGCCGCCCCGCCGACGAGGATGGCGACGACGAGGACGAGCATGTCGAGCAGCTCGGCGGCGACGCGATGGAGGACATTCCGGCTCGCCCGCAGCGTTATCGCAAGCAGTACAAGATTCAGGAAGTCATCAAGCGCCGCCAGGTGCTTCTCGTCCAGGTCGTCAAGGAAGAGCGCGGCAACAAGGGCGCGGCGCTGACCACCTATCTGTCGCTCGCCGGCCGCTATTCCGTGCTGATGCCAAACACCGCGCGCGGCGGCGGCATCTCGCGCAAGATCACGGACTCGACGGACCGGCAGCGGCTGAAATCCATCGCCCAGGAGCTTGAGGTTCCCGAAGGTATGGGCGTCATCCTACGCACCGCCGGCGCGAGCCGCACCAAGCCGGAGGTCAAGCGCGACTTCGAATATCTGCTGCGCATGTGGGAAACCGTGCGCGAGACGACGCTCCAATCGACCGCGCCGACGCTTGTCTACGAAGAAGGCTCGCTGATCAAGCGCGCCATTCGCGATCTCTACAACAAGGACATCGACGATATCGTGGTCGCGGGCGAACAAGGCTTCCGCGAAGCGCGCGACTTCATGCGCCTGCTGATGCCGAGCCATGTGCGCAGCGTGCAGGCCTATCGCGATCCGCAGCCGATTTTCGCGAAATCCGGCGTCGAGGCCCAGCTCGACGCGATGTTCGTCAATCAGGTCACGCTCAAATCGGGCGGCTATATCGTCATCAACCAGACCGAGGCGCTCGTCGCGATCGACGTCAACTCGGGCCGCTCGACGCGCGAGCACAATATCGAGGACACGGCGCTCCGAACCAATCTCGAGGCCGCCGACGAAATCACGCGGCAATTGCGCCTGCGCGATCTCGCCGGGCTGATCGTGATCGATTTCATCGACATGGAGGAAGGCCGCAACAATCGCGCGGTGGAGCGGCGGCTGAAAGACGCGCTGAAAAACGACAGGGCGCGCATTCAGGTCGGGCGGATTTCGCATTTCGGCCTGCTCGAAATGTCGCGGCAACGCATTCGCACCGGCGTTCTTGAAGGCTCGACCGAGATCTGCCCGCATTGCTCGGGCTCCGGGATGCTGCGCTCCACCGCCTCCATCGCGCTGCATGTGCTGCGCGTCGCAGAAGACGCGCTGATCAAGAGCGCGAGCCACGATCTCGTCATCAGGACGAGAACGCCCGTCGCGCTCTACATTCTGAATGAAAAGCGGGCGCATCTGCGCGACCTCGAACGGCGTTTTGGCGTCGCCGTCACGATCGCCGCCGACGACAGCCTGATCGGCAACGTCTATCATGCGCTGGAGCGGGGCGAACCGGCCTCGGGCGGTCATGAACCGCTGGCTCTCGCGCCAAGCGAGCCTGCGCGCATCGCGGCGGATGATTTCATCGAGAACGCCGCCGCCGAATCCGGAGACATTCAGGACATCGACGCGCAGATCCCGCTTGAGGCTGGTCGGGACGAAGATATCCAGGATGATGGCGGTGAAAGGCGCGAGGGCGAAAGCGAGAGCGAGGCGGATAGCCGACGCCGGCGCAGGCGCAGGCGCAGGCGCGGCCGCGGCGGCGATCGCGAAGGTTCGGGGATCGCGGCGAATGCGCCGCAGCCGCCTGACGACGCCCTTGAGGTGATGGCCCGGATCGGCCAGTTGCAGCCGGTCCTCGCAACTCACCAGCCGTCGGCTAATGCGCCGTTCGACGCGGACATCGCATTCAGCGCCGATGTCGCCAATTTTGAAGAGCGTACTGTCGACGAGTCCGTCGAGACGGAGCAGGCTGCGATCGAGGATTCGCCCCTCGCCGCCGAGGCGGAGGCGGCACCAGCCAAATCCGGCGAACGCCGGCGTCCGCGCCGAAGCGCCAAGGCGCGCGAGGCGCTGACAGCATCAGAGGTTGCGCCAGAAATTCTGCGTGAGTCCGGCGAACAGGCCCCCGAGCTTGCTCTGGATACAAGCGCAGGCGGCGAGGCGACCGATGCGGATGGCGAAGCCGTCGCCGCGCCGCGCCGTAGTCGTCGGGCGCCGCGCGCCCGCGCGCCGCGCCGCTCCATTGCTTCCGGCGTCGAGGCGGCGGCGCTCGAGGCGGAAGCCTCGCCGCCCGAAGCCCAGGACGCCGCCGCCGAAAGCGCAGGCGCCCCACTGTTCGAACGCGCGCCGGATGGCGACGCCTTACACGAACAACGCCGGGCCTCGCCGATCGAGACCGCCGAACCGGTTCGCAATCTGGAGCCGGCCCGGAACGGTCCGCTGCCGGAAAGCGAATCGCCGCCGCAACATCAAGATCCGGCGCGGCCGAAACGGTCGGGCTGGTGGCAGCGCGCGAAAGCCAGTCTCGGCAGATAGCGCCTTTCGCGCGAAGCGGACCCGGCTTGCGTGAGGAAAAGGCTATAAAACAGTAGCTAGAGACGTTTTCCGTTCAAAGATGACCGGAAAACGCTCTAGCGCCGCGGTTTCACTTGCGTTTTCAATGGCGCGGGGATCGAAAGAGACTTTCGAGGAGTTCGGATCAATGTTGAAGCGAAGCCTTGCGCTTTTCACGCGCCGCGCCGCCCTGATGCTGGCGGCGTTCGCCCTTATCGCCGTCGCGCCGGCGCGCGCGGACGAGTTCTCGGCGGCTCAGAAGGCCGAGATCGAATCCATCCTCAAATCCTATCTCCTCAAAAATCCCGAGATTCTCCGCGACACCGCGGCGGCGCTCGAGGAGCGCGAGAAACAGGCCGAGACGGCGGAGCGCCAGCAGATCATCGCCGATCCGGCGAGTCCCCTTTTCGACGTCTCCAATCAGGCCGTCATCGGCAATCCGAACGGCGCGATCACGCTCGTCGAGTTCTTCGATTACAACTGCGGCTATTGCAAACGCGCGCTGGGCGATCTCGCGCGTCTGATGAAGGATAATCCCGACCTCCGGGTGGTCTTGCGCGACCTTCCGATTCTTGCGCCGGGATCGAGGGACGCAGCCGAGATCGCCAACGCCGCGACCATCCAGTTCAAAGGCCAGAAATTCTGGGAATTCCACCAGAAGCTGCTCGGCTCGCACGGTCCCGTCGGCAAGGTCGAGGCCATCGCCGCCGCCAAGGATTTAGGAGCCGATGTCGACAAGCTGACCAAGGATTCCGAGCAGCCGACGGTCAAGGCCGCCGTCGATCAATCGACGGAACTTGCGAAAAACCTCGCGATCACGGGAACGCCGAGCTATGTGATCGGCGATGAAGTCGTCGTCGGGGCCGTCGGCTACGCCGATCTTCAGACCAAGATCCTCAATGTCCGCAAATGCGGCAAGGTGATCTGCTCATAAGCGGGCAGCGGATCGGGGAGAGGCTTTGACGCCTCTGTGCGCCCTTGGCAGGAGAGGAGGGACTCGAACCCCCAACCCCCGGTTTTGGAGACCGGTGCTCTAACCAAATTGAGCTACACTCCTACGCAGGCCGCATCTGTAGCTTGAAGCCCTGAAGAAAATCAAGCTTTGAACGCGCAAAGCGTCAGGTTCGCCCTTGAAGGAATGAAGTTGGCAAACTCGAACGTGCGAACGGCGGAAGGGCGAGGCCTCATCGCCGCGTTCGAGGCGATCGTGGGCCCGGCGCATGTGCTGACGCTCCCCGCCGACATGGCCGCCTATCTCAGCGAGCCACGCGATCTTTTCAAGGGCAGCGCACTCTGCATCGTTCGCCCCGGCGCGACGGCGGAAGTCGCCGCCATCGTCAGGCTTTGCAGCGAGACGGGAACGCCGATCGTGCCGCAAGGCGGCAATACCGGCCTCGTTGGCGGCCAGATCCCCGGAAACGGCGACAGGGCGATCGTGCTTTCGTTGCAGCGCATGCGCGCGTTGCGCGAAATCGACCTCGCCTCCAACACAATGACGGTCGAGGCCGGCATGATTCTCGCCAACGCCCAGGCTGAGGCCGATCGCGCCGGCCGCCTGTTTCCGCTCTCGCTCGCCTCCGAAGGCTCCTGCACCATCGGCGGCAATCTCGCCACCAACGCGGGTGGCACCGGCGTCATCGCTTACGGCTGCGCGCGCGATCTCGTGCTCGGGATCGAGGCGGTGCTTGCGGACGGCCGGATTTACGCCGGTCTTTCCAAGCTGAAGAAAGACAATACCGGCTATGATCTCAAAGCTCTTTTCATCGGCTCGGAAGGGACGCTCGGCGTCATCACAGCGGCGGTGTTGAAGCTTTATCCAAAGCTCCGCGCGATCGAGACCGCTTTCATCGGCCTCGCGTCGCCGAAGGACGCCGTGGCCCTGCTCGCTCTCGCGCAGGACGCAGCCGGCGGCGAGATCACGGCCTTCGAGCTGATCCCGCGCCTTGGGCTGGACTTCGTGCTGGCCCACGCGCCAGGCGCGCGCGATCCGCTCGCCGGCCGGCATCAATGGTACGCGCTGCTGGAGCTGGGCTCGCAGGAGGCGGACGATCTAGCGGGCCGAATGCTGGGCTTGCTCGCGGAGGCCGCAAAGCGCGGGCTGGTGGAGGACGCGGCGGTCGCTGCCTCGCAGCGCCAGCGCCGCGATTTCTGGCGCCTGCGGGATGAATTGTCGGAGGCGCAGCGTTTCGAGGGCGGCTCGATCAAGCATGACGTCAGCGTCGCGATCGCCGATATTCCGGCCTTCCTCGAAGACGTCGGGCGCATCGTCGCGACAGCGGCGCCGGGCGCCCGGCCGGTCCCGTTCGGACATCTTGGCGACGGCAACATTCACTACAATGTGTCGCAACCAATCGGCTCCGACAGGGACGCCTTTCTGGCGCGCTGGGCCGAGATCAATTTTCTTGTGCACGGCGTCGTCGCGCGCTATGGCGGCTCCATCTCGGCCGAACATGGCATCGGCCAGCTGAAGCGCGAACTTCTGGGTAAGGTCAAGGATCCGGTCGCGATCGATCTGATGCGCGCCCTGAAGCGCACGCTCGATCCGAAGGGGATTCTCAATCCGGGCAAGGTGATCTGACCCGCCTGCCCGCCATTTGCGATGAAGCGCGGCCCATGAACATTCGGAACGCTCGTCTTTTGCTTGCAGCGCTCGCTCTTGCGTTCCCGTCGATCGCCGCGGCGGCGATCGTCATAAAGCCGAATGTCGCCTGCAAAGCCGAGGCCGACTCGAAGAAGCTGCTTGATCTCGGCGCCAAGAACGACAAGACCGGAGTCGACAAGTTCAGCGCCCCCAAACTCGCCGCTGGCGATTGTTTCTCGCTCCTCAAAGCGATGAATGTCGATGTCGACAAAAAGGACGGCAAACTGCTGTGCGTGCGCCCGACCGGCGGCTTCGATTGCTACTGGGCCGCAGATGACTCCATCAACCAGAACCCCACATCCGAACACGAAACCCGCGCGCAGTCCGGCGGGCGCAGAAGGGGCGGAGGAATGGGGCCGCCAATGAACTAAGCGAGACGCCTATAATGGTCCTTATGGTCGGCAGCGCGTCGCCGGCGTCTGACATGGTAGGAAAAGCCAATGGCGCGAATTGTTTTTCTTGCGTTGTCATTCCTCATTTCAAGCGCGGCGCTCGCCGACAGGCTGACGAAATGCCCGGTCGAGAGCCTAAATCAGGCGGACGTCGCGGCCGCGGTCGTAGCGGCGCCGAGCTGCGCGCAAGCCTATGAAGTGATGAACGTCTGCCGCACCAATGCGGGTGGCGACGTCGCGCTCGCCGATATCGTCATCCAGCAATGCGAGAAGGTTTTTCTGGCGACGCTCGAACCCGCGGCCTCGAAATCTTATCACGCCGCGCGCGACGCCTGCGTGCGCCGCTTCGCCCACCAGGACGGATCCATGGCGGCCTCGTTCCAGGCGACCTGCGAGGCGGGCGTCGCGGTCGTCTTCGCGCACCGGGCCGACCTCGCGGCGATGCGCCCGCGCGGCTCACCCTATGGAACCCTTGCGCCGACGAAATAAATCGTTGGCGAACGGCGGCTCCCGCCACCGCCGATCAGAACTGAAGCAGCTCTTGAACGCGCCGTAAGACCTCCTCGTTCGAGGCCGCGGCGGCGGCTTCCTCACATATTCTCGCCATGGTGAAGGCGTCGACGCCCCCCCGCCGCGACGCAGGAATCGCCGGTGTCGGCCCTCCACTTCGAATCCGAACCGGCGATAAAGTTGGATTGCGACGTCATTGTCGCTGAAGACCGTCAGTTGAATCCGTTGCAGTCCGGCCAGAATATCGGCCGTCGCGAGAAGACACTGCAACAGCGCCGAGCCAATCCCGCGACGCTGGAACGCCTCGCAAACGCCGAGAAAGATCCAGCCCGAATGGCTTTGACGGTCGCCGAACGGCTGCAGCCGGCCGTATCCCACGGCCCTGCCATCGACATCGCCGACGATCTCGAATTTCGCCTCGCCAAGGCTATCGAGCCAGACCTGCAAATCCTCCACCGAGGCGAAGCGCTCCATGGCGGTGCCGAAATGCTGAAATCGCTCTTCGTTGAACAATTCGAGCAGCGCGCCGCCGTCATGTTCGGCCCGCCGCCGGATCGTAAGGCCACTGGACGGGACATATCCCGGCGTCGCGGTAGGCTGAGGCGGGTTGATCGTCATGGGTTGCGGCGCTTCTGACTGGCTGGGAAAGGCGTCAGTCGGCAGAGACGATCCGGGCGAGCAAATCATCAAGCGAAAGCTCGTTCTCCGGGGCGTCCATCAGGAGGTTCCCTACATCTTTGTGCGAATCGGCGTGCGGCTCAGCGTTCGTCGCGCCAATCGTCGTAAAGTCGAACGTGGCGATCGAGGCCGGCGACCACGTTGCTGTGTCGGGGGAATTCTTCGCGGCGGCGCGGGCCCCGCTTTCATTCCGGGTCTGGCGCAAGCGCCCCCGTCCCGGTTCGCGTTTGAAGCGTCCCCACTTGCCGCCCCCGCCGAGATCCTCGGCGATGCGGGCGATTTCGACGAATTCGGCGGTGTCGGGCGGCGTCTTCGCGGCTGGCGCCGGGGGCGTCCAGACAGGTAGAAAAGGTCTGTGGGATATGTGCATCGAGATGTTCCCTAAACTGATCAGGAACTCTAATCGCCAATGCTTGCCTCGGGCTTGCGCGGCCTCCAATGCGATCGTCTCGCACCGCACGTCAGCCATTTTAACAGCACGCGCGCAAGGCTCGAAGCAGGTCCCCTACCCCGCCTGCACAAAACTCTCCAGCACCATCTTGCGGCCGGCCTTGTCGAAATCGACCGTCAGCTTGTTGCCGTCCACCGCCGCCACCGCGCCATAACCGAACTTTTGATGGAACACCCGCGCGCCCTTCGCAAAGACGGACTCCGCGCTGGAGCTGGCCACAAGCTCGCCCTCGATCTGCAGCGGCCCGCGCCGCGCAGCGCCAAAGCCGGCTGACTTCGCCGCGCCCCTCGTTTCTTCGCTGCGCTGCTGCGCACGGCGCCACCCCGGCGTCGAATAGGACGAGCCGAAGCTGTCCATATTGGCGAAGCGCGATTGCGCGTAGCCGCCATAGGCCGCGCCCGTCGCCGCCTCGACGACCTCGACGTGATCGGCCGGCAATTCGTCGAGAAAGCGCGAGGGGATCGTCGTCTGCCACAACCCGTGAATGCGCCGGTTGGTGGCGAAATAGATTTTCGCGCGGCGGCGCGCGCGCGTGACGCCGACATAGGCGAGGCGGCGCTCTTCCTCGAGCCCGGCGCGCCCGGACTCATCGAGCGAGCGCTGATGCGGAAACAGCCCCTCCTCCCAGCCGGGCAGAAAAACCGTTTCGAATTCGAGACCCTTCGCCCCATGCAGGGTCATGATCGACACGCGGGGGCCAGCGTCCTTCGCTTCCGCCTCCATCACCAGCGAAATATGTTCCAGAAACGCGCCGAGGTCTGGAAACTCCTCCATTGCTCGGACAAGTTCTTTCAAGTTTTCGAGCCGCCCCGCCGCCTCCGCCGTGCGGTCCTTGCGCCACATATCCGTGTAGCCGGATTCCTCCAAGATCATCTCGGTCAGTTCGCCCTGCGGCTTCTGATCGATGAGGCCCGCCCAGCGGTTGAAACTCACCAGAAGATCGCGCAACACCTGCCGCTGCTTCGGCTTCAATTCATCCGTCTCGACCATGAATTGCGCCGCCTGCATCAACGGAATGCGCTGGCGCCGCGAATGGTCGTGCAGCAGCTGCATGGTGGCTTCGCCAAGGCCGCGCCGCGGCGTGTTGAAGATGCGCTCGAAAGCGAGATCGTCGGCGGGCTGGGCGACGCAGCGCAGATATGCGAGCGCGTCGCGGATCTCGGCGCGCTCATAAAAACGCGGACCGCCGATGACGCGGTAAGGCAGGCCAAGGGTAATGAAGCGCTCCTCGAACTCGCGCATCTGGAACGAGGCGCGGACAAGGATCGCGAAGTCATCATACGAGTGGCCGCCGCGCGACAGCTGCTCGATCTCCTCGCCGACGCTGCGCGCCTCCTCCTCGCTATCCCAGACGCCTGTAACGGTCGGCTTCTGGCCCGCTTCGTCGTCGGTGAAGAGGGTCTTGCCGAGGCGCCCTTCATTATGCGCGATGAGGCCCGCGGCGACGGCGAGAATATGGCCAGTCGAGCGATAATTGCGCTCGAGGCGGATCACCTTTGCGCCGGGAAAATCCTTCTCGAAGTGCAGGATGTTGTCGACCTCGGCGCCGCGCCAGCCATAGATCGATTGGTCGTCGTCGCCGACGCAGCAGACGTTCTGACGCCCCTGCGCGAGCAGCCGCAGCCACAGATACTGGATCGCATTGGTGTCCTGATACTCGTCGACCAGCATATATTTGAAACGGTCCTGGTACTGCTTCAGGACTTCGGGGTTGTCGCGCAGGAGACGCAGACATTCCAGCAGGAGGTCGCCGAAATCGGCGGCGTTGAGGATTTTCAGCCGCTCCTGATAGAGCGCATAGAGCGCCGCGCCCTTGCCGTTGGCGAAGGCCGCCGCCTCGCCGGGCGGGACATGCTTGGGATCGAGGCCGCGATTTTTCCAGGCGTCGATCTGGAAGGCCAGCGCGCGCGCCGGCCAGCGCTTGTCATCGACGTTCTCCGCCTGAAGCACCTGCTTCATGAGGCGGATCTGATCGTCCGTATCGAGAATCGTGAAGCTGGATTTGAGGCCGACCAGCTCGGCGTGGCGACGCAGGATCTTGGTCGAAATCGCGTGAAAGGTGCCAAGCCAGGGCATCCCTTCGGCGACCGGGCCGGCCAGCATGGCGACGCGGTCCTTCATCTCCCGCGCGGCCTTGTTGGTGAAGGTGACGGCGAGAATTTCATAGGGCTTCGCGCGTCCCTCGGCGATGATATGCGCGATTCTTGTGGTCAGAACCCGCGTTTTGCCTGTCCCCGCCCCCGCCAGCACGAGCACCGGACCGTCGAGCGCCTCGACCGCCATGCGCTGCTCGGCGTTGAGCCCCTCGAGGTAGCGGCGCCCGCCAGCGGCCGCCCGAGCCCGCGCGGCGATGCCGCCCGGCTGCGGCGCCGGGGCTTCGAGACCTGCGAGCGAGAAAGGATCGGTCAAATCGATGCGGCTCCTGTTGCGGCTTAGCGGGACATCCGCCGAATCACGCGCGGCGACCTATTATGCGCCCATTCGGCGGGCTCTCCAGAATTGGCCCGCGCCCTGGCTTCAATGTGGGGCCTCGGCGTCATTCTGTCGAACCTCGGCAGGAGTCGAATGCCCATTCCATTGTGTGCTTTTAGATGCGGATCGAGGTATCCCGGTGCGATGCCAGACAATTTTTCCGCGCCGCGAAGGGCCAAAGCCAAGTCCAAGCCGGGGCTCGGCGCAACCCGGAGTCGGCGCTGGGAACCAAAATGAACTATAAGTTCGCGATCAGCCACAACACAGATAGACGAAATTGCGCGACAGTCTGACCATTTTCGCCATCGCCCTGATCATCGTTTTGACCGCGGCGCTGGTTGGCCCCTATCTCGTCGATTGGAGCGCCGAGCGCGGCTGGATCGAAGCGCGCCTCACCGAGACGCTTGGTGCGCGGGCGAAAATTCGCGGGCCGATCGACCTCAAATTACTGCCGAGCCCCTATTTCGTCGTCAACGACATCGAGATCGGCGACAAGACGACGCCCTTCGCCCTCTCGGCCAAAAAACTGCGGCTCGAGCTTGCGCCCACGGCGCTGCTCCGCGGCGAGGTCGATTTCGTCGAGGCGAGGCTTGAAGCGCCGCGCCTCGCGCTTGACCTTGGCCCAGACGGGGCGTTGCCGCTGGCGCTTCCCGAGGCGGGCGTCGCGGATCGCTTCCGCTTCGAACGAATCGCGGTTGCAAACGGCGTTCTCAGCGTCATCGACGCGAGGAACAATCGTCGTCTCGACCTTGAGGCGATCGACTTCGAAGGTGAAGCCGAGTCGCTGTTTGGGCCTTTCAAGGGGAGAGGCGCGATGGGTGAAGGGGATGCGCGCACCCCATTCCACTTCGCGACGGGTCCGCTGGAGAAAGACGGACTGAGCCTCAAGCTCGTAACTGAGGCCCGCGGCTCGCATGTTGGCGTTGATATCGACGGACTCCTCCGTCTGCAGCCGGGCGCACAGCGCTTCGCGGGCGCCGCGAAATTCGAAAGCGCCGCCGAACCGCAATGGCGCGTCTCCGGCCAGCTGACGCTCGATACGCAAAGCGCGACGCTCGATCAGATCGAGCTGCGCATCGGCGAAGAGGCCCATGAGCTGAGTGCAAAGGGCGAGGCGGAGCTTGATTTTTCGGCCGCGCCCAAAGCCAGCGCGACGCTCGCCTCCGACGCAATCGATCTCGACGCCTGGCGGGCCTCCGATCCCGACGTGGCCGCCGGCCTCGCGCTGATGCTCCCGCCGGCGTTTCCACCCCTGCCATTGACGCTGACCTATGGCGCAAAAACACTCACCTTTGGCGGCGCAACGTTCACCGATGTTTCGACCGATCTGGTGTTCGGCCAGCGGCGAGCGGCTTTCGCCGCGGCCAGCGCCGCGAATGCCGGCGCAAATCCAGAAAATGCGGCGAAACAGATGGCCAGCGCGGAGCCTCCGGCGTGGCTGCGCTTCGAGGCGCGCGGACCCGGAAGATCGCGCCTTTTTCTCGACGGCCAATGGCGGATGGGACCCGAGCCCGGCTTCGAGGGCGCGACTCAGGCGAGCGCCGAGGACGCGCGCTGGCTCAAGGATTGGCTCGCGCCTCTCGCGCCACAATGGGCGCCGCAGGCCATTCCCATCCGTGCCATCGATCTCTCGGCGCAAACGACTCTGTCCCCCACGGCGATAAAGCTCCGCGATCTCGTCGCCGAGATCGACGGCGCGCATGTCACCGGAACGCTCGACTATCGGCTGGCGTCGGGATCCGGGCCTTCGCGCCTCGACGCCGATCTCTCGACGCCCGCACTCGACCTTGGCGAGGCCGCCGGTTTCGATCCGCACGGCCTCGTGACCCGGATTTTCGGCGCCAGCGATGGATCATTGCGGCTCGGGGCAGGCGCGCTGACGCTGGGGCAAGGCGACGGTGGACAGCCCGCCCCGATCGGCGACCTCAATTTGGATGTCGTCAAGACGGGCGAAAAGATCGAGCTCAATGAATTGACCTTCGAGGGCCACGACGGCGCCGTCATCACCGCGAGCGGCCTCCTTTCGCAGCAAAAGGCCCATATCGACGCGAAAGTTGTCGGCCCCCGCGCCAGCGGGCTCGCCGCGCTCCTCGCCAACCTCGCCCCAGGACCGGCCGCGGAGCTCCTGCGCACGCGCGCCGACTTGCTGACGCCGATCGATCTCAGCCTCAGCGCAGACGCGGCGGAAAAGGACTCCGCCTTCGCCATTACGGCGCTTGCCGCGCAGGGAACCATCGGCGGGACCAGCGTCGAAGCGGCGGTCAAAGAGGATGCGAAGCAGACCGGGGCCGTGACGATTTCGGCGCTTGCGCAAGCGAAAGACAGTCTGCCGCTGCTGCGGCTCCTCGGGCTCGGGCCGGTGCCGGGGGCGGCGCCCGGAGCGGCGCAAGTTGAGATCAAAGCATATGGGCCTCTGGGCGGCGCGGCGCAGACGACGATCAAGGCCGCCCTCGGTCCGGCCAGCCTGACGTTTCAAGGCGACGTGGTGACCGATTTAACGCAGCCCGCGGCGAAGGGCGTCTTTCGCTTTTCGAGTCCGGATGCGGCGCCCATGCTGCGCACAATGGGACTCGCCTTTCCCGATTTCGCCGCCAAATTGCCAACAGCGGCCGCCGGCGAACTCGCCTGGACCAAAACCGAATTTGGCCTGACCAATCTCAAGGCCGACGTCGCGGGGATTTCCCTCACCGGCGCCCTCGATTTCGGAAGGCAGGGGCCAAACCGGCTGACCGGATCGATCGCCGTCGACCAGCTGCCCGCGCTTACGCTGTTTGGGCTCGTGCTCGGCGCGCCAGAGCCGGTCAAAGCCGGTTCGCTCTGGTCGAGCCTCGCCTTCGCCCCGGCCGCCTTCGACCTCCCGAATGCCAGCATCGCCCTCACCGTCAAGGATATGGCGCTCGCCTCGCCGATATTTCCGCGCGGCGCCTCCGCAAAAGACGCACGCGCCACCCTCTTGACTGCACCCGGCCTCATGGATCTGCAGGACATAAGCTGCGACGTGGGGGGCGGCAGGCTCGCCGGCGAAATCAAGCTGCGCCGCGCGGGCGACGTTTCGATCGAGGGCCATCTCGACTTCGCCGACATGGCGCTCGACGGTCCGGCCGCGCGCGGTCGGATCAGCGGCGCCCTCGACCTCGCAGGCACGGGCAAAAGCGCGGACGCGGTCGTCGCCAGCCTCGCCGGTTCGGGCCGCGCGCTCATTTCCGATCTGACGATTCCGCGCGCCGATCCGGCGGCGGTTCTGCGGGTCTTCGCGGCGTTCGATCAAGATGGCCACAAGCTCGGCGCCGAGGATGTCGCCGCGGCCCTGGCGAGCGAACTCAAGCGCGCCGATCTCAAGATCAAAAGCGGCGCATTCGATATCGCCGTCGCCGCTGGCGTGCTGCATCTGTCGCCGGCTACGGCGCCGGAGAAGCCTGAGGCCGCCATCTCCGCGGCATACGATTTTCGCAGGGCGGTCCTCTCTCAGCGTGTGAACCTCCTTCTTAATCCGGCGCCGAAGGATTTCAGCGGGCCGGCACCGCAGATCGCGCTGCTATTTGAGGGACCTCTTTCCAGCCCTTCGCTTCGGATCGACGCCGCGACGCTCGCAAATGCGCTCGCCGCCCGCGCGATCGTGCGGGAGAGCGCGCGCATCGAATCCTATGAATTCGACATTCATGAGCGGGCGTTTTTCTATCAACGCCTGTTGTCGGAGCGGCGCCGCGAATCGGAACGGCTCAAGGCCGAAGCCGAGGCCGCCGCCCAGAAGACGCCGAACTCCTCCGATTGACGCGCGTCGTTGCGGGCTGCGCCGGCTAACGCTCTGCGAAATCCCGCGCCAGCGCGGACTGGAGGACGAAAACGCGGATCGCAGAGGATAGATTGGCCCCGCCGCGTCCAGCATCGATCTCCGCGACCAAAGCCGCGAGCGACATGCCGCGCGCCGCTGCCAGCGCGTTCAGGCGGTCCCAGAATGCGCGCTCCAGGGAGATGCTGGTGCGATGTCGGGCGATCGCCAGCGAGTGCTTTACGATCGCACCCGCGGCGGGCGGGCTCCCGTTACCCCGCGTCGTCATCTGGGGCGGTGCCGGCATCCGCGCGCCGATGACCATCGAGACGCGTCGCCTCGAGGTTCCGCATCCCGATCGCCGCCTCGCGATCGGCGCGGCTGGCGCCGAATTTCGCCCGGTTCGCAGCGGCTTCCGCGTCAGATCCGGCGCGCGCTTTTTGCTTGCGCGCGCGGCGCAGATTGACGATCTCGCCCATCAGGTTTTCTTGCGAAAAGCGTCGATGGAGACAATCTTGTCCTTTGCACTGTCGCCGGGGGCGCCGGCGTCTCGCGGCGCCTCCGCATCTTTCGGCTTCAACGTATCAACCGCGGCGAGCCGCGCGGACGGCTCCGTCGCTACCCCAATCGGCGAACCGGCGTCATTGGCGCTGGACTCCGCCGTTTCGACATCGAGCTTGAATTCAAGGTCAAAGCCGGCGGCGGGATCGGAGAAACGGGTGATGGCGTCGAAGGGAATGAGCAGCATCTCTGGCACGTTCTTGAACGACAACCCGACCTCGAACGCATGATCGCTGACGCTCAAATCCCAGAACTGATGCTGCAGGATGATCGTCATTTCGTCCGGATAAAGCTCGCGCATGCGAGACGACAGCCGGACGCCGCGAGCGTGGGTGCGAAACGTAATGTAAAAATGATGTTCGCCGACGAGCCCGTCGCGCGCCATGTCGCCCAGCACCTTGCGGACGACGCCGCGCAGGGCGTCCTGGACGAGAATGTCATAGCGCATCAGATCCACAGCCATGAAGACCTCGGGAGACAAATCGAGTGCGACGGCAAAAACTTGCCGATTGAGTTAAACAAAAACCGGACGATTGGCAAAGCGGCAAAAGGGAATTGAGCAGACGAAATGAAAGTGGAGGCTTCTGTTGCCAGGTGCCTCCGAACCCCGCCTTAGAGTGCTACCCCCAAGGGCTTTGATTTCGGTACTATTGCCGCATTACGCAGCAACGGCCACCGGAGCATAGTTGTCATTCGCAACTATAAGGTTAGCCCGATAACGGCGGTACAATGCCGAGCAAAAGACTATCCTTTACACTCCCCGTCGAACCTATTTCGCCCCCGCCAAAAGCCGCCTTCTGGAATTTAATTCCGGCAGACGGATTTTGGTGGAGGCGCCGGGTACCGCCCCCGGGTCCGAAGAGCTTATTTCGACGCCGTTTATCGCCATAGCCGCAAAGAGCGCGGCGAACCCAATATAGGCGTGGGAATCGGAATTTACAAAGGCTGATGCGATTTAACGCGCTTTGTGCAATTTTCCGTTATCGCAAGCCCTTCGGCGCGCGGCTTATCCCCAGGCGGCTTGCCGTCAAAGACTTGACCCCGCCGTCCCCGACGCCGATTTTCCCTTTGCGGAAACCCTTATGCTGCGGCGCAGCATAAAATTGCCGCCGCGCGGCGGCGTCGAGGCGCCCCGCGAGTCGAGGATTTACAGATGCGCCCCTATCTCGACCTGCTCGGCACAATCCTCAGCCACGGCGCGCCGAAAGCCGACCGCACCGGCACCGGCACGCTTTCGATCTTCGGTCATCAGATGCGCTTTGACCTCAGCGCAGGTTTTCCGATAGTCACGACGAAGAAGCTGCATTGGAAATCGATCGTGCACGAATTGCTGTGGTTTTTGCGCGGCGACACGAATATCGCCTACCTGAAAAACAACGGCGTCGGAATTTGGGACGAATGGGCCGACGAGAACGGCGATCTCGGGCCGGTCTATGGCCGGCAGTGGCGTTCCTGGGCGGCTCCGGACGGGCGGACCATCGATCAAATTTCCAACGTCATCGATGAAATCAAGCGCAATCCATTCTCGCGCCGTCTCATCGTGTCAGCCTGGAATCCGGCCGACATCCCGGAGATGGCGCTGGCGCCGTGCCATTGCCTCTTCCAGTTCAACGTCCGCGATGACGCGGACGGCGTGCGCCGCCTCGATCTCCAGCTCTATCAGCGCTCCGGCGACGTTTTTCTCGGCGCGCCGTTCAATATCGCAAGCTATGCTCTTTTGACCGAGATGACGGCGCAAGTCTGCGGCCTCGCCCCCGGCGATTTCGTCCATACATTCGGCGACGCCCATCTTTATCTCAACCATCTGGAGCAGGCGCGCCTGCAGCTTGCCCGCGAGCCGCGCCCGCTGCCTCGGCTCAAGCTGAATGGGACTGTGAAATCGATCTTCGATTTCCGTTTCGAAGACGTCGCGCTCGAAAATTACGACCCGCATCCAGGGATAAAAGCGCCGATCGCGGTGTGACTCGCAATCGCATGGCGACGGCGCGTTAATAACGAATCAGTTCGCAGTCCCAATCCCAATATTTCCGCGAAATCCGACGCCCAAACAGTTGCAGCCTCACAGGAGGCGAGCTGGGCGCCGCGATGATCGACGACGACGGCCGCACGTCCAACGCGGGCGGAAAAGGATCGCCGCCATAAGCCGCCGCCCGGCACGCGACGCTCGCTCCAATATCGGAGGGATCGTAACCTGGAAAAAGATATTCAGGGTTGAAGATGTTGTCGAAGCGCTCCTTGAAAAGAAAATAATGGCTCGCCGGAACAAGCACCGCCTTGTCGCCGGCGGCGGCCCTGAGCGCTGCGGCGTTCGCGCCAATTTGGGCGCGCTCCTCGAAATAGGACGAACGGGTCTCGATGAGGCGCAGCAGCACAAAAAACGACGCGGGACCGAGCGGCGCAAACAAAATCAGAGCGCCTGAAATGAAGACGGCGGTGCGCCGGCGCGGCTGAACCCCGCCGATCGATAAAAACCAAAATGACATGGTCACGGCGACGAACGCGATGGCTACGAAATAATTGCCCTGCCGGGGAAAAATCATAGGCGTGGCGAGAAGAAGCAAGCCCAACGCGAGAGGAACTGAAGCCTGTCGCAGCCAATCCTTCCGCGGCTCGACGGACGCCAGAACGAATATGATGAAGGGAATGGCGAGAAACCACCTGACCCCCCACAAAATGGAGAACATCCCGGCGGAGAATAGAGCGTGCTTGAGTTTGTCGATGAAGCCGACATCGTTGAAGATGATCTCGGTATGATGCGTAAAGCGCGCAATGCTGGTCGGATCGATCAAGACGTAGATCGCGATCGTCGCCAATAGCGGCGCCGCCGCGACCGCGACGCCCTTTGCGACCAGCGCCGCCAGTTGAGCGACGGGCAATTTTGAGCCGTGATAAACGAGCGTCACGGCAAGCGCGCCGCCAACCAAGCCATAATAGGGCGAAATCAGAAACGTCAGCCCGGCGATGAGAAACAGAAAGAGAGACGACGCCGGCGTGATTCCCCGCCAATTGCAAATGATCGGCATCGCCAGCAAAAACACGAGCGCCAAATGGTCGGGCCGATCCCCCGGCCATTCGTAGCCGCCGGTCGGCAAAACGAGGGCCAATGCGACCGCGAAGGCGATCTGGAGCCGGATATCGATGCTTTGCGGCAGCAGGGTCAAAACTTCTGCGCAAAGCACAGCGGAGATCGCCAAATCAAACATATTGTTTGAATCGACGCTGCAGCCAAATATGCTTGCAAATCCGCCAAAGGCTAAGGGGAAAATCGGCCCCTGACTCAGCCACAGCTTCCGATCAAAACTGTCGGTTCCGACATAAGATGCGCTGGTGAAGCCATGACCCAGAGCGAGATTGCAGCCGGGATCCTTGAAATGATAGACATCCGGCCCGATCAGCACGTTCGGAAAGGCGATCCGGAACGCGATCCATAGAATGAGGCCGGCGAGGAGAATCAGATATTTTGTGTGGGCGAACGTCGGCGCCGCTCGCATCGAATCATATGCCTCGAACGCCGCCAACCGCCGACTCCCGATGTGCAAGGATTTGTAAGGGTCAAGGCGCACCCGCGACGAGGCGGGAGACACGCGAATTCGCAGTTCGCCGCTAGATGAAGCATGGCGCCGGTCAAGCCGTCAATACAGCCCGCCGCCACTCGAAAACGACCAGCCCCGTAGCAACCGGACAGGCTGGCGCGGCTCGGATTGGCTGGGCCTTTGCGATCGCCTGGGCTATAGGGAGCGCCTCGCATCAGTTTGAGCAAAGGCGCCATGACCCGCTCGGAGTCGGCCGAACGCAAAGCGCCTGGCGCTCTTTATTTTCCGGCCGGACAAGCCTCGACCAGGGCGGGCATCCTCTGGATGCTCGTCGCGACCCTCCTGTTCGTCTGCCAGGATTCGACTGCGCGGATTTTGCTCGCATCCTGTCCGCCGGCGGAAATCGCCTTCGCGCGCTTCTTCGTTCATCTGGTTCTGGTCGGTGCCTTCCTCGGCTGGCGGGAGCCGCTTCTCATGTGCACGCGCCGGCCGGTGTTGCAGATGCTTCGGTCAAGCCTGCTTCTCGGCACCACGCTGTTCGGCTTACTGGCGCTGAACGTCATGCCTTTTCTCGATTTCTCCGCGGTCGCCTGGGTCGCGCCCGTGCTCGTCACCGCTCTTTCGGTCTGGCTCCTTCGCGAGAAAGTTGGCCTGCGCAGATGGCTCAGCGTTTTCGCTGGCCTTGCCGGCGTCTGGATCATCGTCGGACAAGGCGGCATCGATTTTTCGCCGCTGATGGCGTGGCCGCTCCTCGCCGCGCTTTGCAACGCGCTCTATCAGATCGCGACCCGCAAGCTGCACACCAGCGACCCCGCCCTGACCACGCTGTTTTATTCGCCCCTGGCGGGCGCGATTTTCTGCGCCGCGCTCCTTCCTTTCGTCGGCGTCGCGCCAAAGGCCGTCGATCTGGCGCTGATGTTTCTTCTTGGCTCCCTCGGCGTCGCCAGCCATTTTTGCATGATCCGCGCTTTCGCGGCGGCGCCCGCAAACATCATTGCGCCTTTCGGCTACACGGCGCTGCTTTGGGCGCTTTTGTCCGGCGTTGTGATTTTCGCGGAGGTTCCGAGCTTGCGCACGATCATTGGCGCGGGCCTCATCGTCGCCGCCGGCCTCTCGATTTTCCTCGGCGTGCGGCCGAGACGGAGCGTGTAAACCCATGGATACGATTCTTAAGCCCCCGCGCATTCGCGCAGCAAAACCGGCCGACGCGGCGCTTATCTTCTCTTTTGTCGCCGAATTAGCGGCCTACGAGCATCTCTCCCACGAACTCCTTGCGACGCAGGAGGACATCGCCGCCGCGCTGTTCGGCGCCGCGCCGCGCGCCTTTTGCGATATCGCCGAGAATGGGCGCGAAGCGGTCGGCTTCGCCTTGTGGTTCTACACATTTTCGAGCTTTCGCGGCCGCTGCGGCATCTGGCTCGAGGATCTTTACGTGCGCCCCGCCTTCCGCGGACAGGGTTTCGGCAAGGCGCTGTTGAAGCGCGTCGCGCGCCGCTGCGTCGAGGAGGATCTTGGCCGGTTCGAATGGTCGGTGCTCGACTGGAACGAACCCTCCATCCGTTTTTACAAGGGGCTCGGCGCGCGGCTGATGGATCAATGGCGAATTTGCCGCGTCGAAGATGAATCGCTGCGAAGACTCGCCGACACCGCGCCGCCGCCGGCATGAGCGCGCCGCTCGCCATCGTCGCGGCGATCGGCCGAAATGGCGTCATCGGGGCCGACGATCGCCTGCCCTGGCGCCTGCCGAGCGATCTCAAGCGGTTCCGCGCGCTGACGCTTGGCAAACCCTTGCTGATGGGCCGCAAGACGTTCCAGTCGATCGGCCGCGCCCTGCCCGGACGCGAAACGATCGTCGTGACGCGCGAACGCGGCTTTGCGGCGGATCCAGCCGGCGTTCACGTCGCTCACGATCTCGATGCCGCACTGGCGCTGGCGCAGGAGCGGGCGCGGGCAATGGGAGCGGACGAAATCATTCTGGCGGGCGGCGGCGATCTCTACGCCGCGCTGCTCGATCGCGTCGACCGCATGTATCTGACGCTGGTCGATCTGTCGCCGCCGGGCGACGCGCATTTCCCGCCGATCGACGCGGCGCAATGGATCGAAACGGCGCGGACGCGGCCGCAGCCTGTCCCGGCGGATGAAGCGGCCTTTACGTTCGTCGCGTTTCGCCGCCTCAAATCCGCGCCGTAACGAAGTCCGTCGATCCAAAGCGAACCATTTCGCCTTGGCGGCATTGAAGTCCGCCGAGGAGAGCCACCATCCGAAACCCTATCCCGCTCGAAATCGAACCCCGACAGCGCGCCCTTCGCGCCATTTGCACGTTCGCGAGGACGCGACGTTTGCTTCTCACGCTCGCGCTCGTCGCCTTTGCGGATTTGCCCGCAAAAGCCGCTCTCGCGGCTGCGCCGGAGATTCGCAAGGACGCGGAAACGCCTCTGCCGCCGCGAAGGCCATCGCCGCCCGCCTCCCCTGCCGAGATCAGCCCTTCGCCGCAAGCGCCTGAAGCAACCGGCGCGGCGACGACAGACTGCCCCGCATCGCTCCTCGCCAAAGGCGTGGTTTTCAAGCCGGCGAAGATGGAGCCTCCGGCCGATCCGCGCTGCGTCGTCGCGCAGCCCGTCACCGTCGAGTCTCTGGCGGCGCCGGGCGGCCAACGCATCGACTTGCCGGACCGCCCAACGGTCGACTGCGTCACTGCGACGACCTTCGCAAGTTTCGTCGCGGAGGCTCTGGCGCCGCTCGCCAAAGGCTCCTTCGACGCCTCGATCGCCGCGATCCGCACGGGTCCGGGGTTCGACTGTCGAATGCGCGACCACCTTGCTGGCGGCAAACTGAGCGAGCACGCCAAGGGCCTCGCGATCGACATCGCCAGCATTGCCTTCGCTGGCGGCCGCATCTATCAGGTCGGCGCCATGGCCGACGACGCCGAGCGGGCGTTCGACCACGCCGCCCGCGCCGCCGCCTGCGGCTATTTCCACACGGCGCTTGGCCCCGGCGCCGACGCCTTTCACAGCAGCCACTGGCACGTCGATCTCGAAAGCCGGGGCTCCGACGGCAAATCGAAGTTTTGCCAGTAGGCCGCGATTTCGCCCCTCGACAGCGGCGTCTCGGGCTTTGAACATTGCGGCGAGCCCGCGCGGCGCCCATTTGTGCTCTCGCGGGCGTTCTCCTATAAGTGCGCCGGAGCAGGTCATCCTATTTTCAGATCGAGGTTTCATGCCGTGGATCAATGAAGGCGGAAGCGGCGGCTCCTGGAAGCCCACCGGGGGCGGCCCTTGGGGGCAAAAGCCAAGTTCGCCACAACCGGATCTCGAAGAGCTTCTGCGGCGCTGGCAGTCTGGAATCCAGAAATGGATTCCAGGCGGCGGCGGACTTGGGAGCGGGCGCGGCATCCTCGCCCTGGCGCTCGTCGGGATAGCCTTCTGGCTCCTTTCCGGATTTTACGCCGTCGGCCCAAATGAAGTCGGCTTGAACAAAATCTTCGGCCGCTACACCGGCAAGACGGGACCTGGCCTCAACTACAACCTGCCCGCCCCGATCGGCGAAGTGGAGAAGCTTGCCGTCACCGATCGCAACGTCATCAATATCGGCTTCGCGACGCGCACCGATTTGCGCGCGCCGAGCGGACAGATGTCGATCGACTTGCCGGAAGAGAGCCTGATGCTGACCGGCGACGAAAACATCGCCGACGTGAAGTTCGTCGTCATCTGGCAGATCGATCCGGTGCATCCGGAGGATTACGCCTTCAACATTTCCAATCAGCGCGAGACCGTGAAGGCGGTGGCGGAAAGCGCGATGCGCGAAGTCATCGGCCGCGGCAAGATCCTGCAAATTCTGAACGTCGATCGCCCGAAGATCGAGGCCGACGTGCAGGAGCTCATGCAAAAGGTGCTGAACAGCTACAAGGCTGGCATTCTGGTGTTGCAGGTCCAATTGCAATCCGTTGACCCGCCGGAGCAGGTCATAGCCTCCTTCAAGGACGTGATCGCGGCGCAACAGGATCAGGACCGTTTGCGCAACGAGGCCGAGGCCTACGCCAATCGCGTGGTGCCGGAAGCGCGCGGCAAGGCCGCCGCGATCATTCAGGCGGCCGAGGGCTATCGGCTTCAGACGGTCGCCGAGGCGACAGGTCAGGCCGCCCGATTCGACAAGATCTACGACGAATACAAAAAGGCGCCGGAAGTGACGCGCGAGCGCATGTATCTCGAAACGATGGAGCGCGTCTACGGCGGCGCGGACAAGGTGGTCGTCGATCAGAACGCGCAGGGCCAAGGCGTCGTGCCTTATCTGCCTCTCGGAGCCTTGCAGGAAAAGCCCGCTGACGGATCGCACAAATGAGGGCCGGATCCGCAGTCGCCCTGTTCGTCGGCGCCATCGCGCTCCTGATCGTCGCGACAGGCGCGGTGTTCACGGTTCAGCAGACCCAACAGGCGCTTGTGCTTCGCTTCGGCGAGCCGGTCCCGGGCCGGGGATTGATCACAAAGCCTGGACTTCACTTCAAGATCCCCTTCGTCGAGGAGGTCGTCTATCTCGACAATCGCATCCTGGTCGTCGAGGCGCCGAAACAGGAAGTGCTCGGAGCCGACAGCAGCCGGCTCGATGTCGATTCCTTCCTGCGCTACAAGATCGTCGATCCGCTCAAATTCTATCAGACGGTCGGCTCGCCCGAACGGGCGAACAGCCAGCTCGGCTTCATCTTGAACTCCGCCGTGCGCCGCGTGCTCGGCGATGCGACCCAGACCCAGATCGTCCGCGACAATCGCGCCGACCTCATGGTCAAGATCCGCGACCAGGTGAACGAGGAAGGCAGCCGCCTCGGCATCGACGCCGTCGACGTGCGAATCCGCCACGCCGACCTGCCGCCGCAGATCTCGGAGAAAGTGTTCAGCCGGATGCAGAGCGAGCGTGCGCGCGAGGCGGCCGAACATCGCGCCAAGGGCTCGGAGACCGCGCAAACCACAAGGGCCGAGGCCGACCGCGACGTCGTCGTTCTGCTCGGCGACGCGCAGCGTCAGGCCGATCAAACGCGCGGCGCGGGCGATGCGGAGCGCAACCGCATCTTCGCCGAAGCCTACGGCAAGGACTCCGACTTCTTCGCCTTCTATCGCTCGATGCAGGCCTATGAGACGGGATTCAAATCTGGCGACACCCGCATGGTGGTCAGCCCAAAATCGGATTTCTTCCGTTTCTTCGGTTCGGCCAAAGGCGAAGCGCCGCCTGTAGCGGCGACCCCATCGCCGCCCGCCGCCGGCGCGACGCAATAGAGCTGGCCGAAAAGCCGCGCTGCCGACCGATCCGGTCCTGCGAAATCTGTTAATGCTCCGCTTTATGCCCGACCCAAATCGGACTACGCATGACGGTTTGATGACACGTCATTATCGCTCAAGATCGGATGTCCCATGTCGCGCGCGCAACCAAATGGCAAGCCTGGAATTTCCGCGCCGCGGGCCGAGCGCTACAGCACCGGCAAGGCGCTGCGCGATCAAGTCTCGCGCGAGAGCCATGCGGATTGCCCCCCCGGCTCCGAACGCGATCCCGTCGCGATCCTCGCCGAATCCGATCCGCAGCGGCTGCCAAACCTGCTGCCGATCCGCTACCAGCGCATGGCGCAATCCTCCTTTACATTCCTGCGCGGCGCCGCCGCCGTGATGGCGCACGATCTCGCCGGACTGCCGAAGCTCGGCATTCCCGTGCAGGCCTGCGGCGATTGTCACTTGATGAATTTCGGCGCCTTCAGTACGCCGGAAGGACGCATGCTGTTCGACATCAATGATTTCGACGAGACCTTGCCGGGCGTCGACTTCACCGTGGATTTGAAGCGCCTCATCGCCAGCGTCGCCGTCGCCGCGCGCGACGCCGGCATTTCGGACAAGAGGGCCAAGGCGCTGGCCCGCAGCGTCGCCAGGACCTATCGCGAATTCATTCGCGAACTCGCTGAAGAGACCCCCCTCAAAGTCTGGTACGCTCGCATGGACATCGAGCGCGAGGTCAGGCTGATCGGCGACGCGAAGCTGCGCGACGATCTTTTGTCGCTTCTGATCAAATCGAAGAAGGATCTGGCGGCGGACGATAATTTTCCGCATCTCGCTTCAACGAACGACGGCGTCGCGCGCATCGAGGATCATCCGCCGCTGATCTATCATTTCGATACCGATGAGACACATGGTCAAAAAATTCACGCCCATTCGGTGTTCGCGCAATATCAGCAGACGCTGCTGCCGGACCGACGCGCGCTGGTCGCACGCTATCAGCTCGCGGACATCGCGATGAAAGTGGTCGGCGTCGGCAGCGTCGGCACATTCTGCGCCATCGGCCTGTTCATGACCGCGGATCAGGAGCCTTTGTTCCTGCAGGTCAAACAGGCGCTGCATTCGGTGCTCGAAAAAATCGTCGCGCCGCCGAAGGATCTCGCCGCGCAGGGCGGACGCCGCGTCGTCGAGGGCCAGCGCGCGCTGCAGGCCGCGAGCGATCTTTTTCTCGGCTGGACCGAAGACAAAGGGACCCCGCGACAGTTCTACGTCCGCCAGCTGAAGAACCGCAAGCTCGGCTCCGTCGGCGAGTTGATCGAGAGCCGGGCGCTCGACGCTTACGCCAATCTCTGCGGCCGCACTCTCGCGCGGGCCCATGCCCGCACCGGCGACCCGGCCCTCATCGCCGGCTATATGGGAAAATGCGAAATCCTCGACGAGGCTCTGGCGTCTTTCGCGATGAGCTACGCCATGTTGACGGATCGCGACCATGCCCGGCTGGTTCAATCGATCGACAAGCAGACAGGGCTGCCGACCGCGGCGGTGCGCGCCGTGGCTTGAACGATACGCCTTCCGGGCGGCGATGCGGCGGTGCGAGAACCTGAGGAAGGCGACCCCTGGCCGCCGTGCGCGTCGCGAATCCGCGCGATCACGAAGTTTTGCTGGATTTCGGACGCCGTTTCCGCTCCATTGCGTCAAATGAAAAGTCCGGCGGGCTAAAATCTCTCCCAAGAATGCCGAAGAAACTTCCGCGCGGCCGGCAGAGCTTGCGCAGTTTGGGGCGAGGCGGTTACTGGTTCGCGCAATTTCCTGAAACCGGACATGCGCTCGCGGCTGCGCCCGAGCAATTGGAGGAGAGTGCTTTTATGGGTTTGTTCAAGACCATGCGCCATGGGGCCTCGCTGGCGCTTGCCGGCGCGCTCGTCCTTGGCGCGGGCGGCGCCTTTGGGCCGCTGCTGGAGGCCCCCGCGGCGTTTGCGAAGGGGCCGGATTCGCTCGCCGATCTCGCCGCCCAGATCAGCGATACGGTGGTCAATATCTCGGCGACGCAGACGATGGACGAGAAGCACGCCGGCGCCTCGCCGCAGATGGAGCCCGGCACCCCGTTCGACGATCTCTTCGAGGAGTTTTTCCGCCGCCGCCAGCAGGGCAAGGGCGGACCCGATCAGGAGAGCCCGCCGCCGCACGAGCGCAGGTCGAACTCGCTCGGCTCCGGCTTCGTCATCGATCCGTCGGGCATCATCATCACCAACAATCACGTCATCGCCGACGCCAATGATGTGACGGTCATCTTCACGAATGGCCAGAAATTGAAAGCCGAAGTGATCGGCAAGGATTCGAAAGTCGACGTCGCGGTGCTGCGCGTCAAGCCGGACAAGCCGCTGAAAGCCGCGAAGTTCGGCGACAGCGAGAAGATGCGCGTCGGCGACTGGGTCGTCGCGGTCGGCAATCCATTCGGCCTCGGCGGAACCGTCACGGCCGGGATCATCTCGGCGCGCAACCGCAACATCGATTCCGGTCCCTACGACAATTATTTCCAGACCGACGCGGCGATCAACAAAGGCAATTCCGGCGGACCTCTGTTCAACATGGACGGCGAGGTCATCGGCATCAACACGGCGATCCTTTCACCCTCCGGCGGCTCGATCGGCATCGGTTTCTCGACTCCGTCGGCGACGGTCGAGCCGGTCATCGAGCAGCTGCAGAAATTCGGCGAAACGCGGCGCGGCTGGCTTGGCGTGCGCATTCAGAACGTCGACGATACGATCGCCGAATCCCTCAATCTCGGCTCGGTGCGGGGCGCCCTTGTCGCCGGCACCGACGACAACGGGCCGGCCAAGGCGGGCGGACTGCAGGCCGGCGACGTCATCTTGAAATTCGACGGCGTCGAGATCAAGGAATCCCACGATCTGCCCAAGATCGTCGCCTCCGCCCCGGTCGGCAAGGATGTCGAGGTCGTGCTGTTGCGGCAAGGCAAGCAGATCACCAAGACGATCAAGCTCGGACGCCTCGAGGATAACGAGAAGCAGAAGGCCGAGCAGACAGCCAAGGCTGACGACGCGGAAAAGCCGCCGGCCACGGGCGCGGTCGTCAAGGCGCTGGGGATGGCTTTCACAAGCCTCGACGACGGTGCGCGGCAAAAATATGCAATCAAGCCCGGCGTCGCCACTGGCGTCGTCGTGACCAATGTCGATCCCGATTCCGGCGCTGCGGAAAAACACATCCTGCCGGGTGAAATCATCATGGAGATCAATCAGGAGCCGGTCAAAGAGCCGGCCGACGTCGCCGGCAAGATCGACGCGCTCAAAAAAGACGGTAAGAAATCGGCTCTGCTGCTGGTCGCCAACGCGCAGGGCGAGATGCGCTTCGTCGCGCTGTCCCTGCCCTGACGCCGGCGATCAGGGGACGGCGGAATTAAGGTCGCCGCCGCCCCTTGCCCGCAGCAGGACGGCTCGTTATAAGGCTGTCACCAGAAGCGGCCGGCTCTCGCGCCGCCATTGTCGGAGTGTAGCGCAGCCTGGTAGCGCACCTGCTTCGGGAGCAGGGGGGCGGAGGTTCGAATCCTCTCACTCCGACCATTTCAGGCCATAACTCATTGATTGTTATCGACCTATTCTGGACCGATGATTTTCGGTCTTACGATTGGTCTTACAATCGAACGTGGCTTGACACGGATTAGCGCGGACAGCGGTGGCCCATTTGCCGGGCGTGCTTCGATTGCTTTGCTTTGACTGACGGCGAAGTTGCAGTGTTGCCGGACCAAGGCTCTGCTCCCCATCGCTGCCGGCCGGGGAAACGCTCTAGGCGCCCATCAGTGTCTGCACGTGCGCGGACGCGCAGCGAGCAAGCGCCACCAGATCGTAGCCGCCTTCAAGGGTCGAGACGATGCGACCCCTCGCCCTGCGTTGGGCAATCTCCATCAGCTTGTTCGTGATCCAGGAGAAATCCGCCACCTCCAGGTGGAGGCCCCCGATCGGATCAAAGCGATGGCCGTCGAAGCCGGCCGAAATGACGATCAGATCTGGCGCGAAGGCGTCGACCCGCGGCAAGATCCTCACCTCCATCGCCTCGCGAAACAGCTTGCTGCCGGCATTTTCCGGCAAAGGCGCGTTGACGATCGTGCCATGCTCGCCACGCTCGCCGACAGCGCCGGTGCCCGGATAAAGCGGCGCCTCGTGCGTTGAGGCGAAGAGAACCGACGGGTCGGACCAGAAAATCTGTTGCGTCCCATTGCCGTGATGGTTGTCGAAATCGACGATCGCGACGCGCTCGGCGCCATGCGCCGACTGCGCATGACGCGCGGCAATCGCGGCGAGGTTGAAGAAGCAAAAGCCCATTGCGCGGGCCGTTTCGGCGTGGTGGCCGGGCGGGCGCATCGCGACGAATGCGTTCTTCGACAGGCCGCGCATGACCTCGTTTACCGCCGCGACCACCCCTCCGACCGAATGCGACAAAGCCTGCCACGTGCCCGGGCTGATCACGACGTCTTCGGCGAAATCGACGAGTCCTTCGGTTGGGGCGGCGGCCTTGATGCTCGCAACAAATTCCGCGGGATGAACCCGCAGCAGCGCGTCATAGTCAAGCTGCGGCGCGGATTCCCGAGACAGCATATGAAAGATCTCGCTTTCAAACGCGCGTTCGATGACGCGGATCCGGTCCGCTCTTTCGGGATGCCCCGGACCATTGTCGTGGTCGAGACTCGAGGGGTGGCTGACAAAAAGCATCATTGCGAGACCATGACCTCTGAATTAGGCCCTGCGGCGGCTCATGCTCCGTGCAGGTGCTGTAGCCTCTCGCTCGCGCTGGCTCAAGCCGAGGAGGATAGCGCTGCGCGAAACCGAATTTATCTCTCGGCGATTTTGGCCGCGCTGTCGTGCAGCATGCTCTGTCCCGCCGAAGACCTGAATGATTATCATTCGGAGCAGAGCCGGCGGGGCGACGAGCTCCAGCCGCAGGGCATCGACGCTTACGGATCGATCGGTGCGAATGGCAACGGCGCGATCGGGGCTTATGGCGATAGCGGCAGGGGTGCGAATGGAAGCGTATGCGTCGGCGCAGGGTGTTAACTAGCCAGGGTTTGCAGCTGCCAGTCTTCCTCTGGCGCGCCGCTGACCAATGATATAAGGCGACTGAAAAAGCGACCGTCGCCCTTTCGCCGCAGCAAAGCTTCGACGTGCGCTATGGTGGGCCGACGTCAATGTTACCTCGGTCCGACGACTGGTCTAGGTCACGGTGGAGCCTGCAATGTCGAAGATGCGCGCAGTGGTCGTTCCTGAACCCGGTGGGCGCCTCCACATGGAGGAGCGCGACTTGCCCGAGCCCGGCCAGCACGAGGTCCGCATCCGCATACACGCCTGCGGAGTCTGCCATAGCGACTCCATCACCGTCGAAGGCCACATGCCGGGGATCAGCTATCCCCGCATTCCCGGCCATGAAGTAATCGGCGTGATCGATGCCCTCGGTCCGGGCGTGGAGGGCTGGGACGTCGGCGCGCGGGTCGGCGTGGGCTGGTTTGCCGGCTCGTGCGGCTATTGCGGCAATTGCCGGCGGGGCGACGCCTTCGCCTGCGAAAACATTCACGGCGCCACGGGCGTCACACGCGACGGCGGCTACGCGACCCACATGCTGGCGCTCGCCTCGGCTCTCGCGCACGTGCCGGAGGCTCTGGACTCCGTAGAGTCGGCGCCGCTCCTTTGCGCCGGAATCACCACCTTCAATGCGCTTCGGAACTGCGGCGCGAAGCCGGGCGATCTGGTGGCGATCCATGGGGTCGGCGGCCTTGGCCACCTGGGCGTGCAA
>Ga0181530_10000561_pt1 | contig 47308 bp, 27 predicted proteins | sample PEATcosm2014_Bin_42_FD_119769 | JGI IMG/M metagenome (GOLD analysis project Ga0181530, IMG submission 119769) | Peatland microbial communities from MTU Mesocosm Facility, Houghton, MI, USA - PEATcosm2014_Bin10_60_metaG | ecosystem: Environmental > Terrestrial > Soil > Wetlands > Peat | place...
CCTCAAGGGAGTGGTATTGGCCTCGTGCTTTCCCGACAAATCATAGAGGCTCATGGTGGGACCATCGAGGTGACGAACCGTCGAGGACATCAAGGCTGCGAGGTGAAGATCACCCTGCCCCGGGTCACTTGCAACTGAGGAGGTGGAAGATCGCCCTCTTGCCAGGGAAAGTAAAGTAGCGGGGAAAACCCAGTGAATGCGACGCCGTGGCTAAAATACTGCCGTTCTTCCAGTCCTATACACACTGAACTCCGACTAGCGGCAATCGTTACGGTCCTATCAGCAAGATCGTCTTCTTTCGTCACGAGTGTGCATCTTTGTCCACCAACCTCGTACGAACAGTCGGCTCGAAGGCTGCTAGCGGATGTTCAGGTCAGCGTAGTGGGCGAAGCTGGAGAGCACTACTTGATCGTCACCGGGTATGTAGAAGCCAAACTTGCCTAGGCTGAGATTAGCGCCGGGCTCCGTCCAGCGATCCAGGACGGTCCAAACGTCACCGTGCCTGATCTGGTGGACGAGCTCCGTGTTGCTAACGCGGATGTGGAGCGCGCGGAAATGTTTCTTGTCGCCCTTATCGGAGACTTTAATCTCGTTCGTTTTCTCCCCGTTGCGAATGACAGTACGGTAAAAGTTATCGTCGTCCATCTGGAAGAGGACGTAGTTTTTGGCGTCGGTGTAGTTGAGCACCCATTGCAAGAGGTGACCCTTGGTGAGCATCGCGGAAAAAGCAAAGGTGCCCGAGGCAGGAACGACTCCATATAGGACGAAGCCCCCTCCCTTGCGAGTGAAGGAATCTCCCTCTTGCTTCCAGGCACCCGGGTCATCCCACTTCGACATACCGTTCGGAGCGAGAGACAAATCCAGAGTTTTGGATTGGCCGGCGATAACTTCGAACGTGGAATAGCGCATGGACCCGTCAGCGGTTCGCGCGGTAAGAGTGTAGGTACCGGCAGCAAGATTGAGCGGGACCCCACTGCTTACCATTGTGGGAAGCTCACCTTTCGAGATTGCAACTTTGGCGTCGGCAGGCGTGAAGGTAATTTTCAATTCGGCGGGCGCAGCTTCCAGCGCGGCATCGGCAGCAGCGAGAGATATGGATCCGCCCGCAACGAAGCGTTTCTTGAACTGCCGGGGCTTGAATCGTTCTTTGCGCAGTTCGACGGTATGGTCTCCTGGATTGACGGTGGCCACGAAGAGCGTGCCATCGGGCTGGATAGTACCGACGAGAGTTTGATCGACGAGAACCGTGGTTCCTGGATCGCCGCCCTGGATGGTGAGTGAGGCCAGGCGAGGCTGGAGTTGGAGGTTGAAAACGAGCTTGACCTGTTCCCCCTGGCGAATACGGATCGTTTGCGGGGGAGGATCCTGAAAGCCGCTCTTTGAGACTTGTACGACGTAGTCCTTCAGCTCGAGATTCGGCAAGCGCAACTGGCCGGCGTGAGTGAGTTGCGGTTGAAGTTTTCCGTTGAGGATAACGCTTGCGTCGTCTTGACCGGCAACGACAAGGAGCGAGCCCAGGTTGCGACCGGACTCAGCGGGCGGGTGATCATCGGGCGTGACTTGTCCGGTGGCAGTGCCGGAAGAAACGGGCAAATCAGGCTGGGATGGTTCGGGAGTCGCTTGTGCCGGAGCGGCGACGCTGGGGGTGGGAGAGGAGGCGGCCGGGGCAGAGGCGGTGGGCGCCGAGACGCTGGGCGCGGCTGCGGGGGACGTCGCGACGGGCGGAGCGTGATGTTTTCGCACAAAGAAGAGGGTCGCTGCGACCAGGAGGATCGCGGCGGCGGAGACGAGGACCGGCGTTGCGGAGTTCGACCTCGTGAGTTGTTTTGCCTGGGATGTCGGGGATGTGACTTTGGCCGCCGGTGCCGAAGGCTCGGCGGTGGGAACGGCGGCTTGTGGCGAGGGGAGTTGCGGCTCCAGCGGAGTGGTCGGGTCCGGCGGCACCGAGCTGGGCGGAACTCTGCTGGGCGCGACAATGGCGGGCGCAACGTTGCTCGGTGGAACCGGGCTCGTTGAAATCGGCTTGGTATCGGCGCGGAACGGCTTCGAAGGAGTGGGGCGCGGGACATGAAAAATGACGGGCGCGCCCGGGCCGTGCGGCGACGCGGTTGAACTCTTGGGGATCAATCCCAGCCGCAGTAAAAGCGCATTGGCGATGGATAAGATTTCTCCATCCGTCCAATACCGGGCGGCCACCGCTTGAATGCGCTCACCTAATGCTTTTTTTTCTGCCACGTCGGCCGCGTTATCGATTTCAAGCGCCATGCGTCGCAGGTCATCCAAATCGTTGCGACGAGCCTGGCGGAGCCGAGCGCCCTGGTCGCGCTGGATTTCGTCCTGGATCTGCTGCAACTTGGGATCGTCGGGATGGACGGCCAATCCCTCTGCAACCCAAGCCAAGGCTGCGAATAAATCGCCGGAGGACTGGAGCTTGTGCGCTTGCGAAACCCAGTCTTCTACAGAGCTTGTTTTTTTCCGCTCCACGACTAGGCTGCGAATCGTTTTGGCAGTGGGATGCGCAGGGTTCAACTCGAGCGCCTGATTGGCCAGCGTCTCGGCTTTCAGCCAATCGGTTTCTACAAGGGAATGCGCGTGCTCCACCAGTGCATTGGCCAGAATGGCCCGAGCGAGAGAATTGTTCTTATCCAGATCATAGGCTTCGCGCAACAACTGAATAGCCTCGTCAGACTTCCGATGCGCGAACAGTTCCTGGCTTTTGGTGATAAGGCGGTTGGCTTCGGCATTGCGCCTGACGCCATCCTGGGCGCGCTTTTCCAGTTCGGATAGCTGAGCATCGTTAGGGAATTCGGCGGCTGTGCTTCGCAACAAATCCAGGGCGCGAGAGTAGTCGCCCGAACTCAGACAGCTGTTGATCTGCTCAACGAGCCGCGTTTTCGATTCGGTACGGGTTTGCTCGTCGTGTCTTTTCTCCAAGTGCTCTAACCTCGAAGATCGAGGTCCATGCCGCCCTTGCCCAAACCTTGCCGGACCTCGTAGCAGCCTGCCAATTCTCTGGGTGAAAAGGGGAGGTTCATGGCGCGCCTCGCCGTGCGGGGCCTCAAAAAATCTTACTCGATTGGGCGGAAAAGACTAGTGTCCTGGGAGTTGCGTCGCAGGCCGTGTCCCCTTATTGTGACGGGTTTTTCATTCCTCGCGTACTTGAGAACTCGGAATCACCGCATATCATGCGCGTCTCGGAAGGGACCAGAGGTCGGGTTCTGGGAAGTCGTGTGCGCACTCTGGTCCGCCATTGGCTTGGCAAATTCCAACGCGAATGCCAGAACATCTTCCCGATGGACCTTGTCGTACAACGCATAAGAACGAAAACTGGGCGATTCCTTCACTTTTGCGTGTAACGCCGTCTGCAACTTCTGAACACTTACCGGAGTTGTTAGGCTCATCGCCAATCCCTGGGTCCCTTGTTGCTTCTTGCGTCTGTCTTTAACTGAGGTCCCTTCCCTCCCCCGGAGTTACCCGGCTTCGCCAGTACTACGGACCTCTCCGTCACCGGAGAACTTATTCAGAGTCTCCCCAGCTTTTCAGAGACCGGTCATTTTCTCCAGGCGTTCCGGGTACCGAGCGCCTTCCACCTTGATCTTGGAAGCGGCAGCCTCGATATTGCGGAGATCATCGGGCGTCAATTCGATTGCCACCGCACCAATGTTTTCTTCGAGGCGACTTAGCTTCGTCGTGCCTGGGATGGGAACTATCCACGGCTTTTGCGCGAGCAGCCAGGCGAGTGCGATCTGAGCGGGAGTCGCCTTTTTCCGCTTCCCAATGCTGCCGAGCAGGTCGATCAGCGCCTTGTTCGCCTTGAGAGCCTCCGGCGTAAACCGAGGGAGAGTGCTGCGGAAGTCGGAACTGTCGAAGGTCGTGTTTTCTTTGATCGCTCCCGTCAGAAATCCCTTGCCAAGGGGACTATACGGAACCAAGCCGATTCCAAGCTCCTCAAGCGTAGGGATTATCTCTGCTTCGGGTTTTCTCCACCACAGCGAGTATTCGCTCTGCAAAGCAGTGAGTGGTTGGACGGCGTGCACGCGACGAATCGTCTTTGCGCCGGCCTCGGAAAGACCGAAGTGCTTGACCTTGCCTGCTTGAATTAGTTCCTTCACCGCACCGGCGACGTCTTCGATCGGCACGTTTGGGTCAACCCGGTGCTGATAGAGCAGGTCGATGGTCTCGACCCTGAGCCGCTTGAGCGAGCCTTCGACGGCCTGCTTGATGTGCTCCGGCCGGCTATTAAGGCCTGCCGCTCCCGGCCGCTGATCACTGCCGCTCAGATCGAATCCGAACTTGGTGGCGATCACGACCTTGCCGCGCAACGGAGCGAGAGCTTCGCCCACGAGTTCTTCATTGGTGAACGGGCCATAGACCTCGGCGGTGTCGAAAAATGTGATGCCGCGGTCCACGGCAGTCCGGAGCAGGGAGGTCATCTCCTGCTTGTCTTTGGGCGGGCCGTAGCTGAAGCTCATGCCCATGCAGCCGAGCCCGAGGGCCGAAACTTCCAGTTTGCTATTTCCAAGTTTGCGCTTCTGCATGCTTTCTCCTTCGAGGTGCGATCGGCAGGTTCAACCGTCTGGACTCAATGAGAATACACGGCTGACCGTTTGCCTGTTTCGGTGAAGCTCTTGCCCGATTCTCCGAGAGCTCGTCGGAAATCGCTATCGAGCATCTTATGCCGCGCGCAGCCCCCTATGCTGATTCGAGAAAAACTCCCTTAGCACAGTTTGCGCTTTCTTTTCGCCTGTCTGGCGAACAGACGGCGCAAGCTTGTGCCATCTGGTTACTCCAGCCATCGACTTCTGCGGCGAGATTGTGGCCCGCGAGTTCCGCACGGAAATCCGGATTCAGGCAGGCCAGACCTGCTAGATCGAGCCTTGCTTATCCCCACGCATGAGGCGATTATTGAGCAGTCCAGGTCCAACTGTGAAGCTGAGCCTTCGGTCGTTTGCACCCGCAGATGAAATCGATCGCTCTCTCAGTAGTGATACCAGCAAAACAGGTTCGCAATCTCTCCTCCAACGCGGATCCGGAGAGCTCTGTGCTCGCCCGAAACCTGCGCCTGGCTCCCGGCAATACTGGTTCTGGGTCGACGGATGCGGATGTTTGGCAAAAACGATTGCTGCTGTATTTCCGCCGGTGATTTCCGCTCGGACGAACCGTTTTTGGTCCCGCTCGGATAACCGAGGCGAGCCAACGTCTCGCCCGCATATTCGTCGACGATCTGAAGTTGCCGCTCAGTCAGCTTCTCCCGCCAGCTTCCGATCCTGCCCCTGCCCACCTGTCGGCCTTCTTCTCCCTTAACCTTGGGAAGCTTTTTCGCCTGGTCTTCCTTAGCTCGCATCTTCTCCAGGGAGTTGTTTTGAATCGCGGCCTGAATGACGGATAGCTCCGCAGGCGCGCCGAGAAATTCCAGGCAAAGCGCGACCGAGTTCTCGAGATCTTTCACCATGTCCTCGAAGCGCAGCACCAGGAGGTCTCCGCTCTTGGCAAGGGGAGAGTTCAGCCAGCCGTCAACATGATCTTGGTACGAGCCCCAATGTATCACCTTGCCTTGCATAAAGGGGCGAACATAGCTATCCAGATCGGTATGAATACAATCCACCGCCGTTTCGCGTGCGAAAGCTGAGAGAAGTGTGTCCCTGACATCGCGAACCAGGTATATGGCGCGCTTGTACTCGCGGCGGTAAGGCTCGTGAGTCTTGATCAGGCGTCCACCTCCAGGCAGGATGGCACGGGCACGACCTTGCAAGCCCATTTCAGGGGAGATCTGTTGAATGTTGTCAAAGGTGGACGGTTCTCCGCTCAGGATTTCTGCCAGAATGAACCGCAACAGAGTACTGCCCGACCGGCCATGCGATGCGAGGAGTACGTCGTTGGAATCAAGACCGAAGTGTCGCAGCCACGCCACCGGCACATGCAGCCCGGCACGCGCGGCGCGAGCGCGTATGGATCGATACGAGATCTTCATTTTGCTCCTCCATATGCCGTCTGGCTTCCGGCGATAGCCTGCTCGAAGAGAGACTGAGCAACGACCTCAGGCTTACCATCGTCAGCTCTCAGTTGCCAAACTCCGTCTTGTTTCTCTACGCCGATGCCGACGGAAGGGGCGCAATCGAAACAGACTTCCAATCGGAGCGGGACAGACCGGGGAGGGGGTTAATACTACAGTAACTCCATCGACTTAATCAGTAATACTAGTGTAACAATATGACTCCATCGCCCTCCTGTCAAGCCTCGCCAGAAAAGAAAAAGGTCTCTAGTGTGCTGAGTCTAATGTTCGTTTGCAAAACCGAGCGACCGATTCCAGGATTTGGTCGGCTGATTTGGTCCAGACAAAGGGTTTCGGGTGCTGATTGTTGTGATCGATGAAGCGGCGGATGGCGTTCTCCAACTCTTGCGTGCTACGGGGGACGCCACGCCGAATCTGTTTCTGGGTCAGTTCGGCGAACCAACGCTCGACCAGATCCCTTCCATCACGATGCGAATCTTGTTTTCGGTGAAAAACCTTCGCCGTGTCGCCGCTTGGTCTTTCGGATCGGAGTACGTGCCGTTTCGGTGGAGCAGGTCGGCCCGCCATTTCCGTGGGATTACTCTCTGGTTTGTTTTAGGCGAGACGCGCATACAATATAGTGTCGTTTTCGAGGTCAAAAAATAAGTTCCGGCCAAGATGTGGTCGGGGTCAGTGGGCGTGCCGTGAAATTCTTGAATAAGCCGGGCTAGGATGTCGGAACTGAATTCCTCGGCCAGAGGAAAAAGTGATGGTTACCATAGGATTAAGGAACATTGCGATTGGGGCTATTCTTTTCATTCTGACTTTTGCAGCACAGACCAGAAATGTTGCAGCGCAGACTGGGAATGTTCAGTACGTCAATCCCTACATTGGAACGGGCACCAATTCTTCCGAGGGTCCCACGGAATACGGCAACACGATGCCGTATGTGAAGCCACCCTTTGCCATGACGACCTGGACGGCGCAGACGCGCCAGAGCAGCATCGGTTCCACATCCTACGCTTACGAAGACACAAACATTTCCGGTTTCATCGGCACGCATCAGCCGGCCATTTGGATGGGGGATTACGGCTACGTTACGCTGATGCCGGAAGTGGGCGGCATCCAAACAACGCCGACGGCGAGGCAACTGCCGTTCACACATTCCGGCGAAACAGTGACCCCCTATTATTACTCCGTTACGATGAACCCGGGATCATCGAGCACAATTCTCGGGGAACTGACCTCGACGGATCACTGTGCGATCATGCGATTCACCTATCCGCAGAACAGCAACTCCAGCATCGTGGTGGAAGCAACGAGGGCAGGAGTAGGCGGGGGCTATGTTACGGTAAACGCAAACGGTCAGGAGATTGACGGATATAATCCCGACCGGCAGACTGCCGGTGCTACCACGTTGCAACTGCCCCACTTCAAGGGATACTTTGCGATTCAAATCAGCACAGCGTTTTCCAGTTTCGGCACTTACCAGGAGTCGACTCTGCAACCGGGCGTTACGACCGCCAGCGGAACGAATGTCGGCGCTTACGCGACGTTCAGTACGGCCTCAAACCCGGTTGTACTGGTCAGGGTGGGAACCTCGTTTATCAGCATCGCGCAAGCGCAGGCGAAATTGGCCGCGGAGATTCCGAATTGGGATTTCAATACCATCGAAACGAACCTGGAAGCTACCTGGAATCAAAAACTCGGCGAGGTTACCGTCACGGGTGGAACGAGCGATCAAGTAACTCAATTTTATACCGCGATGTTTCACGGTATGCAATATCCGCGGATGCTGACGGAAAACGGGCAGTATTACAGCGCATTCGACGATCAAGTTCACAGCGGCGTTGCCTACACGGATTATTCGGGTTGGGACATATTCCGGTCGGAGTTCAGTTTCCTAACGATCTTTTGCCCCGAGCGCATCAACGACATGGTTCAGGCGTTGCTCAATGATTACAACGAAGGCGGATGGATGCCGAAATGGCCGAATCCCTCCTACACCTCCGTCATGATTAGCACGCACGCCGATTCCATGGTCGCCGAGGCAATCAACAAGGGATTCAATGGCTTCAATTACAGTCTGGCTTATGCGGCGGTCTATAAGGACGCTACGACTCCGCCGATCGATGATACAACGAACACCTGGGATGGCTGGGGCGACTCGGTCGGACCCTACGACGCCCGTGAAGGTCTGACTTGGTATGAGCAGATCGGCTATGTGGCCAATGATCATACCGCCGAGGCGGCGTCACGCACGCTCGAAGACGCTTACGAGGATTGGAGTGTGGCGCAAGTCGCCCAAGCGGTTGGTAACACGAGCGATTATACGTTTTTCCTCAACCGCTCACTGAATTACCGGAATGTTTTCAATCCTACGGACGGACTGATGGAAGCGAGAAATTCCGACGGCACATGGGCCGGCGGTGGTGGTTATGGATTCAGCGAAGGTGGACAGGGCCAATACCAGTTCACCGTGATGCACGATGAGGCTGGCTTGGTCGATTTGATGGGCAAGGATTATTTCAACAACCTGCTGACCACCGAGACCTCCAATTTGAACGCTATGGTCAACAATGAGCCGGGTAGTCACTTTATGTACGTATTCGATTACAGCGGCATGCCGTGGGAGACCCAAAGCGAGGTCAGCGCAGCGTTGGCCAATTTCAGCAATGCGCCCGATGGACTTCCGGGCAACGATGATTGCGGGCAAATATCCTCCTGGCTGTTTTTTACAAATTTGGGTTTTTATCCGGTCAATCCCGCGTCCGGTATTTACGTGATTGGGAGTCCATTGTTCCCCCAGGTGACGCTGAATTTGCCCAATGGCAACATCTTTACCATTACAACAACCAACAATTCCGCAACGAATATTTATATTCAATCGGCGACACTGAACGGCTCCGCGCTCAATGTGCCCTATATCACTTACGCGCAAATTGAAGCGGGGGGCGCACTCAGTTTTGTGATGGGTTCGTCACCGTCAACGTGGGCGGCCAATTGGTCTCCCACGCCGATATCATCAACCCCTTCCTTTATTCTGGGCTCGACGGCAGGAGTCTCCGTGAATCAAGGCGGCACTGCAACCGGCACAATCACGGCCGCGGGAATCAGCAGCTTCAGCGGTACTATCAATCTTACGGCGACGGGCTTGCCTAGCGGAGTAACCGGGTCCTTCAACGCGACACCCGTCAGCCTGGCAGGCGTCAGCGGCCGAGCCACAAGCACGCTGACTCTGACGGCGAGCAACTCGGCCACGGTTACGGGTTGCACTCCAACAGCGGTGACGGTCACCGGCACGTCGGGCAGTCTGGCCCAGACCACGGCCATCGGCGTTATGGTCGGATCGTCGTCATCGGGCAGCTACAACCTATGCGGGATTTTCACTGACGGCACGACGTTTCCCATCAGCGCCAGCTTGGACGGCGTTGGGTATGCTTATTCTTCGAACTTGCTGGGATCTTCCCAGACCTGGAATGGGAGCGCCTTCACGTTTGGCCCGGCCAACAACCCGAACGTTCATAGCGGCATGACCATCACGCTTCCGTCCGGTCGGTACAACACACTGAACCTGCTGGCTGCAGGGGTCAACGGGAGCCAGACCTCGCAGACCTTTACCGTGACCTACACGGACGGCGCGACGTCTACGTTTACCCAAAACCTGAGCGATTGGTGCTACCCGCAAGGCTACTCGGGCGAATCGCAAGTGGTGAGCATGCCTTACCGCGACACGAGCACCGGCGGACAAGACGATACCACCAACTACCTTTACGGCTACTCGTTCAGCATAGACAGCAGCAAGACGGTTCAGAGCCTGACTTTGCCCGACAACCGGAATGTTGTGGTGCTGGGGGCAGCATTGGCCGGCCCCGCCGCCGCTGCCGGATATGCGCTTTCGGCGGGCACAGCCAATCCGACCTCGGTCAGTCCGGGCGGTTCGTCCACTGCAACGATCACGGTGACACCGGCGAACGGCTACACCGGTAACGTCACACTCTCGTGCAGCATTTCGCCCGTTGTCACGGGCACAAATGCGCCAACTTGCTCTCTTGGCAGCACAAGCCCGGTGTCCGTTACCAACGGCGCGGCCACTGCCACACTGACCTTTACGACGGTGGGCACATCTGCAGCGATGTTCCGCCCGTCAGGGATGTTCTATGCAGTGTTCCTACCCATCTGGGGATTAGCGCTGCTTGGCCTGTGCGTCGGCTCCGGCCGTTCGCGGGGAAAGATGCTTGTGAGCTTCCCGGCGCTTTGGGTGTTGCTGGCCGGCGTGCTCGTCATCTCCAGTTGTGGGGGCGGGCAGGGGAGCAGGGGGAACTCCGGTACGCCTGTGGGAAACTACACGGTTACGATCACTGGGACCGACGCGAGCGGCAAGACCCAGAGTAACAGCAGTCCGCCGACCGTCGCGATCAACGTCACCTAAAGAATACGCATTTCAAATTCAAACCGTCTTGGATCATCCCCTGAGGGTCAGGCAGACCCCCGTCGCTTGGGGAACCGTCACGGTGTACTTGCCTCCCTGGAGACGGCCATGTTCCGGAGAGCGCGTGATGTGAGCTTCGCGGCTATCCAGCGCCGGGGCGTGCAGCGTCTTGGTTTCCACAGCTCCGGTTCTGACCCGTCCAAAGTCCAAGCTGACTTCTGCACTTTGCCCCGCGTCTTTGTTCAGGATGATGACGGCCACATGCCCGCTGGGAAGCGTTGCGGCATAAGCGGTTGCATCCACTCCCGTCGCCTGGAGCTGTGAGGTGAAGTGACCCTGCAGAAAGGAGGCTCCGCTGAATTCTCCGGCGAACTTGAGGCCAAAGGCCACCGGCTCCATCACGTAGTCTGAGCCGAACGCCGCAATCGGGGTGTAGAAAGGGTGAGGATGAGTCGCGATCTGATCCGGGCTTGCGCCGCTCTCTTTAAGAAGGATGTCGCCGGGGAGGAACCCTCCGACGCCGTTTGCGACAACTCTGCCAGTGCCGCCGTGCAAATTGATTCCTGAATAGTTGTTGCTTGCGAGCAACAGCGCATAGTCGGCAGACCACAGCGCCGCAGCGAAAACGTCGGACACACCGGGTTTGCCGCCGCGATAGCAGGTGTTGCCTTCTGTCATGCGAACGCGGAGACCCATCTTACTTGCCGCGGTGGTCGCGGCATCCGCCGTCTTCTGAACCTTGGCCATTGTGGCTGACTTGAGCAGGTTGGGAATGTTGACCTCGGGATTTGTTGCTGGCCCGCCAAAGTAGTGATGGTGTGTGAGCATGGTCACGTGCGGCGGATTCTCGATCGAAGGCCACCAGTCTGCAATCTCCGTCAGCCATGCCACATCCGATGCAACATCCGGCATTCCGAACTTTGCGCCTGGTACTCGGGAGGTCACGGCGCGAGCAAGAGCGAGCCACTCCTCCAGGTAGGTTTTCACGGACCACGTTTTTGGATCGCGCAGGCGGCGGCTGAATAGATCCGCCTCGTTGCCAATCTGGAAGTACTGCAGGCTCGCACCGAGAATCCTGGCCACGAACGCAGCTTCCTCGGCAACACGCTCAGGCGTATTGGTTCCCATGCCGATGCCATACAGGCAGGTCCATCCGGTCGCTTTCAGAAAACCCGCCAGATTCTGCACCGCTTCGGGTGTTACGGCGTAATACTGCGGTTTGGGCTCGCCTTCGACTACGCGAGTCCGCGGGTGCGCCGGTTCCGGAGAACCGGGCGTTGCCCTCCACCAGGCAAACTCGCTGGTGTTGCCGCCCAGGCGCAATACGCCCCGAGGCGCCAGAGCTTTAAACTGGCGGATCAATTCGGGATTGCTCGCCGCGAAGAAGCTCGGATCGGCCAGCTGCTGCACCTCATACGACAGTCCCAGGAAGTCGACAGGCATGTGCGGCCCTGAAGCCTGGGTTGAAAGCTCCAGGGTGACCTGGGCTCTCGGCCCGCTCTGCGCATGAAGACGGGTTGCAGCAAGAGAGAGCGCCGCGGTGGCCAGGAATCTGCGTCGGCTGATCGTCGTCATCATACTAAGAGTGTAATCGGGCCCGAGATTCTCTGTCATCGCACCCAACTACGTCTGGCCCTGTGCAGTCGCATTTCTCGGAGCCCCTTCGCACACCGGCAGAACTCCATTTTGCGGCGACGATAAAGCGCACAAAGGAATGACCGAAAAGAAGCCGACTCCCCTTACTGATCGCGGTAAGCCGGCGCCCAGATGACTTCCGCGTGGGCCGACTTTCTACTCCCAATCATCCGACTTCGCGGCTAGCGTCTGTGCAAAGCTCATTTACTCGCGTCGTTGCCGGTGTCGAGGCAATCAAGCGATGAGGGGGCACAGCTGTCGCCGGGTTGATCTCGCAAAGAAAAAACAGGGCAGCAGGCCTGGTTCCTGCTTGCCCTTGCAACCCTAGACCAGCTTCCCTCAGAGCAAATCGCCGACCGTGGTAGCCACGGTGATGCGTGTCGCTGTGACCACACCTGTAAAGCAGGTGGATATGTTTCCTGAGGTATCGTATGCGTCCAGTGTAAATGGCCCGGTATAGTGATTCCCGTCTGGACTCAAGGTAACCTCTTCAACGATGTGAGTCGGGCCAGCGGGGGGCCCGATCTCGGTCGGCGGCTCGGTGGGGAACGCATTGCCGCCCCAGGCAAAGTGATTGAGCTTGTATTTGTTGGAATCCCCTGTTTGCCGCCAGACGCCCATGCAGAAATCCCCATCCTGCGGAGGCCGTCCGGAGTTCATGATTTCCGTTTTGTCGCTATGCCATACGACAAGCGCGTTGTCTATCACAGTCTCGGGAATTGAAGCCCCATTCATGGTTTTGGCTGTGAACGTAACGTGCCACATTCCCACGATCGTAGCCCCGTCTTCCGCATCGCTGTCGAACTGACCGCTGCTGAGCGCTGCCCTTATCAGGCGCGCATTCCCATCCTGCGGATGCCAGCTCGACGGATGCACCAGCTTTGCCGGCAGCCCGCATTGTGCCAGGGCGTTAGAGCTGATCCAGAGTGCGAACACAAAGATCGATGCTGCAATTGCGAGAAATCTCTTGCTTGTCACGGGAATTCCTCCTTTTCAATTCGGCGCCCCAATTCGCTAGCGCCGTGTGATGGAGTCTGCGGCACTTCGCCTCTGAGCTCAATGGGCCGGCCATGAGTTGAACCTGAGTTCAGCGACTCATTCAACTCATGGAAAACTCATTTTCGGCAGACAATAAGGAGTGGTAGCCTTCTCTGCATGAATGAGCAGGCAGAGGGATTTTCCCCGGAGCAGCGAGCCGATTTGAGTCGGATGCTTAACTGCCCGATTCTGACTGGAAACGATCCGGAGTATGATTCGGCCCGCCGGGTCTGGAACGGCATGATCGACCGCAAGCCGTCCACAATCGTTCGGCCCACGAGCATTGCCGATGTGATTCAATCCGTCCGCTTCGCCCGCGGGCGGGGGATTGCCGCGTCCGTTCGTGGCGGCGGCCACAGCGTTGCCGGAAAAGCCGTCGCCGACGGGGCGATGATGATTGACCTCTCGCTGATGAAAGACGTTCAAGTCAATCCCGGTCGGCGAACAGCTTTGGTGCAAGGGGGCGCGACCTGGAGAGAATTTGACCGCGAGAGCGATAGATATGGGCTTGCCACCACAGGAGGTGTGATTTCGTCCACTGGCGTTTGTGGGCTCACTCTGGGCGGCGGCCTCGGTTGGCTCATGGGGAAGCACGGCCTGAGCTGTGACAACGTAATCTCGGCGGACCTAGTGAACGCGGACGGCAATCACGTATCTGTCAACGCGACGGAAAATGAAGACTTGTTCTGGGCGATCCGCGGCGGCGGTGGCAACTTCGGAATTGTCACGGCGCTGGAGTTCCGGCTGCACGACCTTGGTCCCGTGCATGGTGGTGTGGTGTTGTATCCGCGGCCGCTTGCCTTCGATTTGCTGCGCCAGTATAGAGACTTGACCCTCAACGCGCCCGATGAACTGACCGCCTATGCTGCGCTACTCGTGGGACACGGCCAGCCGATGGCCGCGATTGCCTTATGCCACAGTGGATCAAAAGAGGATGGTGCTACCGCGTGCAGGCAGTTTCAACTTCCCGTTTCACCTGCCGTAGACATGATGGGAGAGAAGAAATACACCGAGATTCAAACCATGCTCGACTTCACGGCGCCGGCGGGCATGCATTATTACTTCAAATGCCCCTTTCTCTGCGAGCTGACCGACGATGCAATCCGCACCATCGTTGATTATGCTGAACAGATGCCGACCGAACAATCGCTGGTGGTGCTGGAACATATGCACGGGGCGGCCAGTCGTGTGCCGGTCGCCCACACCGCCTTTGGATTGAGACGGGTCCACTACAGCGTGAATATCATGCCTTCATGGAGTGACCCAGCCATGGCTGAGAAATGCATCGATTGGGCAAAAGGTCTTGCCTCTGTTTTGAACCGCTTCGGAGCCTCCGATGCGTATGTGAACTACCTTGGAGACGAAGGCCCCTCAGCGATTAAAGCCTCGTACGGGGCGAACTACGGGAAGCTCGCAAGACTGAAGAAGAAATACGATCCTGACAACTTCTTTCGTTTCAACCAGAACATACCGCCGGCCGGCTAAGCGCGTGCCAGGTGCGACAATCCGATCGAAGCCAGGAAGCTGTGATAGCGAGGATCGGTGCGGTACGGACGGAATTCCTCGCTCAGAACAGCTATATAAATGGGGGTGGATTTGAGCGCAAAGGCTCGTTCCAACCACTCGTACATCTCGGTAGCGAGTCCGAGTCTGGCATAGATAACCGCTATGAGAACAGCAGGCTCGGTTCTATCCTCAGCGGCCTGCACTTTATTCACTATATCGAGAGCGCGTTGGCGATCGCCTTTGGCGCCTGCGGACGCCCCTAAGAACGCAAGAGACTCAAGGTTATCCGGCGTCAGCGAAAGAGCCTTTTGAAAGGCCGCAATGGCTTCATCATGTCGATCAACCGATGCCAGGCTTCTGCCCAAAAACATGTAAGACCTGTAATAGCCGGGATCCAATTCGATGCTTTGCTGGATTTGTCGAAGGGCAAGATCGTACTGTCCAGCATGTGCCTGGGCAACCCCGAGATAAAGATTGACGCTGCACGATAAAGGTTCGATCTCGCGTGCGCGTTGCAGGGAGCCAAGCGCCTCCTGGTGTCTCCCCATAACGGAGAGATAAAGTGACTGCCAGAGAAGAGCGGTAATCTGGCTGGCATCCAATCCCAGTGCTACCTGAAATTCGCGCTCAGCTCCCTTCCAGTCCAGGTCGTACCAGCTCTTGATTAAGCCAAGCGTGCAGTGCGCTTCGGCGAGCGTTTCATCCTGCTCTAATGCCCGTTGCAGATGAGATCGCGCTTTCGCGAGCGCTTCGAGAGGTTTCATTTGACCGACCCGAATCGATCCCAGTTGGGCGTAGCAGTCTGCCAGCCCTGCATATGCCGGCGCAAAGGCAGAGTCGAGCGATAACGCTTCATGAAAATAGGCCATGCTGCGTTGAATCGCTTCCTTCGTCATCTTGTGCCAGAAGAAACGGCCCTTCAGATAGGCATCATAGGCGGCCGAAGACCGCGAATATCGACGCGAACCGACGGTGGCACTGGGAAGCAACTCCAGTGCCAGGCATTGACTAACGCGCTGTGTCACTTCCTCTTGCACGGCCAGCAGGTCGCCCGACTTGCGATCGTAAGTCTCCGACCAGAGAACACTCCGGTCACGGAGATCGTGCAATTGTGCGGTGATGCGTAGCCTGTCGGCCGAGCGCCTCACAGAACCACGCAACAGATAATCCACATTCAACTGGCGCTGCAGGCGGTCGATATGCTCTGCCGATGCATTGCCGCTCTCAAATTTTGGAACAGCGGTCACGCGCAAGCGGCTCGGATCAATGCGAGAGAGCGCAGAGATCATATCTTCGGTCAGTCCGGCGGCGAAATAGGTTTCAGACTGTCCCGAGAGATCCTCGATGGGGACGACGGCAATGCGAATCCGCTTCCCCGCCGGAGCCAGTTCGCCACTCTTTTCGATCTGCGGGATGAAGCGGTAACCCAGGCGTGGGAGGGTCTCAATATATAGAGGGCGCTCGGCTTGATCGTTCAGAGCGAGGCGTATCTGGCGGATGCAGAAGTTCAGCCCCTGCTCGAAGTCAACAAAGATATCCTCGCCCCATATGGCAAGCCGAATTTGTTCCCGTGTCACCAGGGAGCCGCGATGATTCAGCAAAAACGCAAGAACTCGCGCCGGCTGCTGCTGCATCCGTGTTAGCGCGCCGTTCTTACGAAGCTCGAGCGTTTGCTCGTCGAGTTCAAATTCCCCAAATCGAATGACAGACATGGCGGAGAAAGAGAGGCAACCGAAGGTTCGCGACATTATAGCGTTACTTTCCCTACGCTTCCACGATTTCTGGCGATCTTGATTCCAGTGACAGGACCTAGGCCGCAGGCTACAAGGCCTTCTCCCGGCCGGCAGTGAAACCTCCGTTGAACATACTGAAACGCCCACGCTCGAGCGTCCATTGCGCCAGTTCAAACTCAAGGCGAATGAGACCAAGAGCGCGGTGGCACGACCGCAGGAACGGAAGTTTCTCGGATTCAGCTTTGCCGACGGTCCGGAGATCAAGCGCACGATTGCGCCCAAAGCTCCGGAACGGTTTGAGCATCCCATCCGGGAAGTTACACTTCGGGCGAAAGGCGTCAGCCTGGAGACAACGATCGCGGAGCTAGCTTCGTACCTGCGAGGGGGGCGCGGCTACCTATACTCCCTTTTTCCAGTCTGGGTCGCCGTTCTTTTTCGTGCGGATGGTCAGGGAACCATCCGGGTTGGTTCGCTCGTGACAAGCCCAGCGAACAGGACGGCGCACACCCTTGACCTCCAATTCAGCCCGCAGATTCACCTGCTGCCCGTCCATTCCTTTCGGGAGAATGATGGAGCACTGGCGCATCTGGCCTGCGTGCGGCTGGCCCGCATCAAGGTTGCCGCCGACTTTGACTCGACCGTCGAAACTTTCTGCGTAGATGCCGAGCACTCCTGGCACTCCGGCAACACCATCATTCACGATGCCCAAAATGAGTTCCATGGTGTCGTAACGTTTTCTCTGCCAAATCAGTGACGGGCGCACGCGATACCCGAGCCTTTGCTCCATGGCATGGAGCGAATCAGGATACTTCTCGTAGTAGCGGCGAACGTTATCAGCCTCAGTCCAGAGGGCAAAATAGTTCGTGCCGATATCCAGCGCATGAAAACCGGCGCACTCGCGATAAGGCAGGTCCAGCGGTCCGCCGATCTTGTGGGGGTAGTCGTCATTCACCTTCACTTCGTCGTCTGGCCCAACAAATACCAGCATCGAGTCTGGCAGCTTGCTCAAGCAATCCTTTTCTTCAGCCGCGAATTCAGGCAGCACATAGTGCCGATTTTCGCCATCCTCCATGACGATGGCGAGCCAGGGAGGGCGATGGCCAAGTTCCTCGATTTGGACCGGCTCATCCATGATCAGACTGTCCGAACGTAACCAGCAGCCGGAACGAACAGCCAGGTCCTGCACCTCACGGTTGCCCACGTTGCTGATGTCAGGCTGAGTGTTGACTGCCAGAGGAGTCTTCTTCCAGGCATCGAGCTGCAATTGCGTCATGTGGACGAAGGTCTTCTCTGCAGTCAGATAGTCCGGAAACGGGTTGGGCAGATCATTCGTGTGACCTTCCCCCCAAAACCCGTAGATCATCAAGTCCATAAACTCCAGGTGCGGGTCGCCGTCGAAACGCGCGGCGAGGAGCTCATTCAAGTCACTAAAGGCCTTTTGAAATTCCGGGGAGTCGTACCGCGGTTCATAGAAATCGAAACTGGTGTGGTGCTCCTTGGATTTGTGGCCGATGTTGACAATGGGAACTTTCTCGCGCACAAAGTCCGGCATGGCCAGCTTTTGGGGCTGGATATTTGGGCTCGACAGCTGAATTCGAAATCCTACGCCGAGATTGTGACGCCGGGCCGCATCGAATGCAGCCTCCCAAACCGGCGACAGTTGCAGCTTGCCCGGACCTGTGTGCACGTCTCTCCAGTCGCAGCGGATATACAGCACGTCCACGAATGGCAATGCCGCCATCTTCTCGACACTTTGTTCCAGAGTGTCTTTGCCGCACTGCACCGTGAGCGCCGGCCCGTTTTCCTCCCAGGTGTAGCCGACCAATCCGGTGCCGAAATTCCGGATGTGAGCGCGCGAGGGCTGCGTCACGAAAATCGTGAACCAGCCATCATCCTGAGTGATGCCGAACGGTCCCTGGTCCAGCCGGTTGTTCACTGTCGGGCAACCGAAGTTGTAGCCTTCCCAGAGATGATCAGGGACATCCGCCAACATCCGACGAGGTGCAAAGCTGCTCGCTCCCGCCAGGACTGCACTTGTCTTCAAGAAGTCGCGCCTGCGCATTTCATTCCCTCCCAGTCTGGCGGGTGATCGAAAATTTCCGGCCACCCTTGACGCATGAAAACATCGGTTGCACTCAGACCTCCTGACGAAGATTAGGACGCAAAGTGAGTGAGCCATCGTCATTCAGTTTCTGGTGACAAGCCCACTGAACCGGATAGCGCATACCTTTTACTTCGATCTCCGCTTTGAGTTTTAGCCCCTTCCATTTCGCGCCTTGCGGAAGAACAAACTGCGCCTGCCGGATCTTGCCGGGTAATGGATAGCCGGGGTCCAAGCAACCGGTTTTGAGTTGTCTTCCATCCTCACTTTCAACGGTGATGCGCAGCACGCCGGGAACGCCGGCGATGCCATCGTTGGCGAAGCCGACGATCAGTCCCTGGTAGCCTGAATCTTCATAGCTCCAGATGAACGACGGCCTCACGTTGTAACCAATTCGGCGATTGATTCGATCGAACCATTGTGGGTATGCCTGGTAGTAGCTCGCCAGGTTCTTCGCGCTTATCTGATGAAAGTTCCAAAGCGACCAGTAGTTCACTCCAATATCCATCACATGGGCGATCATGTTTTCTGCCGGCGAGATTCCTTCCTGTGCGGCCGCCGCGTCTGGAGGTTTTCCCGGGAGCCCCTGTTCAAGCAACGCGCCGATCCAAGGCGGGCGGTTGCTGAGCGCCTCAATTTGCTCGTTCTCAATGAAGATGGTGTCGCTCCGAATCCAGTTGTTGCTGCGCACCGTGCGATCGAGAAGCTCCGAGTTGCCAACCCGGCTGTAGTCGGGCTGTGTATTGGTCAATAAAGGAGTCTTGGTGAAGTGCTCGAGCTGAACTTCGAGCATGTTGATCCAGGTCCGCTCGGCAGTCTGGTAATCGGGGAAGGGAGTGTTGGCGAAAGGCCAAGTATGACCTTCGCCCCAAAACCCATACATAAAGGTATCGATGAACTCGATTTGAGGATTTCCGTTGAATTCCGCTGCCAATGCTCCCACCAAATCTTTAAAAGCATGCTGAAAGAACGGATCGTCGAACCGCGGCTGATACTTCCCGTGCGGATTCCGCAGATACCTTTCCGCCTCCCGGCTGTTCTCCTTGTCGCTCAGCACCAAATCGACCTTCGGTACTTTGTCGAGGACAAAATCGGGGAGGGCCGCTTCGTGGGTGTAATCAGGAGCGCTCATCTGAATGCGCAATCCGATGCGCTTGTTGTTCTTCTTCGCTAAGTCGAAAACCAGTTTCAAGTAGTCGGGTAATTCAATGCGTCCAGGCCGGGGCTGCACTTCGCGCCACGTCGGGCGGATGTAAAGCTGCTGGCCTAAGGGGAACCGAACCAGATCCTCAATCGCCTGGGGAATGTTGTCCGACTTGATCTCGTCTGTGCCACTATCGGCGGTAATGTAGGTGACCAATCCCCTGCCATAGTTCGGCACAACTCCGTCCGAAGGAGTTGTCGTCATCACCACGTCGTCGGTAGGGATCACCGCGTCAGGCGGGTACTGCGGAAATGGGCCCTGATTGAGGCGGTCGGTTACCGTGGGACCGGAACCAAAATCGTATTTTCCCCAGTTGTGCGCCGGGACAATTCCCTGCGCCTTGCCCGCTCCGAGTTCTGCAGCCACCGCCAATGCGACACTACTCTTGAGAAAGTCTCTGCGCTTCATTGAAGTCATGTCCTCCTTACGTTATGAATTCTTGGTCTCGACGCTGCTGCTGACCTGCGCCCGAGCGGGAATCTTCGCGGCGTTATAGCAAGGATGTGGACGATTGGCATAGCAGTTCCGAAAGTTGCAATTCGGCACGCCTGTCAGCAAGAGAGTCCCGCTTCCCTCGGACCTCAGGTCGGTGCCCAGGGAAGCGAGAGATTTAGAACGCCAACTTCAATGCAAACTGAATCTCCCGCTGCGGGATCACGGTGCCCGTAATCGTGCCCACAGAGCTATCGGTGATGAAGTTGTCGGGTTGAGAAAAGACCGCGTGGTTGAAGGCGTTAAAGAATTCGGCACGAAACTCCAGATTGAACCGGTCTGTCAGATTAAACAGTTTTCGCGCGTCCAAATCTGCCAATTTCCCTCCCGGTCCCTCCAGAATGTTCTTGCCGGCATTACCGAAACAACCGTTGGCGCAGTTAGGAATCGGAAAGTCGGCTGGATTGAACCACATATTGATGTTGGGATGCGGGACAGATCCAGTACCGATCTGATTGGAGCGCTCCAGCCCCGGAGAGCCCGTATTGCTTGGGTCAAATCCGATTGCTGGCGAAAAGGGGAAGCCTGAGCGGAGCGTAATAATTCCGCCTAGGTGCCATCCGCCAAGAATCGCATTGAGCACGCCGCCCTGGTTCAGGAACTTCTGACCCTTTCCCACAGGCAGCTCGTAATCGAGGCTATTCACCCAACGCTTGCGATTGTCGAAGTCCGCCAGTCCTTTTTCTGCCGCGATATTGTAGCTGTCCTGCGGCCAGGGATAGTTGCAGCAAATCTCGGGCTGGTCGTTGATGGCTTTGCTGAAAGTGAACGCACTCAGGAAATAAAGGCCATGGCTGGCCTTCTTTTCAGCCTTGAGCTGAAACGCGTGATACGTCGAATTTCCGCGATTCAGGATGGACGTGAAAGTTCCAAATTGGCATTGGAGGACGGCGGTCGGGTCGCAGTAGGGGGCCAAGGTCGGGTCGTACGTAGGCTGGGGCGTAGGAATCTGGTTGAGGTCGCGCACGACCTGAAGGTGAGTGCCCTTGGTTCCGACATATCCAGGACTGATGACAATCTGGCCCGGCAGCTGGTATTCGAGATTGAGGTTCCACTGGTCATAAACCGGCGTTTGCGGGTTCCAGTCCTGGCTGGTCACATTCGCGAATGGTGCGTTGTTGGGATTCAGAAGGCCTGTGAATCCGGTCGTCAGATTAACAGCCGAGGGGGTTATCCCATCGCTGTTAAATGTGGGTTCAAAGAAGAACGGCAGATTGTAGTCGACTTGCAGCGGGTCGCCGGTGCGAATTTCATAAAAAACGAAGAACCGCCCGAATCCAGCGCGGATTACGAATGGCTTGGAACTGATTGGGGAGTATGCGAGTCCGACACGTGGCGCGAAGTTATCTTTGTGCGGAGTGGCCAGTTTCTCCGGGTATCCCGGCGTGCCGGCAGGCACGACCACTCCCTTGGTGTAATCGAAATTGCTTTCCTTATTGTGCGCTTCGTAGAGTGGCGTTGCATAATCCCAGCGCAGTCCAAGGTCCAGCGTCAGCTTCGACGTGGCTCTGTAAGTATCCTGGACGAACGCCCCGTAGGTGTGCTGGCGGTTGCCGAAATACACCACTGTCGAGATAACCGATGTGACCGGCAGCCCCACAAGCATGTCGGCCAGGCCGTTGCCGCTGCCATCTCCGAGCGTGCCCGAATCGGACGTGAACTGGCCGCTAAACGACAGGTTCCCGCGCGGCTGGCCTATCTGCAGCAGGTTGAACTGGTCAAAGCGAAACTGCGGTCCAAACTTGATCAAGTGTTTCCCGTGCACAAGACTGAGAGTATCGTTCAGTTGGATATCCTGGCTGGTGCTTTTGGTGGGTGTGAAAGTGGGCTCTCCGAGCCCGGCATAGGCGCTGGGCGCAAACCAAGTCAGCCCGTTTATCCGGGGATCGTTTGGCACACCCGGCACTTGCAAGCCAGTGGGTGGGTATTGCTGGCCATAAGAAGGAGAGTTGGAGATGTAGTGGACGCGGTTAAACCCGACGCGGAACGCGTTCACAATGTTCGGCTTCGGGGCATAATTCAGGCCGACGACCGTCCCCTCCGTGTTGAGAGGCCGATTCCCGGTGTTGTAACTGCCTCCGTCGGCAATCCCGGAGAACACCGGCGCTTGGAAACGCGAGTCCTTAATCAGTGAAAACCGCTGGAAGAGCTGGATTTTGTCCGTAACATTCTCATCCGCCCGTGCATCCATCTGATCGGTCTGCTCAGTTCCGGGCGCATTCACGACATAATTGTTGAATGTCCCGTAGCCGTTGTTAAGTGTCGGGGCTTGGTTTGGTGCGGGATACAAAGCGGCGTAGTTCAGTCCGAGGCTGTTCAGGCTTCCCGCAGGAATGATGTTTGCCTGTTTTGCGATGGGCTGGCCGGTAGTTGTATCAAATCCGAATCCGTCGCGAACAGCCATCGGCTGGCAAGGTAAGTTCGAACCGGTCCCGCATCCGAACGGCCCCTGCACCGTGCGCGTCGTGGCGGGATTGTAAACCTCATTCGTGAAGACAGGCCGGCCCAGTGCATCGACGCAAGGCTGATCACCCGTGGAGCCGCAGACCACCAACTGTGTCAGCGGCATGTTTGTATTGGACAGAATGTAACTGAAATCTCCGGCTCGCTCGTTAGATGTGCCGTTTGTGCCGTCGGTGGGCACAGTGACAATGTCGGTTTGCGCCTGGTGAATGCGTGTTCCCTCATAGTCAAGGAAGAAAAATGCCTTGTCTCTCTTGATCGGTCCGCCCAGTGTCGCTCCGAATTGGTTCTGCTTGTAGGGCGCTTTGGCGACATTCGTGCCAAAACCGTATTCTGCGGAATCAAAGGCGTCATTGCGCAAAAACTCCCAGGCACTGCCATGAAAGCCGTTCGTGCCCGATTTCGTACTCGCGTTGATAACCGCACCGCCGCTCCGGCCGAATTCCGGAGAGTAGTTCGAGGTCTCGATCTTGAATTCGGCGATGGCATCCACACTGCTCAGTACAGCCACGTCTCCGTTGTCGTTGGAGTTGTTGTCAATGCCGTCGAGAATAAAGTTGTTCTGATCCCCGCGAGTGCCGTTGACCGCGAAGCTGCCCCCGGCGTTCCCGTTCGTCGGCGTGCTGCCGCCGTTCACGGGTCCCTCAATAACCTTGGAGACGCCCGTAGTCAGCTCGGCAAGGTCTGTGTATCGCCGCCCGTTCAAGGGCAACTCCTCAACCGTTTCGGCGGTCACAACATCGCCCAGAGATGCGCTCTCGGTTTCAAGCAGCGGCGGGGCTCCGCTGACTTCCATCGTCTCCGAAATCGAGCCGACTTGCAGAGTGAAGTCAAGCTTGATGGTTTGCTGCACATCGAGCACGATGTCCTTGCGTATTTCCCTGCGGAAGCCGGTGGCTACGACGGAAACAGAGTATCGGCCGATATGAAGCGGGGTAATCACGTAATCGCCGTTCAATTCGGTTTTTGCGATCGTAGCAACGCCGGTATCTACGTTGGTGGCGGTGACGGTGACGCCGGGCAGGACTGCGCCGCTGGCGTCCTTGACCGTCCCAACCAGGCTGCCGGTGTCGACCTGCGCCAACCCAATCACTGCGGCGCTGATCAGAAGAACGACTAGCAGGAATGTCTTCCTCATTGGTGATTCTCCTTCCCGGACAAGGAGCATTGTCGGTTAAGAATCCAGCGGCAACTCTCCTGCATCCGGTCTTGAGGTCTCTTGTTATTTGGCCCAGACATCACTCGATGCGAAAACCGATTCGCCACGCCCAGGCCTGAGGAGTTAGCACCCTCGTGTTTCTGGCCGCTCGGAGCACAAATGCTTGCGAGCCGGAATGTCCACGCGTGCGATAGGTTACGCAGGCTTTCTTTTTATATCGTTTTGCTTTGTTTGTCCAGCATTAAGGAAGATTTCGACACGATTAGAAATCTCGTCCGGAAGGGCTGCGCCGTCACCAGATAGGGAAACAGAATAAGGTTGCGCTGGGACTTCGAACATCCATCAGCCGGGGGGGCATCAACTTCTCCGAGTAACAAGCTATTTGCTGGTTGCCTCGATCAGCCGAAGGAGGCCGAATTTTTCCGGAACGTGAAATGTGTCACTCATCGTGGGTTGCCAGACCACCGCGGTCCGATTAGGCGGCGGCCCTTGGCTGCGAAACAGATTGATTCGAAATTTGTCGCCCGCGGCCGGAGTGCGGCTCTGCAGAGCGGAGAATGGTATGCGCATGGCTCCGTACCAGATCTTCGCTGCCGAGTCGATGCGAGCGGCCACAACAAAACCGGAGTTCCACGTCCAGCCATCTTCGTGATGCGGCTTTGCCAGGTCGATATCGAGGTCGATCCATTCCCCTTGCGGTGAGATTTCGAACTCCCGGTATTTCCGGATGTTCTGGAAATCGGAACCCAGAAACACCTCGGCGACGTCCCAATCCCAGAGTCGGAATGTTTCCGTTGTGGTACTCGGCGCGGGTTTGAGATTCAGCTCTTCGTATGGGCAAATAAATAAGAAGTACAGATTCTTTTCTGTCCAGCGAGAGCGGATCTCCGTGCGGTAGCGGGATAGAGTCTGGCCGTACGGACCCTTGTTCGCGTATACCGGCCGTGCAGCCTGCCAAAACGAGATGGCCGGATCCGTGCTTGGCGCCATGTCTTGCGAGGCTTTTGTACTGTCGATCACATTATCATCGGCTGCCGTGGCCAACTGGGCCACGACGAAAAACAACGTGCAAATCAGTGCGAAATATCGCATAAGATCTCCCGCAGAGCAATCGATCACACGACGATGTTCAGTTGCCGAGCCGCATTCTCGAAATAGACTTTACGCAGAATAGTTTCCGGCAGGTTGATGCCGTAGATGCGCCAGCGTCCCTGAGGAGGGATCTTCGCCGGAGCGTAGTCGAAATACTCGTCTTCAGTCTCCAGGAACCGATAGTAGATCTCGTACAGCTGGTTGTTGAACACTTGCTGAGGATACCGGTCGGCGTGCGGAGTGGCATCGGTGCCGAATAAGATGCGATCCTGATATTTTTCGAAGAACTTCCGCGCCGTGCGGGGCTGCCTTCCCAGTTCGCCGATGCGCGCGGCGATGTCCACGCTCATGTTGGGAAACCGATCGAGGTTTTCCGCCACGTTGGCCAGGTTTTCGGCGAAGTTGCCCACGTGCAACACTACAAATTGAGTTTTGGGGTGCTTGGCAAAGACCCGGTTCCGAGCCTCAAGCAGTTCCGCGTTGCTGGGGAAGTCGCGGCCGTAGAACGACCAATCCGGATGGTTGCTTAGCTCTTCATAGCGCTCGTTGAAACGATCGGTCGGGGTGAAAAACGCCAGCGGATCGGACACGTGAATCGCAACCGGCATGTTGAGTTGCCCGCAAGCGTCCCACATGGGATCGAACCTCGGGTCGTCAATCTTCACAAGTTCGCCCGAAGTAGTATTCTCGCGAAGGTAGAGTCCCAGAGTCTTCAGAATTTTAAGGCCTCGCGCACCCTGCCGGTGGGCCTGCTCGATCGCCTGCGCCTGAAGCTGAGGATAGTTGGGCTCCTTCCAGCGTTCGTAGCAAGGTTCGGTAAGAGTGTAGAAGCGCCCGGGAAAGGAGCGATCGTACCTTGCGATTGCTTCGCCCAGGCCTTTGTCGTAACCCCCGGTGAGGTTCACCATAACTCGGATGTTCTTGCGATCCATCACGGCCAGAAGTTCTTCCGCCGTGCCCAGGAATTTGCGGTCCGATGTCAGGGCCACGCCCTTTTCGGCTCTCGCCGATGTCGTAATGTGGGTGTGAAAATCAATGAGCGGGAACCTGGAGCGCTCGACACGGGACTCATGCACTTGCAGCATGCTTGTCGGGACAAATTCCGCGAGATCCAAAGGACGATGCTGTGTTCCCTGCGACTCTTCTGACCTCATTGCAAGGCCGCTGCCCGACTGCACAGCTGCTCCGGCGATGATCCCCACCCCGTATAACCACTGCCGCCGATTGATCATGTTTGCTCCTCCCGCTGCCGCAATTCACTTTGCTAACCGCAAGCGCCACAACCCGTGCACACGGAACAGCCATTCCGGTTAACCCGTCTTGGCTCGAAGTCCTCCGCCGAGGAAATACAGAACCATGCCGATGAGCACTATAGAAGTGCTCCCATGTATCGACAGCCCCGCGCGGATGAGTCCCCACAGAAATACAGCTGCGCCCACACCCAGGATCCACAGGCCGAGTCTGCTCCAAAGCGACGGTCCCGAGGCGGGATGAAGATCGTCCTGCGCTCCGCCCTCAGAGGCACGAACCAGAAGATCATGCGCCCGCGCCTTTGATGTTGCTTTCTGCGTCATGAGGCTTACAACCGGGCACACCAATGCGGCAACGGCGCCGCTGATGAGCGTGACCGGGGCAACGTCGAAGTGAAACCCGAAGCGCAAGATGGCCCCAGCGAGCGAACCTGTCAGATAGCCAGAGATCGCACCCTCGGAGGTCATCTTCTCCCACAGCAGACCGTAGGGGATCGCAATCACAAACAGAGGCATATCCATGATACTGATGATCGTCAGGTAGGCGTCGACTGATCCACCCAAGCGGGGCACGAGGTAGGTAATGGCGATCATCAATGCACCTGCCGACAAAGTCGCCAGCCGCACGGCGACAAGCAACTGCCGGGGCGAGGCCTGCTTGTTCACAAAGCGGCCATAGATGTCGTTGGTAACGAGTGTGGCCGCAGCTCCGAGGTTCGAGCCGAGCGTGGACAGCGCCGAACCAAGCAACCCGGCTGTCACGCACCCCAGCACGCCTAGGGGAATCAGGTGCACCACGAGCGTGGGTACGGCCATCTCTGGCTTGGGCAAAGCCGGATAGAGAATTCTGGCGGCGAGCCCGGGCACAATCCAGAACAGCGCAAACGGTGTGATCATAATGCCCGACAAAACCATGCCCTTGGAAACGACTCGTGGATCACGAGCCGAGAAAGCCGCTTGCAGAAGGCCCTGATCGAGAGTCGCCCACTGGATTCCGAGAAACAAAAAAGCAATGACCATCTTCCAGTTGTATTTTCCGGTAACGGTAACCAGATCGAGATGTCCTGGCGGTAAGTGCGCAGCCAGCCCCGGCCATCCCCCCACCGCTGCCATAGCCAGGGGCAACAGAATCAACAGGCTGGCCATCATGAGAAGGAAACCAAGGTTGTTGGTGAGGACAACCGACCACATGCCTCCCAGCATGGTGTAGACAATCACAATCAACGCCAGCCCGAACACCCAGAGCGAGAAAGACTGAATTCCGGTGAGCTGTTGCGCGGCCGCAACCCCGGCGTAAAGCACCACCGCGGCCCAAAACGCCAGCCGGAAGACCCAAAGGATGCCAACCAGCAAGCGCACTCCGCTGTTGTAACGCATCCCCAGAAACTCAGGGATCGTGCGAATCCGCAAGCGGCGAAAATAAGGGATGACGAACAGGCCGCTGAAGACCAGCGCCATATTCCCGGTCCAGGTCAACCAGATGATGGAGATGCCGCTGCGGTAGGCAGTTCCGCTGACTCCCACCAGACTAAACAGACTGATGTTGGCTGTGGTCAGCGTAGCCGCCAGAATGAACGGGGTTAGCTGGCGGCCGGCAACGAAGAAGTCGTCCGGATTGCCGATCCAGCGGTAGAAACGCGAGCCCAGCCAGAAAAGTCCACCGAGAAAAACTACGATGATTGCGTAGTCGAGAATGGCCACGAGATCTCCCGGGATATCTTGTCGACTGCGGGATCAAGCAAATGCTCTGCGAATGTTCTCCAATTCTTCAGCACGCTCGGAGAAAAAATGCTCCACTTCAGCGCGCGTTGGGAACCCGTCCGTCCCGCCCAGGGCGCGCGTGGATAACGCGCCACACGCGTTGCCCCAGGCAACGCAGTTCACCAGCGGCGCTCCCTGGATGAACTGAAACACGAAACCGGCATTGAAACTGTCTCCGGCGCCAGTCGTATCCACCGGTTGGACTGAGAATCCGGGTGCCTCCACGGTGCGCTCGCCACTTTTCGTCAGTACGCCATTGGCACCGCGTTTGATCACTACGGTTCTTGATAGTCTGCTCAAACTGTTCAGCGCGGCTGTGATGTCCGTCTCTCCAGAAATCCTGGCTGCTTCTTGTTCATTGGGAAGGAAGACGTCCACGTAGGGCAACAATTCGCGCATTCCTCCGTTCCACTTACCACTGGGATCGACGTCGGGATCCAACGAAGTGCTCAGCCCTGCCTCTTTCGCCCGGCGGAATAGCTCTTGACACCCCGGCCGCAAGGCGGGCTGCAAATAGAAACTGGACATGTGCATGTGCTTTGCAGATCTGACGTAGTCGAGGTTGACGTCGTCGAGGCAAAAAGTCTCTCGAATCCCCGCGTAGCTGGCCATCGCATATTCGTGGGGAAAGGACATCACGACGCAGATGCCGGTGCGGCCGTCCGAGGACTGAATGATTTGCGAGGTTTCCACTCCACAATCGCGCAAGGAGCGCAGCAGAAAATTACCCGTCTCGTCCGCGCCGAGCTTGCCCACGAAACCCACTTCCACACCGAGACGAGCCAGATTGCAGGCAAAGATCGCCGACGAACTTCCCAGCGCAAACCGCATGTCTTTGGCCAACCGCACTTCCCCATATGCCGGCAGAGACGTGAGCCCGGTTAACACGAGGTCCGCATTCAACTCACCCACGACGACAACGTCCATGTGCTCTGCTCCCGGCAGTCCGCCGTCAAGAGATTTGTGGAGACTTGGCCGGCACGTTGATCATCTGCTCAATCCACGACGACTTCCCAACCGCCAATGCACGGTGATAGGCGAACAGCTGCATTGGCGGAACCATCAGGAGCATGCGGCCGCAGTCGGAAAGACCAGATTTCAGCTCGAGTACAAAATCTGCATTTGCTGTGACTTCAGCGCTTGCCCGCTCACACACCACCGCAATTTTCGCGCCCAGCGGCTTGAGTTTGGGCAACAGTTCCAGCTGATACTTCGCGCCGCCGTCGGACAGCAGTACAACAATCAGGGTTGAGGAAGTGGTGGCATACCTGGGCCCGTGCAGGAATTCGAGCGAAGGATATGCGACAGCAGAGGTGCGCACCATCTCCCTGGTTTTGAGCGCGAGTTCGGACGCGATTCCGAAGTATGGTCCCTGGCCCAGAAATACATAGTCCTGAAAAGTTCCGGTTCGGGCAAAATCCGCGATTTGTTCGCCGTAGCGCACCATCACGCGGGAACCATTTTCCGGCAGTTGGAGCAATTCGCGTCGCAGTTCTTCATTTCGAGTGTGCTCCGCCAGCAGCATCTCAAGCAGCAAGATCATCGCGGTCAAAGCCCGTGTTGTGAAGCGGCTCACTTCGGCTGCATCCATCAGTACCAAAGACTCTTCGCAAGCTGCAATCAGCGGGGTGTCGGAATAGCAGGTAATCCCCACCGCATGCCAATCGAGCGTTCGCGCGTGGCGGGCTGCCTCGCATGTCTCGACTGTCTTGCCTGACCTGGAAACCGCGATCACAGTGCCTGGCTGCTGCCCGCGCCAATATCCGTCGGGATACAGCATCAGATCAGTCGCGGACAGGGCCCACGCGGGAGCCGCTCCAAGAGCATTCCACACCGGCGAACAGGCCAACGACAAGTAATAAGACGATCCGCACCCGGCCAGGACGATCGGGCGCCGGCTGATCAGAGACCACACTTTCTGACGGACGCTCCCTGCCTGTACCCAGGCCAGCGTGTTCTGCCAGATTTCCGGTTGAGACAGAATCTCCTTGAGGACGTAATGATCATTGCCAGCGATATTCAAATGTGAGGCTCCCCTCTCTTGGTCTTGTGCCTTTTGAAAAGTGACTTGAATTCGCAAAACGTCTCGAAGCACCAGTAAAGCAGCAAAGCCAGGCCGAACGCCCACAAGCCCCAAGTGATCCAGTCAATCTGCATGATTTTTCACCTGCCCACCACGGGTACATTTTCTTTCACCCATGAATGATCCCAAGCTGCCAGATGCACGCTGTCGAGTATCTCACCCCCCGGGCGTGGGACGAGCCTAATTTGCCGGTACGGCGGATACCTGTTGGGCAGTTCGCGCCCGTGTGCCCCGTTGCCTAACACCCACAAGTTTCCGTTGAGCACGGCTCGCGTGGCTTGCCACGGACGGCCGCGACCATCGGCCCGTCGTTTCGGTCGCAAACTCGGTTCGATGAGCTGCTACTGCCGCCGGATCGCTCACCGGTAACGGGACGAGCAGGATGACTCCGTTCGAGTCGCAGACGAGGAACTTCTCATCCGGAGAAACATCACTGAGGCCTACAAACGCGCCAGGCGTATAACGGAACAACAATGAAGTCGTAGGCGGTTCACGGAAAAGCTCGCACCTTGCGAGTATGCGGCCACCTAGTTGGGCGCGATTATTGCACGGTAAGAGTCACCGTGCCCGTGGCCGCAGCGGCGCCTGAAGAACCGGTTATGGTGATGGTATAGGTTCCTGGCGTGGTGCCAGATGTGCGGCTGTTGCAGGTCGAACTGCCGCTGCCGCATGCCGTGAACCCGGCCGCGAGAGCGAGGAGGAGCAGCAGCATGCCCAGCACGGTTCGCCAACTGCGCCGCCTCGCCGAGACTCCGAAAAGCAGTACACAGATCAGACCTGCGCCGCCCCCCGTGTACCAGGGAGCTCCGCGCTGCATTTGAGATGCCTGGGTGCAACCGACGGCTGCCGTGGTGGTGATGGTGAGCGTCGCCGTACCGGCGGTCGGGCCAGCAATGTTAACCGGGCTGGTCGAACCGAAACTCAGCGTGGGTAGGTCTTGGGCACCTGACGGGCTAGATGTGATCGCAGCCGTCAGAGCCACGCTGCCCGTGAAGCCTCCGCTGGGCGTCACCGTGATCGTCGAGGTATTGCCTGTGGTCGCGCCAGCTTTGAGCGTGACCGCTGTACCGGTGATGGTGAAGCTGGGGCCTGACGAATTTGTAACTGTGACCGGGGCAATGCCTATGGCATCCACACTGCCGGTTGTGGCATCGTCAAAGTATGCCTGCAATGAGTCAATCCCAACGGGCAGTGATCCAGCGGGGATGGTGATGGTTGCACTGCCGTTTGTCAGCGCCGTACTCGCAGAGGAGTAGCCCGCAGTGGAGTAGTAGCCGTTGCCGAACAGCATCACCGTGCCGGTCGGTGTGGGATTGCCGCTTCCAGCACTGACTGTGATGCTGACCGTTAGAGCTTGCGCCTGGGTAACGCTGGTCGCGGATGGGACTACCGATACTAATAATGTGCCCGCGTTTACGTAGACCATGGCGGGTTCGCTTACCGCAGCGTAGTTATCGTCGCCTAAGTAGTTGGCTATCAAGTTGATGTTAAAGCCAGTCGTCATGGTCCCGGCGGGGACGGTGATGGTCGCGTCGCCGCCAGTCAGCGTCGCTGCTGCGGAGGTATAGCTGCCGTCGGTTAGCGTCACTGTGCCGGTTGGTGTCGGATAGCCGGGCCCACTGGTGACGACCATTGCCAGCGATATAGGCTGCGACTGGGCCTCCGACAAGTTGATGCTTGATAGGGATGGCGTCACCCATACAACTGCAGCGAGCACCTGGACCGAGGCCAGTCCGGAGGCAAAGTTGTAAGTAGAGGAGCTTGCCGCATCCGGGAGATAGTTGGCCGCCAGCAAGTCCGGCGAAAGTGCGTTATATGGATAAGGCTCACCCAGCAAAGCTCCGGCAGGAACATCAATGGTCGCGCTGCCAGCGCTGAGGGTTGCTGCCGCAGAGGAATAGGTGCCGCTGGCCAGCGTCACCGTGCCGGTCGGCGTCGGGCTGCCGCTTGCACCGCTGACGGAGATCGTCACCGGTAACACCTGCCCCGAGGTGATGCTCGTCAAAGCTGGCGTCACCGTCACGGTGGGCGTAGTAGCGGTTGACGTCGCGCCCATGTTCAGCTTGGTAACAAATGCGCTTTGGGGCGAGCGAATCGTCGTCTGGAAGGCTCCCGAGGTGACCGGAAAATCAGAGGATGATGCCAAACCAGTTACGTAAATGTTGCCGGAGCTGTCCAGAGCCAACGCGTTTGCCTGGTCGCCTGATCCGAAAACTATGATTCCGACAGTGTCGTACGGGTTGATGCCGTCTCCGCCCAGGAAGGTGGAGTAGACCAGCGCGCTGCCGATGGAGTTCAGTTCGGTGATAAGTGCGTTGTAGCCGCCGATGCAGCCGCCCGCACAACCAGGTTGATCGTTATTCGTCGTCTGGTAGGCTCCCTGGGTCACCGGAAAGTCTGCGGAGGCGGTGGACCCAGTTACATACGCATTGCCAGAACTGTCGATAGCCAGCCCGCTTACTTGGTCTCCGCCTGCTGCCATAAGAGTGGGCGAGACATTTATGATGCCTCCGCTCCCGCCCAGATAGGTGGAATAGACCAGCGCCGTGCCGGCGGGGTTCAGTTCGGTGACGAACGCATTCGGGACATCATATTTACCTGCTGTGCCGTGGTTCGTCGTCTGGAAGGCCCCCGACGTGACCGGAAAATCGGCGGAGGCCGTCTGGCCAGCCACATACAAGTCCCCTGCCGGATCCAGGGCAATCGCATTGCCTGTATCGCCGCCGCTGCCGCCCAGGTAAGTGGAGTAAACCAGAGTCGTGCCCGCCGGGTTCAGTTCGGCGATGAATGCATTGGTGCTTTGGTTCGCTACGGCCTTGTTCGTAGTCTGGAAAGCCCCCGGCGTTGCCGGAAAGTCAGCCGAGCCCGCTTGGCCACCCACATAGGCATCGCCAGCCGCGTCCACCGCAATCGCATTGGCTATGTCGCCGGAGATACCAAGTTTGTTGCCGCCGCTCCCGCCCAGGTAGGTGGAGTAGCCTAGCGCCGTTCCCGCCGGATTCAGTTTGCTGATGAATACGTTGGCACAATCGTTCGCCGCTCCATGATTCGTCGTCTGATAGGCCCCCTGCGTTACCGGAAAGTCGGTAGAATATGTTTTTCCAGTCACATACGCATCGTCTAAGGCGTCCACGGCGATGGCATTGGCTTTATCGCCGCTATAGGGAGTTATTGACGAGAGGCCGCTGCCACCAAGGTAGGTGGAATACACCAGTGCTGTACCGGTCGGGTTGAGCTTGGTAACAAACGCGTTGGCATCACCATTCGCAGCGGCTTTGTTCGTTGTCTGAAAGGCGCCTTGCGTCACGGGGAAGTCGGTGGAATAGGTGGATCCCGTTATATACGCATTGCCGGAACTATCCACTGCCAGCCCTGACGCTTGGTCGCCGCCGTTATTAGAACCGCTCCCGCCTAGATAGGAAGAGTAGACCAGCGCCGTGCCGGTCGGATTCAGCTTGGTGACGAATGCGTTCAGACCATTCACCGTAGCGTGATTCGTCGTCTGGAAGGCCCCCGTGGTCACGGGAAAGTTGGTGGAGGACGTCTGGCCGGCTACGTACACGTAGCCTGCGCTATCCACGGCGATCGCATTGCCTGCATCCCCGCCGCTGCCGCCCAGATAGGTGGAGTACGCCAGCACCGGATCGATCACCAGTTCTTTGGCGTGGTTGTAGCTTCCCAGCCGGAATCCCACGGTACGCTTCGCCAGCGCGAAACTTCCCGCGATCGAATGGCGGTTTCCGTCCACAATCTGGTAGACCAAGGGCTTGTGCAAGGTCAGCGAGCCATTCGCGGTGGTCACCACCACATCTCCGTTCGCCGCAAGATGCAGTTCCTTCGCCCCGGAAAACTGTAGCCGAACGGACTTCGGGTCCGCACCGGGGGCGACCACGAAGTCGTATTCGATCTGCCGCTGGTTGCCGTAGTAGACCAGATCAACACCATGATAGATGCCCGTATAGCGTACTTTGGCATACGTGGGAACGCCGGTGTGCCACTTGGAGGGATCGTTGCCGATGAAGTAGTTGGCCGTCCCTGGCAACGGCTCTTCGCCCGTCGGCTCTGCCTTGCCGCTCGCACCAGCCAGTTGCATTCGCACCACGTCGGCGGGCTCGAATTCTGCAGATTCCGCGAGACGATGAAGCTTGCCCTGCAAAGCAAATCGGACGGCGCGGGCAACCGGGTTGCGCAGCGTCAACACAGCTTCGTCTCGGGTCAAATACAGTCCGTACCCGCTGCCCCGCGAGAGAAACTTCACGCTTTTGTCCGCCTGCCCCGCGTTGGCCTCAAAGCTAAGCGGGAGCTTCCCGTAGTTTTCGACAATCTGCGCTTTTTGTGCAGGCGAGGTCTTTGGAAATGGGGATGCTGGGCCTGCCGAGCTAGCAGTGAACGGCGATACCACAATAAGAAGCACACCGAAAGACAAGGCCCGCAGATATGACGCGCGCACTTCTGCAAACATAAATCGCCGCCCTGAAGCTGATGCGGCTAATTAAAGCAATGTTTCAAAACACCGGGGGAATCATTTACTAACCGCAGCCCATAATCGTACTCAGCAGTATACGCCCGGTCAGCCACAGGCTCAGTGCAGGAGGTCGCCCATGCCGTGGGGGATTTGGATCGTTCCCGGGTGAGTAGCCCCGGGGGATCGCGCTCCGAGACTCTCGCAGAACTGTACGTGAGCCTCTCAACTCAAAACATTAAGAGATCCTAGTTTCTGCTCGACGACTCCAGCCATTTGTGAGGCTACATTCTTGCTCGGTCTGTACCTCCATTTCCAACTCCTGTGAGGTCCACAGGAGCATGCCCGTCAAGCCGTTTCTCCTCCGAAATGGATTTTTGTTTTTCCTATAGATCAAGGGCCGCCTGATCAGAGAAAATCAATTGCCTAGAAGGCTCCAATGAGCGATACCCTTCATGTTCCGGAGAAATTCGGGCTGACTACGTTGGCAATGGATCAGTAAGTAGGAACAGACGGATTCGCGGAGTTGTGCAACTCAGAGGAGGTTCAGGTGAACGGTTCGATGGCTGTGCGACTGGTGGGCGTCATTGCCATCGCTTTTCTCTTCGCGGCGACGGCTACCGGACAGTTTCTGCCGATAACCAATCAACTCACCTCGGCCAACCCGCAACGGCAGGCGACGCTCGAGAACGCGCCTCCCGCTGAAGCTTTCCGCGTCTTGCCTCCTTCTGATGCGGAAGGCCCCCAAATTACGCGTTATCTCCTCTATCAGACTGCGCTCGCATGGAATCAGGATGAACTTCGCCGGGACCGTTGGTCGCAGGTAAAGAACGAGGCGGATCTTCTGCGGTTGCGCGCGGAGCTGAGAAAATCGCTGCTGGAGATGATTGGCGGCCTTCCCACAGAAAAGCCAGACCTGCACGCGGCTATTACCGGCACAATTTCAGGGGCCGGATTTCATATCGAGAAGCTCATTTATCAGAGCCTTCCCGGTTTCTATGTGACAGCGCTGGTGTACGTACCCGAGAACGGTGACAAGACCCATCCAGCCATTCTGGTCCCGGCCGGACACTCGCCAAACGGGAAGAATCACTATCAGGCCCTCTGTCAGAGGCTAGCCTTGCGTGGCTATCTCGTCGTTAGCTGGGACCCGGTCGGGCAAGGCGAACGAAGCCAGTTCTGGGATGCAAAAACCAAGAAGAGCCGTTACAACCTGATCTGCGGCGAACACGCCGTGATGGGAAACCTCGCCTACCTTGCCGGAGCGAATCTGGCCCGGTGGGAAGTTTGGGATGGTATGCGTGCGGTGGACTATCTGCTCACCCGCTCAGACGTTGACGGTGAGAGGATCAGTATCACCGGAACGAGCGGCGGCGGTTTCCAGACGGCGTTGATCGGCGCACTGGATGAGCGTATCCGGGTCATTATTCCCTCCTGTTACATCACAGCGCTTCCCATGCGGGTCGAAAACCGCATCTTCGCCGATTCCGACAGCGATCCGGAACAGGACCTCTTCGGACTCATATCGAAGGGTGTGGATAACGCGGGTATGTTATTGATGCTGTACCCGCGGGCGGTGATGGTAGCAACAACCGCGCTCGATTTCTTCCCGGTGCAGGGCGCGCGCAAATCCTACTCGGAAGTCAGTACATTCTACAAGCGCTTTGGACACGCGGACCGAATCGAATTCGTCGAAAGCTACAACCGGCATGAGTATTCTCTGAGCAATCAAGAAGCGGCGATGAGCTTTCTTGATCGCTTCAATAAGATGCCGGTGCACCATGGCCTCCCCCCAGTCACTGAATTCAGCGATGCCGACCTCAGAGTGACAAGGAGCGGACAGGTGTCGGTTGACTATCCGGAGAGTCACAGGCTTCTACACTTCATAGCTGCCTATTCCGCCGAAGCTTCGCGTGGCAACCGGAAAACACTGGCCGAACTGTACCGGACTGAACTGGATCCCGATATCGCCTCCTGGACAGTCAGCCGCTATGAAGGCTTCTCCCCGCCCAGGGAACTGCGATGGGAAGCTCTTGGGAGCACCACGGACGGGGCGTTGCATATTGATCGCTACGTGCTTCATCACAGCACCTATCTGGAAATGCCTCTTCTCCACTTTCACAACGACAGCAGCCATCCCAAGGGGGCCATCCTCTGGTTCAGTCTCGAAGGCAAGGCTTCGCAAAAGGATTGGCCCCAAATATCCAAGTTGTTAAACGACGGATTTGAGGTATTTTCATTCGACTTTCGCGGATCAGGCGAAACCCGCATGAACTATCGCGCCGGCTCCCCGGACGCTCCAAATCCGGCACGGGATAACTTCCAAGATGATGCCGATGCACCCTACGTCAATCCCCTGAACAGTGTATTGGCCGATTATGTGTATAATTCGTTGCTCACCGGCCGGCCGTATTTTCTTCAGATGATGGACGATCTTAAGATTGCCGAACTCTTCATCCGTAGCCGGGATCCACATCTACCCCGGCAACCTGTGACACTTGCTGCAAGCGGTGAAGCGTACAGCTTGGCAATTCGATTCCAGGAAGTCGATCCGCAAGTGGCAATACTGACGCCCGAATCCCCTTCCATTTTCAATTGGTCCATGTTGGTAGCTCAGGGACGGGAGCAGTGGCCCATAGCGTTTCTGATGCCGTCTGGAGCAACTATTACTGCGGAATCAAAATAGATGAGCCGCGACTGCACACCCGACAAGCCCCTTCTTAGTCTCGGGGGTTCTCCGCAGCAAATACGATGCTCGCTGGGTTGGTTTGTGGGGCAAGAATCGCGATGGTTGTAAACGGCCACCTCGAAAATACTTACATATCAGGAGGCAATATGCGTTCCATGGTAAATCGTCGTCAGTTTGTGAAAACCGTTGGACTGGGCACTGTGGCCGGCGCAGGTATGGGATTCGTTGGGGCTCAAGGAGCCGTCGCGGCACAACCGGATGTCAAGGAAGACAAATCCAAACTGGCAAGGTTACTTCCCGGATGCTGTGCCTACTCCTACGATAAAGACCTCAGGCACGGCCCGATGACGATGGAAGATTTCATTCTCAAAGCAGTAGACCTGCGGCTGGTCGCCGTCGACATGACGGTGTATTACTTCAAGTCCACGGATCCGGAATATCTCTACGGTCTTCGCCACTTGGCGTACAAGCATTCCCTGGCGTTTTCCGGAGCCGCATGCGGAGTCAGCATGGTCCAGGCCGATGCTGCAAAGCGCGCCGACAGCCTGAATCAAATTAAGAAGTGGGTTGATGTCACAGACCAGCTCGGAGCTTCCCATCTCAGGATCTTCGCCGGTAAGTTACCGCCCGGCTCCAGCCTGAAGGACGCTACCGATTGGGTAGTCGAAGCGATGAAGGCCGCATGCGACTATTCCGGCAAGAAGGGCATCACGCTTGGGATTGAGGACCACGAAGGCGTGACGCAGAGCGCGGACGTATGTGTTGAAATCATGCAACGCGTCAATTCGCCTTATGCCGGCATCAACCTCGATATTACACATTTCATCCCAACGCCGACGCAAGACGCCTACGCGCAGATTGCCGCATGTGTCCCCTACGCCACCAATATGCACATCCGCGACCACTTTGATGATCACGCTCCTGTGGATATGGACCGCGTCTGGCAGATCTTAGCGCAAGCTGGGCACCAAGGTTATGTGTCCGCCGAATATGAATCCAGTTCCCCTGACAGCCTACCTCCCGCCACGGGCGTGCCAAAACTAGTTGATGAAATCCAGAGGCTCTGCAAGAAGTATTCAAGTGTTTAGACGATTCATCGTGGTCATCGGACCTCTCGGAAAGACCTGATCTCCATCCGAGACGCGCGCGAGCCTGAACTATTTTCTGGCGGAAAGCTCTGCCAGAGCCTCCCTGGCAAGATGGTGAAAACAGGGTCGTTGGGATTTGCCAAAGGTGTTTCAGTTCATTAGTATAACCTTTCTTTTTATTTCTTTTTCTTTCATCGAGTTCAAGAAGGCCAATCCTCAGGGGTTCCGCCCGCAAGTCGATCGGCATGCCAGAAATGGAGAGTGGCTCAGATGCAGCCGAATACACTAAGGTCACAAACGTCAGGTCTTGCAATCCTGCTCTTTCTTGCCACGCTTGCCAACCCGGCACAGGGCCAAGGCTCGAATAGTTGGAAGGTAATCGGCCCCGGCGGGGGCGGCACCACGATTGCCCCAACTATTAGCCCTCACGATTCCCGGCTTGTGGTCGAACACTGCGATATGACCGGAGGTTACATCACGCACGACAATGGGCAGTCGTGGCGCATGTTCAATCTCCGCGGTGGCACCTTAGTCTTCGCCTTCGATCCCGCTGATCCCCAAGTCATCTATGCCGGGAATGCCGCCCTCTGGCGCAGCAGCGACTCCGGGCAGACTTGGAAGATGCTCTTCCCCAACCCGGCTCGCAACACCATTGAGCATCAACTCGGCGACCACTCCGACTACAGCCTTACCTCCAACGATCCCGCCTATCCCGGCGGAAATATCTCATCCATCGCCATTGCTCACGGAAACGGCGAGCAAAATGGCCACGGAAGTCCGGAGCATCTTTATCTTTCCTTTCAGCAGAAAAGCCAAACCGCTGTTATCGTTTCCTCTGCCGACGGCGGCACCTCCTGGAGCCGCCTCGCCACGCTGCCCCAACACGTCCTGCTTCTCACCCCGCAGGATAACGGCCTGATCGCCGTCTCCGGCTCCGCAGCGTATCGCATCGCCTCTGATGGCAGCATCAACGAGCTGGGCGGCATCGCAACCGGCTTCAGAGCAGTCAGCGCGGCGCGGTCCGGCGCTTCGGTCTGGATATACGCAACCGGCAATGACGGAAAGGTCTATCTCTCCGAGGATTCCGGCCTTCACTGGAAACCGGTCACGCCCGCTTTCCAACAGACCTCTGGTCACTTTGAAGCCATCGCCACCAGTGATCGCCACCCGGAGGTTGCCTATGCCGGCTTCCGAGACCTTCAACTCGGCGAGGGCAAGGAGAACATGTTCAACGGCATCGCCAAGACAATCGACGGCGGTCACACCTGGAAGATTGTCTATAAGGAATCGACCCAACCTGGCGCCAACCTGAGTGGAAGCTGGATCGAACAGCGCGCCACGCAAAGCGGCGTCGCGATCTTTTACGACTCACCGTACAGCCTGGGTGTCGCGCCCGCCAATCCCGACGTCGCCTACGCGACCGATCTCTTTCGCACCTATCGCACCCTGGATGGCGGCGCAACCTGGCAGGAGATGAACTCCGAGCAACTCAACGGCGGCGGTTGGACCTCCCGCGGTCTCGATGTAACCACCGACTACGGCGTACAGTTTGACCCGTTCGATTCCCGGCACATCTTCATCGACTACACCGACATCGGCCTTTTTCAGAGCACGGACGGAGGCCAATCCTGGCAAAGCACCTCCGAAGGTGTTCCGGAAGACTGGCGCAACACCACCTACTGGCTGGCCTTCGACCCCACTCAGCGCGGTCTCATATGGGGTGCCTTCAGTGGCACACACGATCTCCCCCGACCCAAGATGTGGCGTCGCCGCGGCGTCCGGCACTTCACCGGCGGGGTCGCCGTCTCAACCGATGGCGGTCACCACTGGAAGCCGAGCAATACAGGCCTTCCCGACGACTCCATTACCCACATCCTCCTCGATTCCTCCAGTTCCGCCGGCAGCCGCGTTCTTTACGCCTGCGCCTTTGGCCGCGGCGTCTACAAGTCCACTGACAACGGCCAGAGCTGGACCGAAAAGAGCAATGGCATTGCCGGCGACGAACCATTTGCATGGCGCATTACCCTCGCCCAGGACGGCACTCTGTACCTGGTCGTCGCTCGCCGAACCGAGGCAAAAGACTTCTCCCCGTCCGGCGCCGGAGCGCTCTATCGCTCGACGGACAAGGCGGAACACTGGCAGCGTATCGTCCTCCCATCAGGCGTCACCGGTCCGACCGGCCTCGATGTCGATCCACGCAATCCGCAGCGCCTCTACCTCACGGCGTGGGGACAGGAGGGCGAAGACGCCGACCGGAACGGGGGCGTCTATGCCTCCGGCGATGGTGGCCAAACCTGGCGAGCCCTCTTCACCCAATCGCAGCACGTCTACGACCTGACCATCGATCCCCGCCATCCCGACACACTCTACATTACCGGCTTTGACGCGGCGGCCTACCGCACCACCGACCGCGGCGCCCAATGGGAGCGCATCAAGGGCTACGACTTCAAGTGGGGCCACCGCATCATCCTTGACCCCAACGATCCCACCCAGATCTACATCACCACATACGGCGGCGGAGTCTGGCATGGCCCCGCCGCAGGCGCCGCGACCCCACCGGAGGCGGACCAAACCCCCGTTCCTATTGCTGTACCTGGCCAAGACTGAATCCGCGATCCAAAGGGACCTGATTCTTAAGTTCGGAGGCAGTATGGATGTAACACGCCGGAAATTCTTGCATGCAGTGACGGGAGCCGCAGTGAGCAGTACGGTTGCCGGACATGATGCGTTCCTCCATGGTGACCTCTTGGCGCCATTACCTACGGCGGCCGGCCAAGGTAACGCTCCGTGCGACGGAGCATGCCTGTCGCTCCAGTCTCTGATCTTCCCGGAACCGCGAGAGATTTCCGGTTCGGGCAGCGACTTTGTGCTCGACGACCAGGTGCCGGTTCTGGTGCCGTCCAACGCATCGAAAGAGGATTTGCTTCTGGCCGGTTCACTGGTTAACGAATTGAGCGACCTTTTTGGCATGCATCTGAAGATCGAACGCGCAACCAAGTTAGGTGCTAACAAACGCGCAATTCTGATGGGATCAATTGAGAATCCATTAGTCAAGCAGCATTGCGTGGAGATGGAACTCATGGCGAACGTGCAAGGTCATGGCTCGGAGGGCTATGTCCTTCGCACCGGCAGCAACACCGTTCTGGTGGCCGGCAATGGCGATCGCGGCGCGTTCTATGGGCTCCAGTCTCTCCGCCAATTGCTCGCCAACGAAAAAGGCCAACTGCGATTTCGCGGTGTACAGATTTGCGACTGGCCCGACAAGCCGTTTCGAGGAATCTATCTGTTTCTTCCCGGGCGCGACCATATCCTGTTCTTCAAGCGCTTCGTGCGCGACTTTATGGCGCTGTATAAATACAACACGCTCATCATGGAAATGAACGCGTGCATGAGGCTAGACAGCCATCCTGAACTGAACTGGGGATGGGTGCAGTTCGCCAGAGACGTAAACTATAGCTGCCGCAACTATCCTCGCCAGCCATTCCACGACATGGAGCAGAACTCCTCGCATCAGGATGTGGCGGACGGGAGCGTTCTCGAAAAAGAGGAGGTAGCCGATCTGGCCCGTTGGGTCAGGAAACATCACATCGAACTTGTTCCGGTACTCCCTTCTTTTACGCATAGTTACTATCTGTTGACGGAGCACAGAGATCTGGCGGCGGTGCCGCAAGATAAGTGGCCGGATATCTATTGCCCGGTCAATCCCAAGTCCTACTCCCTGGTTTTTGAGGTCTATGATGAGTTCATCGACGTTCTGAAGCCCAAGAGCGTCCACATCGGCCACGATGAGTTATTTCTTCCGGTGGATGTATCTCCCCAGTGCAGCGACAAGGATATTGGCGAGCTGTTCGGAGAGGACGTCAACAAGATCCACAATCATCTTGCCTCCAGGGGCATCAAGACTCAGCTGTGGGGCGACATGCTGCTGCCGTCGGTAAGAGGCAGCGGACTGCAGAAGAATAGGGCGCCGGATGGGTGGAATTACAACTCTCCCGGCGGCCTGACTCCGGAACAGGTCGACAGGCTCATTCCCAAAGACTGCCTGATCTATAACTGGTTCTGGCACGATGAGCCAGGTCAACAGGGCTCGGCCGAAAGCAACGAAGCAACACTCGACAGAATGGGTTTCCAGCAGATTTTCGGGAACTTCGAACCGGATATCGAGCATTATGAAACGCGCAAGAAGCGCCCCACTTTGCTGGGCGGGGCGCCGTCAGCGTGGTTTGCCACCAACGAAGTCGGTTTCGGCAAAGACCTGATGGCGACTTTCCTCGGATGCAGCGACATACTGTGGACAGGCCATGTCACCCAAGGCAAAGCCTTGTCGGCGCGGGTTCAATCCATGCTCCCTGGCATTCGTGTGAGGCTCAGCGGAACAACTCCCCCGAGCCAGACAGAAGCCTCGATCGTACCCGTGGATATATCGGGCAGATTCAATATGGGAGACACCATCCCGCTGCTCGGTGTAGGCCTCGAGGAAATGGTGACTCACACCGTTCAGTACAACTCGATCCCGTTCGATCTGCGGCGCACCGATGCCATGCGCGCGATTGTGGTCGGGACGGAAGGAAAGGAAACCTCCGGCTTGCCCAATGCAGTGGCGGGCATTCCTCTGGGAGAAGCCCCGACCAGTCTGGTGTTTCTTCACGCGGCGGCAAGGCGTGCAAGAAACAGGCAGAGCTATAGATTGATCTGGGATCAGGCAGACACGGCCGACCTTCTGGGATGGTACGAAGTCGTTTATGAAGATGGCTTTGTCACTACCATTCCAATCCAGTATGGTGTCAATATTCTTGAGTGGAACTGGGACGAGCGTGTCTCCGCACAGGACTATTGCTACAACGGGGATGCAGTGGCAGTTGGAAGCCGCGCTCCCAATCACATAACATTTTTCGCATACGAGTGGATCAATCCCCGCTTAGGTAAAGTCGTTCAAGAGATCCGGCTGAAAGGCACGACTGGCTTCCGGGGCGGCTCCGACGACTTCAACAACGATGTGGGACCGGTAATCGCAAGCAACGCTGTGATCCTGGCAGGGCTCAGCGTAGTGAAGATGCGAAGCTGAGTACGTACGCCATTCCGACAATCGCCATGATTTTGTAAGACTGGCAGGTTGGCAACGCGGTCTGTGGCCAATTCGTTTCGATGGGAGGACACCGGCGATGACATGGACGCGTTCGATCTCTGGACTGTTTTTCGTACTTTCTTTTCTTCTGGTTTGGCCCGCGAGCAGAGCGCACGGACAGCCTGTGCCCTCTGAGCTTAACGTGATTCGCGGCGGAAATCTCACCATTGAGGCATTCGACGACGGCTTCTACGCGTTACGGTCAACGGCGATTCCCGGAGATGTCCTGCGATCGGAGGTGGAGGTCGAAACGGCAGGAGGAACGCTCAGATCCTCACTTTATCCCCGGCATTTGAGATCCATTACCCCGTTTGATGATGAGTTGGGATCGGGCCATCTACTGACGGTGACCCATACTGGGTTGCCCGGCATGCCCGACCTCGTCTGCGAGCTTCGTGTGTATGAGAACCAGCCTTGGGGAGACATCCGGGTCACCGTAAGCAACTCGACTGGGGCGTCCATCGAGGTGCATGGTCTTCGCGTGGTGAAGACCAACGCCAAGGCTGTGTTCCTGAAGGGGCCTGCAGCGGAAGACCGCATTCTTTCGGACAGCTTCAGTGAAGATACTCCCCAGATGAGGCTGATGGATCTCGGTGAGGCGGACAATGGTGTCCACCGTGCGTTCGGAAGCCAACTCATTTACAACCGGCAGAGCGGACAGAGTCTCTTCCTGGGAGCGCTGTCCGCCGACAGGTTTGTTACGGTCTTCCACCTGCTAAGCTCTGGACGGCCTAATCCGGAGTTGCTTTCTTACGATGTTGTGGATACCGGAACGAATGAGGCGTTGCAAGACCAGAGTAACGGGTACCCGCCTGGCAATACCGTTCCATTCCGTCTGCAGGTGCCTGCCGGAAAAAGCGTGAGCTCCGAGCGGCTGATGTTCTCCATTGGGTCCGACTATCATGAACAGCTCGAGAACTACGGGCGCGCCATTCGCATTCTCCACAAGGCGCTTGTTTCCACGCCGACCCCGATGGGCTGGTGGAGTTGGACCGCTTACTACTATGGTGTAACGGAGAACACAGTACTCACCAGTGCCGCGTGGCTCGCGCAGAATCTCGAATCGCTTGGCTATCGCTACTTCCAGGTGGATGAGGGCTATCAATATGCGCGAGGGGAGTACGCCACTCCAGATGGAAAGGCGTTTCCCAGGGGCATGGCATACGTGGGCCATCAGGTGGAGAATCAGGGAATCACGTTTGGGCTGTGGGTGGCGCCGTTCCAGGTGTCAGAGCGCTCCTGGGTCTATGAGAACCATCGGGACTGGCTGGTGCGCAATCTGGCTGGCGAGCCGATTCACATCGGCAAGGTGGGCGGGAAGTTCGATGAACTGTACGCGCTGGATGCGACCAATCCCGGGGCGCAGGAGTATCTGCGGTCGACCTATCGCACACTGGTGAACGACTGGGGCACGCGCTTCATCAAGATGGACTTCATGGATTCTTCGACGGTAGAGGGGGTGTTCTACCGTCCCAACACCACGGCGCTCGAAGCGCTGCGAACCGGCCTGGAAATCATTCGGGCTACGGTAGGGGATGACGTTGTGCTCGACAAGGATGGCAGTCCCATGCTCACGCCGGTGGGGATCGTAAATACCGGCCGCATCTCGCAGGACACCGGGCACACGTTTGGATCGACACGCGACGCCGCGACCGGTGTAGCGGCGCGATATTATATGAACCGCAACTTTTACGTTGCCGACCCGGACGCGTTTACCGTCTCCAAACAGGTCATCGGGGACCGGGTTTGGCACGGCAACAAGCAGCCGCTGACGCTGGATGAGGCGGAGGCTTCGATCGCGCTCTCGGCCGTCTCGGGTGGCATGTTCGAGATAGGGGATGACCTGCCCACGTTAGGCGCTTCCCCGGAACGTCTTGCTTTGGTCAGGAATCCTGACCTTCTCGACATGGCGCGATTGGGCCGAGCAGCCGTGCCGCTCGACTTGATGACCTATCGGCCGGAGGACAGGCAGCCGAGTGTTTTCCTGCTGAAAGAAAGCCGCCGGCAGCAGATTCTCACCGTCTTCAATTGGACCGAGGAAACGCGCAGCCACACATTTGGGCTGGATAGCTTGGGGCTGAAGACGAACGGCTCTTACACGGCCACTGATGTACTGCGGGGCGGCGCTGTGCCGATTGAAAGCAATTCGCTCTCGATCACGCTGCCCTCGCATTCCGTTCGCATCCTGAAGCTGATCGACACATCTGTACCCGAAACGGCTCCTGCATTTGACCTGCATATGCCAGCCGCTGGGCAGGCTGGTGTTCGAGTGGAGTCTCATGCCGCTGCAGCGAGCGCCGATGCGCCGGTGCTGGGGTACCACTGGGAGTTTGGCGACGGCGTGAGCGTGGATGGCGCGGATGTCTCGCACGTGTACACACAGCCCGGGCAGTACACGATAACGGTCACGGCCATGGGGCTGAACGGGCGCACCGCGCAGACCACGCTCGGCATCTCTGTCACGGGTACGGTACCGACAGCTTACAACCCTGCCGCGAAGCAGCGGTATAGCGGCGCGAAGTAAGACTTTTGGGCTGGCAGTCAGGCTTTGGTTCAGGAAAGAAGCTGTGCCCCAAGCCAACTGTAAAGCTCGTCTGGAGCTACAGGGCGTTCCGGGCTCCATCCCAGGCTTTTCCCCGCGGGCAGGATCACATAGGCGGAATCTCGATGTTCCGAAACGCAGAGACAGAGGGTTTGTTCCCCTTCTGGATATCTGGAAGCGGAAAGCCAAACATAGCGGGCGAGAATTGCGGCATCGATCGCACTGTTCTCCGGGTCGTCCACATCAGGAAGTGAACTGACCCTCTGCTGATTCTCGAAGATGGCAATGCTGGTGAACGGCTTGGGCTTGCTGCGCATGCCAAAGCGGATCACCATCACCGAAGGACGAGCGCGGCGAAGCGCCTCGGAGGCCGCCCATTCGACGAATGCGTTAGAAAAAATGAGAGCGCCATTTCCACTGAGAAAGAGGTCGATAACAAATTTCCGAAGCCTGGGCAGCTTGGCAACTTCCGCCGGCCAGAGGCCCCAGCCCTCCCAGGATTCAGGCCGCAGGTTGGAGATGATCTGATCGGTGGCTTGGATATCTTTAGGAGTCTTGTTCAACTCGGCGAGGAACTTATCGCGAAACGGCTTGAGCGCCGCATAGCTCAATAAAGAGGCGGCATTCGTGGAGACAGGGGAGAGCATGCCGCTCAGTTTTGCCTCGGCATCAATGAGCCACACATCGGAGCTTTCGATACTGCCTTGCCGCGGCGCCAATGTGACGACCCCGGAAAGACCTGGTTGGCCTTGCATCACCAGTTCGCAAAACTTTTTCGAGTCCCCTGAGATTCTGATCTCATGCCCGCGAGGGTCCCATTCCTTCCACGCAGACTGCGGGTCGGGGAGGTTGGCGGGAAGAAAGAGGAGAATCAATCGTGTAGACGCAGTTTGCATTGGTGTCGAGTCGCGCGCCGCGGCGTTGACGGTCTCGAAAACTCTTTGCACCTCCCGGCGCCACTCGGCATAGTATTCGGACCGCGCGAGTTGAGATGCATTTTCGATGGTGTCGTTGGCCTCGGAGAAATTCCAATGCTTGACACCCATCTTCATTTCGAGCGCCCACAGCGGTGAAGTCAGCGCGCCCAGGGCGGAAGGACTGAACGTCTCAACACCTTTCATGAAGCTTGACAGGCGGTTCTGCTCGTAAGGGAAGAGCGTCCCCCATTGACTCAACTGCTGATTCAATGCGGGCCGGATTGTAACTGGCAATCGCTCGATCAAACGGCGATAAGCATCCAGGCCGGGTGCTTCTTCCTGCGCTTTCCTTGGCTGTTCATTCATCCTGGCTCCAAGTCATGCGGATAGCCCAGGCAGAGCCTTGCCTGGAAGATCCAGGCCTTTGATCCCAAACAGGCCGGCAATGGTGGGACAAAGGTCGATGTGCTGGACGGGACGCTCTACCACTTGGGCGGAGCGCGCGGCTTCTCCCAGACACATCATCCATGTCAGGCTGGTGGAA
>Ga0181530_10000563_pt1 | contig 47252 bp, 35 predicted proteins | sample PEATcosm2014_Bin_42_FD_119769 | JGI IMG/M metagenome (GOLD analysis project Ga0181530, IMG submission 119769) | Peatland microbial communities from MTU Mesocosm Facility, Houghton, MI, USA - PEATcosm2014_Bin10_60_metaG | ecosystem: Environmental > Terrestrial > Soil > Wetlands > Peat | place...
CAGCGCCACGAGTGTCTCGACCACCGGGGCGAGCGCCCGCCTCGACGTGTTCAGCCAATGGGCGAGGGGAAGGCCGACGACGCCAAGAACAACGGTGGTTACCGCCGCAAGCTCAAGTGTCAGGCCCAGCGCCTGCCAGAGATCCCCCGAGAGCCCAAGAAATGCGGGCGAATTCATGTTTCGCAGCGAAGGACGTACACCATTGCCTTCTCCGTTCCAATCGCGAGGAACTTGTCGTCGGGAGACCAGGCGAGGCACGCCGCGGCCGCCGGAATCCGCACCGTGGCGCGAAGGGACTGCACGCGCTCCGGGCTCCATAGCATGACGGCGCCGTCCTGCGATGCGGAGGCCAGCAGGCCGTGCGCCCGCTGGAATGCGACCCCGCAGACGGGCGCGTCGTGCGCGAGCATGAGCGGCTCCCGCCCCTCAGGGCCGGCGCCTGAACAGTCCCACACGCAGGCGTCCTGGCTGCCGCTCGTTGCGAGCCAGCGGCTCCCGGAATCGAATGAGAGGTGCCGCACCTTCCCCGCATAGCCGGTCATCTGCAGCTCCACATCGCTACCGAGGAGCCAGAGGTGCACGCTCGGATCCTGGTTCCCTGAGACGAGCCAACGGCCGTCTGGCGACCATGCAAGCGCGTGGATTCCATTGCCATAGGGGAATTCCCTTTGGGCGGTGCCGTCATCGGCGCCCCAAATGCAGACGCCGCCGAAGTACGCCACGGCGGCGCATCCGCCCAGCGGATGCCATGCGATCGCCGAGATCGTCTTTGGGGCGTCCTTGAACGCATGGCGGACGGTCGCGTCGGGATTGATGAAAGAGATCTTCCTCCCCGCCGCTGCGGCAAGGATTGGGGAGGCTCCTCCCGGCCTCCACGCGAGATGCTCGACCCAGGCGCGGCCCATCGGGACCGTGGCGACATGCTGCCCGGCGGCGCCGTCCCAGAATCTTACGGCGCCGTCCTGGCCACCGCTCGCCAATACCGCATCGCCGGGCTTCCAGGCGATCGCATTCGAGCCGCCGTCGTGGCCGGGGAGCTCGCATCGCCTCGCGCCGTCCGCGGCTTCGAAAAGGGTGAGGGGCCCGGCCGCCGACGCGGCGGCGAGGATGGCTCCGTCGGACGCCCACGCCAGGTCGATCACGTAGTCGTCCAGCTGCCCAGCCCAGTGCTTCGTCAGCTGCATGGGCCGTTCACGCTGTGAGGCAGGCCTTGAATGCCTCGGTGAGCGCGGTCCGGTTCAGGTTCTTTCCTATGAAGACCAGGGTGTTTATCCGGGGACCGGGCCCCCAGTCCCGGTCGAACTTGGCGTCAAAGAGCATGTGGATCCCCTGGAATACAAGCCGCCTCGTGGCGCCCTTCACGCTGAGCACACCCTTCATCCGGTAGATGTCGCCGCCCTTTGTCCGGAGAAGCGCGCTGATCCAATCGTTGAGGCGCTTGCCGTCCAGCTCGCCCGCCTGCTGGATGCCGACCGACGACACGCTGCTGTGCTCGTGGGCCGCGTGAAAGTCGGCCTGCCACGACGGCTTGACGGCGTCGCCCCCAACATGGATGTGCAGCGGCTCCTCGCCGCACCGCTCGAAGACGAGGTAGTGGCCGGCATCCGGGACCTCCAGCTTGAACCGGCCGCTCCCGCCGGCGAGGAGGAGCCTCCTGAGAAGCGCTCCAGGCGTGACCCGCTCGCCGCTCGCGACTCGCTTCTCCGTTCCCGAGAACACGGCCGTCGCGGAGTCGAGCGCCGCAGTGATCCCGGCGTCCCCGAGCGCGGAGGCGGGCATCACCGCGACGTCGAGCTCGTTCTCGTTGCCGTGGTGACTGTGGCGGTGCCCGTCCGCGTGTTCATGGCCGTCGGCGTGCCCGATCACCAGGTCGTGGGATCCGGCGGGCAACCGATACGCCCCCGCCCATTCAAATGGGTACTCGGGTTCGAGAAACTTCGGGTCGATCTCGGTTGCCCTGCCGAGATTGAACCCGCCGATGTCGAGCACGCGGTTGAGGTCGACGTTGCAGTCGCGCGTCCTGTGGATCAAGGCCACCGCGTTAATCCCGCGGATGCGCTCCTCCAGCGAATCGAGTTCCGCCGGTGACGCAAGGTCGGTCTTGTTGAGGAGGATGACGTCGGCGAACGCCACTTGCTTCACCGATTCGTCCTCGGAATCAAGATGGGTCGTTGCGAATTTCGCGTCCACCACGGTCACGATGCCGTCGAGGCGGAAGCTGCGGCGCATCTCGTCGTCCGTGAAGAACGTCTGCGCGACGGGCGCCGGATTCGCTATGCCCGTCGTCTCAATGAGGATGCCGTCAAGCCGGTCCTTGCGCTTGAGGAGGCGGCCGAGGATGCGGATGAGGTCTCCCCGGACGGAGCAGCATATGCACCCGTTGTTCATCTCGAAGAGCTCCTCGTCGCTCTGGATGACCAGCTGGTTATCGACGCCGACCTCACCGAACTCGTTCTCGATGACGGCGATCCTGCGGCCGTGGCGCTCCGAGAGGATCCGGTTGAGGAGGGTGGTCTTGCCGGCGCCGAGGAATCCGGTGAGGACAGTGACGGGTATCGGGTTTGTGTCCATGCAGGGCAGGCGCAATTGAACGCCAATGCCCGGGCCCGTCAATCGGCGTCGCCTTACCCGGGGGGAGGCCGGGTCCAACTACGGCGTCAGGACCTCGTCATCGGCCGTCCAAAGCCTGCGGTCCGGGCCGGCCGACCGGATCTCCATCTTCTCGCCGGATAGCTGGTGGAAGAAATATGGCGTCCCCCAGCGGTCGCAGAGCTCGCCCTTGGCGTTTATCGCCGGATTGTTCGCCGGGATGAATGCGAACCCGAGCCTGTTGCGGCCCGTCAGGGCCGCCGTTATCTCCGCGTTCTCCCCTGTGGGATTGCCCGAGCGGAGCGCGCTGCGGTAGGCGATGAAGATCTGGTCGATCAGGCGCAGGTCGGAGCGGACGTCGCCCGCGGGGGAGTTGAGTCCGTCCGCCAGGTGAGACCGGTCCTCGCCGCCGGCTGCGGGCGGCGGGCGGGCGGATGGGGGCGATCCGGGCGTGGAGGCCGTACCTCTTGTCTGGAAGCCGGGCGTCGCGGGTGGCCGACGGCCCGGCCTCGGGACGAGCGCGATCGCCAGCAGGAGTACCCCCAGGACAAGGGCCGACCCGAGAAGGGCGATCCGGACGCGCTTCGAGCCCATCGAGAACCGGCCTTAGGCCATGAAGCCGAGATTGGGCGTGGCGAAGCGTCCGATGTTGGGCAGGACCACCGGGAGATTCGAGGCGCTGACGCCGAACCAGGTCGCCAGCGTTGCGGCGTACTGGTCGACGCTCGTCGTTGGGATCCATCGGCCCCGGCCCGTGTCCTGCGGCCCGCCGAGCTCGAGAAGCGGCACCTGTCCATAGATGTCGCCGCCGTTGACGGCCCCGCCCATGATAATGTGGTGGGAGCCCCACCCGTGGTCGGAGCCGGCGGTGCCGTCGTTGGTGCCATTCGTGTTGAAGGTCCTGCTGAAGTCCGACGCCGTGAACGTCGTCACCTGGCTCTGGACGCCGAGCTCGGTGGCTGCGGAATTGAAAGAGCTGAGGCCCTGGCTGAGCTGCTGGAAAAGGGTCGCGTGAGCCCCGAGCTGGTCCGAATGCAGGTCGAATCCACCGAGGCTCGCGAAGAAGACCTGGCGGGTCAGCCCAAGCTGCGGGGCGACGCCGATCATCCTCGCGATCATCTTCAGCTGGGTCGAGATCGACGTGTTCGGGAAGACCGTCTTCAGCGCGGGGGCGGACGCAAGCGTCGTGTTGAGGAGAAGGGTGTCCGCGATTGAGCTGACGGTCAGCTCGCCGAAGGCCGCCTCGAAGAGGTTCTGCTCCTGAAGGTTGAGGATGCTCTGCTGCGCCGCGTAGCGGGTGGTTGCGAGCGGGCTGCCGCTTGTGCCACTGAGGACCACGGCGCCACTGGAATTGACCGCGAACTGCGTGACCATCTTGCCCACCTGGAAGGAATTTTGGCCCGCGACTGACACTGACATTGAAATCTTCGGGCTCGAATTGAGCACGTTCACCAGGTCCGCGAGGCGGCCGCCCCAACCGGTCACGAACGGCTGGTCGGGCACGCTGCTCTGCCATTGCACCTGCTGGTCGGCGTGCGAGAAAAGCTGGGGCGGCAGCGCAACGGTCCCCGCTTTGTACTGGGCCAGTGTGACCGGCTGGACCAGGGTCCCGGTGTTCGCCAGGAGCGCCAGGTTGCCGTTCGCGAAGAGCTGCTGGACTTCGACAAGCGACGGATGGAGCCCCCACGTCCGCCCGTCGCTGTAGGTCTTCGGGGAGATGGGCAGCAGGGAAGCCTGGTCCAGCGCGAGCACCGACCGGTCGGTGGCATACAGCTGGTAATTCGTGTTGTCGGTCGGCACGAGCAGGTTGTTCGAGTCGTTCCCCCCGTAAAGGAACAGGCAGACGAGCGCCTTGTAGTCGGACGGGACGGAATCCGCCGCCAGGGCGCCGATCATCCTTAGCTGTGCTAGCGCGGAAAGCATGCCTGTCGCGCCCACTGCGGCGCAGGCTTGCCCGATGAAACGGCGGCGGGTCAGGTCGGATGGGGTGTTCATCTTTGGACCGCCGCGTCGGGGGATGTCGCGGCGAGATACAATGCCGCCTGGGCGACGGCGGCGGCTGGGGTGCTGGCGGGGAATGATTTGATCGCGTTCTCGATCGACTGCTGCGTCTGCGGACTCATCTGGTTTGCGCAAAGCAGCTGGTTGAGCGTCCCCACCATCGCGGCCGGGTTGGACGCGTTGGCGGCGAGCGGCGCGAGGTTGAGGACGATCGTGGACGCCGACGGCGAGGCCGGGGTGTAGATGCTGTTGTAGATATAATTGGGAACGCTGATCGCCGTGCTCGCAGTGGTTATCTGGAACTCCGGGGCGAGCAGTCCGGCCGACGCCAGCGAGCCGGGCTGCACGTACCCGGGCTGGAAGAAGTTGAAGACGGTCGGCGACCTGAGGGCGGCCTGGTCAAGGGCTGCCTCGGGGTTGAATATCGGGTAGCGGCCCTCCTTGGATGCGGCGCCGAACGCGCGGTAGATCCCGGTCACCCGGAGCAGGGGCTCCTTCAGCTTTCCGAATCCGGGGTTGTTGACCTCGGAGAGCGAGCGGGCCTCGTAGTCGAGCAGGATGGCCTTGATTACGGCCGCCAGGTTTCCCCGGGTGCCGTTCCCGTCGTTGGCGAAGACCTGGGCGACGCGGTAGACGTAGCCGGGGCTGGGGTTGCTCGTCACCAGGCGCTGGATCAGCTGGGAGCAGATGAAGGGGCCCGTGTTCGGGTGGTTGAACAGGGCGTCCAGCACCATCTTTAGGTCCGCGGTTCCAGTCTGGTTCGGCGGGATGACGATCCCGTTCACGATCGTCTTCTGGCTCTCGTCATGAAACGCCGGATAGAGCATCATCGGGTCGTCGAAATCGGCCGGCGTGCCGTAGAAACCGGGATTCGAGGCGGAGGAGTGGTACCCCCAGCCGGTCAGGGCGTTCGCAGTCTGGACGATCTCATTCTGGTCGTACGTGGGGATGGGCAGCCCGTTCGAATCGAGCACAAGGGTGCCGTCGGGCTGGAGCTCGCTGAGCCCTATCGTGAATAACTGCTGGACCTCGCGCGCGTAGTTCTCATCCGCGCTTGTCCCCTTCACCGGGTTCGCCTTGGCGTTGTGAAGCATGTTGAGGTAGTTGCCCATCGCCGGGCTGAGCGTGACGTCATTCAGGAGCGCGCGGAAATTCCCGAATGCGTCATTGGCAAGGAGATCGTAGTAGTTCGCGAGGCCGTCGGCTTGGTTTGCCAGCGAGGAGGCGACGTCCGAGGTGACGAATATCTCGCTTAGCGCAAACGCGACCCGCTGCCGCAGCTGGTCCGGCGCCGTGAGCGAGATCATCCACCAGGCGGCCTGCCGGTTCTGCTGCGAGGCGGTTGTCTGCTTGCTGACCGGGAAGGCCGCGAAATCCGCGTCCGTCGCCGCGCGATGAGAGGTCCCCGGAAGCGCCATCTGGTTCGCGATCCAGCTTGCGTACCCCTGCGACTGGAGCGTGCCGATGTCGGCCGTCGTCGGGCCGAACGTCGCCTGGATAAGGAAGCGCGGGGCGTCGGCGCTGGAAACCGAGGTCAGGTCGATCGTCGGCGGCGGACGGGGCGGCAGGAACCCCTGGGACCCGGCGCTCGCAATGAATTGCCCGCCGAGCTCCCCGCTGGGGAACTCGGAGCTGTCGATCTCAACGTATAGGTTGCCGTTCGCGAGGGCAGCGACCACCTGGGCCGCGGAGTACGGGCCTGCCGCGGTCGGGATCCACTGGAGGTTGGAGACCTGTCCGTCGGGAAGATTGAGGACGTACGTCCCGTTGTTCATGTCGCCACCGATCGCAAGGTGGGCGACGACCTCGTCCGAGGACAGGTTGCTGAACGACACGCTTACGCTCGCCATCGACCCGTCGGAGCTCAGCAAGATGGTCGCGACGCCCGTGCCTGTGGAGCCCGATGCGTTGGCGGTCGGGCGGATCTGCGCGACGTAGAGGGTGGGCGGGATGTTCTGGATCGTGACCGTCGCGGAATCGGCGGCCCCCACCGAGTACGATGCCCCGGGGCTCAGCGTCAGCACGACTGTGCTAGACGAGGCCCCTGAAAGGGACGAATTAGGCGTGACGGCGATCGTCGCCGAGGTCGATCCCGCGGGGATGGTCACCGTGCCCGGAAGCCCCTGGTAGTCGATCCCGTCCACGGCGGTTCCGCTGACGGCGTAGTTGACCGTGAGCGCCTCGCTGGCGTCGCCGGTTCGCGTCACCGTGAACGCCCCGGGATTTGCCCCGCTTGTGTCCGCGCTTGGGTCCGTGGCCGCGATCGTGACAAAGTCGGGCGCCGACGGGGTGATGTCGTACACCTCGACCAGGGCAATGCCCGTCGAATTGTTGTTGCCGTCCACGAGGACAGTGTAGTTGCCCGGCGCGAAGGTGCCCATCAGCGCGGAGTCGAGGCTCCCCGTGGCGAAAGGGAAGGCCCCCGCCTGCGTGAAGGCGGCGGCGAGGGTCGCGGCGTCGTGGCCGTTGGCGACCGGCGTTCCCCAGTTGTCGTTGCTGGCGATCGTGCTCCCCGACGAATCGACCACCGCCAGCGCTGGATCGGCCAGCGCACCCTGGACGCCCATGGCCGCGAGGGCGGGGCCTGCCGCGCGGATGAGCAGCGTCCTGCTGGAGCCTCCGGGCCCGACCGCGAATCCCGGGATCATGATATTGCCGCTCGTGCCGACCTGGCCCCGCGTCGAGAGGTTGATCAGGCGAGCTGTCGCCGGAGTGGCGCCGACCTCGTATATCTCGAGGAGGGCAAGGCCCGTCGTGTCGCCCGCGCCCGATACCTGCGCCGTGTAGGCACCCGCCGGCAGCGTCACGACGAGCGCCGAGTCCGCGCTTCCGGGCAACAGCGGGAAGGCGCCCGCGGAATTCATGATCGCGGCCGTCGCGTTGCCGTTGCCCCATCCCTGGTTTGACTGGATCAGCTTTCCCGAGGAATCAAAGAGAGACAGCACGGGCGCCTCGAGCAGCCCGGCCACCCCCTGGGGCACATACTGGGCGAGCGATGGGCCGACGGCGCGGATGAGCACGGTATCGGGGTAGCCCGGACCTATGACGAGGCCCGCGATCATGACATCAGCCCCGGTCCCAACCTGGCCCCGCGTCGAGATGTTGAAGAGCCTTGGGGAGTCAGCGCGGGCGGGCGCGGCCCAGGCGACAGACAAGAGCAAGAGCGACACCCCGAAGATTCGAAGGCGCAGGCCCTGCGCGGAAGCTGCGGAGGCGGTGCCGGTCATTGGCTCATGGACGTCATTAATGCACTTCGGTTACAGCTGGCTGAGTGAAATTATCAAATTTATTTTATGACAGTGTATCTGGCCTAATGGGGAATTGGGGCATTGTCTCCCAGCGATTCGCGCCGCACACGGCTCCTCAGCAAACGAAATATTGATGGATAATGGGTTGCAAACCGAAGCGTCATGGCCGGACATATTTCCGCACCAAAGGAGAACGACGGGTAGTGTGACGTGTTGACCCGGAGCCTTGGCCATTTATTGACGGAGCGGGCGAGAGCCTGCGTGGCCCCGCCCGCGCTTGCGTCGAGGCTATTATCGGGACGGCCGTGCAATTCGCTTGAAATTCAAGCCCGAGGCGCGATGCGCAGCCGGGCGCGGCCGCCAGGCTCGCTTACCGCACGGTCCTCAGCTGGACGCTGTCAACAAAGCGGTCGTGCACGATTATGTCCGTGGTGACGATAAGCTTGTCGCCGACGCCCACGTGCCCGAGCCGGCGGAGGTGGGACAGTGCGTTCTCGATGGTGGCGTTCGGGTCGTCCGCAAAGGGCATCAGAAAGGGCTCGACGGCGCGCAGGATCCTCAGCTTGCGGAACGTCTCGGGAAGGGGCGTGAACACCAGGATTGGCGAATGCACGGGGCGAAGCGCGGCGATTCCGCCCGCCATGAAGCCCTGCCGGGTGAAGGTGACGATCTTGGATCCGGGAATCTCGTTTGCCAGGACCACCGCGGAGTGGAGGACCTTCATCTTCTCCATCGAGAATACCGCGGGCGGGCTCAAATCCGGGTTTTCCTCCTCCTCGATGCGCCGCGCGATCTTGTCCAGCATCTGGATGCACTCGAGCGGGTAGCGCCCGACGGTGGTCTCGCCGGAAAGCATGACGCAGTCGGCCTGCTCATAGACGGCGTTGGCGACATCGGTGATCTCGGCGCGCGTGGGAACGGGCTGCGAGATCATCGATTCCAGCATGTGGGTCGCGATGATGACCGGCCTGCCCTGCGCAATGCAGGCATTCACCACGCGCCGCTGGATCACGGGCAGGTCCTCGAACGGGCACTCGATGCCCAGGTCGCCCCGCGCCACCATCACGGCGCCGCAGGCCCGCACGATCTCGTCGAGGTTGGTTATTGCGGATTGGTCCTCGATCTTCGCGACGACGGCCGCGTGGGATTTCCTCGATGCGAGGAATTCCGTCAGCATCGCGACATCGGCGGCCTCCCTGACGAAGGAGAGCGCAAGGAAGTCTATTCCCTCCTCGATGCCGACCGCCGCGTCCTCCCGGTCCTTTTCCGTGAATGAGGGGAGATTGACCTTCACTCCGGGCAGGTTGATGTGCCGCCGCGACTTTAGCTCGCCCGGGATCAGGACCCTGCACCGGATGTGCGCGTCCTTCTTGTCCAGCACTTCAAGCCTAATCAAGCCGTTGTCGACAAGCACGGTGTCGCCGACGGCGATGTCGTTCAGCATGTCCTTGTAGTTCACGTCGACCGAGCGGATCTCCTCCGAGCTCTCGCGCGTGGCGCCCGGCTTGACGGTGAAGTCGAAGATCTCGCCCGGCTTGAGCTCGATCGAGCCCTCGATGTCGCCGGTGCGTATCTCGGGCCCCTTGATGTCCATCATGATCGCAACGTCGCGCCCGACCCTCGCTCCCACGTTCCGGATCCGCCGGATAACCTCCCGGGTCCACTCGTGCGTCGCGTGGGCCATGTTGATCCTGACGACGTCTGCGCCGCCGCGGATCATCTTCTCGAGCATCTCCTCGCTCTCGCTCGCAGGTCCGAGGGTGAAGATGATCTTTGTTCGGCGGAAGGGCGCTCGGGTGGGCATTGCGGCGTCCCTGCGGCCCCTCAGGCGATCTCGTAGAAGGGGGTGCCCTCGCCGTGCCCGACAATCGAGAACTCGCACGGCAGGACCGGGCGCACCGCCGCGAGCGCGCGCTCCACGGCGTCGCGCGAGTTGCAGTCACGGGAGAGGTGCGCGAGGTAGACCCGGCGCCAGCGGGGGCTGGCGACGCTCGAGAGCAGCTCGCTCATGCGCTCGTTCGACAGGTGGCCGTGGCGCCCCCCGATGCGGCGCTTGAGCGTCCACGACCGCCTGGGGTCCGCCTCGAGCATCCTCGGGCAGTGGTTGGCCTCCACAACGACGACGTCGGACTCGCGTATGCGGTCGCGGACGCTCTTGGTCGCGTGGCCGAGGTCGGTCACCCAGGTGAGCGTCCTTTGCGGCGAGAAGAGATCCCCGTCGAGGCCGCATGTGAAACGGAAGCCGACCGGATCCTGGGCGTCATGGGGGATCGCAAAGCTCTCGACGATCAGGTCGCGGTATTGGAACGACGACCCGGTGGCGAAGATCTTCCAGTGCGGGCTCCACGAAAGCTCCCTCTGTATCGCGCGGGCGGTGGCGGCGTTCGCGAAGAACTTGAGATCGGGAAATTTCTTCAGGCTCTCGATCCCCGACGAATGGTCGCTGTGCTCGTGCGTCACGAACACGGCGTCGATCCGCTCGATCGACTCGCCCGCCGCCGCTAGCATGGCGCCAAGCCTGCGGGCGGTGAACCCGGCGTCCAGGAGTATCCGGGCGCCGTCGGTCACGAGCAGGGCGCTGTTGCCCGAGCTGCCGCTGCCCAGAATGCAGAATCTCATCGCCATCCGGCCGCATAATCATGGCTGCGTTGGCGGCAGCGCAACGGTTTTAATGATTGGGCCCCGGTTGACCCGGGCCGGATTTGTGCTACCTCTGAACCTCCATGCCGACACGCGCGAAGGACCCCGGGCCGGGCGACGTGTACATCACGCGCCAGGTACATTTCAACGCCGCGCACCGGCTGCACAACCCGTCCCGCGGCAGGCGGTGGAACGAGCGCACATACGGGCCCTGCGCCAATCCGAACGGCCATGGGCACAACTACGTCCTGGAGGTGACGGTGCGGGGCCGGCCGGACCGGCAGACCGGGTACGTGCTCGACCTCGGCGAGCTCAAGCGGATCCTCGAGAGGGTGGTTGTCGGCCCGTGCGACCACCGCAACCTCAACAAGGACGTCGACTTCCTGAGGGGAACGATACCGACCGCGGAAAATCTCGCCATTGCCTTCTGGCGCCGAATTGCCCCGCGCATATGGGCGGGCAAGCTTTACTGCGTCCGCCTCTACGAGACGCCGCGGAACTTCGCCGAGTACCGCGGGCCGGGCCCTCAGCAGTGAAGAAGAGGCGGATGTACCTGCACCCCTCCGCGGACGGTTCGCTTCCGCGGTTGGCGCGCGGCTACGATCCCCAATTCCGGCCCTCCGCGGAGTACCGAGCCTCCCTGCCCGACATCATGGACGCGTCGCGTGAGGCGGCCCTGGGAGCCCGTGTCCCGATCCAGCAGGTGGGCGTCTCCAACTTCAGGCTGCCGCTCAAGTTCCGCACGAAGGAGGGCGGCGTCCTGACGCTCGAGACGAACGTGACCGGGACGGTTTCGCTGGAGGCCGAGCTAAAGGGCATCAACATGAGCCGGATCGTCCGCTCGTTCTACGAGCACAAGGGCGAGGTGTTCACGGGCGAGAGCATCGGCCGGATCCTCAAGAAGTACCTCCGGCGGGTCGATAGCAAGGAGGCCCGCCTGAGGCTGGGGTTCTCCTATCCCATCCTCCAGCCGAGCCTGCGAAGCGGGCTGGAGGGCTACCAGTACTACAACGTCGCCTTCGAGGGCGTGCTGACCCACGCGGGAAGATGCCGGCGCTTCATCCATTTCGACTTCGTGTATTCCTCGGCGTGCCCGTGCTCGGCCGAGCTCGCCGAGCACGCGCGCGACGCGCGGGGCATCTACGCCGTTCCCCACTCCCAGAGGAGCAAGGCACGGCTGACGCTCGAGGAGGCCGAGGGGAGGAAGATCTGGATCGAGGACATCCACGCCCACTGCGTCAGGGCGCTCGGGACCGAGACGCAGGTGATGGTGAAGCGCGAGGACGAGCAGGCATTCGCCGAGTTGAACGGCGCCCACCTCAAGTTTGTCGAGGACGCGGCCCGGCTGCTCTTCAAAGAATTCGACGCCGACAGGCGGATCCGCGACTTCCAGATCGCTTGCCTGCACCTTGAGTCCCTGCACTCCCACGACGCGGTGAGCGTGATATGCAAGGGAGTGAAGGGCGGCTTCACGGCCGACTTCATGGACTTCGCATCCTTGAGCTGCTAGGGTGGCGCGACCGGGAATCCATGCGCGCAATTGATAGGACACCCGTAGTCGTCATCACCGGCGCATCGCAGGGGATAGGAGCTGCGATCGCCAGGGCATTCTCGGCCGAGCTTCCGGGCGTCAAGCTGGCTCTCGTCGCCCGGAACCGGGCGAACCTCGCCTCGGTGGCCCGCGCCTGCGCGCGCCTCGGCGCGAAAGCCGAGGCGTTCCCCTGCGATGTCTCGGATGAGGCTGCGGTATGCGAGATGGAAGGCGCCGTCCGGCGGCGGTTCGGCGCGGTCGACGTCCTCGTCAACAATGCGGGCAGGTACTTTGGGGCTCCTTTCCTCGGCACCAGCGCGGCCGACTTTGACCGGACGCTGGCCGCGAATCTCCGGAGCCTGTTCCTTGTGACAAAGGCGTTCGCCCCCGGGATGATTCGCCGCCGCCGGGGCGACATCTTCAACATGGGATCGATCGCGGGCCTAATTGCCTACCCGGGCGGGGCGGCCTACACCGCGGCCAAGTTTGCCGTCGCCGGGCTTTCAAAGGCAATGCGCGCCGAATTCAAGGACAAGGGGGTTCGGGTGTGCTGCGTCCATCCCGGGGCCACGGTCTCGCCCTCGTGGAAGGGGAGCGGGGTGCCGCCGATGCGGATGATGCCGGCCGAGGACGTCGCCAGGGCTTTCATTGCCGCCCACAGGATGAGTAGGCGGACGGTAGTCGAGGAAATAGTGCTCCGGCCGCAGCTGGGCGACCTGTAGGCGCCCTTCCGTCGGGGTCTGAGCCACCCCCCGCACCCTGCATGGGCTGGCGGGGCCTTCTGTGCAATTTGCAGGGATACCACGGGAACCGGCCGCCAGGATGTTGGCTAACGTGTTGATCATGAATGCTCGAAGGAGACGGGCAAGCATTGGCACGGCATCGGCTTAAACCGCGCTGGCACGGTTCCGAAACCCGTCGCCCACGAACTTCAAAACTGCAATGAACGATTCCAACGCCCTCATTTTCAGTCTCATCGGAACCGCCATGGAGCTTTTGCCCAAGGCCTTCCCGTCGTGGTTTCCTCCGACAGGCTGCGACCAGTCCAGCGCACGCGCGCTATGGCTCTGCGTGATGGGCGCCGTGCAGATCGGGCTGGGCTTGGCACACTTTTTCCGGGCTCATGCCGTTCCCGCCGCGGCCCGGATCCTCTCGGCGGTCCCGGACGAGACCCGGGGCCCGCTTGCGCTTCCCCGTCCGCGCGCCGTGGCCGGACACTGACGCGGGACCCTGAGCGGCGCCTAGAGCAGAATGCCCTGGCCGTTTCCCGACGGCTTCAAGCCCACCGCGGCGTAGCCCTTGTCGGTGAGAACCCGTCCCTGCGGCGTCCTCTGAAGGTAGCCCTCCTGGATGAGGAAGGGCTCGTGCACCTCCTCCAGGTTCTCCGCCTCCTCGCCGACGGCCACCGCGATCGTGCTCATCCCCACGGGCCCGCCCCGGTAGTTCTCGGCCATCGTGCGCAGCATCCGCTTGTCCATCTCGTCCAGGCCAGCCGCGTCGATCTCAAGGAGCTCGAGGCCGGCGGAGGCCACGTCGCGCGTGATCGCCCCGCCCGCGCGCTCCTGGGCGAAGTCCCGGACGAAATACACCAGGTTGTTGGCCACGCGGGGCGTGCCCCGGGCGCGCGACGCAATCTCCGCGACGCCGCCCTCGTCGATCTCGATCTTGAGCAGTTTGCACGTCCTGCGGACGATCAGATGGAGCGTGGCGCTGTCGTAGTAGTCCAGGCGGGTCTGGAGGGTGAATCTCGACCTGAGCGGCGCCGTGAGGAGACCCGCCCGCGTCGTCGCCCCGACGAGGGTGAACCGCGGGAGCGTCAGGCGCACGCTGCGGGCGTTCGGCCCCTGGTCGATCATGATGTCGATCCGGAAGTCCTCCATGGCGGAGTAGAGGTACTCCTCGACGGCCTTCGGTATTCGGTGAATCTCGTCGATGAACAGCAGGTCCCCCTCCTCGAGGTTGGTGAGCAGCCCGGCCAGGTCGCCCGCCTTCTCGACCACCGGCCCCGAGGTGACGCGCACGTTCCTGCCTAGCTCGTGCCCGAGTATGAACGCGAGCGTGGTCTTGCCGAGGCCCGGCGGGCCCGAAAGGAGGATGTGGTTCAGCGGATCCCCCCGCTTCCTCGCGGCCCCGACCATCACCTGGAGGCGCTCGATCGTCTTGGCCTGGCCCGCGAAATCGGAGAACGAAAGGGGCCTTAGCGCAGCCTCGGCGGCGGTCACCGGCGCCGCCAGGGTCGACGAGATGAACCCCGTGCCCTTTCCCGGGCCCCCGGAGGGAGTGGAGGGCGTCATTTCCACTCCAGTTCCGCCCCGAGCGAGCGCAGGTTTTCCACGAAGCGCGGGTGGGCGCGCTTGATGATCTCCGCGTTGCGCACGACGCTGCGGCCCGGGATCGACGCCGCGACCATCGTGAGCGCGACCGCCGCCCGGATGACATAGGGCGAATCGACGACCGCGGGCCGGAGCGGCCTGTTGCCGAACACGACTATGCGGTGGGGGTCGCACACGAGCACGTGCGCGCCGAACTTGGCCAGCTCCGGCATCCAGGAAAAGCCGTTCTCGTAGACCTTGTTCCAGAAATGGATCGTGCCCTCGCAGCGGGTGGAGAGGGCGATCAGGAGAGGAAGTAGGTCCACCGAGAAGTACGGCCACGGCGCCGCCTCGATCTTGGGCAGCAGGTTGCTTGTGTACGGTGTCTTGATCACCCTCGGCTGGTTTCGCCGCACCAGGGCGGTGTCGCCCTCGTGCTCCACGGCCACGCCGAGCTTGCCGAAGGAGCGCGCGATCAGGTCGAAGTGCTGAGGCACCGAATTGAGCACCCGCACCTCGCCGCCCGTGATCGCGCCGAGCGCAAGGAAGGTCGTCACCTCGTGGTAGTCCGAGCCGATCTCGATCGTGGCGCCGCGCAGGGGCCCCGAACCTTGGACCGAAAGCATGCTGGTGCCGATCCCGTCGATCCTCGCCCCCATCGTGACAAGCGCCCTGCACAGCTCCTGGACGTGCGGCTCGCTCGCGGCGTTGATCAGGGTGGATGTCCCTCGCGCCACGGCCGCGGCCATCGCGAAGTTCTCGGTCACGGTGACCGACATGTAGTCGAGCCAGTGCCGGGCCGCGCGAAACCCGCCCTCGATCGAGATTGAAAGGGGATCCCCCTCGTCAACGGCGGCTCCGAGCGCGGAAAGGACCTCCAGGTGCGGGTCGATCTCGCGGACCCCGAGCGAGCAACCCTTCGCGTTCGAGCGCAGCGAGATCCTCCCCATCCTGTGCAGCAGCGCGGGATACAGGAGCACGGTCGAGCGCATGTCCTGCGGAAGCTCGGCGTTTGAGAGCGTGTTCCGGAAGGAGCTGTGGTCGACCCGCATCACGCCCTTTCCCCGGTCCCAGTTTATCCGCGAGCCCTGCGACCTGAAGAACGACACGAGCCTGTCCAGGTCCGTGATGTCGGGGACGTTCGTGAGGGCGACGGGCTCGTTGGTAAGCAGCGTGGCGCAGAGGATGGGCAGCACGGCATTCTTGTTGCCCGATGGGGTTATGGTCCCGGATAGCGGGTTGCCGCCGTTGACGACGAGGTCAGCCATGGAGAAAGAAAAAGGCGCCCGCACGGAGCGGACGCCTTGGAATGCGCTCCTTGGCGAGCGCGTTGGCAAGGTTTAACTGCCGGCTCAGATCGCCCCGCCGCCCTGGTGGCCCTCGGAGCGCGGGTCGCCGCCCCGGTCGCGGCCGCGGCCGCCCCGATGGCGCCTGCGGCGATGTCCGCCATAGCGGTCCCCGCCTCTGTTATCCTGCTCGTCCCCCTGGGGGGGGCGTTCGCCGCGGAATCCCCCCTGGGGGTTGCCGCCGTGCCCCCGTCCCCCGCGGTGGCGCCTGCGGTGGCGGTGGCCCTCGCCGAAAGGCTCCCCTCCGGCTTCGCGCACCTCGGGGGCCTCGGCCGGCTTGCCGCGGCTGAAAAGGCCCTTCAGCCAGCCGAAGAATCCTGTGGGCGCCTTGGCGGCCGGACCGCCCCGCTCGGCGTAGGCATCCTGGTCGCACCGCGGGCGCTGGTCGAACTGCGGGCGCGGCTCGCGCGGCGCCTGGTCCCGCCGGAAATCGCGCCCTTCCGGCCGCGGCTCGCCGCCGCGCTCGTCCCTGCGATCGGGACGGAATGACGGCCGGTAGTCGGGCCGTTCACGCTCGGGGCGGCCGCCGACCTGGGGCTCACTGCGGGGGGCCGAAACCGACGGCGACTCCCATCTCACGGGCGGGCGGATCGTCTCGGCTGGGGGAAGGATCTGGATTTCAGGTTTTTCCGCCGCCGGTTCCGTCGAGGCAGCCGGGGCTTCGGGTGCGGCCTGCCGGCTGGACTCCGCTTCGGCTGCCTCGGGCGCCGGTGCGGGCTCTGCTTTGGCCGGCTCTGCAGCCGGCGGGCTCGCGGGTTCCTGGCTCGCGAACGGGTTCTTGTACTGGCGATCATGCGTGATGACCTCGACTGCGGTGGGCTTGTAGTCGAGCTTCACCGGGCTTGCTGTGGGGGCCGAGGCGCTCATTGGGCGCCTCCCGCGGGCAAGGCCCGATCCGCGGGTGCTGCCGAAGCTTCCGGCAGGGGGTGTCTCGACGCGCGCCGCGGGCGCCGTGCTGTCGGCTGCCGGGGCGGCGGGTGCGCCGGACTGGGTTGTATCTGTCATTTTGTTTTTGTGTTGTGTAATGGCGCTCACCGGGATCGGGAGCGGCCGTGGTTGCAGCGGTGCTGCGGAGCGCATGGGTGCGCGCTCGGACGCGAACGCCGAAGCTAGTAAAATTCGCTCAATTCCGCTTTCGGGGCAACTCCAAAAGAGATACGGCCGCGGAGGCCAATTGCATCTTGCGCCCGGCCCAGCCGGGCGCAGCTTTGGTGCCGATGGACAAGTTCGATGAGATTTTCAGGATGCAGGATGCGCTCAACCGGAGGATAGGGGTCGCGCTGCCGCCCCAGAGCGAGGAGGAGAAGGCGAAATGGATCCTGAACTACACGCGGGCGATGCAGCAGGAGATCGCGGAACTCGTTGATTCGGTGCCTTGGAAATGGTGGGCCAAATACCAGAAGTTCGACGAGCAGAACGCCCGCGTGGAGGTCGTTGACCTATTCCATTTCCTGGTGTCCCTGGCGCAGACCCTCGGGATGAGCGCGGAGGACGTCTACCAGGCCTACGCAAAGAAGAACCAGGTCAACTTCCAGCGCCAGGAGACGGGATACGCGAAGAAGGACGAAGCCGATTCGCGGCACATCTGACCGGGCGCCCGGAGGGCCGCTGGCCGCGGGTCTCAGCGCGAAACGACAAACGCCGCCTGGACATCCACGGCGACGAAGCCGTCCTCGATGATCGCCGTGCGGAGCTTGAGCTTGGCCTTCCCGTAGCGAGCGAGTGCGTCCTTGAACTCCGCTATCGCCGCCTGGGCGGGGCGCTCGCAGATGGCGCGCAGGTCGCCAAGCACAGGGCGCCTATACGCGGCGCGGCTTTCCTTGACGACAATGTGCCACACGGGCTTCTCGGTCTCGTTCCCCTCCCTCATCAGCTCCCAGACGACTCCGTAGCCGGCCAGAGTGGCGAGCGCGACGAGGCTTCCGCCGAACGCCGTGTTGAGCGAATTCTTGTTTTGCTCCTTCGGGGCGGTCAGCACCAACGCGCGGGCGTCGCTCACCTGCACGCCGACCCCCATGGCCTTCGCGAGGGGAATCATCTCGTGCAGGAACAATTCGAGCGCAGGAACCTTTACCGACTTCATAGCGCACGAGGCTGGACGGTTTATTGGTCCGCGTCAAAGCCGGCGCGCAGGAACACCCCTCCTTGCGGCCGGTTGATTCATAACGCTTTGCCTGCAAATGCCATGCGTCTAATTGAACGGCTGCGCCGGCCGTGGACGGCAACGGGTTCGCGGCCGAGATCGATGCGCTCTTCTTCAATATTGTCGGCAGCCGTGGGGCAGTTTACCTTGCGGGGATGATCGTATCGCCAGGGCTGCGGCGGGGTTTGGCCGCAACCATAGTCTGCGTGTTTTTGTACGGGGTTGCGGGCTTCTTCATCCTGCCCCCCATCGTCAGGGTTCAGGCTGAGAAACGCCTCTCGGCCGAGCTCGGCCGGACCGTCTCCATCGGGAAGGTGCGCATCAATCCCTTCATGCTGTCGCTGACGCTTCAGGACTTTGAAATCCGGGAGAGGGACGGCCGCGGCTCTTTCCTCGGATGGAGCCGCCTGTACGTGCGGTTCGACGCGCTCCGCTCGCTCGTCGGCGACTGGGTGCTGGGCGACATCAAGCTCGACGGCTTTCACGCCGGTGTCTTGGTCAATCCCGACGGCTCGTTCAATTTTTCGGACGTGCTCGCAAGGTTCACGTCAGCGCCCGCCACCGCGCAGGCAAAGCCGGGCCGCCCCGTGAGGATCAGCAAGCTGAGCGCCACTGGGGTCAGCGTGAATTTCAGCGACCGCTCGCTCAGGCACCCGTTCTCGACCGTTGTCGGCCCCCTGACGTTTGCCCTTTCGGATTTTCGGGCGGTGGGTCGCCACGGCGCCCCGTACCACTTCGAGGCCGAGACCGAGGCGAGCGAGCGCCTGGAATGGAACGGCACGCTTTCCGCCGATCCCTTTGCGTCCCGCGGCGACTTCGTCGTCGAGAACATCGTGCTTAAGAAATACACGCCATACCTTGAAACGCGGATCGGGGCCGACCTGACGGACGGCAAGCTGACCCTCCGCGGCCGCTACGAGGTGGACCTCGACCCGAAGGGGAGATTGCTGACGCTGAGCGATTCCGAGCTGCATCTTCGCGACCTTAAGGTTGTCGAGCGCTCCACCGGGGGCGCGGCGTTTGAACTTGGCGCGCTTGACGTCACGGGGATCCAGGCCGATGCCGTTGCATCAAGGGCGTCGGTCGGCCGGGTCGCGTTGGCCGGCGGGCATGTGGCCGTTCGCAGGAACAAGGACGGTTCGGTCAACCTTCTCGGGCTGTTGGGTCCCGGAACCGCTCCGGCGGCGCCTCCGGCCGCCTCGGCTCCCGCCGGCACCCCCGAGGTCACGGTCGGCGAGATCGCGCTGAAGGATTTCTGGATAGACGTTTCCGACGAGGCCGTTGCACACCGCGCAAAGCTTTCGCTGGGCGGCCTTCAGGTCCTGCTGAAGGGCTTTACGCTCGCTGACGGCGCCGCAATGCCCGTGCAGCTCTCGTTTGACTGGGTGCCGAAAGGAACAGTCCAGGTCGACGGCACGCTTACGCTAAGACCCGCGATCAAGGCCGACCTTAAGGCCAATGTCGCCGCGTTCGCGATTCTCCCGCTCAGCCCCTACCTCGAGGAGTTCGTCAATGCCCGCATAACCCAGGGCGCCGTTTCCACTTCGTGCTCGCTTCGCGCGTCCATGGCTTCAGGCGGGCCTGACGTGGCGCTCGAAGGCGACATCGGTGTGGAAAGATTCGGCCTTGTGGACGCGGCGCACAACAACGAGCTCGCCGGATTCTCCCGCCTCGCCCTCACCGGCCTGAGGCTTGGCAATGCGCCGCAGCTCGCGGCCTCGGTGAGGCAGGTGGACGTCGTCGGGCCCTACGTCCGCGTTCGCGTGAACGCTGACAAGTCGCTCAACATCTCCTCGCTGGTCAGGTCGACCGGATCGCCCCCGCCCGGGCATCCCGCGGGCGCCGCGGCCGCCGCGCCCGCGCCGAGGATCGAAATCGGCCGCGTGGCGATTTCGGGAGGGAATTTCAGCTTCTCCGACCAGTCCGTCGAACCCAACGTGCAAATGTCCCTGGGCGACTTTGGCGGCACGATCTCGGGGCTATCGTCGGAGAACCTCGCGCGGGCGGACGTGGGGCTGAAGGGCATGGTCGGTGGCGCGGGCCCGGTCGAGATCACCGGCAAGCTCGATCCCCTCGGCGCGCACAGGTTTGTCGGACTGAAGGTCGACGTGAGAAACGTGGACTTGGTCCCGCTCAGTCCCTACATGGGCAAGTATGCCGGCTACGAGCTCGCGCGGGGCCAGCTGGTGGTCGACTCGAAGCTAGTCGTCGACGGGGAGAACGTGGACGCGACGAACGTGGTGACGCTCAATCAGTTCACCTTCGGGGCGGACACGGCAAGCCCGGATGCCACGGCACTGCCCGTCCGCCTCGGCGTGGCGCTGCTCAAGGACCTTGACGGGAAGATTGTCATCGACCTCCCGGTGCAGGGAAGCCTGAGCGATCCCAACTTCCGCATCGGGAAAGTCGTGCTCAGGGTCGTCGTCAACCTGCTGACGAAGGCCGCCGTCTCGCCTTTCTCCCTGATCGGCTCGATGTTTGGCGGCGGCGGGGAGGAGCTGGCGTTCCAGGAATTCGCGCCGGGTAGCAGCGAACTGCAGCCGTCCGAGCTCCCAAAGCTTGAGACTCTGGCCAAGGCGCTGGCAAACCGGCCCGCGCTAAACCTGGGCCTCGAGGGCGGATATGATACCGCCGCGGACACGTACGCCCTCAAGCGCTCGAAGCTCGCCGAGCTCGTGCGGCGCCAGATCTGGGAGGAACGCCACGCAGCCGACCCCAACATACCGCCGCCGGACAAGCTGGCGATCTCGCCGGAAGAGAACGCCGCCATGGTGAAGAGGCTCTTCGACTCAAAGTTCCCGCCCGGCACGCAGTTCGGCACGCCGCTGCCCGGGCCGCCCGCGGTGAAGGGTCCGCCCCCGGGGCCGCCGCCCGGGCTCTTCATGCGCATCGTGTACACGGTGACGTTCAAGAGGCAGCGGGAGGAGGCGGCCGCGAAGAAGCAGTCTGAGGCCTTTGCGGCCCAGCACGAAAAGGATGTCGCGAAGGCCGTCGCCGCGGGTCTGCCCCTGGAGGAGATGACCGGCAGGCTGGCGGAATCAATGGAGGTGACCTCGAACGACCTCAGGGCTCTGGCGGCGGAGCGGGCGCAGCGAGTGCGGAATCGCCTTGTCGACTCCAACCACATTGCGGCCGGACGCCTCTTTCTCGCACAAAGCACGGAACCCTCGAAGCAGGAAAAGGGGCCGCGCGTGTTCCTGACCCTCGAGTGAGGAGGGTCCCCCCGGGGCTTGCGGCGCCCCCCGGGGTCGTTTGAGTGGGCGAATGGCAAAAGCCGAAGAGCCCAAGGTCATCTTCTCGATGATCGGCGTGTCGAAGAGGATCGAGCGCAAGGAGATCCTCCGCGACATCTCGCTGTCATTCTACTACGGCGCAAAGATCGGGGTCCTGGGGTTGAACGGCTCCGGCAAGTCGTCGCTCATGCGAATCCTCGCCCTGCGCGACAAGGAGATCGACGGCCGGGTGCACATCGAGCCGGGCTACGAGGTCGGCCTCCTCGAGCAGGAGCCCCAGCTTGCCGCGGGAGCCACGGTGCGCGCGTGCGTGGAGGAGGGGATCAGGCACCTAACGGACCTCGTCGGGGCGTATGACGCGACCTGGGACGAGCTGAACGCCGCCGCCGGCGAGGCCGCACGGGAGGCAATCATTGCCCGGCAGGGCGAACTCCATGAGAAGATCGAGGCCCTCGGTGCCTGGGACGTCGGCCCGCAGGTGGAGATGGCGATGGACGCCCTCCGCTGCCCCCCCGCCGATCAGGTCGTCGACCAGCTCTCCGGCGGCGAGCGCCGGAGGGTCGCGCTTGCGCGCCTGCTTCTCAGGAAGCCGCCGGTGCTTCTCCTTGACGAGCCGACCAACCATCTCGACGCGGAGAGCGTCCAGTGGCTCGAGCAGCACCTATCGCGCTATGAGGGGACGGTGATCGCCGTCACCCACGACCGGTACTTCCTGGACAACGTCGCGCAGTGGATACTCGAGCTCGACCGGGGCCACGGAATCCCGTGGAAGGGCAATTATTCCTCCTGGCTCGAGCAGAAGCAGAGACGGCTCGCGGTCGAGCAGCGCACCGAGGACCGCCGCCAGAAGGCGATGGCCCGGGAGCTCGAGTGGATACGCAAGTCGGCCGTTGCCCGCCGAGTGAAGTCGCAGGCGCGCATCACGGCCTACGAGGCGATGCTCAAGGAGGGGATCGGCGAGAAGGAAAGGGACTACGAGATAGTGATCCCCCCGGGCCCGCGGCTCGGCACCCTGGTCGTGGAGGCGAAGGGACTGTCGAAGGCCTACGGGGAAAACCTGATCTTCGAGGGCCTTTCCTTCACTCTTCCCCCGGGGGGGATCGTGGGCGTCATCGGCCCCAACGGCGCCGGGAAGACGACGCTCCTGCGGCTGATCACGGGCGCCGAGCGGCCCGACAGCGGGACCCTCCGCATCGGCGAAACAGTCAGGATCGCCCATGTCGACCAGTCGCGCGACTCGCTGCCCGGACAGTCCACGATATTCGAGGCGATCAGCGGCGGCGAGGAGGTCCTCAGGTTCGGGGGGCGCGAGGTGAACGCCCGGGCCTACTGCGCGCAATTCGGGTTCACAGGCCCCGACCAGCAGAAGAAAGTCGGCATCCTCTCCGGCGGCGAGCGCAACCGCGTCCACCTGGCCCGCCTCCTCAAGTCCGGGGCCAACCTGATCCTGCTCGACGAGCCGACGAACGACCTGGACGTGAACTCGATCCGCGCGATCGAGGAGGCGCTTGAGAACTTCGCCGGCTGCGCGGTCGTCGTTTCCCACGACCGGTGGTTCCTGGACCGCGTCGCGACCCACATCCTCGCGTTCGAGGGGGAAAGCACCGCCCACTGGTTTCCTGGGAATTACTCGAGCTACATCGAAGACTTCCGCCGCAGGCGGGGAAAGGACGCGGACCAGCCGCACAGGATCAAGTACCGGCGGCTGACGCGGTCCTGACCGCGCCCGGGATCAGGTCGCCTTCAGCAGTGACCTGAGGTCCGCGAGGGAGATCCTCCCCGTCGCCGCATCGCTCGCCTCGAGGACGCCGGCGAGAAGCGCGCGCTTCTCCTCCTGGAGGGAGAGCACCTTCTCCTCGACCGTCTCCGGGCAGACCAGCCTGTAGCTTGTGACGACACGGGTCTGCCCGATCCGGTGCGCCCGGTCCGTCGCCTGCGCCTCGACCGCGGGATTCCACCATGGGTCAAAATGGACCACCGTGTCCGCCGCGGTGAGGTTGAGGCCGGCTCCGCCCGCCTTGAGCGAGAGGAGGAAGACCGTGGCGTCAGCCGACGCCTGGAAGCGGTCGATCTCCTGCTGCCTCGCCGCCGGCGGCATGGAGCCGTCGAGGTAGCAATGGGGGACGCTCTGGGAGAGGAGTTCCTCCCTGAGAAGGGCGAGGAGAGAGGTGAACTGCGAGAACACGAGGAGGCGGTGCCCGCCGTCCGCGGCCTCCGCGAGGATCTCCCGAAACGCCTCGAGTTTCGCCGAACCGCAGGGGGGCCCCCCGTTCTCCCTAGCAACGAGCCTTGGATCGCAGCAGATCTGGCGCAGCCTAAGCAGCTGGGTAAGCGCCGCCAGCCGCAGCCGCGCCTCCGCGGCCCCGGAGGCCTCGAGGTCGAGAAGCTCGCGCTCGGACCTCTCCTGGAACGAGCGGTAAAGCGCCGCCTGCTCGGGTTCGAGCGCGCACCAGACGACCTGCTCGATCCGGGCGGGAAGCTCTGGTGCCACCGTCCCCTTCGTGCGGCGCAGGATGTAGTGCGCCGTCTTTGCCCGCAGCCGCTCGTCGAGCCAGGCGCGCTCCTCGCCGCGGGCGTTGTGGGGGACCCGCTCAAGGTATCCCGGCAGGATGAAATCGAAGAGGGAGCGCAGGTCGTCGAGGGAGTTCTCGACGGGTGTGCCCGTCAGAAGGAACCGCCCGCGCGCCCTGAGGGAACACAGCGCCCGGGCGTTCTGCGACCGGCTGTTCTTGACGTGCTGCGCCTCGTCGCCGACGACGCACGCAAACTCGACCGGGGCGAGAAGCTCGCGATCGCGGGCGAGGGTCCCGTAGGAGGTGATCACGAGGTCCCAGCTCGCAAATTCATCGGGCCCGCCCAGGCGGCGGTCCCCCCGGTGGACGAAGACGCGCAGGCCCGGCGCGAATCGCGCCGCCTCGCGCCGCCAGTTCTCGACGAGCGAGGCTGGGCAGACGACCAGGCTCGACCCGCCCCCCGGCCGGGCCGCGCACAGGAGAGCAAGCGCCTGGAGCGTCTTGCCGAGCCCCATCTCGTCGGCCAGCACGCCTCCGAGCCCGTTCCGATGGAGATGCCAGAGCCACGCGGCGCCGAGCCGCTGGTAGGGGCGGAGGATCGCGTCGAGGGCGGGCGGCGTGGGCGCGGGCTCGAGCTGCGAAAGGTTGCGCAGCGCCCGGGTCCGAGCGCTCCAGTCGCCGGGCGGCCGGAATCCGGGCGAAAGGCCCTCCACGATCGCCTCGACCTCGGCGGCGCGGGCCGCGCCGATGTGCTCCGTCCGGCGGGCGGAGGCGGCGGGCGGCCCGTTCTCGCCGAGCGCTCGCTGCGCATCCGCAAGCCGCCGGACTTGCGCGGGGTCTATGAGGATGATCGTTCCCTCCGCCTCCAGGTAGGCGCGCCCCGCCGCTATCGCCTCGCGAATCGCCCCGTCGGGGGCCGCGCCGCGGAGGCCAAGGGTGACGTCCCATCCGTCTCCGGACGGCGACGCCTCGCAGGTTATCTCCGCCGCGGCGAGGTGGGAGGTCCTCGCGGTAAAGTTCGGCGTGAACTGAGCCCCGAGCTCGCCCCTTAGCCGCTCGCCGTGCGTCGCGAGGAAGGAAAGGGTCCTGTGGCGGTCCCGGAGCCACCACTTCCTGTTCGACGGCTCCAGCACGAATCCCGCGGCCTTGAGCAGCTCGGCCGCCGCGCCGTAGCGGGGGTCCTCGCGCGAGGGCAGGGTGATCGCGAGGTAGTGCTCGGAGCCGTCGATTACCAGGGGTTCGGGCGCGGCGGCGGGCTTCGGCGCCCGACGGGCGGGCGCCGGGGGGGGCGGCGGGAGGGCGGGGGGCGGTTCCGGCGCCTCAAGGATCGCGTCGTGGTCCCAGGGCACCGTGCGTGCGTTCTCCACAAAGATCGGCTGGCCAGCGGCCGCCGCCGCCAGGTCGCGCAGCTGAAGGCGCGTGAGCTGGACGAATGGGGGCGGCCTCGGGGTTGCGCACCAGCGCTGGAGGAGCGCAAGGACGGGAACCAGGCCGGGCTCCGGAACCGCCCCCGGATCCAGCTCGATCCTCAGGGCGATGGCATCCCTGGCCGCCGCGGCGGCCAGGTTGGGGGGGAGATGCAAGCGCAGGGTGGGCACGATGTTCTCAAGGAATGCTTTCAATTTTTCCATGGAATTGGAATAAAACACGGGCGCGGCGGCTCCGAACTCCAGTAAACCGATGACAAACGAGGCTTTCACGCAGCTGGTGGACGCGAATTACGCGCCGCTCTACCGCTTTGCCCTGAGCCTTGCGCGCAATGGCTCCGACGCTGGCGACCTTGTCCAGCAGACGTTCTTCATCTGGGCGACGAAGGGCCACGCCATCCGCGAGCTGTCAAAGGCCAAGTCATGGCTTTTCACCACCCTTTACCGGGAGTTCCTGCGCGGGCGCCGCCGCGACTCACGTTCCTCGTCGATCGAGGACCTGCCGCCGGGCGGAAGCGAGCTGGTCGCCGAGGACGTCGACAAGGTGTCCCGCATCGACTCGGCGGCAGTCATGTCCGCGCTGCAGACCGTGGACGAGACGTTCCGCGTTCCCCTGACGCTCTTCTATCTCGAGGACATGTCCTACCAGGAGATTGCCGACGCGCTCGACGTGCCCATAGGCACCGTGATGTCCCGCCTTTCCCGAGGAAAGGCCCAGCTGCGGATGGCGTTCGAGCGCGCGGATTCGCCAAGCTCCAAGGTGCTTCCATTTCCCAACGCAAAAGGAGCGCGCGCATCATGACTATAGAAGAGGCCAAGTTCATCCTTTCAGCATACCGTCCAAACGGGAGCGACGCGGGCCTGCCCGCCTTTGGCGACGCACTGCGCATGGCGGCCGGCGATCCCGGCCTTGAAGCCTGGTTCACCCGTTCCCGCGCCTACGACGAGGCGGTCGCGCGCAAGCTGAGGCAGATCGTACCGCCGCCCGGGCTGCGGGAAGCAATCCTGGCCGGGGCCCGGGCGAGCGACGCTCAGCGGAGCCGCGCGCCGGGCATGGCGTGGATCGCGGGCCTGGCCGCCGCCGCGGCGCTCGTCATTGTCGTGTTCTCGATGAAGGCGCCGGCGCGCCCCGAAACCGGCAACGCCGCCCTCGCCGCGTTTGCAATCAACGACATGGTCCACGAGAAGCATGGCGGCAGGGGCGAGCCCGCGAGCGCGCTCGTCGCGGAACTGGAGACAAAGGGGGCCCGGATACCGGGCGCCGACCGGATCGACTTCGAGAAGCTGCGGAGCACGGGATGCCGCACGCTTAGTTTTGCGGGTCACGAGGTCCTCGAGGTGTGCTTCTCCCGCGACGAGGCCCAATTCCACTTCTATGTGGCCCGCCGCGATCGCCCGCCGGGCGATTCGGCCGCGGCTGCACCGTCGTTCATCACGGAGGCCGCCGGGGCCGCCGCCGTCTGGTCCGACAGCCGGTTCGACTACGCGATAGCGAGCACGGCCGGGGTCGCGGCCATTCGAAGGCTCCTCTGACGGAGACGGTCTCCCCAGCCCCGGCGCCAGGGCGACCCGCGCGCCAAGGCGTGGTTTTTTGTCGCCAAGGCCGGCATGGCTTTGGCCAGCTAGGGGGCGTCGCACAGAATCCATGCCCAGGACAGGACCCCTTAACGCCGAGCAGAGCCGCCTCGCCGAGGACGGCGCGCGCGCAAGGAACTGGAAGCGCTGGGGCCCCTACCTGTCCGAGAGGCAGTGGGGCACCGTGCGGGAGGACTACTCGCCGGACGGCGACAGCTGGCGCTATTTCACGCACGAGCACGCGCGCAGCCGCGCTTACCGCTGGGGCGAGGATGGGCTGCTCGGAATAACGGATCGCGAGTGCCGCCTGTGCTTCGCGATCGCTCTTTGGAACGGGCGGGATGCCTTCCTGAAGGAGAGGCTCTTCGGGCTCACCAGCGCCGAGGGCAACCACGGCGAGGACGTGAAGGAGTGCTATTTCTACACGGATGCGACGCCCACCCATTCATGGCTCCGTGCGCTGTACAAGTATCCCCAGGCGGCATTCCCCTACGAGCGGCTGCGGGCCGAGGCCGCCGCGAGGACGCGGGATGATCCCGAGCTGGAGCTGGCGGAGACGGGGGTCTTCGACGGGGCGCGGTATTTTGACGTGATCGCCGAGTACGCAAAAGCGGGTCCGGACGATATCTGCATCCGGATCACCGCGGCCAATCGCGGCCCGGAGCGGGCCCCGCTCCACCTGCTTCCGACGCTTTGGTTCCGGAACACCTGGTCCTGGGGGTGCCGCCACGAGGGCTGCGGCCTCAAGCCCAAGATGCGCGCCGTCTCCGGAACATGCGTCCAATGCGACCACGACACGCTCGGCCGGATGTACCTGGACATCGAACCCGGTCCCGGCGGCGCTGCGCAGCTGCTCTTCACGGAGAATGAGAGCAACGCGGCCCTCTTGTTCGGCGGCAAGAACGCATCTCCGTACGTCAAGGATTCAATTGGCGATTTCATCGTCGGCGGGCGCAGGGAGGCGGTCAACCCGGCGCTCGAGGGGACCAAGTGCTCGGCGCACTTTGCGCTCGATATCGGGCCGGGCGAGGAGCGGGTCGTGCGGCTGAGGCTCCGGGCGGGGGATGCCGGCCGGCCCCGGCCGTTTGGCGAGGCATTCGAGGACACCCTCGCGGCCAGGAGACTCGAGGCTGACGAGTTCTACGCGGCTTTGCCGGGGCCGGCTGATCCGGAGGCCCGGCGCGTCGCCCGGCAGGCCAACGCGGGGCTCCTTTGGTCCAAGCAGTTCTACCACTACGTCGTCGATGACTGGCTGGTGGGCGATGCCAACCCGCCGCCGCCGCCGCCGGAGCGGCTGTCTGGGCGCAACAGCGACTGGCCCCACGTGTTCTCGCGCGACGTGATCTCGATGCCCGACAAGTGGGAGTACCCCTGGTTTGCCGCGTGGGACCTTGCGTTCCACATGCTGCCCATGGCGCGCCTCGACCCCGCGTTCGCCAAGGAGCAGCTGAACCTCGTGCTCCGCGAATGGTACATGCACCCCAACGGGCAGATCCCCGCGTACGAATGGGATTTCTCCGACGTAAATCCGCCCGTGCATGCCTGGGCCTGCTGGCGCGTCTACAAGATCACGGGCCCCCGGGGGGCGCGCGACCGCATCTTCCTCGCGAGGGTCTTTCAGAAGCTGCTCCTCAACTTCACATGGTGGGTGAACCGAAAGGACATCTGCGGCCGGCACATCTTCAGCGGCGGGTTCCTGGGCCTCGACAATGTGGGGATCTTCGACCGCTCGAGGCCCCTCCCGGGCGGCCAGCTCGAGCAGGCCGACGGCACCGCCTGGATGGCGTTCTACTGCAGCACGATGCTCGCCATGGCGCTCGAGCTCGCGGAGGGAGACCCCACGTACGAGGACATTGCCTCGAAATTCTTCGAACATTTCGTTGCGATTGCGGACGCGATGAACCGGCTCGGGGGCGCCGGGCTCTGGCACGAGGAGGACGGTTTCTACTACGACGAGATGCTCGTCGATGGCGGATCGCTGCCGCTCAGGCTCCGGTCCATCGTCGGGATCATTCCCCTGTTCGCCGTCGAGTTCATCGAGGAGGACCGGCTGGACCGGCTGCCGGGCTTCGCCAAGCGCACCCGATGGTTCCTGGAGAATCGGAAGGACCTGGCTGCGCACATCTCGCACATGACGCGCGGCGATTCCGGCCCGGGCTGCAGGCTCCTCGCGATCCCGACGCGCGACCGCCTTGTGCGCGTGCTCAGGTACGTCTTCGACGAGGCGGAGTTCCTCTCGCCGTACGGCATCCTTTCGTTATCGCGGGCGTACCGCGATCATCCGTTCGCGGTGAAAATCCGGGGCGCGACCTACAGGGTCGATTACGAGCCGGGCGAGTCGCGCACGTGGCTCTTCGGCGGAAACTCAAACTGGCGGGGCCCGGTGTGGTTCCCCCTCAACTACATCCTGATCGAGGCGCTGCAGCGGTACCACCGGTTCTACGGCGACAGCCTGACGATGGAGTTCCCCACCGGAAGCGGGCACAGGATGAACCTGGAGCAGATTGCCCGGGAACTCGCGCGGCGCTTGATCACCCTCTTCCTGCCGGACGCACAGGGCCGGCGCCCCGCGCTGGCCGGCGAAGCGAGGTTTGCTAACGACATTCATTGGCGGGATCTCATCTGGTTCCATGAATACTTCCATGGGGACACGGGCCGTGGCTTAGGGGCGAACCACCAGACCGGCTGGACCGCGCTCGTCGCAAGACTCATAGAGGAATTTGTTGACTGAAAGAGGATTGCGCGTTCCGGGAGAGCGGCCTTCAGTGCCGTGCATTATGCACGGCATCCAAGGTTCCGCCAATATCTCGGAATTAATTTTGCGCCCCGTCGAACACCCGATCGGGGCCCCGGTCTCCGGCGACCGTGAAGATCCAAATCAATCGATCCATCCTCCGGGTGCCCCTGCTGGGCAGGCTTGCCGCTCTGTTCGTCCTGCCGTCCCTGCTGCTGGCGGCGCAAGCGCTTGCTTCCGAACGCTGGGCCACGCTCGAGGCGATCCACCAGCTCGAGAATCCGCGGGACTCCGCGGCGCCGGGCCAGCGTGGGGAACTCGGGGCCTACCAGTTCCGCGAGCAAACGTGGAAGATGTACACGCAGGCGCCGTTCAGCCGCGCACTCGACCGCCATTCGTCCGACGCCGTGGCGGTGAGGCACTACGACTGGATCAAGGCGGAGCTTGAGCACCGGGGCGTCGAGCCGTCGCCTTACAGGATCGCGCTGGCCTGGAACGGCGGGATCGGCGCCGCCACCGACGGGCATCCGTCCGCCGCAACCATGGACTATGCGTCCCGCGCTGCGAATCTCGCCGCCGAGATCGAGAGGAACGAGCTTGCCGCGTCCCGCGACGAGGCGCGCGCATCCCTGCCGTGAATCACTCCAGGAACGCGGACTGCTCGGGCGCCTTCGGGGCGTGGCGGGCGACCTCCTCCTTCGGGCTCGAGGAGAGGTGGCGCGGCGGCCGGGCCGCCTTCTGGGACACTGCCGTCTCGCGATCCCTCACGATGCGGTCGCAGATCTCGTGGACCTGCAGGCGGAGCCACTGTGTCGTGCTGCTCGACGCGGTGTAGTCGGCAGGTCCGTAGTGGTCGATCCGGCCGACCTGGCGGAGCCGGTCGTTCTGCTCGAACTCGGACTGCTTGGCCGGATTGTACACGCCGTACGCCTTGCCGCCGTTGCCCTTGACCACCGAGAAACTCGGCACGTCGCTCGGCCCGTCGGCGATATAGATCATGTTCTGGAACGGGATCCGGCGGTCCTCGGCGGCGATCTTCGAGTTCACGTCGATCGCGGGGTTCTTGTTCGTGCCCTTGTTGATCTCGAAGAGCGCGCGGGTCTTGGTCGTGTTGTCGATGACCATCCCGATCTGCGCGATCTCGGCCTCAGCGGTCAATTCGAGCTCCTTTTGATGCAGGAATCCGGGCTGCAGCGGGTTCTCGATGAATTCGCATCCCCAGATCCCGTCCACGTGCTGGGCGATCGCGCTCCCGTGGATCATCTTGGCCAGGCCCGTGCTCACAACGTAGTGCTCAAGCCGGATGTCGTGCCTGCGGTAGTCGGGCTTGTCCGCCACCCAGGCCTTGGACGCGGCGAAGAATTCCGGAAGGCCGGGATAAAAGCGGATCTCGGACCCGCACTTGAAGAGGATGTCGTTGTTAAGGCCGCTCATGCGGCCGGCGAGGACATACGTGAGCAGGTGGTTGAGATAGCTTATCTCCCCGGAAAGCGTGTAGCCTCGCCGACGGTAGTTCTCAACCAGCGCGTTGGTCTCAGTCCAGAATGACGCCTCGTCGACGCCGTAGCGGCGGAAGAGGGGCGACTGCATGTAGTCCGGGATTAAGGTCTTGTCGAAGTCCCAGATGCAGGCGATAATGTTCTGTGTGAAGAGCGTCGCGGCCATGCGGTGCGTGAGGCGGCATGCTACGCCTCCGGTCGCGGCCCGCGCAATTCGCAAATAGGCAGGAAATGGACGCCCTTCCAGAGATTTCACCGTACCAGAGGCGCATTGAGGAGCTCGATGCGCAGATGGCGGAGCCCTCCTTCTACACGAACCCGCGGCGCGCGGCAGAGGTCACGCGCGAGCAGCAGAAACTGCGCAGGCTCGTGGACGACTACCGCGCCCACGCCCAGATTGAGCGCGAGCTCCGCGACGCCACCCTGCTTGCCAAGGAGGCCTCGGGAGGCGCGGAGCTGCGCGAGCTAGCGGCGGCCGAGATTCCGGCTCTCGAGCGGCGGGCTGCCGAGCTCCGGGAGGCCGTGCTTCTGGCAATGATGCCGCCCGAGCCCTCCGATTCCCGCAACACGGTCATGGAGATCCGGGCGGGGACGGGTGGCGAGGAAGCTGCGCTCTTCGCCGCCGAGCTCGCGCGCTGCTACCAGAAATACGCAGATTCGCAGGGATGGACGGTCGAACCCATCAGCAGCAGCCCGTCCGAGAGGGGCGGGCTCAAGGAGGTCGCCTTCCTGATCGTCGGAACCGACGTGTACAAGCGTCTGAAGTGGGAAAGCGGCGTCCACCGGGTCCAGCGCGTGCCGGTGACCGAGGCCAGCGGGCGGATTCACACCTCGACCGTCACGGTTGCGGTTCTGCCCGAGGCCGAGGAGGTGGACGTGCAGATAAGGCCGGAGGACCTGGAGATCACGGTGAGCCGGGCAAGCGGCCCGGGCGGCCAGGGCGTCAACACGACCGACTCGGCGGTCCAGATCCTCCACAGGCCGACGGGCCTTATTGTCCAGTGCGCCGACGAGCGGTCGCAGCTCAAGAACAAGGCGAGGGCGATGACCGTGCTCCGGTCCCGGCTCCTGAAGCTGAAGGAGGACGAAGAGAAGGCGAAGTACGCCGCGGAACGCCGCACGCAGATCGGATCGGGGGACAGGAGCGAGCGAATACGGACCTACAATTTTCCGCAGAACCGGATGACCGACCATCGCATAGGATTCACCCTCCACGGCCTCTCGCAGATAATGGAGGGCGCAATCGGCCCCCTCATCGACGCCCTCCAGAAGGCGCACCACCACGAGAGGCTCGCGGCGCTTGAGGGCCGGCCCTTCGAGCTCGCGAGGCCGACCGCCGGGCTCGACTGAGGCGCACGCACATGCTGACCGTGATAGAGGTCGTCAAGAAGACCTCCGAATTCTTCGCGTCAAAGGGGATCGAATCGCCGAGGCTGAACGCGGAGCTGATAGTGGGCCACGTGCTCGGGCTCCCGCGGATGCGCCTCTACATCGAGTTCGAGCGGCCCGTCAACGAGGCCGAGCTCGGAGTTGTCCGCGAACTCGTCCGGAGGCGCGGCCGGCGCGAGCCCGTTCAGCACATCCTGGGTTTCACCGATTTCTGCGGGATCCGGCTCAAGACAGACCGGCGCGCCCTGATACCGAGGCCGGAGACCGAGCTTCTTGTGGAGACGATCATCGCCCGGTGCGCGGCGCCCCCGGTGCGCATCCTGGACATGGGCACGGGCAGCGGCGCAATCGCCCTCGCGCTCGCGAGGGCGTTCCCCCTGGCCCGGGTGACTGCCACCGACGTGAGCCCGGATGCCCTGGTGCTCGCCGCGGAGAATGCGGAGTCCGCCGGGCTGGCCGGCAGGGTGGCCTTTGTCGAGTCGGACTGGTTCGAGGGGCTGCCGGCGGGCGAACGCTACGACCTCATCGCCTCCAACCCCCCTTACCTGACGTCCGAGGAGACGGCCGCGGCGGCCCCCGAGGTCCGCGACCACGAGGCCGCGCGCGCCCTAACTGCTGCGGACGGCGGCTTCGCCGACATCGAAAGGATCGTGGCGGGGGCGCATGCAGCCCTTTCCCCGGGGGGGATGCTCGCCCTGGAGATGGGAAGCGGCCACCGCGCCCGGCTGGCTGAGGCGCTGGAGAGGGCGGGCTTTGCCAGGGCGGAGCCGCTTCCCGACCTCAGCGGCCGGGACCGGTACTGCCTTGCCTGGCGGTGAACGCCCCCTTGGGGGCGGTCCGTCTCAACCCTTGGCGGCCACAGTGAGCGGGGCGTGGTCGCTCGCCCAGTACTCGTGGTTGCGGCCGAGTTCGATGGCGTCGTTCACGACCCGCAGGGCCTCGCGCAGGGAGACGTCGACCTTGCCGTAGGCATCAGCGTTCGTGTCATCGTCGACGTCATCGAATTCCGAGTCGTCATCCTTCGCCGGGCCGGCCTTGGTCGCGTCCGCGGCCTTGGGCGCGGCTATTTTCGGGGGAAGGGGGGGGCCCAGCCTGAACTCCGTTAATGGATAGTCGGCCTTCGCCAGCTGCTCGTGCTCGAGCTTGCTGGCCTTGCGAAATGCGTCGTCGGCCTCCTTCTGCTTCCGGCGCTCGTCAAGGTTGAGCGAAATGAGCTTCTGGGCCTGGCGATCCTTGAACCAGTCGACGTATTTCCGGACGTACGCGAATTCAGGAAGGCTCGCCTGGCGCTCGGCGCTCAGGAGCTGTAGCCGCGCCAGCACCCTGCGGTCGATGGGCGCCCCATGGAAGGAGCTCGTCCTGATCTTGTCCCAGACCAAGGCGTGGGGGAGGTCGGATTCCCCGATGGGAAGGTACTGGTCCACGGAAGGAAGCACGATGTCGGAGACTACGCCCTTGAGCTGCGTCGAGGACCCGTCAGGCAGGTAGAATTTCTGAATCGTGATCTTGGCTGCGCCGGTCTTGGCATCCGATGCTGCGAGCTGGGGGGCGAATCGCTTCATCTCGACCACCGTCTGCACGCTGCCCTTCCCGTGGGTGGAACTGTCGCCGATCACGACCGCCCTCCCGTAATCCTGGAGCGCGCCCGCGACGATCTCGGAGGCGGAAGCGCTGAACCGGTCGACCAGGACGGCCATGGGGCCGTCGTAGCAAAGGTTCTCGGCCTTATCGCTGTCGACCTGGACCTCGCCCTCGTAGTCCCTCACCTGGACGACCGGGCCCTTGTGGATGAACAGGCCGGCGAGCTCAATTGCCTCGCTCAGGAACCCGCCGCCGTTGTGCCTGAGGTCCAGGACGAGACCATGGATGCCGGCGTTCTTAAGCTGCACGATGAGCTTGGCCACGTCCTCGCTCGCGCTCGACATGTCCCCGTCCGTGTCGCCCTCATCGCCGTTTCCATAGAAGGCGGGCAGCGTGATGACGCCGAGGGGAACGGCCTTGCCGTCGGCGCCGGGCACCTGGAACACGGCCGCGCGGGCCCGCGCAGAGTCGAGCTTGACGACGTCGCGCGTGATGACGATCTCCTTGCGGACAGACGAGTCGGTCGCGCTGGCGGGCTGGACGATGAGGTGTACGCGCGTGCCCTTGGCGCCGCGGATCATGTCGACAACCTTGCGCAGCTTCATGCCGATGATCTCGACCGGCTCCGCGTTGTCCTGGGCGACCGCGATGATCTTGTCGTTCGGCTTGAGCTGACGGTTATGGTCGGCCGGGCCGCCGGGCACTATCTCCCTCACGACGCACATCTCGTCCTCGGTGCCGAGCATTGCGCCGATTCCGACGAGCTCGAGCTTCATCTGGATCCCAAAGTCCTCGTAGGTGTCCGCGGAGAAATAGGTGGAGTGGGGGTCGTACAGCCCCGCGATCGTCGTCAGGAAGAGCTCCGCGAGCTCGCTCCCTTCCGTCTCGCCGACGTTCTTGAGCATCCGCTCATACCGCTTGCGGACTACATCGCGGGCCTGCTCGATCGTCTTCTTGTTGAGCAGCTCCGAGAGCAGCTCAAACTTGAGGCGCTTTCGCCAGAGTTCATCGGCCTCGGCGATGCTGGCGGGCCACTGCGAATCGGAGCGGTCGAGGCGGTATGTGTCGTTGCCGGTGAAGTCGAAATCCTTCTTCAGCTCCCCGAAGATCCAGCCGATCCGCGAGGTCACGCGATCGTCGTAGGCGTAGAAGATCTCGTAGGCCGAGTCGATCTTGCCCAGATAATCGACATTGTAGTAGACATTGTTGCCGAACCTGTTGGAAAACGCGACCTTGTCGGACTCGAGAAAGAAGAGGTGCTGCGTGTCCAGCGCCTTCATGAATTCGGGTATGACCTCCTTGAAGTCGTCGCTGTGGACGGCCCCGCGGTTGTAGTGGGCGTTTTCCAGGAGCGTGACTAGAGCCTGGGCCTCCGTCGAAAGCGTCGGCGGCGTCGTGAACTTGAGGTCGGCCCCGCAGAGACTGGCGGCCGAAGGAAGTACCAGGAGCCAAGGCGCCAGCCACCTGCGAAATAGGGCGGGGAAGGGGATCATGCGTTGATTGCCATCGGGTTGGATCCTAGGCGGTCCAATCCCCCAATGTTTCATGACACCGCGCGGAACTCAAGGAGGGAGGGCATTTTGTCGTAGATCTGCCTCGTCTCCCCGAGCCGGCGGAGGTGTTCGGACATGAAAAGATCGATGTTCTTGAAGCCCATCCAGCGCGCAAGGGCCTGACAGTCATCTGAATCCGAAGGCAGGTTGCTCACCGCGCGATTGGCGTCGAGGCGGAGCGCGGTCTCGATTCGGCGCAGGAACTCATAGTTCTCCCCGAGGAGCTCCGCGGATTCCTTAGGAATCAGGCCGGCGGCGGCGAGGGCGCGGATCGCGCCGCGCGTCCCCGTCACCCGGAGGCGTTTGTCCGCGTGGCCGTGCCGCAGCTGCAGCGCCTGGACGAAGAACTCGATGTCGGCGAGTCCGCCGGGGCCCGACTTGAACGCCGCACCGGGAGGGCCGCCCCCAAGCTCTTTCTCGACGCGCGCGCGCATGGAGCGGATCTCCCTGATCTGTTCGTCGCTGGCAGGCGCGGCGTAGATCAGGCCATCCCGCCAGGCGCGGAAGGAAGCGGCGAGCGGGGCCGGCCCGGCCACCACCCGCGCCCGGATGAGGGATTGCCTCTCCCACATCTGCCCGCCCGCCCTGGGCCCGTGGTAGGCGTCCAGCGTCGCAATTGAAGTCGCTGCGGGACCGGCCTGTCCGTGGGGGCGCAGGCGCATGTCCACGGCGAATGCGGCTCCGAGAGGCCCGCCATGGCCGAGAGCCGTGCGGACCGCGTCGGCAACGCCCGCTGCGTCGGCTTCACCCCCGTTGCCGGCGACGAAAAGGAGGTCCAGATCGGAGCCGAACGCCAGTTCACCGCCGCCGTATTTGCCGAGGGCCACGATGAGGACTCCCGAATCCCGGTTCAGCTGGCGCAGCACCGCATCCGCGAGCTCCGTCATAGCGGCCTCGGCGCCCTCCGGCTCGAGGTTACCGAGGATCCCCTGGATTGCATGACGCACCTGCTCGGCGCGCACGAATAGCCAAAGCCATTCCAAGAAGCCGGGCGAGCGGGCGGCGTTCGATATCTCCTCGTCCAGGTCGCTCGGGTTCCTCCGCCTGAGCAGGTTCTCCGGGCGAAGCACCTCCTCGATAATCTCCGGGTGGGCGCAGAGAAGCTCGACGACCGCCTCGCTGCGGTCGCACAGGATCGAGAAAACGCGGAACAGTCTTGGGTTCTCGGCGCAGAATCCGAGGAACTGCCTGCGCGTTCCGTAGCGCTCGGCGAAGCGTGCTAGCCTCGCCAGCGTCCCGAGGGGGCGGGCGAGCTCGTGCAGGAAGCCGTCAAATGCGCCGGCGACATGCTGGAACCGGACGACGAGCTCCTTGGTGATCAGGACATGGCGGCCGCCGCAGGCGAACATCCGGAGCTGGTCGGCCGCGTCCGGATCGGGCCCGAACCAGCGGTCGATGCGCGAGGCAATTGTCGCCGGCACCCGATCGGTGGTGAAAAAGGTCCACCAGGCCTCGAATTCGACGTCAATTCCCTGGTCGGCAAAGAGATCGGCGTACACGACGTGCGCATGCCCGCACCTGGCGCGAAGGGTGGCCCTGAAGTCGGCCGCCGAGCTGAAGCCCAGCGACGCGCCGATTGCCGCGAGCTCCGCCGGGTCCTCCGGAAGGACGTGGGTCTGCTGCTCTTCGCGGATCTGCAGCCGGTGCTCGATCCTGCGGAGGAACCAGTATGTCTCCACCAGCCGGGCGGCATCGGAATTGTCCATCAGGCCGTAGCGCGCAAGGCGCCCGAGCGCCTGCTCAGTGGAGTGGGTCTGCAGGAAAGGATACCTTCCCGCATTGAGCAGCTGGAGCGATTGGGCCACGAACTCGATCTCGCGGATGCCGCCCGTCCCGAGCTTCACGTCCCGGTCGAGCGCGCCCGCGCCGACGATCTCGGCGTCGCTCCGCGCCTTCATCGCCGCGATCTCCACGAGCAGGCTCGGCGGGGGTCGGCGCGGATAACGGAAGCCATGTAGGCTTTCGAGGAGTTCCGCGCCGAGCTCGAGGCTGCCCGCCACGGGCCGCGCCTTGATCATCGCAAGCCGCTCCCAGGTCTGGCCCGCCGTCGAGTAGTAATACTCGAGCTCGGATGCGGAGCGCACAAGGGGTCCGATCGCGCCCTCCGGCCGGAGGCGCACGTCCGTCCGGAAAAGGAAGCCGTCCTCTGTTCGCTCGTTTAGCGCGCGCGTGATCGTCTCGGCAACCTTTGTGAAGAACTCCTCGTTGGAGACCGATGTTTTGACGCCCCCCTTAACGCACGCCCCCTCGCCCTCGTAAAGGTACAGGAGGTCGATGTCGGAGGAGAAGTTGAGCTCCCGCCCGCCGAGCTTCCCGAGGGCCATGATGCAGAACCGGGCCCGCTCGCCGCCCTTTCCGTCCCGTGGCTCCCCGAGGCGCTCCTCCCATCGGCGGAGGGACAGGAGCATGCACTCGCGCAGGCAGAACTCGGCGAGGACCGTGAGTTCTTCCACCGTCGTGCGCTCGTCGGCAAGGTCGTTGACGCTTCGGTGGGCGATCCTCATCGACATAAGACGGCGCCATCTGCGCAGGGCCCCCAGGCGGGCGTCGTCGTCCATGTCGCCGGCGCCCGGCGCGAATTCCACCCACGTGTCGAGGAACGCCTGGAATCGGAACGTCTCCCACAGGTTGCGCGGCTCCTCGAGCCACCGCGCAATCGCCGGATCGCGCCGCAGCTCCTGGGCGTACGCCGGACTCGCGTCGGCGAGGCGCTCAACCCGTTCCGATGATTCGGCGCTGAGCGGGCCCTCGTTCACGATCCGCCGAAGCGCTACCGCCGGCTTATCAGGTCCCGGGCCTCGTCAAGGACTCGCTTTTCGTCGGCGGACAGGGAGCCGAAACCGTGGCTGTTGATCTTGTCGAGGATCCGGTCCACCTCGGCGCGCAGGTGGCTGCGGTCGCTGATGTCGACGCTGTAGGTTGGAGCGGCCTTTGCCGGCTTCGCCCCGTTCTTCCGCCTCATCCAGCGGGGAAGTTCGATGTCGGCGCGCTCCGAGGCCAAGCTCCAGTCCGAATCATGCACGTATCGGTAATAGATCCAGCCTACGGCCATCCCGCCGAGATGCGCGGAGTGTGCCGCGCCAAAAGGCGAAGCCGCCCCGTACAGCTCGTAGAACGCGAAGCCGAAGAGATCGAACGCTATCATCGCGTAGGCGAGGTACTTCGGCTTCAAAGTGACGGGCATGACGAAGAACAGAAGCAGCGTTATTTCCCGGTTGGGGTAGAAGCAGGCGTAGAGGATCACGAGGGCCGACACCGCCGCCGAGGCGCCGAGGAGGATCTCGGGGTGGCGCCAGTGGACCGCCAGCCAGAAGGCCCCTCCGGCAAGAAGGGCCGCCGCGTAGAAGGCCATGAACCGGCGGGTGCCCAGAACCGGAAGCACCTCCCTGCCGAAGAAGAAGATGACAAGGAGATACGCAATCACCTGGAGCAGGTTGCTTGTGTCATGCAGGAAGCCGTAGGTGAGCAGCGTCCAGATGTGGCCCCCCTTCAGGCCGACGGGCGAGAGTCCGAAGCTCCACTCCAGGCCGATATGGAGCCAGCGCGAAAAGACGTTCTGCAGCACGAAGACAGCCGCCACTGAGCACAGCAGCCACGTGACGACGCTCGTCGAGCGCCGCTCGTAGCTGTCGCGCATATAGGGGCGATCTTGGAGCATTGCCCGACGTTAACGGGCCGATAACCAAATACAAGCCGCCTAAGTTCGGCCGGGGCGCCGCGGCGGCGCGCAGGTCGGGTCCGCAAACGGAGCTCAGCGGGGCCGAACAGGCGCGGAGGCTGCCTCGGGGCCCGCGGCGGCGCGATCCTGCCCCGCGCGCCCCGCTTTCGCTCCATCCTCACTTGACAGCGGGGCCTCCACGCAGTCCCTTCTCCCTAACCCGTACCTATGGCAAACAAAGCAGACAAATGGGCGCAAAACGCGCCGGGCAAGTTCTACGTCGACCAGCAGTGCATCGACTGCGACCTTTGCCGGGAGACGGCACCCAACTTCTTCACTCGCAACGACGAGGGAGGCTATTCGTACGTCCACAAGCAGCCCGAAACGGAAGAGGACGTCGCCCGCTGCATGGAGGCGCTCGAGGGCTGCCCGGTCGAGGCGATCGGCAACGACGGCGACGCTGCGTAGGGGCCGCCCGCCGCCGCGCCGCGCGGGGCGCATTGTTAATGGGTTTTTGGCTGGGCTTTAACGATAGGCTTGTTTTTTCGCGCCCGGCTGTTAGCGGTCTGCCCCGTCATGAGGACTGGACTCACTGCGTCCGTCCGCGGGATTGCGGCGCTTGCCGGCGCAGGGGCGCTCCTGCGCGCTCAGGACGCGGCGACGAGCCTTCCAGCCGTCATGGTGTATTCGCCGAGCGTCGCCAACCAGTCGCCTGCGGGGACGTTTGCGATGCCCGTGTCGGCGCTGCGCTATGAGCCCCTGATGGACATCGAACCCCGGAACATGGCGGAGGCCCAGGCCGACGTCACGATCCGGGGGGACACCTTTGAGAACACCGGGATGCAGATCGGCGCGCTGTCGATCTTCGACCCGCAGACGGGGCACTACCTCATGGAGATTCCCGCGGCGCCGGCCATGCTCGGGGCTCCGGAAGCCCTGACCGGCGCGGACCATGCGATCGAGACGATGAACTCGACCGGAGGGGCCGTCGCCTACGGGTGGAGGCCGGTCAGCAGCGCGGGATTCGCCACAGGGTCCGTCGGCGACGACGGCCTCGCCAGGGAGGAGATCTACCAGGGCTGGTCGGGCAAGGGCGAGGGGCACCTCGCGGCCGACGTCGACTGGTCCCACGCCTCCGGAAACGGGACGGTGCCCTTCGGGGACTTTCATTTCGACAGGGCCGACGCCCGGGCGGAGTGGGTGGCGCCCGATTCGAGGACGGACCTCTTTGCCGGCTACCAGGCGAGCTTCTTCGGCTGGCCGGACCTCTACACGCCCTTCGATTCGGACGAGACCGAGAACCTCCAGACGGTGCTCGTGGCCCTTAACAACAGGGAGGATCTCGGTGCAGGGGGGTATTTCGAGGGCGGCGCCTTCTTCCGCCGGAACAAGGACGACTATGCCTTTGACCGCTTCGCCCCCTTGGGCGCGGTCCATCCCTACCAGCACACGACGTGGGAGTACGGCGCCGGGTTCGGCGGCAGGGCCGAGCTCGGGTGGATTGTCCTAAACTACCACGCGGAGGAAACGAGCGACTCGCTAAAGTCCACGTCGCTCATTTACGGCCCCTACCACAGCCGCGTGCTCGAGAAGGTCGCGCTTGTCCCCGAGGAGTCCTGGGCCTCGGGCGGCGGTGCCATCACGCTCGAGGCGGGTGCGACGTACGACGACTCCAACCGCGCCGGCGGGGTCCTTTCGCCGGTGGCTGAGCTTGCGCGCACGTGGGCCTCGGGCGATCTGCGGCGGATCTACGCCAGTTATTCGACGACCACCGAAATGCCGTCATACACCGCGCTCGACTCCAGCCCAAGGTCGGGTCTCTTCCTCGGCAACCCGAACCTCGGCCGGCAGACGAGCCGCAACGCCGAGGTGGGGGTGAGCGGGAGCATCGGAGGATGGGCGGGCGAGGCCGCCGTGTTCTACAGGCGCGACGACAACCTCGTCGACTGGACCTATGCAACGGGCGTGTTCGGGCGGTCGGCCAACCCGGTCGACATCAGCACGGAGGGCGCCGAGCTCGTGGCCCGGCGCTCATGGAGCAGGTGGACCGTGGTCCTCGGCTACACGGCGCTCGCCAAGAGCGCGGACTACCTGGGCGCGCCCGTCACGGCGAGCTTCTACGCGCTCAACTACGCCCGCCAGCGGCTGACGGCCGCGCTTGTGCTCCGGCTCCCGCAGGCGGTCGAGGTGCGGCTGGACAACAGCGCGAGGATCCAGGAACCCGACAGCCTGCGCACGGCGGGCGGAAACGACGCGATCACGAGCTCACTCGGCATCGATTGGCGTCCGCGGAGCATGCAAGGCATTGAGTTCTCCGCCCAGATCGACAACCTATGGGACAGCGCTTTCCAGTCGGTGCCCGGGGTTCCCGCCTCGCGCCGGCAGTTGTCTTTTGGCGCCACCTACGGTTGGTAGTCGCAATGCCTGAGAACCCCTTTCTCGATTCCGCGTTTCACATCCGCTGGTCGCAGCTGACGCCGGACCTTGTCGAACCGTCGATCGACGGGGCGATAGCCCGGGCGGAGACCGCGCTCAGGGCGATCGAACGCCGCCCAGGCAAGCCGACGTTCGAGAACACATACCTCGCCCTCGACGAGGCGACCGACGCGTTGAACCGGGCTTGGAGCAGGGTGGCCCACCTCGAGTCGGTGGCGGATTCGCCGGGCCTGCGCGAGGCCCACAACAGGGTGCTCCCCAGGGTCTCGGCCTTCGTTGCGAGCATCCCACTCAGGCCGTCCCTGTGGGAGAAGCTGAGGGCCTTCGCGGATTCACCGGCGGCGGCCGGAATGACGGCCGTGCGCGCGCGGTTCGTGAGCGAGACCCTGGCCGAGTTTCGCGAGGCCGGTGCGGACCTACCCTCCGACCGGCGCGCGCGGCTCGAGGCCCTTCAGGGCGAGCTCGCGCAGCTGGCGCAGCGGTTCTCGGAGAACGTGCTCGACGGGACCAACGCCTGGCAGCTCGTCATCGATGACGAGAGCCGGCTCGCGGGGCTTCCCGCGCATGCGAAGGAACGCGCGCGCGCTGACGCGGCGGCAAAGGGATTCGGAGCCCCGGGGCGCCCCTGCTGGCGCTTCACGCTGCACATGCCCTCGCAGGAGCCTTTCATGACGTTCGTCCACGACGGCGCGCTGCGCGGCGAGATGTGGCGCGCCGCCTCGTCGGTCGGAGCGGCTCCGCCCCGAGACAACGCCCCGCTGATCGCCAAGATGCTCGCGCTCCGGGCCGAAAGGGCGGGGCTGCTCGGAAGGGATCATTTCGCCGATCTCGTGCTCGCCCGCCGCATGGCGAAGACCGGCGCAAGGGCGCTTGAATTCAACGAGGATTTCCGCCGGCGCTGCTCGGCGGCCTTCGCGCGCGAGTGCCGCGAGCTTGAGGAGTGGAAGGCCCGCGAGACCGGCCTCCCGTCCGCTGCGCTTGCGCCGTGGGACCTCTCATATTGGGCGGAGCGCCTGCGGAAAGCGCGCCACGATTTTGAGGAGGAGGAACTCAGGCCCTATTTCCCGATGGATCGCGTGGTGAGCGGCCTCTTTGAGATCGCCAGGCGGGTCTTCGGCATCCGCGTTGCCGAGCGCCCGCGCGGGGAAGTCGAGACATGGCACCCGGAAGTCGGGTTCTACGACGTCTTCGATGCGCGCTCCCGCCACATCGGCTCGTTCTACTCGGACTGGCACCCCAGGGAGTCGAAGCGCGGGGGGGCATGGATGGGCGCCCTGATCACCGGCGGCCCGCAGCCCGACGGATCGCGCAAGCCCCATCTGGGCCTGATCTGCGGGAACCTGACGCCGCCCGCGCCCGGCCGGCCCGCGCTGCTTTCCCACCGGGAGGTTGGGACGATCTTCCACGAGTTCGGCCATCTGATCCATCACCTGATGGGCGAGGTCGAGATCAGGTCGCTCAACGCAGGAAACGTGGCATGGGACTTTATCGAGCTCCCCTCGCAGATCATGGAGAACTGGTGCTGGGAGCGCGGCGGGCTAGATCTCTTTGCCCGGCATTTCGAGACCGGCGCCCCGATCCCCGAGGCCCTGTTCCGCAAGATGACGGAGGCGAGGAACTTCAGGTCGGCATGCAAGCTTATGCGCCAGGTGGCGTTTGCAAAGATGGACCTGCTCCTTCACATGGGGGGCCAGGATCTCGCCGGCGAGGCCGACCTTGAATCGCGAGTGCGAGCCCGCATCGCGGACTGCCTGGTGCCGACCGATCCCCCGGCCCCCACGATCCTCAGGAGGTTCACCCATGTCTTCTCCGAACCCGTGGGGTATGCGGCGGGGTATTATTCGTACAAATGGGCCGAGGTGCTCGACGCGGACGCATTTACGCGCTTTCGCCGCGAGGGGATCTTTAACCCCCGGGTAGGAGCTGACTTCGCTGAAAAGATCCTCAGCCGGGGCAACTCGGCGGACCCCGCCCAGCTCTTCCGGGATTTCATGGGCCGCGACCCGGACCTCGGGGCGCTGCTCGCCCGGAGCGGACTCGCCGCTTGAAAATGCGGCACATTCAGCGATCTTAGGGGACTCATAAAACCATGCCAGCACTCCTTGCCTCTTTCTACATTTCCCCAGGCGTCTTCTGGACGCTGTTCATCCTTGTTCTCGTCTTCTCGCTTTACGCGCAGATCCGCGTCTCGAGCGCCTACGCGAAGAATTCAAAGATCCTATCCCGCGGCGGGATCACGGGGCGCGAGGCCGCCGCAGCCGTGATGGCCCGGGCAGGCATCACGGACGTCGAGATCGAGGAGACGGGCGGCCACCTGACGGACCACTACGACCCTATGCACCACACGCTCGTGCTCTCCTCCGAGAACTACCGGGGAACGAGCCTGGCCGCGGTCGGGGTGGCGGCCCACGAGGCCGGCCACGCCCTCCAGCACAGGGAGGGCTATCACCTGCTTAATTTCCGGATGGCGCTCGTGCCCGCGACGCGGATTGCGGCGGGCGTCATTCCCTTCGTCTACCTCGCGAGCATTTTCTTCCTGGGCGGATTCAACGGCCCCGTTCTTGATATCGCGATAATGTGCTACGCCGTGCTCACGCTCTTCCAGCTCGTGACGCTGCCGGTGGAATACGACGCGAGCCGCAGAGCGAAGGTCCAGCTGGTGTCGCTCGGGATCCTTGACCAGGACGAAATGCCCGGGGTCAACGAGACGCTGAACGCCGCCGCATTGACCTACCTGGCCGCGTTCGTAAGCGCCCTGCTTATGCTGCTCTCGCTTCTCTCGCGCCGCAACTAGGAGCCGAGCGCGGCGCGCAGCTCCGAGAACAGCGCGCCAAGGGCGAAGGGTTTCTGAAGGAATCCCGCGATGCCCTGGCCGGGAAGCTGCTCCAGGGCCTCCTGGCGGCTGAGCCCGCTCATGAGGATCACGCGGACATCCGGCTTTATCTGCCGCAGTCTGGAGAGGATCTCGCTTCCGTCCATTCCGGGGAGCTTGAAGTCCAGGAGCACGAGCTTGAAGCGCCCGGGATCGGATTCAAACTGCGCTATCGCCTGCTGGCCGTCGGATGCCTGGCTCGCCGTGAAGCCCAGCTTTGTGACCGAGCGGGCAAGCACGGTCCTTATGGGATCGTCGTCGTCGATCACGAGGATGCAGCCCGAGCCGCTCCATCCCAGCCACGGGGACGGAGGGGCGGCTTTTGGGGGCTGACCCGCTGAAGCGCCTGGATTTTCGTTCATGGACGCGTGCAACCAACCCGGCGAGACCTGGACGGGTGGCGCATGGGCCCGAGCGTCGGAGATCCGGCCGGCCCCTGCCAGTGAGGGGATTACGCATCCGGGCGCAAGCCTGGATGCCGTCCTGCGGCAGACGCCTGCGCGGTTGACCTCCCGGATTTACTTTGCAGCCTGACTGCACGATTCGGAGGAGTGGCTGAGCTGGTTTAAGGCACCTGACTTGAAATCAGACGTGGGCGCAAGCTCACCGGGGGTTCGAATCCCTCCTCAAATCGCCTTATGATGAGCGAAGAATAGCGGTGGTGAGGGGCTGGGATTTGGCAGTTTGTTTGGTAGAACGCGGTTGACAGGGAGACGGGGATATCTGGTCCCGTTCCTGTGGGTCATATCTCAACACAACGACGTAACGGAACGGTGGTCGGCTATTCCGTCTATCTCGGGGTCAATCACGAAGGGCGGAGACAGCGACGGTTCTTTCGTCAACTCTCCGACGCTGAGACGTTCCGATGGACTCACAGCGCCAACCCCGTTCACGTTGGCGAGTTGTTGGAGAGGAAGACCGAACTGCTCTACTGCCTCGAACGACTCAAATCGATGGGGGTCACGCTCGTCGAGGTCGTGGACTACTACCTTCTTCATCGAGCCAACAAAGCGAACCCGACGCTGGAGCAGTTGGTCGCGTCGTTCTTGGAAGAGAAGAGACGGGTGGGACGGTCACTGCACTACGACGTGTCGATGAAGTATGCGCTGGGCAGTTTCATGGACTCTGTCGGCAGGGACAAGCGGGTAGGGGACATCACCCGCAAGGAAATCGCTGACTACGTTTACAACAAGGACGTGGGGGATGTGACTAAGAGGGGCATCCTCACCCACCTCAGCGTCCTCTTCAACTACGCCATCAGGGAAGATTGTCTCGCAACGAACCCCGTCGAAAAAATCACCCGCCCAACCGTGAAGTTTCACAAGCCCAACATCCTTCGACCCGTGGACTTTGAGACCCTGCTCAAACGCTGTTTGGCACTTGGCTGGAACGACCGACTGGTCGTGTTCGTCTTGGTCGGGTTCTGTGGAATCCGAACCGAAGAAGCCAGTCGCCTGAAATGGTCGAACATCAATCTCCAAAACAGAATCGTGGAGGTTCCGGCGGAGGTGGCAAAGAAAGCTCAGTTCCGCAACAATCCCATTCCGCAAAACGCCGTGGAATGGTTAAAGGTCGTGGAGGACAAACGTAGGTTGGGGCCCATCATTGGCCGCACGTGGAAAAGCCAACTCAGGTCGGCAATCATCTCCGCTCGAATCGAATACCGGCAAAACGCCATCCGTCATTCATTTTGTTCCTACGCCATTGGCGCCGGTTGGCCCTTGGCGGACGTGATCGCTTACATGGGCCACGGCGGGTCACCGTCCATGATCCATTCCCATTATAGAAACGTGGTCAGTGAGGAGGACGGGAAACGGTGGTTTTCCATCGTTCCCTGAGGGTTTAGCACTCTGGACCAGTCCAAGGTAGAGGGTATCACCTCGAAACCGCATCCGGAGGGGCAGGAATGGTCAGGAACGAGGGTCCGGCAACTGATTTACCCCCAAGTTATGGATCTTCCGTGCAAGAAAAGCGTGCCAAACGCGTCGGTTTCATCGCTTCGCCTATCTTTTTTTAGCCGTCTACCCGCGTCCACTACGTCTCAAGGTGAAGTGCGGACGGTTTTGGCCCCCACTTCTTATATCCCAAAATGACTTCTTATAGGTTGAGTTTTTCATGGTATCCGGTATAGTGATACAAGAATCAAAACGGTGGGTTGCTCCATCTTGAATCCTTTGTCAGTTTGAAGAATCCGGATGAGCAACCATCCGGATTTTTTTCATGTCCGTGACCGTTCAATGGTCGGAGTGGACGAGTAACAAATGACGTCGCTGAAAAACCTGAGAGAAACAGGTTTCCCTACACATTCCCATTTTGAAACTTAGGGTTCCGTATCCCACATCGATCTCCAAGTTCTGGAGTGTGCCGTATCGGGTGTCCTGCCTTTTGACCATCGGCCCCTTAGTCGGGTGCCCGACCATTACGTAGGAACTCAAACGTGTCTGCGACCTAAGCAAGTGACACGGCGAAAAGCTGGTAGAACTCACCCTCCTACCATTGATAGTTTATGTGCGAAAGCACAGTGAAGACGACTTGCAACAGGTTTCATTTTGGAATGGCTCACCTATAAGGTCGTCGAGATTTCGCAAATCTCGTGTCAGGCTAATCCCATTCCGTATGGAATCCATGCACACGCTCATCCCTCCGTCTGGAGGGGTGAAGTGTGCAAACATCAACCCTTCCAAGTGAAACCCAAACCTTGCAGAAGTTGAAGCGGTTGATGCGGCTTAGATTCCAGTGATTCCTTCCCGCGAGAATACTTATTCAGAAAGGAATCCGATGAAAATCTCAGACGATGAACTGCTCTCGATTATCGAGGACACGACACTAGCCCTTGGGCAGATCCTGTTACGCCACCGTGAGCTGTCCGAGAACATCTTGGACACCCAACAGACCGACCGCCAGAAGGAGAAGATCGATTCCCTGAGGAAGCAGATTGAAGACGAACGGGAGAACCTCGCCAAGATACGCCA
>Ga0181530_10000565_pt1 | contig 47222 bp, 42 predicted proteins | sample PEATcosm2014_Bin_42_FD_119769 | JGI IMG/M metagenome (GOLD analysis project Ga0181530, IMG submission 119769) | Peatland microbial communities from MTU Mesocosm Facility, Houghton, MI, USA - PEATcosm2014_Bin10_60_metaG | ecosystem: Environmental > Terrestrial > Soil > Wetlands > Peat | place...
TCAAAGGAATATGGCCCCGCCGCGGTACAAGACCAGCCCCCGGATCGCCGAAGGAAGACAGCGGCGCCAGGGGCGCGGTGGAATTGTCTTGACAATTCGCTTCTTATAGGTGTTTTCCTGTCTCGCGCAGCGGGGGGTGGGGGGGTGGGATGGGACATTCGGGGGCACAGTGGGACATTTTTTGTCGCGATTCCAAAAATGAGGCTGTCGGGAAATGGGATGAATTGCCCGTCCAACAACTGCAATTAGAGATATAACTCCAACTATAATTCCCCCATGCCCCGATTCGAAGTTGTCAGTCCGTTCCAGCCGCAGGGCGATCAGCCGCAGGCGATCGACAAGCTGGTTGCCGGCCTCCAGAAAGGCATGCCTTTCCAGACGCTCATGGGAGTCACCGGCTCGGGCAAAACGTTCACCATGGCTCACGCCGTTGCCCGCGTGAATCGGCCGACGCTTGTGCTGTCTCACAACAAAACTTTGGCGGCCCAGCTCTACGAGGAATTCAAGGAACTGTTCCCCCACAACGCCGTCGGATATTTCGTCAGCTATTACGACTATTATCAGCCCGAGGCGTACATTCCACAGCGGGACATTTATATCGAAAAGGATGCCAGTCGAAACGACGATCTCGATCGCCTGCGCTTGTCGGCGACCAGTAATCTCGTGAGCCGCAACGACGTGTTGCTGGTTGCTTCCGTGTCGTGCATTTTCGGCCTTGGTTCACCCGCGGATTACAAGGCGTCGGTCCTGCCGATCCGCGTGGGAGAGGCCACCGACCGCGACGCGATCCTGCGGAAGTTGATCGACCTGCAATACGCCCGCAACGACATGGATTTCAAGCGCGGCACCTTCCGCGTCCGCGGCGACGTCGTCGAGCTTCATCCTTCCTACGAGGAATTCGCCTATCGGATCGAGTTCTTCGGCGATGACGTCTCGGCCATCGACGCGGTGAATCCCCTGACCGGCGAGGTGATCCGCGGCGAAGAGCAGGTCTTCATTTATCCCGCGGTTCACTACGTCATGCCGGAGGAGCGCGTCCACGGCGCCGTTCAGTCCATCCGCGAGGAACTGGACCAGCAGGTGATGCATTTGCGCGGCCAGGGAAAATTGCTGGAAGCCCAGCGACTGCTCGCCAGGACGAAATACGATCTGGAAATGATTCTGGAGGTCGGCTATTGCAGCGGGATCGAGAATTACAGCCGGCATCTGGACGGCCGCAAGCCCGGCGAGAAGCCCTACACCCTGATCGATTATTTTCCGAAGGATTTTCTGCTGATCATCGACGAATCGCACGTGTCGCTGCCGCAGCTTCGGGCGATGTACAACGGCGACCGGCAACGGAAGGAGGTGCTGGTCGAGCACGGGTTCCGTCTTCCCAGTGCGCTGGACAACCGGCCGCTGAAGTTCGAGGAGTTCCAGAAGATGTGGAACCAGGTGGTTTTCGTCACCGCCACGCCGGGAAAATTCGAACTGGAAAAAACCGGCGGGGAAATCGTCGAGCAGGTCCTCCGCCCCACGGGTTTGTTGGACCCTGAAATCGTCGTGCATCCCGCCCAGGGCCAGGTGCCGCATCTGCTCGGGCAGATCAAGGAGCGCGCCGCGCTCGGCGAGCGGGTCTTGGTCACCACTCTCACCAAGCGTCTGGCGGAAGACCTCAGCGCGTACATTCAGGAGGCCGGCCTCCGCGGGCGATACCTGCACAGCGAAATCCAGACTTTGGAGCGCTCGGAAATCCTCGCCGATCTTCGCAAGGGGGATTTTGACGTGCTGGTGGGAATCAACCTCCTGCGGGAAGGTCTGGATTTGCCCGAGGTTTCCATGGTCGCGATTCTCGACGCCGACAAGGCCGGGTTCTTGCGCAGCGAAACCTCGTTGATTCAGACGATCGGGCGCTCGGCGCGGAACGTGAACGCCCGCGTGATCCTTTACGCCGACAGCATCACGCCCGCGATGAAGAAGGCGATGGACGAGACCGCCCGTCGCCGCGAGCTTCAGATGCGCTTCAATGCCGAGCACGGGATCACTCCCCAAACGGTCCAGAAGGCGATCCGCACCGGCATCGAATCGGAGATGAAAGCCCGCCGAACCGCCCGCGAGGCGATTCACGAAAGCCAGCAGCAATTCGATCAAGGCGAATTGATCCGGCTTCTGGAGGAGGAGATGTTGGAAGCCGCCAAGAACCTGGAATTCGAGCGTGCCGCCCAGCTCCGCGACAAATTGAACGAAATCAAAGGCGTCCCAACGATCCGCAGCGCCCGCTCCTGGGAGCCGGAGGTGACCGAGTCCGACCAGCGCACAAAAATCTGGCAGCCGCGCAGCAAGGGGAAACAAAAGCGAACCGCAAAATGATCCTCCGTTTAGCGGCCGCGCTTGCGCGGCGTGTTTTCGGCAATCTCTCGACCGCAATCGGTCGCAAGACTAAAATCCAAATGGAGCATGGCGATGTCCATTCAGTTTCCCAAATTCGAAGACATCCGCGAGATCATTCAACTCGCGCGGCGCGAGGATCTCGGCGAAGACGACGTCACCAGCCGATTCATGATCTCCGAAGATGCCGTTGGGGTCGGAACGGTGTTGCAGAAGGAAGTGGGCGTGACGTGCGGGTTGCCGATTGTGGAGATGATCTGCCGCACTTACGACGAGCGGTTACGGGTTGAGCCGATTCCAGGGTTTCATCTGGACATTCTCGAGGGCCGGTTCAGCGACGCCAGGTCGTTGCCGCTCTTGCGGGTGCGCGGGCCGATGCGGTCCCTGTTGTCGGCCGAGCGGGTGATCCTCAATTTCTTGCAGCATCTGAGCGGCGTGGCTACGCAGACGTCGCGGTTCGTGCGCCGAGTCGAGGGGACGGGTGCGAGGATTTACGACACGCGCAAGACCCTGCCGGGCCTGCGGGTACTGGACAAATACGCGGTTCGCCGCGGCGGCGGATACAACCATCGCGCGGGCCTGTTCGATGGGCTTCTGGTCAAGGACAACCATATTGCCGGCCTTCCGCTGAAGGAGTTGGCTGGTCATTTGTCGCAGCGGATTGCCCGCAGCCGGGCCGAGCGGATCGACCGGTTCGTCGAGATCGAGGTGCAGAGCCTGGAACAGTTTCGGGAGGTGCTGAAGCTGGAGGGCGAATTCGTCATTCTGTTGGACAACATGGATTGCCCCAAGATGCAGACGGCCGTGGAATTGCGGGACCGCGCCGGCAAAAAGGGGAAGGTGCCGCTGGAGGCCTCCGGTGGCGTGACGCTGGAGACCGTCCGTCCCATCGCCCTCACGGGCGTGGACCGGATCGCCGTGGGCGCGATCACTCATTCGGCTTCGGCATTGGACATCAGCATGGAAATCGAGGGGCAGTAGTCATTGGTCAATTCGTCCGATAACGGATCCCACCCCTTCGTTCCTCATATCTGTCCTTGGCAGATCAAAAGTAAAGTTGACTACAGACCGCGTCGATGAGTCCATGGAATTCGATGGAACTTGGAGGACGAACAATGACCAATAGACGCGGCATCGCACGTCGGGGATTCACTCTGGTGGAAATCCTGATCGTGGTGATTATTTTGGGGATTTTGGCGGCCATCGTTATCCCGCAGTTCACCAACGCCAGTCAGAACGCCCGCGAAAGCAGCCTGCAAAGCACGTTGCAGACGCTGCGGAGCCAGATTCAGCTTTATAAGCTGCAGCATGGCGATTCGCTGCCGGATCTGGTGGCAGACTGGACGCCGCTGACCGGTCCGACGAGCTATGGGAACCCCACGCAGACGTTCGGCCCGTACATGCAAGCGATCCCGGTGAACCCGATGAACGGAAACTCCAACGTGGTGAATGCCGCTCCGGTGGTTACCGGCGTCGGAACCGCGCCCACCGTCGGCACCGCGTGCGGATTCGTGTATGACTATAACGGCGGCGCCGGCAGCGGCCTGATCTACGGAACCGACAACAGCGGGACAACCCCCGGAACCGTCGTCGCCGGCACAATCAGCGGCGGCGCTTTCACCGCCTATTGATTGCGACACAACTGGATTCGATACCAAGGCGGTTTGCATTAACCGCCTTCTCTATTTTGCCGATTCTGACACAAGGAGAATCTATTGTTCGGCGAGGCAGCCAATAATCGTCGAGCCTGCCTGCGTCACTTCCGCGCAGGGCGGAATGTCCGCGCATTTACGCTGGTGGAGATCCTAATCATCGTCGTGGTGCTGGGGATTCTGGCCACGGTGGTGATCCCCCAGTTTTCCATGGCCGGCCAACATACCCGCCAGAACAGGCTCAAGGACGACCTGCAATATCTGAGAACGCAAATCGCGGTATTCAAGGCGCAGCACCAGGACGTTCCACCGGGATATCGCGGCGGCAATCCGGCCTCGACGCCCAGCGCCGACCAGTTTGTCGCCCAGATGACCGAGCGTTCGGACCTCAATTTCCGTTTGAGCGCGTCGGATTCCACCGCGTTTCCCTATGGGCCGTACCTGAAGCAGGTGCCGTTGAATCCGGTGAACGGATTGAACACGTTCGAGATGGTCGGGAACAACCAGCCGATGCCGGCGCCCGACGGCGGCACGGGATGGATTTACCAGCCGCAGACCCAGGAAGTGATCCCCAACCTCACGGGCAAAGATGACAGCGGAGCAGCGTATTCCAGTTACTAATCAAAGAGCCAGGCGAAGGGGCTTCACGCTGTTGGAAGGGCTTACCGCGTCCGTGGTATTGGTCATTTTGGTGGTGGGAGTGGTGGGTTCGCTTTCCACGTCATACCAGCAGAGCCAATCGGTTCGCGCCAATTCCACGGCCGTGACGTTGGCGCGGCAGCTTGTCGACGAGATCGTCTCCAAGCCGTTCGATGGTGATGCCGCCGGGACCGGCGCCGGGGCGCGCAGCACGTTCACGGACGTCAGCGCTTACAACGGCTATTCCGATACCAGCACCGCGATGCCGTTGCTGAATGGCGGAACGCTGGACGTAACAGGCGACGATAATTACGCCCGCCAGACCACGGTGGTCGTGGGCGCCCAGCCGACCATCAATGGCACTCCGGATAATGTTTCTCCCGCAACCGATTTTGCGATCGTGACTGTCAACGTCACTTGCCCGGATGGGCAGATCATCTCCATACCCGAATTCGTGGCGAAGTATGCGATGCCCCAGCAATGAGGAAATTGTTCGTGACCCAATCGCAAACAACCTCGCATGCCAAACGGGGATTCCTGCTGGTTGAATTGGTGATCGGCCTGGTGATCGTCGCGCTGGTCATGCTCGGCGCCGCAGCGATCATGGGCGCCGTGGCCCAGGGATGGAACGACCAGGACGTCACGCGCTCCACGCAGCTTCAGGCGAATCAGACTTACGTTCGCGTTCAGAACGCGCTGGAGGGGGCGAAATACGTGGGATATTGGAATGCCGGCTCGATGGACGGCAGTTCATCGCCGGCCACATCCATATTCTTTTGGCAGAACGACAATTTCGGTGGAGTGGAGACGGGTGATCCCTGTATTGGTGAAATGGCCCTGATTCAGTTTGATCCGACGACGAACACGCTTTGGCTTTATAAGTGCCTCTCGCCGTCGCAGATGAACGGCAGCCAACAGACACAGGCGGCACAGGTGTGGACGCTGTCGGACATCGATCAATCGAGTTATGCGTCGCAGTTCACGCCGCAGAACTACAGCTTCGTGCAAAAGCAGGCCCTCGGTGGGCCGGGGGAGCAGGCGGATGACGGGACACGTCTGAAAGTCTTGAGCTTCGGGGTCAACGTGAGCTCGCTTTCGAGCACGACGCAGTTGCCGGTGATTGAGTATGCGATTCACTTTCAGCAAACCGATGGCACGAAGCTGGCGCTATACAACACGACGACGATTCGCGGCCCGGCCACGCAACCACAATGAACGCAAACCGTCCAATTCGGCCTTCCTCTCGCAGGCGCGGAATCGCCCTGGTGTTGGTGCTGCTGGTGATGGCGTTGGCGGGGATATTGGCCTACGCGATGCTCTCGGCCGCCGCGGTGCAGGCGACGGCCGGCGCCAACGCCGCGGCCGCAGCGACCGCCCGCGCACAGGCGGAATCAGGAATTCATCTGGCGATGTATTACCTGCTCAATCCCGGCAATGCTCCGGCGTCCTTCAGCCCGCCTTGCAAAGTAACCGCCACGTTCGCCACGACCCAGCCAGCCGCGACGATTCCCGGAAGCGTCACGATCCAGGTCGGTTCACTGTCAAACCACTGCTATTCGGTCGTTTCCACGGGCTCATCGGATTCGTCTGCGGGAGTCAACCCGGTGATGCGAACGATCACCGCTGAAATCCAGGTCGGGTCACCGCTTCAGATCAACCAGGCGGGGGCGTTTGACTCCCCGATCACCGTGGGATTGAACGCCACCTTTTCCAGTCCCAATCCGAACGCGCCGGCGATTGCATCCAACAATGCTGTCATAAACGACGGCCATATCACCGGGAACGTGACCGCACAAACTTTCTCGGGCACACCGCCAACCAACGGCTCGGTCACTTTGGCGCCGGCGATTTCGCCGCCCGCGCCAGCGAGCTACCAATCCGTGAACGACTACACCCAGCCCTACGTGTACCAGGGAACGCTCTACTACCCCGTCTTGATCGGGAGTTCGATCAGCACAGCCACTTCCCTGGGCCCAACGCCCGGCAACCCGCTGGGGATCTATTACACCACGGGCAATCTCAACGTGAGCAAGTCGTTGACCATCAACGGCACGCTCGTGGTCGGGGGAACGGGAAGCCTGACGAATAGTTCAAGCATCACGATCACGCCGCTGACTTCGCAGCCCAACACCTATTTGCCGGCGCTGGTGGTGAACAACAAGCTCTGGATGAGCGGACATAGCGCCAGCCTGAACGTCACCGGCGTGACTTACGTCGCCAGCGGAATATGGGGCATTAGCACCAACAGTGCGACCAACGTCACCATCAACGGCGCGTTGCTGATCACCAGCAACGCGATCGCCAACACCTACACGGGCACAACCTCGGTGACGTACAACTCGACTTACACCAACATCCCGAATTTTGACGCCAGCGATTGGGCATCGAACTCCAGCGTCAAAATCATTGCCTGGAGCGAATGATTCCGATTTCTCGCCGAAATGGAGAAGGCCATGAATACGCACAAACTTCTGACGATGGTGCTGGTTTTGCAGGTGATCACGATCCTGAACCAGTGGTTCGGCGGTCCGATATCCAAGGCGCGGGCACAAATCCCGGATGCGGGGGCGCAGCAGATGGAAATCATCGCGCAGCTCAAGAACAGCAACGAAACGCTCAAGGGAATCGACGACAAGCTGGACAAGATGGGCTCAATATTCCAGTCCGGGAAACTTCAGGTCCGGCTTTCAAAGCCCGATGACAATCAAGAGAAGTAAGCCCGGCCGCCAACCGAGGTTGCGCTATGCGTGGGCAATCTGTCGAGCAAATCCGCGATCCCGGTCCGCGCGCGCGGGCCTTCACCCTCATCGAGGTGTTGGTGGTGGTGTTGATCATGGGGATCGCTTCGGCGGTGATCTTGCCCGAGGTCAGCGGTCAAGACGACATGAACGCCGCCGCCGCCGCCCGCATGGTCATGGGCGACCTGCTCTATGCCCAGAACCGGGCGATTGCGATGCAGCAATATGAATACGTCGTCTTTAACCAGACGGGTCAGAGCTACAGCCTTTACGACGGCACGTCGTCCGGGCCGGCGACGACGCCTCTGACCCATCCGATCAACGGGATCAGCTACGTGATGACTTTTGGGCAAGCGGGCTGCAACAACGTCTCCAGCAACGTGACCCTCGGCTCCGTCAGCTTCAACGGCCAGAGCACGATCGCGTTTGATGAGACGGGTGTTCCCTATTCCTACAGTTCCGGCCCGCCGACGCCGCTCACTGGAACCGGAACCATCCAACTGGCGAGCGGGAATTATTCCGTGACGATTTCGGTGGCGCAGGACACCGGCGAGATCACGGTGAACTGAAACGCAAAGCTGGATTCGATATGTTTCGATTGAATCGACCGCAAATTCAGCCCATTGGCGTGGACATCGGCCACGACAGCGTGAAGATGCTGCAACTGGAGGCGCGCGAGCAGTCGCTGGTGGTGCACGCATCGGCGCGGCGGACGCTGGACGTTGACGGCGCCGCCGCAGGGCAAAGCAGCCCGGCGGAGCTGATTTCTCCGCAGGCGGCGCAGGCGATCCGCGAGCTTCTGAGCGGTGGGAATTTCGCGGGGCGCACGGCGGTCGTGGCGTTGCCGCGGCACGTCGTCCACGTCAAGAACCTTCGCCTGCCCCCGATGCCGCCGGGCGAATTGGCTTCCGTCGTCGACTTCGAAGCGCGCGGGGTGTTTCCGTTCGACACGGCCGAAGCGCACGTGGAGTTTCTGGTTGCCGGCGAAATTCGCCAGGGAACGGACGTCCGCCAGGAGGTGGTCGTTCTGGCGGCGCGGAATGCGGACGTGGATCGCTTCGTAGAGCAGCTTCACCGCACGGGCTTGGTGATCGATTCGCTGGACGTCGAGCCGTGCGCCTTGTATCGCACCGTCGATCGGTTCGTGCGCCGGCGCGAAGACGAGCAGGAAGTCCACGTGCTGGTGGACGTTGGGACGCGATGCACTCAGGTATTGATCGGCAAGGGGCGGGATATCAGCTTTTTCAAGGCCATCGAGATGGGCGGGGCGGATTTCAATATGGCGGTGAGCCGGAAGCTGGGCATCCGGCCAGACGAGGCGCGCGCCCTGCGCCGGCGGCTGTCGGAGCAAGACGACGGCGAGCACCCGGATACGGTGCGGCTTGCCGTCCTGGACGCCTCGCGCGGCGCCATGGAAAGCCTGACGCGGGAGGTTTCGCTGTGTCTGCGGTATCACTCGGTGACGTTCCGCGGCCAGCGGCCGCTGAAGGTGCGCGTCAGCGGCGGCGAGGGGGGCGATCCGCAATTGTTGGCGATGCTGCATTCGGTATTGGGGATTCCGGTGCAGCCATCGCGTCCGCTGTTCAACCTGGATTGCGCGGCGATGCGGGGCTTTGACCATCGCAAGCCGTCGGGGGACTGGGCCGTGGCGATGGGTCTGGGGCTGAAACGAAGCGCAGGCAGATTCGCGCCGATGGACGGGACGCCGCGAGCGGCCGCCCCCGCCGCGCCTGCGGCGCCTTCATCGACGGCGGCCTTGCCGGCGGCGGAGCCGGCGACCGAAGCGGCGCCATCGGCTGCCGCCGTGCCGCGGGAGGTTGTCCATGCGTGAACTGGAATTCTTGCCCGGCTGGTACGCAACGCTCCGCCAAAAGCGGCGCATCCTGGTTACTGAGGCGTGGCTGGCCATGGGCATCGCCGTGGGCCTGGGGCTCTGGATGATTCTCTCGGCCCGCAACGTGATCGGGAAGGAAACGCTGCTCAGCACGCGGGAAAAACAGCTCACCCAGTCCAACTATGAACTCCAGAAGCTGGGGGAATTGGAATCGCTCAAACGTCAGATGTCGGATCAGGCCAAGCTGATGGCTCACGTGGGCCTGAACGTGCCCATGGCCCGGCTCGTGGATGCGCTGGAAAAGATGATGCCGAAGGAGATGGCGCTGGTGGACGTGACGGTGGAATCACAGGAGCAGCTCAACGCCCAGCCGAAGCCGCTCACCCCGAATGCGGAGCCGAACCGGCAACTCGTGGTGACGCTTCACGGCGTGTCGCCCAGCGTCGTCGAACTGGGGAATCTCATGATCCACGTCGCGGCGATTCCGAATTACGTCGAAGGTTCCGTGAAGACGTCGGACGTGCATCAGAATGGGCACGTGATGACCGATTTCAAGATTTCGTTCGGCATCAGGCTGAACGACCTGGAGAACTAGGAATTTTCAATGCCGAGTTTGAAGACGCAAATTCATTGGTTCACCCGGATTCAACAGACGCTGGTCGGCGCGGTGTTGGTGACGGGGATCGCGTTTTACTCGCTGGTCTATCGTCCCGAGACGGGGCGGCTTCAGACGCTCACGAACCGGATCAGTGAAAAGGAAAGCGAGCTATCCACGGCCGAATCGCAGGCGCGGGCGGCGCAGCTGGTGCAGGCGGACATCAATCGCCTGCGGGAGACGCTGGCGGATTTCAAGAGGCTGCCGGCGAATCCGGGGGATTTGGGTCAGTTTCAGATCGACATGGCCCAGTTGGCGCGGCGTGACAACCTGAATGGATGGTCGGTCAGTTGGCCCGGGACGCCCAAGCGGGACGAACAGTATTACGAGTTGCCGATCAGCTTGAAATTCGCCGGCGAATTCACGGACGTGTTTTCGTTCTTGCGGCAGATGGAAGACCTGTCGCGGCTGACGCGCGTCAAGAGCCTGACGATCCAGGGCAACGGCGCCGAGGGCCAGGTGCAGGTCGAGTTGATGATGAACCTTTACTATTCGGAGGGATGACCATGCCGATCGCCCAGGCCAAAACATCCTGGTCCGAAAAAATGTTGGGCGCGTTTCGCGCTTCGCCGGGGCGGTCGTCAACCATCAGCGGATTGGTTCTGATTCTCGTGGCGGCGTGGGCGCGGTTGCTGGTGATGGGCCACGCGCCGTCCGCGGCGCACGGGGCGATCACTTCGGCTGCGCCCGGCGTACCGGGACCGGTCGAGCCGCCGGCCCAGCACCGGCCCGCCGAGACGGGACCGTCGCTCCAGCAATGGGTGCGCCAGCCGGTCGGACCGCTGACGCGAAATCCCTTTGTGATTCCATTTGATTGCTATCCGCGCGACGGCTCGAAGACCACCGCCGAGGCGGCGGAGGGAACCGGTTATTGGGACCTTGTGAGAAAGTCGATGTCCTCGCGAGCCGATCAACAGGAACAGCGGCAGATCCTGGTGGACAACATCCGGATCGCGGCCGAGGCGCTGAAGTTGGAATCGACGATCGTGGGCCCCACGCCGGGCGCGATAGTCAACGGTCAGATGGTGCGTGAGGGAAGCGAGATCGCGGGCTTCCGCGTGCTGAAGATCGAACCGCGGCAGGTGGTTGTCGAGCGGGAAGGCGTCAAGCTGGCCGTCACCATGGATTGAAGCGGCGCGACCGGATTAAGGACCTTTATGTTTAAGTGGACCAGATCAACCGGTCTTATTTTTTGTGCCTTGTTGGCCGTTTATAACGGTCCGGCGGCATTTTCCGCCGGGGAAACGCAGGCAGGATCTACCGATTCCACCAGCAAGGTGAAGTTGATCGCCGACGCCGACGCGCCCGCCCCCGCCGAGGCTCCGTCTGGAACGCGGGTTGTCGCGGCGGACTCGGGGACCTTCAGCATCCAAATCAGCAACGACGACAGCCTGATCCACGTGCTGCGCCTGATCGGCGACGAAGCGCAACGCAGCATTATTCCGAGCCGGGAAGTTCGCGGCACGGTGCCGGCGATGGACTTGAATAACGTCACCCTCTCCGAAGCGCTGGACGCCATTCTGCAAAGCAACGACATGGCGTGGCAGCAGAAGGGGAACCTGATATTCGTCTATACGCAGAAGGAACTGGCGGACCGGGTAAAAGCCGCACGGAAGATGACGACGAAGATAATTGCCCTGCATTACATCCCGGCGGCCGATGCCCAGGCCCTGATCAAACCGGCCCAAAGCACCGACGGCCAGGTCGCCATAACCAAGGACGCCATCAGCGGAATCGACACCGGCGATGGCGGGACGGCCAGCAGCAGTGGCGCCGGCACCTCGGTCGGCACCGGCGGCAACAGCGAATCGGGCGTCGATATGATCGTCGTTACCGATTACCCCGAGAACCTCGCGCAGATTTCCAAAATCATTCAGGAGGTCGATCGCCGTCCGGTGCAGATTCTGGTTGAAGCCACCATTTTCGAAGCCACGCTCAGCGACAATAACTCGATGGGGATCGACTTTTCGCTGATGGGGGGCGTGAACTTCGCCGACCTGATGGCCAGTGCCACGCCGCTGACTTCCGCTTTGAGCGGAAGCATTCTCAGTACCCTCAGTACCGCTAGTTCCGCTGGTGCATCGGGGACTCCCACGGCTTCGGGTTTGGTTCGCCAGGGCTATGTCGGAGGCACCAGCGGGAACTATGACCAGCAGGTTCCGGTGGGGGGCCTTCAGATCGGCGTCGTGCGTGACAACTTAGGCCTGTTCATCTCGGCGCTGGAATCCGTGGCGAATACCACGGTGTTGGCCAATCCCAAGGTGCTGGTCCTGAACAAGCAGGCTGGCGAGGTGCACGTCGGCCAGGAACTGGGGTATCAAACGACGACGGTGTCGCAGACGACCTCGACGCAGACGGTTCAGTATTTGGATACCGGAACGATTCTCAGTTTCCGGCCCTTCGTGGGGGACGATGGGTACGTCCGCATGGAAATCCATCCGGAAGACTCGACGGGTTCCGTAACCAACAACCTGCCAAGCAAGACGACCAGTGAGGTGACCAGCAACGTCATGATCAAGGACGGCAACACGATCGTGATCGGCGGCCTGTTCCGGGAAGTCAGCCAAAGCAGCCGGAACCAGATTCCGTTTTTGGGAGACATTCCGCTGATCGGCGCGCTGTTCAGGAGCAAGACGGATCAGACCCAGCGGCAGGAGATCATCATCCTGCTGACGCCCCACGTCATCAAGGACGACTCTCTCTACGGCAACGCGAGCGCGGAGGAGATGAAGGAAGCGGAAAGGGAGCGCGTGGGCGTGCGGAAGGGGATGATGTGGTGCGGTCGTGAGCGGCTTGCGGAAACGGCGTACGAAAACGCGGTCGCGGAGATGAGCAAGGCGAAACCCGACGTGAATCTGGCGCTGTGGCATCTGAACTGCGCGATCAATCTGAATCCGACGTTCATCGAGGCGATCGACTTGAAGGAAAAGATCACGGGCGTGCAGGTCACGGACGTGGACAACTCGACGATCCGCGGTTTCGTTCGCAGGCAGATTTTGGCGGAAACGGCATTCGAACCGGCGACGAAGCCGGCGATGGCCGGCAGTCGGTGATTTGAGACATACGGAGTTGCCATGCGGAAATTGCGTCAATTGAGCGTTGTTTTGCTGTGCCTTCTTGGAGCGTGCTCCAGCACGAAGGATCCGACGGTGCAGGAAGCGGCGATGAAGCAATGGAACAACGCTCGCTCGAACGTTCTGTCGGGGCTGGCGGCGGACCAGTACGCCAACGGCAACTTCGACAAGAGCCGGTCCACGATTGACCAGGCGATTCGGCTATCCCCCGACAACGCCGCGGCGCACGTGCTGTCGGCGAAGCTGTATATAGAGGCGGGGCAGCTTGAGGCGGCGGAGAAGGAATTGGCCCTGGCCCGCCAGGCCGATCCGACCAGCGCGGAAGCGGAATATCTTTCGGGCGTGGTTTACCAGCGCTGGCAGCAGCCGCAACGGGCGCTGGAGTTCTATCAGCATGCCTGCGACAAGTCGCCGGCGGAATTGGCGTACGTGATGGCCAAGGCGGAGATGCTTGTCGCCATGGACCGGCGCGACGAGGCGCTGACGATGCTCCAGGCGAAGGTCGCATATTTCGAGCATAGCGGGGCGATCCGGGACGAAGTGGGATTGCTCCTCGTCCAGCAAGGCCGATATCCCGAAGCCATCGAAATGTTTCGCCGAGCCGGCATCCTGGCAACGGACGACCTGACGATCCGGGAACACCTGTCGATGGCGCTGTTTTACGGCAAGCAGTATTCCGAGTCGGCGGGCATTTTGTCGGAACTGCTGACGAGCGGGAAATTTGAAAAACGTTCCGACCTGCTGGCAGCGATGGGCGAGTGTCAGCTTCAGACCGGACATGCCGGCCAAGCGGTGCAGAGCTTCCGGCAGGCGTCGGAGATCGGGCCCGATTCGATGGGCGTGTGGCTTGGCTTGGCCCGGGCCGAGTTGCAGCTCGGCAGCCCGCGCCGGGCGGAGCTTGCCCTGAATCGATGTCTGGCGATCGACGAGGCCAGCAGCCAGGCGCATTTGCTCCTCGGCTACGTGCAGCTCCGTCAGGATCGTTTGAGCGAGGCTTATGCGTCCTTTGCCCGTGCGAGCCAACTCGATCCCACCGACACGGTGAGTCTGTGCATGGTTGGATTGACGCTGGACCGTCTGGGCCGTGGTTCGGAGGCGGCGGCGTGTTATCAGCGGGTCCTGAAGATGAACCCAGGTGATGAGATGGCCGGCCAGCTTCTGGCTCGCCTCGATCTTAGGCAATGAAATTTGTCATGGAGACGCTGGTGCGCTCGGGAAAAATTCTGTCGATTCTGATGGTGACCTGTCTTGTCGGAGGCATGCTCTGCTCGATCGGGTCGCTGCATTCGCTGTGGTCCAGCGGCCGCTTGGACCTGGGCATGCTCGGTCCGGTGTTGTTTGTGGCGGGTGGGGCGGCGGGGCTCCTGGCCATCACCAGCTTCCGGCGGAATTGCCGTATCCTCATCGAAGCCATCCATCGCATGACGGTGCAAGGGAAACTGAACAATCTACAGACCGACAGCCACGAGATTCGCCCGCTTATCAGCGCGGTCAACGACATGGTGGAGGCCGCCGAGCGCTGCATGTCCGACGCGGTGCTGAAGATGAAGGAACTGGAAATCCAGTTGAAGGTGGCCACGAGCGAGCGGCAACACGCGCAGGCGATCATCTACAGCATTTCGGATGCGGTGCTGGTCACCGACACGTTCGACGAACTGGTGCTGGCCAACGAATCGGCGGCCCGGACGTTCCAGTTTGACCTGGAGCATTCGCGCCGGGCGCCGGTCGAGGACATCCTGCGCGATGAGAAGCTGGTGGAGATGGTCCGCGACATGCGGCAAAGCAACAGCAAGACCGGCCGGCGGATCGTCGAGCACAAAATCAAGGGACCGGGCGAAGAGAAGATTTTCAAGGTGACGTTATCGGCCGTGGCGGACGACAACGACGCCCCCGCGGGAGTGGTTACCGTGCTGCACGACATGACCCGCGAGAAGGAAGTCGCGGAAATGAAGAACGACTTCGTCTCCAGCGTCAGCCACGAGCTTCGAACCCCGTTGGCCAGCATCAAGGCGTACGTTGAAATGCTGATCGACGGTGAGGCCGATGACGAAAAAACCACGCGTGAGTTTTATGAGGTCATTCAGAACGAGGCGAACCGGCTGAGCCGGCTCATCGACAACATTCTGAATATTTCGCGGATTGAGTCGGGGCTGGTGCAGATCAACAAGCAGCCGCAGAGCCTGATGGTCATCCTGAAGGAAGCGTTGGAGGTGATCGCGCCGCAGGCGCGGACGAAGCAGATATCGCTGGTGGAGCAGCTCACGCCCGCGTTTTATCAGACCAGCGCGGACAAGGACATGCTCTATCAGGCGGTGCTGAACCTGCTGAGCAATGCGGTGAAATACACGCCCGAACGGGGAACGATCACGGTCCAGACCACCGTGGATGAGGCCAAAAGGAAGGTTATCACCCGCATCAGCGATACGGGGGTTGGAATTCCACCCAAGGACCTGCCGTTTGTGTTCGATAAGTTCTACAGGGCCGAGGCCAACAACCACATGGCCAAGGGAACGGGGCTGGGACTGTCGCTGGTGAAACATATCATCGAGACCGTCCACCGCGGAAGGATGTTCGTGGAGAGCCACGTAGGCAAGGGAAGCTGTTTCGGGTTCGAGTTGGATTTGTCTGATTAGCCGGGGCCCCCGGCGATAGAACGCCGGGGTCCGGCGAACGGGAGCGCAATGGCGGCCAAGAAGATTCTAGTAGCCGACGACGAAAGCCACATTCTGCACGTGGTGTCGCTGAAGCTTCGAAACGCGGGTTTCGAGGTGCTGACGGCGGCCGACGGGCAGGAGGCGCTGGAACTGGCACAGGCGCAGCGGCCGGACCTGCTGATCACCGACTATCACATGCCGCAGCTTTCCGGGCTGGAATTGTGCCAGAAGCTGAAGCAGGACCCGGCGACGGCGGGAATCCCGACGATCATGCTGACGGCGCGGGGCTATCAACTGGATCCCAAGGATACGCAGGAGAGCGGAATAGCGCGGATGTTAAGCAAGCCGTTCAGCCCGCGCAATCTATTGACGGCGGTGAATGAGGTGCTGCTGGAAGCTGCCGCGTGAAATCCGCACGGATGCGAAATGACGATCGGCAAGGTGTGAGGATATGACGTTGCAGGCACAAGAGCGTCCGTTGGGGGCCGCGGGCGGAACGTACTGCGTTCCGGCGGCGGTGCTGGACAATCTCGCCGCGCGCGTCCGCGCCTGCGGATTGTTCCTCATGCTGCTGGACAAGGACGGGTCGGTGGTTTGGCACGATCCGCAAGCGGCGATGTTCTTCCATCGCTACGTCCTGCCCCTCGTGCAATACGGCGATCCTACCGATCCGGGGCTTGTGGAAAGAATCCGAAAACTCGGGGCGAATTCATCGGTCACGGCCTGGAACACGTTTCCCGGCGTGATCCTGGCGGTGTTTCCGTGCGTCGAGCGGCGGCAGATCGGCGGTTTTGTGGTCCTCGCCGGCCGTAGCGTCGATTTCAATCTTTCCGAAGAAGTCCTGCGCGTGTGCAGCCGGCTGGGTCTGGACGCGGCGTGGCTGCGACAGCAGGCCGAGGAATTGATCGCCTACAACGACCAAGCCATTCAACGTCAGGCCCGGTTGGTTACAGGGATGCTCGAAGACCAGATGCGCCTGGCGGGGTTGGCGTCGGAACTGAATTCCTTGTCCGGTCATTTGGCAAACGCGTACGAAGAACTGAGCCTGATTTACCAGATCAGCGGAGGCATGCGCATCAACCGTCCGGCCAACGATTTCTTCAAACAGGCCTGTCTGGACGTGTTGGAAGTGATGGGCGTGCAGGGATTGGGTGTGGCCCTGAGCGGGGAAACCCTGCCGGGCCATGAGCCGCTTCTTTACGGGGCGCTGAGTCTTCCGCCGGGGACCGTCCATCGCCTGGCCGAGCAATTGATACCGATGCTCCGCGAGCGGAAAGGTCCGTTGCTGGTAAACGACCTGGTTGCGGACAAATCGCTCGATTGGCTGGCCAAACACGTCCACCAATTGATGGCCGTGCCGCTTCAGCGGCAGGACATGGTCATGGGCTGCCTGTTCGCGCTGAACAAATCGGGCGGCGATTTCGATTCGCAGGACAGCAAGCTGCTCAACTCGATCGCGAACGAATCGGCGATCTATCTCGAAAACGCCATCCTGTTCGACGACGCGCACGGATTGATGATGGGATTGTTGCACAGTCTGACCAGCGCGGTGGATGCCAAGGACGCGTACACGTGCGGCCACAGCGAGCGCGTGGCGCTGCTGGGGCGGCAATTGTCGCTCGAAGCGGGGATGGGCGAGGCGTTCGGCGAGCGCGCGTACATGACGGGGCTGCTCCACGACGTCGGCAAGATCGGGGTTCCGGAAAGCGTGCTGCAAAAAACCGGCCGGCTTACTCCGGAGGAATTCGAGCAGATGAAAAAGCATCCGGCGATCGGCGCTCGAATCCTTCAGGACATCAAGCAGATCAGCGACCTGATCCCGGGAGTGCTCCATCACCACGAGCGGTATGACGGCCGGGGATATCCGGCGGGGCTGATCGCGGAAAATATTCCACTGATGGGGCGGATCATCTGCCTGGCCGACTGCTTTGACGCGATGACTTCCAACCGGACTTACCGCAAGGCGATGCCGCTGGAGGTTGCCCTGACGGAAATCCGCCGGTGTTCGGGGACGCAGTTCGATCCTTCCCTGACCGAGGCATTTTTACGGATCGGCGCCGAGAAGTTCCGGCAACTCCTGGCGGCGAACCCGGGCCGGGTCCGGCACCTGGGAGAACTGCAACAGGGACTGCGCTGTGCCTGACCGCTCGCAGCCGGAGGGAAAGACATGCCCATCAAGTGCGAGGAATACAGCCAGGTCTGCGTCATCGAGGTTCAGGGCGATTTCCTGGCCGACGCGGCGGGTCAATCCAAAAAATCACTCGAAGAGCACATCGAGCAGCGCCAGATCGTCGATTTCGTCGTGGACTTTCAAAAATGCGGATTCATCGACAGCGACGGGCTGGAAGCGATCCTCTGGATGAAACGGCGCTGCGAGGATCTGTTCGGCCGGCTGAAGCTGGTCAACCTCGATGAGAACTGCAAGAAGATACTGGAGATCACCCGCCTGGCGCACGAGTTCGAGTGCCAGGCCGATCTCCCGACGGCTTTGAAGACGATGCGGTGAGAGACGCATCGATGCGGTGAGGGATTCACCGCCGCGGTGATGAATTCATGATTGCGACGACGCAACGCAAACCTCTGGGGCAACTCCTGCTGGCCAAGGGCCTCATTCAGCAGGACCAGTTGGAGAACGCGCTGGAAGAGCAAAAGCGCAGCGGACACCAGAAACTGCTGGGCGAGATGCTGGTCGAGCTGCGAATCTGCACGGAAGACCAGATCGTCGAAACGCTGGCGCAGGCGTACGGGGTTCCCTACGCGCGCGTCAGCCCGAAGATTGCCGATCCGAAAGTCATCCAGGTGCTTCCCAAGGAGTTTCTCGAAAAGCATCAGACGTTGCCGCTGTATCTGGTCGAGGGGGTGCTGACGGTCGCGGTTCCGGAGCCGGCGAACGTTTTTCTGCTGGAAGAGATCGAGCGGCTGAGCGGGTACCAGGTGCAGGTGGTGGCGGCGACGGCGCGCGACATCAAGAGCACGCTTCAGGCGTATCTGCCCACCGACAAGGTGTTCGTCATCGACGACATCATCGAGGAGGTGGAGCCGGAGGAATTCAACGTCATCGAGCAGCCCATCCAGGACGTGGTGAACCTGGAGGCCGCCGCGGGCGATTCGCCGGTGATCAAGCTGGTGAACTACATCATCTACAACGCGGTGAAGGAAGGCGCCAGCGACATTCACGTGGAGCCGGGCGAAGCGACGCTTCGCATCCGCTATCGGATTGACGGTTGCCTGACGGAGAAGATCCGGCCGCCGCACCAGATGCACGCCGCCGTCGCCAGCCGCATCAAGATCATGGCCGGGCTGGATATTTCCGAGCGTCGGCTTCCGCAGGACGGCGGGATTCACGTGATGATGGAAAAGCGGCCGGTGGACCTGCGCGTCAGCACGATGCCGGGAAAGCACGGCGAGAAGGTCGTCATCCGGGTCATCGACAACGAGAAAGCATCGGTCAACCTGGAAAAACTGGGTTTCGAATACGACACGCTCAAGGCGTGGCGGAAGCTGATCAATCTTCCCAACGGGATCGTGCTGGTCACCGGCCCCACGGGATCGGGAAAGAGCACCACGCTCTACGCGTCGCTTCAGGAGCTCAACCGCGGCGACGTGAACATCTGCACGGTGGAGGACCCCATCGAATACGCGCTGACGGGAGTCAATCAGTTCCAGGTGAACGAGAAGGCCGGATTCACCTTCGCCAACGCGCTGCGGGCGCTGCTGCGGCAGGACCCGGACATCCTGATGGTGGGCGAAGTGCGCGATACCGAGACCGCCAAACTGGCGACCCAGGCCGCGCTGACCGGGCACCTGGTCCTGAGCACTCTGCACACCAACGACGCACCGGGCGCGATCACCCGGTTGTACAACCTGGGGATCGAGCCGTATCTCGTGGGCGCGACGCTGGTCGGCGTGATGGCGCAGCGCCTGGTCCGCAAGCTCTGCCAGCACTGCAAGGAGTCGTACGCCCCCGGCGTGAACGAGAAGCGGCAGATCGAACGCCTGGCGGGGAATATCGACACGCTTTTCAAGGCCCGCGGATGTCCGCGCTGCAGGAACCTGGGCTTCAGCGGCCGGATCGGAATCTACGAACTGCTCGTTCCCGACGACGCGATGATCGAACTCATCAGCCAGGGCGGTACGCTCAACGATCTCCGCGACATCGCCAAGAAGCAGGGGATGACCACGCTGCGCGGCGATGGAATGGAAAAAGTCAAAGCGGGAATAACGACGTTGGAGGAGATTTATCGTGTCACAGCTTAAGGAAATCCGAAATCCGAATGACGAATTAAACCCGAAGCCCGAATGACGAATGAAGACAGTTCCGGGCTTCGTCATTCGGATTTGATTCGTCATTCGGATTTCGGATTTCGGATTTAACAGCCATGCCCACATTCGCCTATTCCGCTCGCGATAACGCCGGCGCGCCGTTGAACGGCACGCTGGTGGCCGAATCCGCCACCCATGCGGGGCAGATGATCCGCGCCGAGGGGAAATACCCGACTTCCATCACACCGGCGGGGGTCGGCGCCGAACCGGCCCGGCTTGGCCCCCGCGGGGCGCGCATGTCGCGCAAGGACCTGATTCACGTGGGCACGCAGCTTGCCATCATGATCGACACGGGCGTGACCCTGAGCGAAGCGCTGGAATGCATCGCCACGCAAAGCGAAAAGCCGAACGTCAAAAGAATCCTGCAGGACGTTTGCCAGGACGTTCGGGCGGGCCTTGATTTCAGCACGGCGATGCAGAAGCACCCGCGGGCATTTCCCCGGCTGTTTGTGGCGCTGATCACGGCCAGCGAAAAAAGCGGAATGATGGCCAAGCTCCTGCATCGCGCCACGAATTATCTGCGCGACGAGCACGAGACGATCCGGCGCGTGCGCGGGGCTCTGACGTATCCGGCGATCATGCTGGGATTCGCGATGACGACGACGACGTTTCTGCTGGCGTTCGTGCTGCCGCGGTTTACCGCGATCTATGCCGCCAAGAAGGCCGCGCTGCCGGTGCCGACCCTGATTCTCATGTCGATCAGCAACTTCATCGTCACCCAGTGGCCGGTGATACTGGTGGGGCTGGGCACGCTGGCGACGGGCATTTTCCTTCTGTTGCGTCATCCACGCGGGGCGCGGGCGTTTGATTACCTGCAACTGCACGTGCCGCTGCTGGGGCCGATGTTCCGCAAGCTGTATTTGTCGCGCGGCCTGCGGCTGGTAGGCACGATGGCCGGCGGCGGAGTGAGCCTGGTGGATTGCGTCAATACCGCGAAGGACCTTTGCCGGAATTCATATTTCAAAAACCTTTGGGACGAGGTTTCGCGGCAAATCCAGGCGGGCAAGCAGTTTTCCGAGCCGCTGTTCGCCGATCCGCTGGTCCCCCGTTCGGTTTCACAGATGCTGCACAGCGCCGAGCGCAGCGGCAAGCTGGCGCAGGTGATGGAACAGGTGGCCGGATACGCCGAGGACGAATTGAAGCATTCCATCGCCGACATGACCCGCTACATCGAGCCGATCATGATCGCGGTCATGGGCGGAATCATCGGGTCGGTGGTGCTGGCGTTGATGTTGCCGATCTTCACGATCAGTAAGGTCATCGTCAGATGAATCAAAGACGATTGAACCGCCCGCGGTGAGCTTGGTCGAACCGCCAAGCGATTTCAATTCCCATCACCTTCCCCGAACGCCCACGGCGCCGCCGTGGGGTTGCGCTGGCTCGATTCGATTTCGAATAAATCGGAGAAGAACTTTCGCGCGGAGGCGCTGAGGCGCGGAGAAGAAAACACCGCGCCTCAGCGCCTCCGCGCGAACTAATTCTCTTGCTTTCTCGCGGGCCCAAACGCCGCAAGGCCAGATGGCCAAGCCACGCCCTGGCGCAAGTCAGGCCTCGGCTGAAGGCGGCACGAGTGCGATGGCCATGAATGCGGCCAAGCCGAACTCCCGGCGCGTTCGATTCCCCTGGCATTACGCGCCAGTGGCTTTCCACCGCGCCCTCCGCCGCTTTCGGACGAGCAGGCCGAGGCTGCCCAGACCGAGCAGCGACAGGCCGACCGGCTCGGGGACCGTTGCCTGGAAGTCGCTCAGCACGATTTCATCGGCGTATTGGCCGCTGCCGTAATTGACCTGGAAGGTTCCATACCCATCCGCGGTTTCCAGCCTGCCGCCGTTAGGGACGTTTAGGAACGATCCGCTCAACGTGAAGCCATAGCCAGAAACGAGCGTCATAACCAGGAACTGTTCGCTGCTGGTAATCGAGGATTGGAACCCATCGGCAAACGCGATGTCCAGATCTCCGCCGAGCGTGACGTTGCCCTCCATCGTAAGGGAATCGTAACTGCTTGCCTGAGCAGTTCCGCCGATGTTAAAGATCAATTGGCTCGGATCGTTTGCGAAGATGATTGGATTCGCCCAGACAAGCCCCGAGCCTTCAAGCGTTCCTTCGCCGAGGTTAAGACCGTGTTCGACATAAATGGTCCCGCTATGAACCACAAGTGCGCCATTATTGGTGAAGTTGGATGAGCTGACGTAGAGGAACCCACCATTGGACGCTTCCAGTGTTCCATTGTTGGTTGTCGTCCCGGACACGTAAAGAGTGCCTGTAGAATTGTTCGCATTTACGATGCCGTCGTTCACCAAGGCGGCACTAATTATCCCGGCTCCAGAAATGGTATGGCCGGAACCTTGGATCAGCGTACCTCTGACTCCAAATTTGCTGTTATTGAGATTAAGCGTGCCCGCGCCGAAAAGATTGCCGCCATTGAAGTCAATGTAGGGATATGCGTACTCATTGTCGTAAATAGTAATTGTTCCATTGTCGGTCATGTCCCCGTTGATATCGAGGGTGCCGTACAGAGATACACTTCCGTTGTTGGTTAAGCCGCTGATTGAACTAGTGTTCCAGTAGGCGTAGTCAAAGAGGGATCCGCCCGCCTGCACAAGAACCGTCGCGCCGGTAATAGTCGAACCCAACTCCGACCCTGACAATTGCAGACTTGTGTTAGGACCGACAGTGATGGTACCCCCGGAGATGGTAGAGCTGGCAACGACGATACGGGATTGCGCGGACGATGTGCCTGAAGAGGTGATCTGGCCGGCGTATCCCTGGGTGAGAGTAATGCCATCGAAGACGATTTCACCCCCATCGGTCCCCTCCATCAGATTGTTGTTGATGGAATTTGCGGTCAGCTCGAGTGTGCTTCCATTGTTGTTGGCATTGACGATGCCGTTGTTGGTCAATGCCGCGTTGATAGTGCCGAGGCCTTGGATGGTGTGTCCGGCGGATTGAGTCAATGTACCGTTGATTGCAGCCCAACCGCTACCTCCCAGGTTTAAGACGCCGGTACCGCTCAGCGTGCTGTTTGAGAAAGTGACCGTGTCAAAAACACCGTCTCCGCCGCCGGTAATCGATAAGATGCCGTTGTTGATCGCGTTGCCACTGATCTGAAGATTGTTGCATTGCGCGGTAGTGCCGGACGAGATCAAAAGGGTACCGCCGGAAATCGTCCCGCCAAGGTTCCAGGTCGTACTTGAGCCACCGACCGCACTTGAGCCACCGACCGTAAACGTGTCGGTCGGATTGAGGGTCAACGTGCCGGTTAAATCGGCGGTGCTGTTGGTCAGATTCAGCGAGCCGATTGCCGCCAGCCCGAACGTTCCGCCGAGAGTTAATGTGGAATTGGCGCCAGAGATAGTACCGCTATTACTCCAAGCGCCGGACAAGGTCAGCATGCCGGCGCTGGCAATATTGAGACTAGTTCCCGGGTCGATGGTGACGCCGTTAAGTGTCGCATTCGTCACGGTCGTCGAGCCGGCGGAACTGATGCTACCCCCACTGATTGTACCGTTCGTCAGATTGAGATTAGTACCGGCTCCGAGGGAGTACGTGGTAGCGCCATTGGCTGCTATCAGCGTTCCTCCATTGAGGTTGAAAGCGCCGGAGGTGACGGTCAGTCCTCCCAAAGTCAAGTTGCCGCTGTCGCTTAGGGTGGCGTTCGGGGAGCCGATGGAAAGGCTGTCAACGGCAATGTTGCTGCCCACCGTTACCGTATATGCGCTGGTGCCCGGCAGCGAGATGGTTGCCTGATAATTAGTCCCCACCGGTGTGCCATTGTTAGGATAATTTGTGTTTGGCGACCAGTTGTTGGCCGTGGCCCAGTTCCCGCCGCCGCCGGCTATCCAACTCTCGTTCACATCCGCCCAGGCGTGATGACCATGCGTAGCGACGGCGAACGCAGCGGCGGCAAGCAGCGGAATGGTTTTGCGGTTCATGGTTCTCCCTTTCCGTTTGCGCTTGCAATTCGGTCGAATGGCCAAAGTCCGAGGCAAGCGCCAAGCGCTTTGCGACCCAGTTGCAGGCCCATTAAAATGAGATGGAGAGCCGCCATTTCAAATATACGAAGCCTCAACGGATTATCAAGTTAAATTGGGTTAAATAAGGCAGGTTATGGTGCGGTTGATTGTCGCAGGGGCAATCGCATTGGGAGATATGATTGTCGTCAATTGCGAATCGTCGAATGTCGCAACATGCCGGGTTGACGCAAGATCGTTTGGCGAACTGGGTCGGGTAATGGAGGGTCAGCTATTGAGCGGTTGGTATTGGGTGATTTGGAACATTTCTGCTTTTGTAGGGGGTTTGGATCAGTACGGCGAGCGAGCTCGCCGGCTACACGGAATCCTTACACCAATGTTCTGGGGCGGATGGCGCGGTCGAGCGTTGGAGTCAGCAGGACCGTTGCCAGGAGCGCGATGTAGGGGCCGATCATCACCGAGGCGTATAGTTGAAATACCGCTGACAGTATGCCGAGGAGGATGGCGAAGATGGCGCGGCCGCGTCGGGTGATGGGGCGCAGGCCGGGAGCGGTCGCTAGAAAAAAGAGAGTGAACAGCAGTGGCGAGGCGAAAACTTCGTAGTTGACGAACGTCAGTGCGGTTGGCCAGCCGAGATAGTGGGGGCGGAAGGCGAACCATCGCCATTGGGCGGCGGCCTCGGTGATGTAGATGGGGATGGGAAGGGTGAGCATGGCGGCCATGGCGGACAACGTGCCGAGCAGGGGGATGCGGAAGTCGATCAGTCCCTGATAGAGAAGGAACAACCCGCCGGCGATGATGGCGATGGCGCTGGCGTTTCCGATGGTGCTGCTTTGGCCGCCGACGATGAGGTTTTCCAACGGGGGCATGCGGTCGCGGATGAGCATTTGGACGGTGAGGCTGGCGCGTTCGGGGCGTTGTTGGGAAGAGGTATAGGCCAGGAGCCGGTCGCCGACGGGCTCGCGGCGGAGGGAATCATATCCCGTGGGCGGGGTGAGGTCATACCACGGGTTCTGATCGGACAATTCCTCGGGGGACGGGTCGGAATTGAGCAAATCGCCCACGAAAAGCCGATCCGGCCGCAACACGTATCGCGGAGCGAGCAGTTCGTGAAAGAGGACGAACAAGAGCAGGATCGTCACGACGGAGGGAGGAACGCGCTGGGTGCCGAGGCCGCCGAGCAGCCAGATCAAAATCGCCAGGGTGATCCCGGCGGCGGGGAGAATCGGCCAGACGATCTGGCCGCTCACGGGCGGGCGGGTGAACAGATGCGGCGGGAGCATCAGCGCGACGATGATCGACAGCCAGAGGCAATGCCAGGTGCGGACTTGGCGTCCGCGCCAGCCGATCAGGCGGAGGATGGCCAGGGTGCCCAGAGCGCTGAGGACGACCACCGCGGCGGAGCCGACGGCCCGCCAGCCGTAGACCGCGAATCCAGCGATGAGCGGAAAGAGCGTCGCCAGGATTTGCAGCATGAGGAACGTCGGCACGCGGATTCCACTGTGCAGCGGAGAAGCCGCCGGGTCGAGCCGCCGAAGGGTGGACGCCTCGGGCATGAGATGAAGGTACGGTGGGGGAGGGAAAATGCCAAACGAGGGAATGCCCAAGAGTGAAATCCGAAACTCGAAATTCGAATGACGAATCAAATTCGAAATTCGAATGACCAAATGGCGTTCGTTTCGAATTTCGAGTTTCGAATTTGATTCGTCATTCGAATTTCGAATTTCGAGTTTCCGCGCAGCGGACTTCCCGAATCGCTTCCAGCAATGGCAGTTCCGATGGACACACGTGTGCGCACACGCCGCATTCGATGCAGGCTCCGAGGCCGGCTCGCTCGGCGATCTTGGCGTCGCGGCGCTGGGCGGCATCCAGCAGCAGGGCTGGATTGACCAGCGTGGGGCAGGCCGCGACGCACCAGGCGCAGCGGATGCACGGCTCGGGAATGATGGGAATTTCGCGGGCGGTGACGTGAATCGTCAATTCACCGCCGGCAATGACGGCGTCGGGACGCAGGCGCAGATCGCGCAGCAGATCGCCGCCGCGAAGAATGGTTTCCTCGGGCCGGATTGACAGCGCTTTCAGAACGTGCTGCACGGTGGTTCCGACTGGGACCTGGAGAAAATGGGATTGCCGACGCAGGTGGTGGTGGACGGCCACGGGCACGGTGAGCATGGGTTGGTCACGATTGGCGGCGTTTCCGACGGCCATGGCGGCGGCGGCGTCGAGCACCAGCACGCCGCGCGTGGTGGGAAGATTTCCCGGCCGCAGCCGGCGATGCGTCAGGCTGTAAACCATCAGCGTGGGATCGGATTGCGGATAATCGTTGGCCAGATCGACAACCTGGAGTTTCGTTGCCAGGACCGATTGCCCCAGCGGCGTCAGCCAATCCGTGTTGGGGGATGACTCCACCGCCAGGATCGCGCGGCGAGCGCCGGTGATCCTCGACAGCAGCGTTACTCCGGCAATGACGAGGTCGGCATAGCCTGCGGCGATGGCGGCATTGAGCCGGAGGCTGGCATCGCTGTCCAGTATCGTGCAGATCAGCGTGTCGATGGGTCGGGCGACAACCTGGTTCAGTTGGCCGATCAGATCGGGGCTGGCGTGGCGGTCGGCCCAGACGCCGGCGGCGCGAATCCGCTCCAGCCATGCAACCAGCGAATAGGAATCGTTGTCGGGAGGTGACCCAGAGCGGGTTTCTTGCGGGGATTGGTGTGAAACCGTCAACTCCACCGCGGCGGCGGGGCGGCCAGTGGTCAGGCGGATGGGGCGGACGGCTCCCAGGATTCCATCGGCCGGGGCCAGGGGGACGTGTGATGACTCGGCGGGTTGATCGACCAGCGGCTGGCCGCGCCGCACCGATGTGCCGGGCGGTTTGACTTTTACTTCGCCGGCGCTGGCGACGCCGAGGGGCACCAGCAGGCGATCCGGTAATGCCACCTCCAACAGTTCCGGAGGCCACTGGGGCGCTGGTTGCGGAAGTTCCGGAACTCCGCGCGAGGGCTGCGAGGGTTTTCTCGATTCAGATACGACGGCCCATCCCATTCCTTCCGTAAATGCGCCCCTGTCGGTTACGCGGTGGCCAGTTCAATACCGATCTTCTTGCAAATGGCCTTCAGCGCGTCGGCGGCCATTTTGAACAGCGCGGGGCCGCTGAATCCGCTGAATTGTTCGGCGGCCTTGAGGTGCGGCTCAAGGCTGAGGAAACCGCTGTAGCCGCTCTTTTTCAGGTCCAGAAGGATCTCTTCGAGGTGCCCGTCGCCGTGCCCGGCCGGGACGGCGCGGTCATCCTTGCCGATCACGTCCTTGATGTGGATGTGGATGGTATAGGGCTTGAGCAATGGCCAGGCGTCCAGGGGATTTTCACCGACCTGCACCAGATTTCCGAAATCGAAAGCCGCGCGAAGTTTCGGCGAATCGACCGATTTCAGGATATCCAGGCAATATTTTCCCGTGTCGCCGTAGATGCCCTTCTCGTTTTCGTGCACGAGCGTGACGTTGCGGGTCTTGACGTAATCGGCCTTGAGGCGCATCCGGCGAACGACCTCGTCGCGATGCTTGTGGATGTCCTGGCCTTCCTGGGGCGGGTAATAGCTGAAAACCCGGATCAGCGGGGCGCCGAAAAATTCCGCGGAGTCCACGGCGATCTTGAACCGCTCGAAATGCTTTTCCCACGGCTCGTCGATCTTCACCTTGCCGATGGGCGAGCCGATGCAGGCGACGCCCATGCCGTTGGATTTGAGCTTGGCCTTGATCTCGATTCGGACGGATTTATCGAAATCGAGGACGTTTTTCCCCCAGACTCCGCGCAACTCGAAATGCGTGACCCCGTTCTCCTTGCAGCATTTGATCTGCTCGTCCAGTTCCGGGGCAATTTCATCGGCAAAACCACAAAGCTTCATCACGGCGGATTCTCCTTAATGTGAGGCTTGGCAATCGTCGGATGGAAAACCGGCGGAGTCAAGCGGCGCTATCTTCTGGCGTTTGGCTCGGTGCGAAAGACCCGCTGAAGCAATTCTGCCTGAACGCGAAGGATTGTCACCCGTAAAATGGGACATCAAAGCCAGTCGGGTTCCCGGCCATCGTATCCAACGCCCGGCGCTCGTTCGCGACGCCGCCACGGTAAGTCCGCTGAGCCGCTGCCCCTCAATGATCGCGCCGCCATTCTTGGAGGCGCGGACGATGTGGTTTGTTCATGCCTTCCCTCGGCGGGGTCGTGATCTTCCGGTGCCGTATTGGTATGCTTTCTGCCGCGATGAGCATGTTGGGGTTTGGGCAATTCTTCCGGACGCTGGCGGAAAAGAGGACGCGATGCGTCGCGTTGACGGCTCCGGCGTTGCCGCATGGCCGCCTGATTCCGCCGGCGGAGGGGTTGCTGTTCTCCGCCGGATTCTTAGGCAGCGCCGTATGATGATTAAGCTCCTGCGTCAACTGCTCGCCATCGCAATCCTTCCGTTCACAGTTACCGTTCTGGTTCCCATTTGGATTGCACGGCACTACGGCGTGACGCTAACCATCGGTCGCTCAGCCGGCTCCCTCCTGGTGCAATTTGTGGGCCTCGCCGTGCTGGGCCTGGGCTTTATCCTTTTTGTCGTCTCGGTGTGGCAGTTTGCCTCCGAGGGGAAGGGCACCCTGGCCCCTTGGGATCCTCCGCGGGTGTTCGTCGTGCGCGGACCGTATCAATTCGTCCGCAATCCTATGATTTCCGGGGTCATGTTGTTGCTGTTCGGTGAGGCGTTGGCGCTGCTGTCGCTGCCACACGCCACCTGGGCAATCTGCTTCGTGATTCTCAACCTCATTTACATTCCCCTCATTGAGGAGCCAAAGCTGGAGGGACGATTTGGTGACTCATATCGGGAATATCGTCGGCATGTTCGGCGATTCATCCCGCGCTTTCGGCCATGGCGTCCCGCGACCTGACGAAGTGGCGGGGTCTGCCGATAGCGAATGGGCAGCCATCATTCACGACTATTCTCTTCACACCGGACGCGGTGGCGTATCGGCTGAGGACAAAACTGTGCGGGTCATTCGCCGAGAGACGCGACTACCCGTTTTGAAGATGACCTAACCCCTTGAAAAAGCATCACCCCAACGTCATGGGTTGTTTTTTGGCGGGCCTCCAACAATTTCGGCGACAAAGACGATTGAACCGCCAAGACGCCGTGACGCCAAGGTGGGGAATGCGACATTCGTTCCTAATCTTGGCGTCACGGCGTCTTGGCGGTTCAATTTATGCTCTCCTGGGAACTTGGGTACAGCCGCGGGGCAGGGGTTTGGTTTCCTTTTTTCTTCCGCATCCTTAATATCAGTCGCGCGAAGATGGAAGCAACCAGCCATTACGAGCAGGAGCGCCGGCAGAAGTTGGCCAAGCTGCGCGAGTTGGGGATCGAGCCTTATGGCCAGCGGACGGCGGGGATTCAGCCGCTGGCGACGATTAAATCGCTCTACAAACCGGAAATGGGCCACGACGGCGGGCCGGAAATGATCGGGGCCGGGCGCGTCATGCTCAAGCGCGACATGGGCAAGCTCAGCTTTCTCACCCTCCGCGACGAGAGCGGGGATTTGCAGGTTGCCCTGGACAAGAAGCGGCTTTCGGAGCGCGACTGGCAGGTGCGCGATCTGATCGATCTGGGCGATCTGCTCGTGGTCGGGGGCAAGCTCGGCCAGACCAACAAGGGCGAAACGACGATCTGGGCCAATTCGGTGTCGATGGCCGCCAAGGCGCTGCTGCCGCCGCCGGCCAAGTGGGAAGGCCTGTCCGATGTCGAGCTTCGGTATCGGCAGCGCTACGTCGATCTGTGGGCCAACCCCGAGGTGATGCGGGTATTGAAAATGCGCATGCGGGTGGTGGATGAAGTCCGCCGATTTTTGGCCGGGCGGGGATTCGTCGAGGTGGAAACGCCGATGATGCAGACGCTGGCCGGCGGCGCGGCCGCCAAGCCGTTCGTGACGCATCACAACGCCCTGGACATCCCGCTCTACATGCGGATCGCGCCGGAACTTTATCTCAAGCGTTTGCTGGTCGGCGGATTCTCGAAGGTCTTCGAGTTGAACCGCAATTTCCGCAACGAAGGCATCAGCCCGCGGCATAATCCGGAATTCACGATGCTGGAAGTCTATGAGGCCTTCGGATCGTGGGAAACCATGGCGGATTTGGTCGAGGAGATGATCTGCCACGTCGCCGAGACTCTGTTTGGTGGCTTGAAGATTGAACATAAAAATGCGGCCGGTGAGGTGACGAAAACAATTAATTTGGAGCGGCGATGGCGAAGGGTGAAGTTGGCGGATTTGGTGGAAGAGTGCATGAGTTGGAAATTCGATAAGCGTTGCCTTCAAGATGCTCGCAAAGATTGGGTTGAGCTATTGCACCTCGGAGCCAAGCGCCGCTATTCTAGAATCAGCGTCGCCGAATTGCTGCCAAACTTGAAAGATCCTCAACCTCATGAGATTGAGGTGACACGAGCAATACACGCCAAAAGCATGGCAGAGGCGATAAAGGACCACTTCACTAGGCTTCAGCTTCTGCCTCAAGAGCAATTGGCGGTAGTCTACGAAAAACTGGTCGAACCGACGCTGATTGACCCCTGTTTCGTTACGCACTTCCCTTCGGTAATTGTTCCACTCGCCCGCGAGAACAAGGACGATCCATATTTTGCGGATGTGTATGAGTTGGCGATCAACGGCGTGGAGATTTCACCGGGATATAGCGAATTGAATGATCCTGACGTGCAGGCGAAACATTTCGCGCATCAGGTCGGCGATAAAGACGAGCAGCAGAAGATGGACGAGGATTTTTTGAATGCGTTGCGATACGGCATGCCGCCGGCGGGGGGGCTGGGGCTGGGGATCGATCGGCTGGTGATGATGCTCACCGGGGCGGAAAGCGTTCGGGACGTGATTTTGTTTCCCCTGATGAAGCCACGGGAGAGCTAATGAAATTCCAATTATTGCCACGGATGAAAATCAGATGGACACAGATAAATCCAAAGAAGAATCTCACGCAGAGGCGCAAAGGCGCAGAGAAGACAAGGCATTTTCTTCTCTGCGCCTTTGCGCCTCTGCGTGAGCTCTTCTGCTTTGCATTTCATCTGTGTCCATCTGATTTTCATCTGTGGCAAAAATCGCATTTCTTCATTCCAGGCTAAATGCCCATCGTTCCCATCATCCTCTGGACGCTCGTCGCGCTGGCGCCGCTGGCGACGGTTTTCGCGGTTTGGCGAATCGTCACCGGGCCGCGGTTGATTTCAAAACTCATGTTCCGGTATCTGATGAAACGCCGGATCGCCTGGGTGTCGCTGGTTGCGGTGATACTTTGCACGGCCATGGTGCTGATCGTCATCAGCGTCATGGGCGGCTGGCTGAGGATGTTTCGGCAAACGAACCACGACCTGATCGGAGACCTGATCGTTTACCGCCTGGGGCTCGATGGATTCGAGCATTACCAGGAGATGATCGATGAGATCCGCAAGATTCCCGACGTGAAGGCCGCCACGCCGACGATTCATTCGTATGGGCTTGTCGAGATCGGGCTGGCGCACACGGAGAATCCGATTCGGAACATGGTGGACGTCGTGGGGTTGGACATCAGGCAGATCGGGGACGTGAACGGTTTCGTGAAGAGCCTGCATTTGCAGAAGGAGGTGTTGCGGGCCAGGGCGGATGCACTGGCGGCCGGGGCGGCCCAGACGCAGCGCGATGCGGCAACGCGGATTTCCGCCGGGGACAATTTCGAGCCCTTCGATCCCGCGCAGCTGGCGCAGGAAGAATCGGCGACGGCGGATTCGCTCCGCGCCAAGGCGGCGAGTTTCCCATCGTGGGACAAGCCCCTTCCCGATTTTGTCTATCGCGAACAGTTTCCCCAATCCAAGCGCGATCCCGCGACATGGGGCGGGATCATCGTCGGAAGCGGCGTGATCGGCCTGCGGAGCGATGATCCGCGCGAAAGCATCATTTACAAGGCTCGCGTCAAGCTGACGGTGTTGAAAGTGAATCTTGGCGAATCGGGTCCGAGCCTGCAAGACCAGACTTCGACGGATTATTTCTGGCTTACGGATGACAGCCACACCGGCTTTTTTCAAGCCGATCAGGCAACCGTGTATTTGCCGTTTGACGTTCTTCAGAAGGAACTGGGGATGGGAGAGCATCCCTACACCACGGCGACGGGCGAAACGGGAACGGAACCGGCGCGATGCACGGAAATCCTCATCAGCCTTAGGCCCGATGCGGACAGTTATTCCACGAGGGATAAAGTATCCGCGGCGGTCAACGGCGTTTTGGAGCGATATCGCCTGTATTATCCCGAGCCTGGCAACGTGCGGGTGGAAACCTGGGACCAGCATCAGCAGTATTTTCTCAGTGCCGTCGAGCATGAAAAATCGCTGCTGGTGATTCTCTTCGCCATCATCAGCGTGGTGGCGATCTTCCTCATTTTTTGCATTTTCTTCATGATCGTGATGGAGAAGACGCGCGACATCGGGATCGTCAAAAGCGTGGGCGCCACCAGTTCGACGGTGGCGGCGATCTTCCTGGGCTACGGACTGAGCATCGGGATTTTCGGGGGCGGGATGGGGCTGCTGCTGGCGTTTCTGGTCGTGCATTACATCAACCAGCTTCATGCGTCTTTGGCGTATCACACGGGCTATAAAATCTGGGATGCCAAGACTTATATGTTCGATACCATCCCCAACACGATGGACCATCGCGACGTGGTGGTGATCGTGTCGATCGCGATTTTGTCTTCGGTGTTGGGGGCATTGGTGCCGGCGATCCGGGCGGCGAGGATGAACCCGGTCGAGGCTTTGCGCTGGGAATAAATGGCCGCGAAAGAACCGTCCATCCTCGTCGCCAACGGAGTCCGCAAGACCTTCCGCATGGGCGACAGCGAAATCCAGGTGCTGAAGAGCGTGAATTTGGCCGTCGCCCCCGGCGAATTCATCGCCATCGAAGGGCGCAGCGGCTCGGGGAAAAGCACGCTGCTGCACATCCTAGGGGCCCTGGATGAATCCAACGGGGGCGAAGTGATGTTTGACGGGCGCGACGTCGCCAAGCTTTCCTCCGCCGAGCGCGCGGTGCTTCGCTGCACGCAGTTTGGATTCGTCTTCCAGTTCTATCATCTGCTTCCGGAGCTGAACGTTCTGGAAAACACGATGCTGTCGTCGATGATCCAGAACAGCCTGGCCGGATTCAGGGCGAAGAAGCGGGAGTTGGCGGGGCGGGCGAGGGAATTGCTCGGTCAGATGGGCCTGGAGCATCGCCTGCGGCATAGGCCGGCGCATCTGAGCGGCGGGGAGCGCCAGCGCGTCGCCATCGCCCGCGCCCTGATGAATCAGCCGCGGGTCGTGTTCGCGGACGAGCCGACCGGCAACCTCGACGCCGACACCGGCCGGCAGATCATGTCCGTGCTGGAACGTCTGCATCAGCAGAAGGGGCAGACGATCGTGTTGGTCACGCACGACCGGTCGCTGGCGCAGCGAGCCGATCGCGTGTTGGTCCTGGACGGGGGGGAATTAGGGGAAGTTGCAAGTGGGGAGGGGGAAAAGTGCAAGTGACAAGTTACAAGTTGCAGACAAGATGGCGACTCTTCCACTTGCAACTTGCAACTTGCCACTTGCTACTTGCAATTTGTAACTTGCTACTTCCTTACCGTTTTTCCCAATCTCCGTTAATATACCCCCCATGTCACTCAAGATCTGGATCGACGGCAAATTCTACGATAAGGAAGACGCGAAAATCAGCGTTTACGATCACGGCCTGCTCTACGGCGACGGCGTGTTCGAGGGCATCCGCGTTTATCGGGGCCGAATCTTTGAATGCGAGGCCCATCTTCGCCGGCTGTTCGATTCGGCGAGGGCGATCCGGCTGGCTCCGCCGCGAACGGCCGAGCAGCTCAAGGCGGCGATGGAAGAGACCGTCAGGATCAACAATTTTTCGGATTGCTACATTCGCCTGGTGATCACGCGCGGCGTGGGATATCTGGGTCTGAATCCCAACCGATGTCCCACGCCGACGGTTTTCATCATCACCGACACCATCGAGCTATATCCGCCGCAGATGTATGACAAGGGGATGTCGATCATCACCTCATCGGTGGTGCGGACGCATCCCAATTCGCTGTCGCCGCGGATCAAGAGCCTGAACTATCTGAACAACATCCTGGCCAAGATCGAGGCCGCCGATGCCGACGTTCCGGAGGCGGTGCTGCTGAATCAGGAGGGAAACGTCGCCGAGTGCACGGGGGACAACATCTTCATCGTGCGTATGGGTAAGGTTCAGACGCCGGCGACGGCGGATGGCATCCTGGAGGGCGTCACGCGTCACGTCATGATCGAGTTGTGCCAGAAGCTGTCAATTCCCTGCGTCGAGAAGTCGCTTCAGCGGCACGATTTATACATTGCGGACGAATGCTTCCTGACGGGCACGGCGGCGGAGGTGGTTCCAGTGACCCGGATCGACGGGCGGCCGATCGGCGCCGGGACGCCGGGGCCGATCACCCGGCGTCTGATGGAGGCGTTCCATAAGCACGTGAAGGAATAGGGGGGGTCAAGAGCTCAAGGGTTCAAAAGTTCAAGGGAAAACTCCCTCCCTTGAACCCTTGAACTCTTGAACCCTTGAACGCCATCGCTGTATGCGATGGGCATGCAGGGCGTTCAATCACCATTTGACACCCCGCGGCCGTGCCATTACAGTTTTTTCGTTTATTAAAACCCATGGAGGTTTTGATGCAGGAATATGAGAACCTCAAGCGCCTCGTGGCTGAGGCTGAGGAAGACGTCAACAAGGCGGTTGGCGGGAACAAGGCGGCGGGGACGCGTGTCCGCAAGAAAATGCAGGAAGTGAAAGCTGCCGCCACAGATATTCGCAAAAAGATTCTCGAAGGCCGCAATACCGCCGAGCCGGGCGCGGCATAGGACGGTCGCGCCGCGCGGCTTGGCCGCGGGCCGGCATTCCGTGCCAAATCCAATCGTCTTTTGATTCATCGCGTCAATCGACCTGGCGGAGCGTCTGGCACTCCTTATCCCCATGCCGCCACAACTGCTTTTTGACATCGCCGGCCTCGACCTCAGCAGGGACGTCTTCGACCAGGAGTCCGTCCGCCAATGCAATCCGCACCGCGGCGACATGGAGATGCTCAATGGCATCGTCCACGTCGATGAGAAGCGCCATCGCCTCATCGGATATAAGAACGTCCGCAGCGATGAATTCTGGGTCGCCGGGCATATCCCCGGGCGGCCCCTGCTTCCCGGCGTTCTGATGGTCGAGACGGCGGCGCAACTGGCATCGTTCTACGCGCGGAAATTCATCGGCTGGCCGGGTTTTGTGGGCTTCGGCGGCGTGGAGGACTGCCGATTCCGACAACAGGTCGTGCCGCCAACTCGCATGTACGTCCTGGGTGAACAAATCTGGCGTCGTCACGGACGCTTGTTTTGCGCCATGCAGGGAATTGTCAGGGGAAATCTTGTCTTCGAGGCTAAAATCATCGGCGTGGAAATTTAGATCGGTCAATGCCGTTTTCGCTCATCCAACCCCTCTTTTCCGTTCCCATCGCCTGCATCGACCTTGAAACGACCGGGGCAAGCGCGCAGTTCGGCGATCGCATCATCGAGGTCGGGATCGCCCGCTACGAGAATGGCCGGAAGACAGGCGAATACCAGCAGTTGATCGATCCGCAGCGCCGAATCGGCGCCGGGGTCACGGAGCTGACGGGTATTACGCAGACGATGTGCCAGGGCCAGCCGACGTTCGCCCAGCAGCTTGGGGAAATGTTGCCGTGGCTGGGCGGGGTGGCGATTCTGGGGCACAACGTTCGGTTCGATCTTTCGTTTCTGCTGCGTGAGTGCGATATGGCCGGGCTCGATCTTGGCCGGGGGCTGGAAAACCCGCACGTGCTGGATACGGTGCGGATTGCCCGGCATCGGTTTGGCCGGGGAGGCAATGGGCTGGGACGGCTGTCGCGGCGATTGGGGTATGAGCCGCCCGCCGCCCACCGGGCGCTGCCGGATGCCTTGACAACCGTCAGGGTATTCGAGTTGCTGCTGGCGCCGGTGGGTGGATGGAATATTTGCCTATGCGATGCGCTCAAGGAGCAGGGCGGGGTGATGGGCTTGCAGCCGGCGTCGCCGCGCGAAAGCCTGCTGCCGCTGGAGCTTCAGGAGGCCCTGGATCAGCGCCGGCCCGTGCTGATGGAGTATCTGGACGCCCGGCAGATGCGGACCCGCCGGGTGGTTGACCCGATTGCGATTCGCCGCTCCGGCGGAGAATTGGTGTTGGTGGCCCATTGCCATCTGCGGAACGACCGCCGGAATTTCAAGCTCGAGCGAATTGTCCGGTTGACGCGAATCGAGGCGGAGGCCGACTCCCCCGTTTAGCCGGCGAGCTTGCTCGCCGTTTTGCTGGCCGTATTGATGACCCTTGTCCGCAGGCAATACCGAGGTTAAAAACCCAACATGGACCAAGCCCGCCGCGTCATGGCGTTTATCCCTGCCCGTCTGCCGCCCCTCATGCCGACGATACCAACATGACCTCCGCACAGATTCGCCGGCAATTCCTCGACTTCTTTGTTCAGAAGCACGGGCACACGTTCGTGCCCTCCTCCCCCGTGGTTCCGCTGGATGATCCCACGCTCCTGTTCGCCAACGCCGGGATGAACCAGTTCAAGCCGATCTTCCTCGGCCAGGAAAAGCGCCCCTACACCCGCGCCGCCAATACCCAAAAGTGCATCCGCGCCGGCGGGAAACACAATGACCTCGACGACGTCGGCCGGTCGCGGCGGCATGGCACGTTCTTCGAAATGCTCGGCAATTGGAGTTTTGGCGATTATTTCAAGCGCGGAGCCATCGAGATGGCGTGGGAACTGCTCACCAAGGTCTGGAAAATGGACCCGTCGCGGCTGCATGTCAGTTGCTTCGAGGGCGATCCGGCCCACGGCGTTCCCCGCGATGCCGAAGCGGCCGAGCTATGGAAGCAAATTGCCGGCTTGCCGGACGATCATATCCACTATTTCGGCAAGGACAATTTCTGGGAGATGGGCGACACCGGACCCTGCGGGCCGTGCTCCGAAATCCACATCGACCGCACTCCCGACAAAACCGGCGGTAAGGATGTCAACCGCGAAGACCCCCGCGTCATGGAGTTCTGGAACCTGGTGTTCATCCAATACAACCGCAACGTCGACCGCACGCTGACGCCGCTGCCCGCCAGGCACGTCGATACCGGCATGGGTTTTGAACGCATTTGCTCGATCCTCCAGGACAAGATGGATATGTATGGGATCGACCTGTTTGATCCATTTTTCGCCGCAATCACAACCCTGAGCGGCTTCAAATATACGGGCAAATTCCCCAAGACGAACGCGCCGGACCCGCAAGCCGAGGCTGCCGATCAGCAGTTGCGGCACGACATCGCTTTTCGTGTGATCGCCGATCACGTTCGCACGTTGACTTTCGCCCTGACGGATGGCGCCGTGCCGAGCAACGAGGGACGCGGGTACGTGCTGCGGAGGATTCTGCGCCGGGCGGTTCGGTTCGGGCGGCAGCAGCTTGGATTGGCCGAGCCGTTTCTCCATAAGCTGGTGCCGGTGGTTGTCGATTCAATGGGCGAAAGTTTTCCGGAATTAAAGAAGGATCCCAACCACGTCATCAACCTGATTAAAGATGAAGAAATCTCCTTCGGCAAGACGTTGGATCGCGGAATTGCGATATTCCAGCAGGTTGCACAGATCATCGACGAGTATCAACCGATCTTTGCTGGGGGGAAGCGCGAAGTTCCACCGGGAAGCTGGTTAAGTCTTCAGATTAATCTAAGCAATGAAGCTGTAACGGAAGATATTCTGAACCGCCGAATACCGGCGGTAGTCGCATTTAAACTCCACGACACCTACGGTTTTCCCATCGATCTGACGCGCATCATGGCCGAGGAGCGCGGGATGTCCGTGGATATCGCCGGCTATGAAAAGCTGATGGAGCAAGCCCGCGAAATCGCCCGTGCCGGGGGAAGGGAAGAAGAAACGAAAGTCGCCGAACTTCCTCCGGATGCACTGGCCCGGCTGGCGGCGACGGCCGGCGGACCGACGGATGACTCGGCCAAATTCGGCCACGATGCCATCGAGGCCAAGGTCCTGGGCATCTGGAACGGCAGCAACTTCGATCCATCGGCGGACACCTCGGCGGACCAGGAAGTCGCCATCGTGCTCGACCGCACCAACTTCTACGCCGAAATGGGCGGCCAGGTCGGCGACAGCGGGGAATTGCAAGTGACGCGGCAAACCTCCTCTAACCCCTCGCCCGGTACTCCGGGAGAGGGTTTGGGTGAGGGCTCTTGGGCCGATTCGAAGAAGGCCCTCACCCCAGCCCTCTCCCGGAGTACCGGGCGAGGGGAAGTAAGCGCGGGAGAATTTGACGTCGATACCACCAAGAGCGTCGGCGGATATGTCCTGCACATCGGCCGAATTCGCGGCGGAACACTTCGCGTCGGCGATACGGTTCAAGCCACGGTCTCGCCTGTGCGCCCCCGCACCGAGAAAAACCACACCGGCACCCACCTTGCCAACTGGGCCTTGCGCGAAACCCTCGGCGATGGCGTGCAGCAGAAAGGATCGCTGGTCGATCCGGAAAAACTCCGCTTTGACTTCTCGCATCCCAAGGCGATGAGCGACGAGGAAATCGCCCGCGTCGAGAAAATGGTCAACGAGGCAATCGACAAGAAGCTTCCGGTTTATGCCCAGGAGGCTTCGCAGGATCAGGCCCTGAAGATCAATGGTCTGCGGGCGGTTTTTGGCGAGAAATACCCGCCCATGGTTCGCGTCGTTTCCATCGGCGCGCCGGTCGGCGATTTGCTGGCAAATCCAAACGATCCCAAATGGCGGCAATTCTCGATTGAATTCTGCGGCGGGACTCATCTGGCCAGTTCGGACCAGATCGGCCGATTCGCCATCACATCGGAGGAATCGGTCAGCAAAGGGATTCGCCGGATCGTGGCGTTGACGGGCGAATCCGCAACGGCCGTGGAATCCGCGGCCGGCCGGCTGGAGAGCGCAATCGCCGGCGCGCGACAGGTTGCCGATGCTGACTTGGCCGCGGCGATCGCCGAATTGCAGGCAGCCGTCGCCGCTCCGCTGCCGCTGAGAGCCAAGCGCCGCGCCCAGGCGGCGATCGTCGAACTGCAAACACGGAACCGGGCCTACGAGAAGTCGAGCCGCACGCAATCCGCGGGCGGCGGCGTGGACGCGGTGAAAGCCGCCGCCGATCTTCTGGCCCATGCCCCGCCCTTGGCCGGGGGAAAGCTTATTATCGGACAAATCCCGGGCGCCACGGACGAGCAGCTTCGTTCGGCGATCGATTCCCTGCGGAAGAAATCGCCGACGCACGCGATTTTGCTGGCAGCGTCCGATAACGACAAGGTGACATTCGTCGCGGCCGTGAGCGACGACGTGGTGGCCAAGGGCCTGAAAGCCGGCGATTGGGTGAAGCAGGTTGCGATCGTTGCCGGCGGCGGGGGAGGCGGGAGGCCGCAGATGGCGCAGGGAAGCGGGAAGGATGCGGCGAAGATTGGGGAAGCGCTGGAGGCAGCGCGCCGCATCGCGGCGAAATTCGAATGACGAAATCCGAATGACGAATCAAATCCGAAATCCGAATGACCGAATGAAGACCGTTTCGTCATTCTAGTTTCGAATTTGATTCGTCATTCGGATTTCGTCATTCGGATTTCACCAGTGCGCTGCTCGGATATGCAGGATTCACGGGTATTACAAATGGGGCACGGGCATCCGTCATTTCGCCCGTGCCCCGCGAGTGACTACTTCGCCGCCCGCCTCTTGGCCTCGTCCAGCTTCGCCTGCGCATCGTGATCGTTGGGATTGGCATCAACGATTTGCTGGTAAAGCGTGACCGCCTTGTCGTACTGGTGCTTGGACATGTACGCATCGGCCAAGCCATAAGTCCCGGCGTTCACGCCAGGATATTTCTGGACCATTTTCTCCCAGATGGCGATCGCATCGTCGAGTTTTCCCTGCTGACGATCGATCAACGCGAGGCCGTTCATGGCCCCGGCGGCGTCGGGATCATTCTTCAACGCCGACTCGAATTCATCCTTGGCTCTATTCAAGTTGCCGGTGCGGAGCAGCAGCCAGCCCATGCCGTTGAGGGCGTTGGCATCGTTGGGATTATCCTGCAGCGCCTGCTCGAAGAGTTGCCGCGCCTTGTGGGTATCGCCCTGGTTCATCGCCACCCATGCTTGTTGCACGGTTTTTGCGACCGGGGCGTTGGCGTACTGCGGCGAAATCTGCTTCTTCAGCGAGTCCGGCAAATTCTGGTTCTTGGCCGCATCCAGCATCAGCTTCACCTGATCCAGTTCGGTCCCGGTTGCCTGACCGGAATCCACGATTTTTTGCAGGTAAATGGCGGCCTGGTCCCACTTTCCCTGCAAGAGATAAATCTTGCCCAATCCCCACCACGCCGCCGGCGCCGATGGCGCGGCCTTCAGCAGATACTGCTCCGCCTTATCCAATTCATTTCGCGAGAAATAAAGCTGTCCCAGGCCATTGAGCGCGGCCGGATAATTGGGTTCCAACTCGATGGCCTTCTTGAATGCATCCTCCGCTTCCTGGCCTTTGCCGGAGTCAAAATCGCTCCAACCCAGGCCGTTCCAGGCGTCCGTCAGTTGCGGATTGATGCGCGTGGCCTGCTGGAATTTTTGCGCCGCCTCATCGAAGTGATGTTGTTGCCACAGTTCCCAACCCTGCTGGACCAATTGTCCGGCATCGGCGGCAGCACCGTTTGATTGCAGCAAAAGCAATGAAATTACACCCAATAAAGCGATCATGGCTGAACCTCCAATCGTGATGAAGATTCGTCGGCGGCGTTTCTTGCGCCGGCGTTCCTCTTTTTCCAGCGATGAGATGAGCAGATCATCCGCCCGCCGCATCGCGTCATCCAGCCGCGACTGTTCATCCGGAAATGCTGGCGTCGCGGCTTCCAGCGCCCGCTCCGGTAACCCGTTGACGGAACTCATCAGCCACTCGCTTTCATCGGGCCGGGGACTCCCCCGGCTCGTTCGTCACTAACTAAATGTCCTTGATCATCTTGGCGGCCTCTTCGGCGCTGGACCGCGACGTGCCGACCGCATCCAGCAGATTTCCCTTCACCTGCCGGGTTTTGCCGATATCCGCCCGCAAAGTCTCGATCACCTTGTCCAGCCGGGACCGGATCGTGGGATAGGAAACTCCCACCTGCTCGGCGATCTCCTTGAGATTTCCGCCCGAGAGGAGGAACATCTCGATAAACCGCTGATGTTCCACGGGCATCCTGCCGAGGCGGGACATCGGAAAATCCGCCTGAACCGAGATCCGGCAGCGCTGGCAACTCATCTGCGTCACCGTCATGGGCGAAGAGCAGTACGGACAATCGCTGCCGACCGGGCGAAGTTCATTCATAAAGCTATTGGAAGTATTTACTTTGAAAGATCAATAAAATCAATAAAAATCGGTGATAATGTTCAATATATTTACAATTGCGTCGAAAATCGGGACGGCTCTCGAAAGCGATTGTCATTGGTCATTCGTCATTGGTCATTTGTAAATGCAATTCGCCAATGACAAATGACCAATGACCAATGACCAATGACATTTGCCCCCAATCTTGACAGAACCCATTAACCCAAATACGCTTGAAATCAATGCCCGGCGGGTATCGTCCCGCCGTGACTTTTTATTGGCGGTTCGGTTTTTGATCCGCCGGGAGTTTGCCGCATGCAGCCGGTCATGAAAATCAGCAAGTCCCGCAAGCGTAAGCGGCGTTCGCATCACGCGTTGCGGCCGATCCACTACGTCCGCTGCCCACAATGTTCCAACGCCAAGCTTCCGCATTGTGCGTGCGACAATTGCGGGTACGTCAATCCGAAACTGGCGTTGCAGATGGAGACCGAGCAGGCCTGATTCAGGGAAGAGCGGGTTTGGGATATGATGGCTCTCATTGGCCCCGCGGAAGGCGTAGCCTCCGCAGCGGAAGGTGTTGCCTCCGCGCGGAAGGCGTAGCCTCCGCAATCGAAGGAGATTGCCGGTGCGAGTTGCGGTGGATGTGATGGGTGGGGACCATGCCCCCGCCGAAATCCTTCAGGGATGCTGGCATGCCGCGCCTTTGCTCACGGATGGCGACGTGGTGTGTCTCGTCGGCGACGAAGGGGAAATCCGCCGCGGGCTGGACGGTTCCTCTCTTAGCGGCGAGCAAAGAAAACATTACAAGGTAATCCCCACGACGCAGGTGATCCTGATGGACGATTCGCCGGTGGAGGCGATTCGCAGCAAGCCGGACAGCAGTATAAGCGTGATGTGCAAGCTGGCGGCCCAGGGCGAGGTTGAGGCGGTGATCTCGGCGGGGAACACCGGGGCGTGCGTGGCGGCGGCGCAGTTGCGGATGAGATTGTTACCGGGGGTCAGCCGGCCGGGGATTGCCATCATTCTTCCGACGTTCCATGGCCCGGTGGTGATCTGCGACGTCGGCGCCAACCCCGAGCCCAAGCCCAAACACCTCGAGCAGTACGCGATCATGGCCGGCACCTACGCCAGCGTGGTCTGCGGCCGCAGCGAGCCGCGCGTCGGGCTGCTCAGCATTGGCGAGGAAGACGCCAAGGGCAACGCGCTCACCAAGGAAGCGCGCAAGATGATGCGCGATGAGCCGCTGATCAACTTCATCGGCAACGTCGAGGGCCGGGATTTATTCAAGGGCGTCGTGGACGTGGTGGTGTGCGACGGGTTCGTGGGCAACATCGTGTTGAAGTTCACGGAAGGGATGGCCGATGGGCTGTTCCGCACGATCGCCGCGGAGATTGAACAGGCCGCGCCGGGGCTGATTCCGCAGTTCGAGCCGATCATGCGGAAGATTTATGCGAATCACGACTGGCAGGAATACGGCGGCGCGCCGCTGCTGGGCGTTGACGGGTATTGCCTGATCTGCCACGGCCGCTCCGAAGCCCGCGCCATCAAGAACGCCATCCGCGTCGCCAAGCAGCTCACCAACAGCCGGATCAATGAAAAGATCGTCGAAGCGATCGAGTGTTCCATTCCAGTTGCGGAGGAATAAGAATTAGTTTCTAGTGCCCGGTCTCTGGTTTTATTTGTTATTCAATGCAAATGTTCTCGGCCATTCTCGCGGGTTTCGGCAGTCAATTGCCGGACAAACGGCTTACCAACGACGATCTTTCGAAGATGGTCGATACCAACGACGACTGGATCACGCAGCGAACCGGGATCAGGGAACGCCGGATCGTCGTCGACGGTGAATCCACGGCGTCGCTGGCAACGGCGGCGGCGCGGAAGGCGATCGCCTCGGCGGGTTTGGAGCCGGCGGACGTCGAGTTGATCGTCTGCGCGACCATCACTCCGGAGATGGTGTTTCCGTCGACGGCCTGTTTCGTGGGTGCGGCGCTGGGGTTGGGCGGGGTGCCGGCGTTCGACTTGTCCGCCGCGTGCAGCGGGTTCATCTACGCCCTGGTCGCCGGCGCCAATTTCGTCAAGGCCGGGCAGTTCAAAAACGTCCTGGTCATTGGCGCCGAAACTCTCAGCCGGATCACCGATTATACCGATCGCTCGAGCTGCATCCTGTTCGGGGATGGAGCGGGGGCGGTGGTGCTGAAACGATCCAGCGATCCGAAAAGGGGGCTTATCTACAGCTCGCTTCATGCCGACGGCGCCGGCGCGGATGCGATGAAGTGCATTCCCGGCAGCCGGTTCCCGCTCAACCAGCAGATGATCGTCGACCGCAACCAGTTTATGAAGATCAAGGGGCGCGAGGTGTACAAGTTCGCGGTCACCAAGTTCGAGGAATTGATCCACGAGGCGATGCGCGCCTGCGAGTTGACCGCCCAGGACGTGAAGCTGATCATTCCGCATCAGGTGAATCAGCGGATCATTGATTCGGCCATGGAAAAGCTTGGTCTGCCGTCGGAAAAGGCGTTTGTGAACATCGACCGATATGGCAACACGTCGGCCGCCAGCATCCCCATCGCTCTGGACGAGGCACACCGAGGCGGGCGGTTCAAAACCGGCGATGCGGTGATCTTCGTGGCATTCGGCGGGGGACTTACCTGGGCCAACGCGGTTGCGAGAATCTGAATGGCCTCCACCACCGATATCCTTTGTCCCGGCCAGGGCGCGCAGATGGTGGGAATGGGCAAGGCGCTGTACGAGTCGTCGGCGTCGGCGCGCGAGCTTTTCCAGCATGCCGGACGGATTCTGGGCTTTGACCTCGGCGAGGTTTGCTTCCACGGCCCGGAGGATCGCCTCAACCAAACCGACATCAGCCAGCCGGCCATTTACGTCACCAGCATCGCCAGCTTCAAGGAGGCGGCTGCCTCGGGGACGTTCGACGCCGCCGCGGTGACGGCCTTTGCGGGGCTGAGCCTTGGCGAATACACGGCCCTGCATCTTGCGGGGACGTTTGGGTTTGAAGAGGGGTTGCGATTGGTGGCCTTGCGCGGCAAATACATGCAGGAAGCGGCGGTGGCATCGCCGAGCGGGATGGTGGCCCTGATCGGGGCGGATGAACCGACGGCCCGGCGGCTTTGCCTGGAATCGGCCGCGGGCGAGGCCCTGGTCCCCGCGAATTTCAACGCGCCTGGACAGATCGTGATAAGCGGAACGAGCGCGGCATGCGGGCGGGCGACCGCGGCCGCCGAGGCGATGGGCATCCGCACCATGCCCCTGAAAGTTGCCGGGGCGTTTCACAGCCCGCTGATGCAATCCGCCGCCGACAAAATGACCGCGGAATTGGCGAAAGTGGACTTCTCCCGCCCGGCCAAAACCGTATACTCCAACGTCACGGCCGAGCCGCATCACGAGCCGCAGTCCATCAAGAAGCTCCTGGTCGAGCAGATTATCTCGCCGGTGCGATGGGCGCAGACGATGCAGGCATTGGCTCAGCAGCCATCGGTGGCGTCGCATGAAGCGCGATTCATCGAACTTTCGCCGGGCAAAACGCTGGCGGGCCTGGCCAAGCGAATCAATCGCCGCCTGCTGGTGGAAAGCCTCGGGTAGCCTGGGGCAAAGCCCTATCCGCTAGGAGCGCAGAACGATGACGGAAAAACGCGTTGCCGTGGTAACCGGTGGATCGCGAGGCATTGGCGCGGCGATCGTGCGGCGGCTGGCGGGCGACGGGCTGCACGTCGTGGCGCTGGCGAGGAACTTGGAGAAGCTTCAGCAGGTCTGCGCCGAAGCGGTCGCCGCCGGTGGCGCCGCCGAGCCGGTCGTCTGCGATATTGCCGATCCCAAGGCCCTGGCGGCCGCGGTGGAGGGCGCGGCGGAGCGGCTGGGCCGGATCGACGTCCTGGTCAACAATGCCGGCATCACCAAAGATGGACTGCTGCTGCGCATGGAGGACGAGGATTTTGATTCGGTGATCGCGACGAACCTGAAAGGCGCATTCGTGGCGATTCGCGCCGCGGTGCGGCCGATGATCAGGGCCAAGGGCGGGCGCATTATCAACATCAGTTCAGTCTCCGGGGTCGCCGGAAACGCCGGGCAGGCCAATTACGCCGCCAGCAAGGCGGGGTTGATTGGCCTGAGCAAATCCGTCGCCAAGGAGTTGGCTGGGAAGAACATAACGTGTAACGTCGTGGCGCCCGGATTCATCGTTTCGGACATGACGGACGTGCTGAGCGAGCAGATCAAGGAAGGGGTGAAGAACTTCATCCCGCTCAAGCGGTTCGGGATGGCGCAGGAAGTTGCCGCGGTGGTCAGTTTTTTCGCCAGCCCGGATGCAAGTTATGTCACCGGTCAGGTATTATGCGTGGATGGGGGAATGGTCATGTGAGCGTGTCGTGACGTGAGCGTCGTGGTATGAGCGGTTGGCAAAAGGCTTTGGCACCGCTATAGTCTCCCCACTTGGGCCGCGGTGGCCCTTGGGATTTTTGGGTAGGGCAGGTGGATATGGCAGAAGAAATCGATCAAAAGGTCATCGAAATCGTCAGCGAGCAGATGGGCGTGGATAAGAGCGAAGTCACGCGGGAGACGCACTTTATAAACGATCTCAACGCCGACTCGCTTGATACCGTCGAACTCGTCATGGAGTTCGAGGATGAATTCGAGCTGTCCATTCCTGACGAAGAGGCGGAGAAAATCCAGACCGTTGGTCAGGCGATCGACTATATCAAAGAACATTCCAGCAAATGAGCGGGCGCCGAGTTGTCTTAACGGGTTTGGGCGTCGTCACTTCCCTCGGCGATAACGTCGAGGAAATGTGGGCCGCGCTCTGCGCCGGAAAGAGCGGCATCTCGCTTATCAAGCGCTGGGACGCCAGCGCGTATCCCACCCGATTCGGCGGGGAATGCACCGACTTCGATCTCACCCGCTACGACGTCTCCCGTTATACCGAGGAACGCCTCCTACCCAAGCGGCTGGACCGGTTCGGACAGTTCGGCATCGCCGCTTCCATCAGCGCCGTCGGCGATTCGGGAATCGACTTCGAGAAAACCAACCGCTATCGCTGCGGGGTGATCATCGGCAGCGGCATCGGCGGCATCGAAACGCTTGAGGACCAGAACAAGATTCTCAACACCCGCGGAATCAGCCGGGTCAGCCCGTTTACCGTCCCGCGGCTCATGGTCAACGCCGCCAGCGGAAACGTGTCGATCATCTTCAAGCTCTATGGCCCGAACACCGCCGTCGCCACCGCCTGCGCCACCGGGTCCAACGCCATCGGCGACGCCGCCCGCTACATCCAGCACGATCAGGCGGACGTGATGATCGCCGGCGGGTCCGAGGCGGCGCTGTGTGCGCTGGGGCTTGGCAGCTTCTGCGCCGCCCGGGCGCTATCCACGAGAAACGACGATCCCCCCCGCGCCAGCCGGCCCTGGGACCGCGACCGCGACGGGTTCGTCATGGGCGAAGGCGCGGGCGTCGTCGTCCTCGAAGAATTCGAGCACGCCAAAAAACGCGGGGCGAAAATGTATTGCGAACTGGTCGGCTACGGCATGAGCGCCGATGCCTACCACATCACCGCCCCCGACGAGCAGGGCCACGGCGCCAGCCGGGCCATGGAGATGGCCCTCCGCGACGCCAAGCTCTCGAGCGATCAGGTCGATTACATCAACGCCCACGGCACCAGCACCCCCCTCGGCGATCTCGCCGAGACCAAGGCCATCAAGCATTTCTTCGGCGATCACGCCAAAAAATTGGCGATCAGCTCCACCAAGAGCGAGCTGGGTCATCTTCTCGGCGCCAGCGGCGGCGTGGAAGCGGTCATCAGCGCCCTGACCATCGACCGCAATCTGATTCCCCCAACGATTAACCTCGATAATCCCGATCCCGAATGCGATCTGGATTACGTTCCCCA
>Ga0181530_10000567_pt1 | contig 47220 bp, 36 predicted proteins | sample PEATcosm2014_Bin_42_FD_119769 | JGI IMG/M metagenome (GOLD analysis project Ga0181530, IMG submission 119769) | Peatland microbial communities from MTU Mesocosm Facility, Houghton, MI, USA - PEATcosm2014_Bin10_60_metaG | ecosystem: Environmental > Terrestrial > Soil > Wetlands > Peat | place...
CAGATTTATCCCGACTACGTGCGCGTCTGCAACAGCTTCAACGTGAAATGCGAGCGCGTGATGTTCAAAAAGGATTTGCGCCCCGCCATCCAGCGGATGCTCGACGCCAAGGAGCCGTATGTGCTCGACGTGATTGTGCCCTACACCGAACACGTGGTGCCGTTTGTTCCAGCAAACCGCACGGTGGCCGACATGATCTGGAAGGCGTAGGCACGGATTTGGGTGAGGCGAGGACGATGGCTGTCGGCCAGGACCCCGCGAGCCGAAAGTTTTTTGCCCCGTAGCGGCGCGTCGGCAGACCGCCGCCTTTGGATTCAATAAGGAACCCATGAACCGGCTTTTCTCCTGCATTCCTGGTTTCCTTATTCAATAAACGAGTACCAAGACCGCTGAAGAAATTTTAACGCAAAGGCGCAAAGCCGCTAAGAAGTAAGGCAAATACCGCCTATCAGCCCAGTAAAAACACCTTCTTTCGTAGCAGCCGACGTGAGTCGGCTCTAACTTTCGTCGGATGAGAATGAGCGGACTCACGTCCGCTGCAACATCAATATTCCCGCAAAGCGGCGCGAGGCTTGCCACCCGTTTGGTTTTTTGGGAAGCTTACGACATGTTCGAAAACACCATCCGCCGGATGCCGCGGCCGCAGGATGTCGCGACGATGACCACCCAACAACTCCGGGAGACGTTCCAGGTCGCCGGCCTTTTCGCGCCGGGCGAACTGCGCGGCGTGTTCACCGACTTGGATCGGCTGGTGGTGGGCGGCGTGATGCCGGTCAAGCCGGTGGAATTGCCGAATCACAAGGAAACCGGGCGGGCGTTTTTCCTCGAACGCCGCGAGTTCGGCGCCATCAATGTCGGCGGGGCAGGGGCGGTGCGCGCGGACGGCAAATCATTTTCCCTCGACCGGCTGGATTGCGTTTATCTGCCGATGGGCACCAGGTCGGTCACGTTCGAGAGCAAAGATGAGAAGAACCCGGCGAAGTTTTATTTTCTGAGTTGTCCGGCACACGCGGCTCATCCTGCCGCGACGATGAAACCGAAGGACGCGTCGCCCGTGCCGCTGGGTTCGCAGGCGAATGCAAACAAACGGACCATTTACAAATACATCCACCCCGGCGGCATCCAGAGCTGCCAGCTCGTGATGGGGTTCACCGCGCTGGAGGAAGGGAGCGTGTGGAACTCGTTCCCGCCGCACACGCACTGGCGGCGCACGGAGATTTACATGTATTTCGACCTCGGGGAGAACGTGCTGACACATTTTCTGGGCGAGCCGCAACAGACGCGGCACCTGTTTTTGCACAACGAGGAGGTCGCGCTGTCGCCGAACTGGTCCATCCATTGCGGTTGCGGCACAAGCAATTACAGGTTCATCTGGGGCATGGCCGGCGAAAACCAGACCTTCGATGACATGAACGGGGTGAAGCCGGCGGATTTGCGGTAAAGATTTTCAACCCGGTAGGGCTGTGTTGCTGCACAGCCCAAATATCAAGGACGCGCAGCAGCGCGTCCCTACCGGAAAAGAAAACCAAACAGGAAATTATGGAAACAAAACGTTTTAACAACAAAGTTGCCATTGTCACCGGGGCCAGCCGCGGCATCGGCCAGGCCATCGCCCTCGCGTTTGCCCGCGAAGGCGCCCACGCCGTCAGCGTGGACATTGGCGACCAGTCCGAAACTGGTGCGAAAGCCAAAGAGCTTGGCGCGAAGTTCAACGCCTACACCAAGGATTTCGGCAAGCTCACCCAGAAAGGCGCCGCCGACCTCGTCGCCAAAATCGTCAAGGACGCCGGGCGCGTGGACATTCTCGTGAACAACGCCGGCATCATCCGCCGCGCGCCGGTGGTGGACCATCCGGAAGCGGATTGGAACGCCGCCATTCAAATCAACCTGACCGCGCCGTTTTTCCTGAGCCAGGCGGTGGCCAAATGGTGGCTGACCGGCGGACGTGAAAAATCCCCGGCGGACGCGCGGCTCAAGGTGGTGAATATCGCCTCGATGCTGTCGTTTCAAGGCGGCATCCTGGTGCCGGGTTATACCGCCAGCAAGAGCGGCATTGCGGGCATCACCAAGGCGTTTGCCAATGAACTGGCCAAGGAACGCGCGAATTTCAACGCCGTGGCGCCCGGTTACATCGCCACGGAAAACACCCGGCCAATCCGCGAGGATGCCAAACGCAACCAGTCCATTCTCGACCGCATTCCCGAGGCGCGTTGGGGTTCGCCCGAAGACATTGCGGGGGCGATCTTGTTCCTGGCCTCGAAGGACGCGGATTACCTGAACGGCACCATTATGAACGTGGACGGCGGCTGGCTGGCGCGGTAAAGAAATCATGAAAACCATATTTGTCCGCATCGGCCTTTTGTCCGGCTTGGCTTGGTCCGGTGCCGTTCTCGTTTCCTGCGCCACCCATACGGCTTCACCCCGCGTTTTTTCCGGCACCACACCGTTGCAATGGTCGGTGCGAATGGCGGACTCGGAAATCGCCCGGCGCGGTGACAATCTGGTGTGGAAGCAAGGCGGCAGGGCCAAATGGGATTATTCCGCGGGCCTGTTCACGCTGTCACTGCTCAAGCTCGATGAGCAGATGCACCATCCGGACTACGTCAAATTCGCCGAAAAAACCGTCGGTTCGTTCATCACGCCGGAAGGCGGCATCCAAAGCTACAAAGTTGCGGAATATCAGCTCGATTCAATCAATTCCGGCAAAACGGTGCTGGCTCTCTGGCAGATCACTCATGATGAGCGCTATCAAAAAGCCGCTGCGTTGCTCCGCCGGCAACTGGACACCCAGCCGCGCACGGCCGACGGCGGGTTCTGGCACAAGCAGCGGTATCCGCACCAGATGTGGCTGGACGGCCTTTACATGGGCGGGCCGTTTTATGCCGAATACACGAAGCTGTTCGACGGGCCGGTTTCCGACTATGACGACGTGGCGAAGCAAATCCGGCTGGTGGCGGCGCACACTTACGATCCGGCGACGGGTTTGTTTTATCACGCTTGGGATGAAAGCAAGGAGCAGCCCTGGGCGAACAAGGACACCGGCGCCTCGTCCAATTTCTGGGGCCGGGCCATCGGCTGGTATGCCATGGCGCTGGTGGACGTGCTGGATTATTTCCCGACGAACCACCCGGCGCGGCCGGAAATCATCGCCACGTTCCAGAAATTATGCGGCGGGGTGGTGAAATACCAGGACCCGAAGACGGGACTGTGGTATCAGGTGCTGGACCAAGGCAATCGCAAGGGCAATTACTTGGAAGCGACGGTTTCGAGCATGTTCGTTTACGCCATGGCGAAGGGCGTGAATCACGGTTACCTGCCGCAGAATTATGAGCCGGTGATTGAGAAAGGCTACCAGGGCATCATCGAACATCTGGTCAAAAACGACGACGACGGGAAATGGTCGTTGACGCAATGCTGCTCGGTGGCCGGGCTGGGCGGGAGGCCCAGCAACGGCCACGCGCGCGATGGGAGTTTCGATTATTACGTGAGCGAACCGATCGTGAGCAACGACCTCAAAGGCGTCGGGCCGTTCATCCTGGCCGGAATCGAGGTGCAGCAGTTGTTGAACCGGCCGGCGGCCGGGTGCGGCAAGACGTGCTGCATGGCCGCCGCAAAAACAACAAAATCGGTCGCTGTCAAAATCACCAATCCGTCCGGTTTTCACCGCACCGACGAAACGGTGGAAATCAATTTGCAGACCATTGCCGCCGACCTGCAATTGGACCCGGCGACCGGAAAATTCGCGGTGAAGGACTGCGCAACCTCGAACATCTTGGATTCACAGGTTTATGCCTCCGAACCCGGCCAGGCGCCGGACAAACTGCTTTTCCAGGTTGACCTCGCGCCGGGCGAGACGCGGACGGTTTGCATTGTGGACGCTTCCGCATGGACCAATGTGCCGCCGCCGACCGTGCGGACGTTTGCGCGTTACGTGCCGGAGCGCATGGACGATTTCGCGTGGGAGAGCGACCGCATCGCGCACCGCACCTACGGCCAGGCGCTCATCAAGGGCGAGGGGACCATCAGCAGCGGGCCGGACGTGTGGATCAAAAAAGACCGCCGCCTCATCGTGGATGTGATGTATGCCACCAAGCATTATCACGAGGACAACGGCGAGTTCATGGACGATTACCGCGTGGGCAAAAGCCGCGGTTGCGGCGGGGTGGGCATCTGGGACGGCCAAAAACTTTATGTCTCCAGCAATTACCGGAACTGGAAGCTCATCACCACCGGTCCCATCCGTTCGGAATTTGAACTGACCTACGATGAGTGGGACGCCGGCAACGGGCGGAAGGTTTCCGAAACCAAGCGCTACAGCATTGACGCCGGTTCGTGGTTCACCAGGGCGCAGAGCACGTTTGCCAGCGACGACAAATCGCCGCTGACCATCGCGGTGGGGCTGGCCGAGCGCGCCTGCCCAACCAATCGCGAAGAATTCGTCGGGCGCGATCAAAACGAAGGCTGGATGAGTTACTGGCAGCCGGAGGATCAACCCAAAGGCATCATTGGCGATGCGATCATCCTGCCGAAAGGCAGCGTGAAGGAATTCACGAACGATAATCCGGACATGCCTGATTCAAAAAAACACGCCGCCGTGCCGCAGCCGACGCATGAAGGTTATCCGCCCATCCGAAACATGCTGGCGATTTCGCAAGCCGAGGTCGGCAGGCCGTTCACGTATTACTTCGGCGCGTGCTGGGATCGCAGCGGCGATTTCACGAACCACGTCCAGTGGGAGGATTATGTGCGCCGGTTTGCCGAACGGCGCGACGCGCCGCTGCAGGTGACAATCGGAAATTGAAGGTAGGGCATGCACTCCGTGCGAGCCGTCGTCCAAAAGTGATTACTCAACCGGCGCGCAGGGGACTGCGCGCCCTACCACATCAAACCTTCGCTTGCGCGATGATTTTCATGGCCTCGGCGGTCAGCGCGGTGATTTTCGACCACGCCTTTTCCGTGACGAGTTTGCGTTCGGCCATCCAGGAACCGCCGATGGCCGCGACCTGCGGCAATGCGAGATAATCCGGCAAATTCGCGGCGTTGATGCCGCCGGTGGGGACGAACTTGACACCGGTGTGCGCGAACGGTCCGGCGAGCGCCTTGAGCATGGCCATACCGCCCGCCGCCGCCGCCGGGAAAAATTTCAGGTGCTTCCAGCCGAGAAGCAACGCGCGATCCACTTCCGTGGGCGTCATGACCCCAGGGAAGAACGGGATTTTGTTTTTGTGCGCCGCCGCCAGGACCGCCTCATTCAGTCCCGGCGACACGCCGAATTGCGCGCCGGCGTCCACCGCGCGCTGCACCTGTTCCGCGGCGAGCAACGTGCCGGCGCCGATGGCAACGGCGGGCAGGCTATTGCGGATGCGCGCAATCGAGTCGGCGGCGGCGCTGGTGCGGAACGTGACTTCCATGACGTTTAATCCGCCGGCGAGGAGGGCCTCTGCGAGCGGCATGGCGTCCTCCGGTTGGTCAATCACCGCCACGCAAATCAGCCGTTGTTTGAGGATGGATTCGGTGTTCATAAAATATGCAGGCGGATGATACAGGGTTATGGGCGCGAGTGAACTTGAAATTAAAAGGCGGCCTATGTGATTATATCGTCCTCCTCCTCGTCCTCGTAATCGAAGATCGAGGACGAAAACGAGGACGAGGAGGATTTTCGTTTTGGAAAAATCGGCACCCTCCGTGTAATCTATGAGTCAAACCATGAACTTTTCCATAGAACACATTGGGATTCCCGCCGCTGATCCGGTCGCCTTGAAGAACTGGTATACGCGCGTCCTCGGCACGCGACCGATCTGGGAAAACGGCCAGACGCCACCGTCATTTCTGATTGCGCTGGCCGGTGATGTGATGCTGGAAATTTATCCGGCCAACGCAGTGTCAAATCCCGGTCGAGGTGACAACCAGTTGGCTGGCTTCCGGCACGTGGCGTTGCGGGTGGATTCGATTCAGGCGGCGAAGGCCGAATTGAGCAAACGCGGCGTGAAGTTTGATGAAGAGACCCGGCTGGCGGCGGGGGGCGGGAAAGTTTTGTTCCTGGAAGATGGCGATGGCAATCTGCTGCACCTGGTCGAGCGGCCGAAAGATTGGAAACTGGACAAAGTATAATCCTGGCAAGTTATTATACTTTGCAGGCGACGAAATCAGAGATGACACCCGCCCTTTCCATGAACCGGCGGGCGGAACTGCATGCAAAACTTTGCTTCACCTGCATCAAAGTTTTGTCATCTGATTGCAGGACAAATACTTGTAAAAACACATTTTGCAGCTAGCAGGGGCAACATCGAAACCGGTTCATGGCCCCGATGCGCGTCCATTGTTGAAGGTCGAAGCTTCCCATGAACCTGGTAGCGCAGCCGTCCCGGCTGCGGGTTCGAGCGGCATCTCGCCGCTCGGAAGCGCACGAGGCGGGACGCCCTGTAAACTCGCAGGCGAGGACGCCTGCGCTACCCCTATAGCCCGGTTAAGGAGTTCAATACGCGAATTTTTTAGGGCCGTGAGGGCGAACGTAATTGTCGCCGAATAAGCGATGCCCGGCCACCAAGGCGATCAAGCCGCGTCGTTCGAGGTGTTTCACAAACACGGCGAGGGTTTTCCGGCTGACATGGTGTTCCATGCCCTCCGCGTCCAGATGGGCGACGGCGTCCGGAACGCCGAGCGACTTGAGGACCTCGACCACAATCTCGTGACGGCGGCGTGATTCCTCGGAAAGTTTCCGGCCGGCTTCGGTGAGCAAAATGGAGCGATACGGCCGGGAGTTGACCAGTCCGCCGCGCTGGAGGCGCTGGATGGTGCGGTTGACGGTAACGTGCGTGACCCCGAGGCGGCGGGCCAGATCGGTCACCCGCGCCGCGCCGGTGGCGGCGATGAGTTCGGCAATCAACTCCACGTAGTCCAAAGCGATTTCCTGGGAATGCTCCTGCCGGGTGCGCCGGGGGTTGCCCTGGAGCGGCGGACGGAACCGGGCGGCTTTGGTCGGCAGGCGATTCATGTGACACACTAAACCAGACCAGATTGCGGTTGACAATCTTTCTGCTAAATTGTAGCATAGGCTACAAATGGACAGGCATGCCGGAAGAACTTGACAAAAAGGAGACCGCCGATCCGCCCCCGCCGGCAGCCGGTGGCGGTGTTGCCCGCGCCAGCCACCCGTCGCTGGAGGAAGTGCATGGCTCGGTTACCGTGCCGCACCACTGGGCGGGTTTCTGGCAGCAGTGGCGGGCGTTCGCGGGACCGGCAATTCTCGTGAGCGTCGGTTATATGGATCCCGGGAACTGGGGCACCGACCTGGCGGGCGGGGCGCAGTTCAAGTATGGCCTGCTCTGGGTCGTGGCCGTGGCCAGCCCTTATGGCTGATCTTTCTTCAGGTCATCTCAGCCCGCCTGGGCGTGGCCACGGGCAAAGACCTGGCCCAGTGCTGTCGCGACTGGTATCCCGGGTGGTCCCGCTGGCCGAACTGGATTGCCATGGAAATTGCCATCGCCGCCACGGACCTGGCCGAATCGCTGGGCAGCGCCGTTGCCTTGAATCTGCTTTCCCACATTCCCATGGGGTGGGCGATCATCATCACCGCCTTCGATGTGCTGCTCCTGCTTGCTTTGCAGGGGTTGGGCATGAGGATGATTGAGGCGGTGGTCACGATCTTTGTCGCCACCATTGGTGTCTGCTACGGCATCGAGATTTTTGTCCTGCCTCAGACGCAGCCCGGATTTCTGGAGATGGGCCAGGCTCTGATGCGGCCCAACTTCCACGAGGCCGGCATGATCGTCGTGGCCATTGGCATAATCGGGGCGACCGTCATGCCGCACAATCTGTTCCTGCACTCGGCCCTGGTGCAAACGCGAAAGCTGAAGCGCGATGAACATTCCATTCGCACCGCCATCCGCTTCAACACCCTGGATTCCGTCGTAGCGCTGACCATCGCGTTTTTCGTTAACGCGGCGATCCTGGTGCTGGCGGCGATGGTGTTTTACGGAAAGCAGAGCGTGATGGTGGCGGGCGGCCGGATGGTCATGTTCAACCCCGACAGCGATTGGATACGCATTGCCTATCTGACGCTGGCCCCGCTGTTGGGCGCGACGGCCGCCAGCACGCTTTTTGCCGTGGCGCTGCTGGCCAGCGGACAAAGCAGCACCATCACCGGCACGCTGGCCGGACAGGTGGTGATGGAAGGGTTCATGAGCTGGCGCATTCGTCCGTGGATCCGGCGGATGATCTCGCGCACCCTGGCGGTGGTGCCGGCCATCTGGATTATCAGCTTTCGCGGCAATGGCAGCGTGACCGATCTGGTCAATCTCAGCCAGGTCATTCTCTGCCTCATCCTGCCTTTCGCCATGTTCCCGCTGCTGCACTTTACCTCCTCCCGCAAAATCATGGGCCGGTGGGCCAACGACTGGTTTCTGATGGCCCTGGGCTGGGGCAGTGCGATATTGATTACAATCATGGACATCTATAGTTTGCCGGAGTCGCTCAAAGACGCGTGGCACATCATCGCCGGCGGATGATGGCGCGCAGCAGGAAAGGCACACGCATGTATAAAACCATTCTCGTGACGTTGGACCGCACCGCGACCGACCGGGCGATTATCGAACACATCAAACAGTTGGCGAAAGGGATGCAAAGCCGCGTCGTTTTGCTTCACGTGGCCACCGGCGCGCTGGCCAAGTATCACGGCAAAAACGCGGCGGGCGCGGAGGTCGAAGAAAGCCAGGCGTATCTGGACCGCATCCGGGCCGAGTTTGTCGCTGCCGGCATACCGGCTGACGCGGAATTGGCTTACGGCGAACCGGTCAAAGAAATCGTCCGGTGGGTTCAGCAAAAAAAACCCGACCTGGTGGCGATGAGCACGCACGGACATCATTTCGTGGCTGATCTGGTTCTTGGAACCACGGCCATAACGGTGCAGCACAGCATCAGTGTTCCCGTTCTTCTGCTCCGGGCCAGATGACCAGGCAGCAACTTCCGTCATCGTTCATCCATGCGACCGGTGGACATCCAACCAATTGGCAACGAACTTGCCGTCAAATGGGACAATGGCGGCGAGGATTTCATTCCGTTGGAGAAACTACGGCGGTGTTGCCCGTGCGCAGGATGCAAGGGCGAGGTGGACATCATGGGAAACGTTTACAAGAATCCTGAAACGGCTCTGACATCGAAAGCTTTTGAACTGGTCTGCATCGTGATGGTGGGCGGTTATGCGATCCAGCCGGTGTGGGCGGACGGGCATTCGACGGGGATTTATTCCTTTGATTACCTGGGGCGAATTGCCGGCCAGGGAGGCAGGTAGAGCGTTCAGGCGGCGCATGCGCTGGCGTTTGGTTCCTCCGTGAATTCAAGTCATGGTGTTGCTGTCCTGCGTTCCATCGCCCATCTCGCGGCCTATTTGCATTTGTGCCTCGGGCCCTGTGAGCGCCGGTAAAAAATTAATGGCGACGGTCGCAGACCGCCGCCACAGCGCAAAAGCCAACTGCAAATGGTGTTACTCCGTCATTCGGACATGAATTATTGCATTATGACACGATAAAACCGTTGCGGATCCCGACCGACCGGAAGGGACGCAATGCCCGTCCAATTGAGCGCGGTGACGTTGGTCAAAGCAATCCAAGCGGTTTGATTCAGATTGGTCTTGAATTGCACTTGATACGCACGTCCCACCATCGCATTCCAGGCAAGCGTGAAGGCACCGCCCGTTTGTCTCTGCCCCATATGAACAAATAACGGCGGCACCGGCCCACCAATTAGTGGATCCACACGAATAGTGCAGTTGCCCGAGTCGGCCACATAAACATTGGTGTTGACGTCCACCGCAATGGCATAAGGACCGTTGAACTGCGCCGCGCTGCCAATGCCATCGGCGCTGCCGGGACTGCCGGCCAGCCCCGCGGCGGTAAATACCACCCAATTCGTCCCCGCGGGCGTGAGCCGGCGGATGGTATCATTGCCCTCGTCCGCCACATAAAGATTGCCGCCGCCATCCGCCGCAATGCCGGTGGGATTGTTAAACCGCGCCGCGCTGCCAGTGCCATCGGCGCTGCCGACATGATAGGGCAGCCCGGCGATGGTGGTTACCATCCAGTTTACTCCAACCAGTTGAAGCTGGCGGATGGTGGAACAATATTTGTCCGCCACGTATAGATTACCGCCGCCACCCACCGCGATGCCGTAAGGCTCGTTGAAACGCGCATTGCTGTTGGTGCCATCGGCGCTGCCGGCACTGCCAACCAGCCCGGCCAGGGTGCTCGACACCCAGTTCGTTGTTCCCGCCGGCGTGGGTGTAAGCTCACGAATGGTGCTGTTGCCCTCGTCCGCCACATAGAGATTGCCCCTGCTGTCAGCCGCAATGCCGATGGGATAACGAAAGCGGCAGTAGCTGTTGCTGCTGTCGGTGCTGCCGGAATTCCCGGCCAGCCCGGCGATGGTGCTTACCACCCAGTTCGCTCCCGACGGCGTAAGCTCACGAATGGTGTTGTTGCCCGTGTCCGCCACATAGAGATTGCCGCCATACACCGTAATGCCATAGGGACCGTTAAACCGCGCGTTGCTGTTGGTGCCATCAGCGCTGCCGGGACTCCCGGCCAGCCCGGCGATGGTGTTTACCATCCAGTTCGTTCCCGACAGCGTCAGCATGCGGATGGTATGATTATACAGGTCCGTCACATAAACGTTGGTGTTGTTGTCCACGGCAATGCCCCGGGGATTGTTGAAATATGAGTTGCGCCCAATGCCGTCCGATGCACCGGGAATACCCGTCGTTCCGGCCAATGTGGTCATATTAAGATAGGGCGCAACATTTACGTAGAGAGTCGCTGACGAAGAATTCGTCACGCTGCCCCCCAAAAAAGTATTGGAGACGATGCATTGGAACGTTTTCCCGTTTATGGTCAAATCCGCCGGGCTGATGGATAAGGCGGGGGTTTGAGAACCGCTATTGGTTACGTCATCACTCACATTGACCCAATTGGTGCTTCCACTGGGCTGGAATTGCCACTGGTAAAACAACGGCAACCCGCCGGTGGCGCTGACGTTGAAGGTTGCGCTCCCACCCACAGTTACAAACTGATCTGCCGGCTGCACCGAGATCACCGGCCGGCCTTGCGCCGGAACCAGCGTGAAGTCGGCTCCCCAAATGTTGCCACTGTTGGTGGCGTCGTCGAATGACGTGGCCGTGCTGTAATTGCTGCTGGCCGGAAAACAATTTACGTTTGTCACCGTGATCGTGTAAGTGGAAGCGGAAGGCACTCCCGCCAAGGCGTAGATGCCATTGGTGTCAGCGAACGTCTGGTAGGTGCCGCCGCCGATGCGGGTGGCGGTGACACTGGCCCCGTTCAATGGTGTTCCATTCGTGTCCACCACGCGGCCGCTGATGATTTCCCCGTTGCCGTTGGTGAAGACGTTATAAACACATGCGTCAATGTTGATATAAGATTCGGTATCGGTGAGATCAATGATGGGCAGATCGTACCAGGCATTGTCATCTCCTCCCCAACCCATGTTGAGATGGTAATACATGGTCGAGTAGGCATCATAGCCATAGCCATCACATACGATGCAATGGCCGCCGGCAGAATTGTCAATGCCGAATACCACCGGCAACCGCGCATCCAAATTGGGATTAATCATGCCGATCAAGCCAGCCCCGACATTGAGGGTTGTGCCTTCATCTATGACGGCATTGTTGTATTTGAACGTGGTGACGAGCGCGGTCTTGGCGTCGGACATGTAGGCTCCAGACTCGTCGGGGGCATACTGCATCTGGACCGCAACACCGGCATCGTAAGTGAGAGCGCCAATGGCTGCGCGTTGGGCAAGTGTAGCGCCGCCACTGGGATCCGGCGGCATATTAGTCCACACATAAGGACCGCCTTTGTTGTCACCACCGCGCAAACTGCGAATGGTTTGCACGGGGCCGTCCGGGGGTATCGTAACCGAGATTGTAAAAGACGGAGTTCCCACACCCACCGACGGATACTGAAAATAATCCATCACCTGGGCCAGGGCGGTTGCCACGCACCCGCAAACATAATTGCCTGACGTTCCCGCGGCATAAGGCGGGGTGAAAAAGTTATAACACGCCGGGCCATTAGTGGTGCCGTCGGCGGTCCACTGACTCCAGAGCGTTTGAATAAACGGGGCAACGCGGAGATCCGAAACGGAGCCGGTGGGAATCCCCTTCGGTTGCGGCCCCCCCGCTGCGCTTTGCAGCAACTTCTGCCATTTGTTGGCGGTCATTTTCATCGCCGGCTGGGAACCGCCGCGGGCGCGCGCACGCGCCACCCGCACGGGCACATCCTTGCTGACCAAAGCGCCCAAAGGATTGTCCAGGGAGGGATTGAAGCGGCCCTGTTTGACAAACGCGATGATGGGTTCCACCTGGTTGTCCGCCGATACAACCACAGAGCCCGACGGTTCCAGATAAACCACATAATACATGGGGACACCGCTGTCGTTCTTGAATGTTTCCACGTGGTTGACCTTGCCGCCCAACGGTTCGCCAAAGGGTTTCTGGTCAAGCTGGAGCCAGCCCGTGACGACGGAAGCGGCAGTGGTGGCATCAACCTGCGCCCCGAATGCCCCGGCAGCGGGCCAGAGAAGACCGGCCAGCAGCAACAGCAAAAGAGTTTTGATCGGTTTCATATGTTTATTTTGGTTGCTTTGAATAATGCAAGCAGAATCAGGTTACTGCACGTACACCCGGTAGAAGCGGATGCCGCCGCCGGATAAGTCATGGTATTCCATGATGGTCCCGTTGCCGCTGTTGGTGCCAACGGCGGTCCAGATCGGCGTGCTCAAGCAGGGAGAACGCTCGATGACATATTGTTTGCCGATGGCACTGGGCCAACTGATGACGCAGTCCTGACTTTGTTGCGCCGCGGCCGGGTCGGAGCCGATGTTCTTGAAGCAGGATTTGGGATCCGTCGGGTCGGTGCCGGCCAGATATTCCTGGAGGTTGTTCACGCCATCGCCATCGGCGTCCGCATTCGTCGCCGAAAGCAAATTATTCAGAGTGAGGAAATAGCGCAGGCGCCATGAATCCGGGATGGCGTCGCCCCACGAGGAGCTGGAACGGTTGGCCAAGGTGATCAGCCCGGTCCGGGCCTGTTTGGGGAAGGACGCGATGCCGTTGGGCGAAGCCGATACGTGATCGAAATGGACCGCATAGGCGGACGAACTGGTGGCGTTGGCCGGGACGGTGACGGTCAAGGTGCCGATGGAGACGCTGTTCGAGAGTCCCGAGATGCCACTGTTGAGCCAGACGGCGGCGTAATTGCCGTTGTCGGCGGAATTCGTGATGTAAGGCGCGCCCAAAGCCGCGTTGAACGCGAATTGAACCGGGGTGGTCAACGCTGGCGAGCCGTCCAGCGGGACGACCGTGAGGTTCAGCATCAACACGCGCAATGGATAATTGCCGAAAATATTGGCCGTGATGGGAATCTGGATGGTCGAGCCGGCGTTGGTCTGGCAATCGCCGGCGGTAAAAATGACCTTGGGTTGGTTGGTAACACTGGTGTTGCCCGTCTGCTGGGTCAATTTACTGACAACAGACGACTTCTTGGAGACCGCATTGGGGACCACGTTGGGGTTAAATACATTGGGTGTGAATTCCGCGACACGGACGCCATTCGTCCAGAAGCGACTGAACCAGGTCAGGGTGGGGTCCAGCGAACGGCGGTATGTGACATAAACGTCGCATACATCCAGCACGCCGTCGCCAAAGGCGATTGAATTGATGGTCGTGTCGTTGCCATCAAACAGTTGATTCAGCGCGTTGGGATCGTTTTCCACGTTTCCTAATTCCAGATACCCGTGGCCGTTATCATTATACGTGGCGCCGCAGGAATCCATGGCATCAAAGAAATCGCTGCCATACGGCGGATAATTCCAGCCGTAAATGGCCGATTGAAACACTTGTTCGACGTCGGCGTTTTGCAGATTGGTGTTGCCGAAGTCGCCGGCATTGAACCAGCGGAAAGGATACACGTTGCCAACGATGTATTTGCGCTGTCCCATGGTGACATTCTTGATGGAATTTTGCGCTCCACCACCCAGCGAGCCGTTGGTGGGGGCGTAGATGAACACGGAGGAACCCGGTGTCCCGATACCGTCCGAAGTCGCCGATGGCCGGCCAATCTGGATCTGATAGGTCTGCCCCGGGCCGGCATTGGTGGGCACGAAGAAGTTAAAACCTCCCAGTATGACCTGCCCCCCGCTTTGAAGGAAGAGGTCGTCATGCGCCATGGACTCGGCGATCAGATCCTGTGCTTTTGTATTGTAAAGGTTTGTCTTGGAGTAGCGTTCCAACCAGCCCACGGTGAGCAAATTGTCGGCTATGTTGGTGGTGACCAAGCTCACAAACGCCGTATCCCCGTCCAGGGTCAAAATCTGTCCCGGCGGCGGCGGGTTGGTGGCATAAGCGATGTACATCCACGGTGGAATCTGTTCAACCAAATCCGGGTTGGCGGGAATGGGTTTGACCAGCATGGAATCAAAATTGTATGTGCCCGGAGTGATTGGCACGCCACCGAGATTGGTAACCGTCAGATTGAACTGCAAACTGTAGATCACGGTGTTCGCCAGCGGGGACAAGGTGACCGGCGCGTAAAAAATCTGGCCGGGGGAGGCGACGAAATCGCTGGAGGCCTCGCCGGTGAGGAAGCCGAAGCTGATGGTGTTGGGCACAAAATTAGTTGATGAAAAGACCGTGCTGACCACGGCGCTGGGTTGATAAGCCGGGTCACGGAAGGCGCGGACCTTGAACGTAAAATTGCTGCTGATGTTGAGAGTTATGAGATTGGTCAGCGTCAGGCTGTTGGTGCAGAGATCCATGCTCGTGCTCGGGAACACGGACGTGTTGGTGGGGTCGGACCCGTCAATGGTGTACCAAAATACGGCGTTGGTGGTTATATCGCTGATAGTGAACAAAGCGGCATTGTTTCCAACAATCAGCGGATTGCCGGTTACAAATTGGAACCGCGCCTGGACAATGGCGCTGTTCGGGCTTCCGTCACTTTTCGTTCCTATCGCCTTGATGGTCACGTCCGGCATGATTAGATTTGATGGGAGGGTGTATTGGCCGATATTGTCGGGATCAGTGCCATCCACATAACCCGGCGGCGCCGAGCTGGCGCCGGTCGGAGGATTGGGAATGCTGCCTATGATTGGTGTCGCTCCATATGTATAAAATGTCTGGCTGCCCGCGGTTCCAACGATGACCATGAGCACGTCATTGTTGAAGACAAACGACGTGCCGGCATGAAACACCGAGGTGTAAGGGTAGGGCGTGGAGGTTGGCGGGAAATCCACGTATCCGATTTGAGGAGCCGGCACCTGCGGAGGCGGGGGCGGAGGCTGGGGCAGGCCGGCGCCCGCAACCTTGCGGATGGTGTGGTAATAGTCTTCGGTCGTGTAAATACTGCCGTCACTTGCGAAAGCCACGCCGTTAGGCATGCGTGATTGCACGTTGGGGACAGTCGAATCAGGCACTTGTACCGTTCCATCATACCAGCCGGGATACGTGCCTCCCCAGTAATTGGAGGCGACACCATAAAGATTGGTGGTAATGCCGATGGCAGTCACAACTTTGACGCGATTATTGCCGTGGTCAACGACGATCAAACTTCCGTCACCCGCTGTGGCCACGCCATAGGGTTGAAAAAATTTGGCGGTTGACGGTGGCGCGCCATTATTATTCACACCGGTGTAGTCGCCCGGGCCATTGAACCCGGTATTGGTGGTAACGATGCCGCTGACGGGATCAATCAGCAAAATGCCGTTGCGACCGGAATCGCAGGCGGCGATGGATCCATCAGGCCTCATGACGATGCCCTGCAACGATGTGCCTGGAGTGGCAATGGTGGCGATGGTGGTGATGTTGGTGCCGGCAATGCGGATCAACGTGTTGCTCCCGACGGTTACATAAATATCGGCGGCGGGGTCCAGCGCGATTCCAGCGGCATTGGTCAGCCCCGTTGCGTTGGTGGCAATCAGGTCGCCGTACGTGTCAAACTCCAGCACCATTCCGGTGGTGCTGACGCTATTGGTGGTGCCGCGATTGAGCACGTAAACATCGCCGGAACTGTCGAGCGCGACTCCAACCGGTTTGCTGATTTTGTTGGTGGTGAACGTGTACGTCTGGCCGGCCACAAGGTCGAGTTCACGTATGGCGTTGTTGTCCCGGTCGGCCACGAACAAATGCTGGCCAATGCCGTCCACCGCGATACCACAGGGTGTGTGGAATAATGCCTGGCTAAGGGTGATGCCGTTTTTGAAGCCGAGATATTTCGGGCTTACGTGGGGGTTGCCGCCGCCCAGTGTGCTCACAACCGGGCCGGCAAAAAGGCTGGCGGTGGCCAGCAGCAGCACGACCATAAAAATGACGCCCCGCATCAGCGGGATGGAATGCGCTTGCCCGAAGTTCTGCCGCGCACGCTTGAGAATTGCAGTTCTCATAAAACAGGTTTGGTTGTTATTCACCGATCACATGGAATTTTGGTTTGCCGATTGGATGGACATTGGTTTAAGGTGGCTATTTTTTATCAAATTCGCCGGCAACAGGGACAGGGTTGCTCCAATCGCCACGCGGTTCGGCGCCGTCCCAAACGGTGTTCGGGTTCATGCCGGATTTCATCATCGCCGGTTTGGATTGGAGAAAATCGGCTGAGGCGGATGAGGCCTGCTGGAAATCGGTGTTTCTTATGATCGTGGGTGTCATAAAAATGATCAAATTGTCCTTTTCCATGGTCTTGCTTTCGCTGCGGAAAGCCCATCCCAGTCCGGGAATGTCCCCCAAGAGCGGCACCTTGGTGTAGGAAGCCGTCGGGTTGTCCTGGACCAAGCCGCCCATGACCAGCGTATTGCCATTGGGAATCATCACCTGTGAATCAATTTTGCGATAATCAAATTCCGGAACCGGATAGCTGGTTGAGGCATTGCCATTCCCACCCGGTATCGTGACGGTGATGTCGCCAAAATGGCTGGAAACCACCGGGAGTACTTTAAGCCAGATATAATCATTGGCGGAAATACGCGGCGTTACTTGCAGGATGGTTCCGACGTTGGAATAGGTGATTGACGAACTCCCCGAGGATTGTTGAGTTCCACCGCTCAAATTAATAATCGGGTAGCCCCGGGTGACTTCAATGGTCGCCATCTCGTTGTCCAAGGTGACTATGCGGGGGGTGGAAACAATCTGGGCATCGTAAGTTGCATTCAGGAAGGAAAGCACGGCATGCGCACCGTCGGCGGTAAGGAATCCAATGGACGGGGTAAAGCCGCTGACGGTATTCCAGGAGACGCCGCCGGCACCCTGGACCAGGTTCAAAACGGTCTGCTGGCTGGAACTGGGCGCGCCGCCACTTGAGTAGCCACCACTAGGAGTGGTCCCGCTGGCGCCGGGGGTGCCGGGAAGTTGAGCGATTGTACTAGAGGAACTCTGCATCAAACCGTTTCCAAAGGCGACGTTTTGGCCCGCAAGTGTGCCGGACCAGTCAACGCCCTTCTTCGTGGAAGGGGTGCTGGAAATCTGGACCAGTTTGGTTTCAATCAACACCTGTCGTGTGGGTTTGTCGAGTTCGTTGATGAGCGTGTCCGTTGCTTCCTGCTCTCTTTCGGTGGCCACCACAACCAACTGGCTGGTGCGGACATCAGGCAGCACCTTGCTGCGCTTGTCCGAGAACGAGGACTGGATCGAGTCCACCATGTTCGACGTGCTGGCGTATTTGAGTTGAACGACGCGGGTAATGAGCGGCGGTGGCGCCGTGGGGTCTTTGGCGGTGATGCGGGCAATCTGGGTCTTGCGGTCGGAAACGAGTTGCAAATTGTAGTTGTCGAGCAACGCCATGAGGGCTTGCTCGGCGGTGACATTTTCCCAACGGATGGAAAGGGTGGGTTCGGCTTTGATCTGTCCGTTTTGGTCGGGCTGGCCATAACCGATTTTCGGATCAATCAGGTAATTGATTCCCGCTTGCCGGGCCAGATTTTCAATGGCGGTGGTAATCGGAACGTCCTGGAACTGGATCAACGGGATGCTCGGAGGCCCTGAAGGCTGGGGTTGGGCGGCGCTGGCGGTTTCATTGGTGGAGGTTACGCTGGAAGATTCATTCGTGCTGGCCGTGGGTGCCGCCGGCGGATTGACGGCGCTGGTGCCGGCGGTTTCATTGGTGGTGGTCACACTGGAAGATTCATTCGTACTGGCCGCGGGTACCGTTGGTGGATTGACGGCGCTGGTGCCAGCAAGCGCGTTGGTGGCGGTCACGCCGGGAGATTCGCTTGCGGTGACCGCGGGTGCCATTGGCGGGTTGGCGGTATTCGTGCCGATGCTTTGATTGGTGTGGGTGGCGATGGCGGGCTGATTCGCAGGTGCAACCACATCCGTGGCGGTGGGGTTCGTAGCGATGGTGTCAGTTTGGGACAGTGCCCCCTGCTGCCATACAAGGCATCCCAGCAGTGTCGCGATTAGCATTTTTGTTTTCATACCTTTATCTCCGGTCTGGCTCCGACTCGTTTTTATATTAAACATGCGTTAAAAAATTTGGTGGCGTCCGTCCGTTTTGGCAGTCGCCGTTTTGCTGCGTCCAATGAGATAAGAAGCTTCCGTGCCAGCAAGCGACCTCTCTTGAAATAAATTAGTCCACGGGGATTGACTGAGAATGTGTGTGGTCATGTCCATTTTTGGGATTCAAGGGTTGGTTGCGTACTTCAGCTCGTGACGCTGTCCGCCAGATTCAATCACCACGGAACCGGCCTTGATTTCAACGCAACGAACGTGAATCGGGCCTTGGGGAGTGACAACGTTTGCTTCGTCACCCAAACCAAAAGTGCGATTATTGATAATGGCCAGCCGATGATCGGACGAGCCGGAAATGCCTTTTAAGACGAGCGATGACACGTCAGCGACATGGGGTTGAACTGGCAATACGACTTCATACAGCCGGGTGGAATTCGGGAAAAACGGATCGCGCCCATCTTTCGGACTCGTGGGAATGACGAAGGTTGAACGTGACACCACCTCCGGCGCGGCGGGTTGGGCAACGGGGGCTGCCGCCACTGGCAATACCATCACAGATCCGGTTGAAAGCCACACCGCCACCGCGCTTTTGCTGGAAATAATGCACCAGTTCATTTGATTATGAGGGGTTGGGTTTTACTAGTGTGATGATTTCCATTCTAAATGAAAGTTTCTCACCATTGCTGTCCTGACTGGAAGCGGGTTCGATCACAAGGCGAACCATCCGGGAATGGGGAAAGCTATTTTCGAAGTCGGCAACGAATTTGCCCAAGTCGTGATAATAAACCGTGCCATTAATGGCGAATTGGATTTGTTTGTAGGGAAAAGACGGCAGTAAATCTGACTCGCCAACCGTTGGATGGCCGATTTCCGGGATTTCCACTTTGTACGATTGTTTGAAGTGACGGATGGTGTCATAAGTCCAGGAATAAAGATCGCCTGAAGCCATATCCGCTTCGGCCTGTGCCAGCGCGGCGTTTGTTTCGGTCCACCCGTTCGCTATCGCCTCGGAATTGGTAATGGCATGCCTGATGTTTAGAAGGTCTTTGTCCGCGGCTTTTCTGGCGATTGCGATTTTGGAAAGGGAGGCAAACTGGGGCCGGATCAAACCGAGACCAATCAGTGCCAGTATCGCCAGCGTGACGAGGATGACAGTGATGAGTTGATTGCTTTTTTCTCTGGATATTTTCATCGGGTGTGCTCCGGGAAATTGCATTTCAATGAGAACAACACACACGGTTTGCCATCGATTGCCTGCGGTGCCGACAAATTGATCAACTGGACCCCGTTGGTTTTGTTCAACATCGTTTTGAAATACGACTGATTGGCCACGGCCTCCTTGAATTTATTGACCTGATCTCCGGGGTTTGCGCTGGAATCCCGCGCGTCAAGCCAGACGATGATTTTTTCCGTTATCGTGCCGGGGCGTCCCGTGATGACGCCACTCTTGGTGGTCTGCGACGCCGTTCCTGCCGTGTAAAGATAATCCTGGTCCACTTTCAGCCGAGTCAGTCGCACACCGTCCACAGTGACCTGTTGCAGCGCATTGAGCAGATTGCCCTCCAGAAAACGGCTGTTGGTCATTTTTTTCAATGCAATCAGCTTTTCATTGGCGGCGGCGGTTTTTTTCTGTTCCAGCAGCACGTGTTGAAATTCATTGGTGCGCGCCGCAATCTCCATTTGCCGGTCCGACACTTCCTTTTTGGCCAGCATGGTTTCGAGCTGGAGCGAACTGCTCCAGACCAGCGTCACTGCCACCGCCAGTGCCCCTATAAAAATCACGCGCTTGACGGGATCGTGCCGGCGCAATTCTTCCGCAGCCTTGGCCTCCGCCAGCAAATTGATGCGAATCGGCATAATTCAATTTCGTTCAAAAGGCCGCCAGCGCGGCGCCAATCGCCACGCTCAATTGCGGTCCAATCTGTTCAATTTCCACCGCCTGCTGCCCGTGCAGTGCCAGTTGCAAAGACGCCGTCGGATTCCACGTCTTGCAATCCACGATCAATTCCGTGTGCAGCATTTTCAAAATCATCTCCGACCGGGCTGATCCGCCGGTGACATAGATCTGCGACACGGGGCGGTCCTGCTGATGTTCAAAGAAGTCGAGGGACGCGCGCAGTTCGCGCCCCAGTGGTTGCACTTGGGTTTCGAGTATGGCTTGAACTTCCGGCGCCATGCCCACCTTGATGCCTTCGGCTTCGGCATAGGTGATGTTCATTGCCTCGGCGAGGCCCGCCGTCAATTTGTCGCCGCCGATGTTGACCATGCGGCTCAAGACCAGTTCGCCGCGATCCACCACGCAAACCGAGGAATGTTTGAAACCAATGTCCACCAGCGCGACCGATTCGTTGGCAAACGCTTCGGGCAACGACAATTCAAAAGCGTTCACCGGGCCGATGATCCCGGGCACAATATGGTCCGGGATCAACCCGGCGTCTTTGATCGCTGTCTGAAAATCGTTAATCAATTGCTGCTTCATGCCCGCCACGAGTACTTTCAATTTGGGAATCGAAACCGTTTTGGCGGCATCGGCGGATTTGCCCTGTAGCTTCGGAGGAAAAATGTGGCAATCAAAAACATGATTCGGCATGTCCTGCTGCAAATAACCCTTGGTGTTGTTTTTCAACACCAGCCGCATTTCATCCACCGGAATCTGCGGCAACTCCACCTGCCGCACCACCGTGTCATCCAAACCGATGGCCAGTGTGACCAGCTTGGTTTCCGATTCCAGCGCCTTGGCCACGGATTGCAAATGTTCGGTCAGCAGTTCGGCGGAAATTTTTTTCTCGTGAATCGGTGCGTCGAGCAGCACGAAACGGGTGAGCGCCAAAAGTTCGCCCCGCCGTTCCAGGAGCACGGCCTTGGTCGTCCGCTCGCCCAAATCCACCACCATCATCTGGGTCCGCTTTTTCTTTGATAAGCCGTTTAGAAAAGACAACGCCATGTGTTGTTTCTTTGTTAATTTTTTTGTTTCGGAATTGCGAACGGCAATTCGGTTAAAACATTGCATTGGTTGAGCAACTGCCGCGCCAAGTCGGCCTGTCCCGTCAGTCTGCCGTGGAATTCATTGCTCCGCCAATTTGAGGTGTCGGAAAATCCGACAGAGCCGCCGTCGTTGTCCCGACCTAAGGCGTGGGGTGTCTCGGAACTTGCCGCGCAGGACTTATGCCAGCCGCTGGGCGCGCAATTTCGCCTCGTTCAAAAACATCTCCAGCAACGATGTTTTGCGCCCGCGCCACAATGCGCCGATCACCACCGGGGGAAAATTTTTCAGTGGCAGGGCATGCACTTTTGCCGGCAGCGGCTTTTTCGGAATCGCCACCGACACGCCGATGCCCAGGCCGTTCGCCACATAAGCCTCAATCAAATCTGTCGAACTCGCTTCGATGCTGGGAAACCAATCCACTCCCCGTTTCCGCAACTGCTCCTGAAAAGTCCGGGGAATATTCTCCGCCGCCGGCAGGCAGATCAGCGGCTCGTCAATCTTGTCGCGCCGCCACAATTCCTCCGCCGACTGGATGCCGCTGTTTTTTTCGACCAGCAGAACGAGCGGCAATTCCAGCAAAGCCAGAGATTGGATTCCCGGCGCGGCCTTTTTTTCAATCAGCGTGACGGCCAGATCAATTTCATCCTTTTGCAGCCATTCTTCGAATTGCGCCGGGTAACCTTCGCGCAGCGACAATTTCAGTCCCGGAAATTTTTTACGCACGTCCCGGAACAACTCCGGGAGATGTTCGCGCAACACAATCGTCGAGGCGCCGATGCGGATGTGCCGCGCCTGTCCGCCCTGCAACTCATCCGCAACCCGGTCGAGGTTCGAAAAAAACGGCCGGATGAATTCAAAAAGTTTTCCCCCCTCCGGCGTCAGCGCAAACGGCCGCCGGTGAAACAGGGTCGCGCCAAGAAATTCCTCGAGTTGCGCAATCTGGGAGCTGACCGCCGGCTGCTGGATGCCGTAGGGTATGTTCCGCACCGCCGGCATGATGCCGCCGTGCCTGGCCACGTAGAAAAAGAGCTCGAGATGATGAACGTTCATGTCCGCCGTTTGTCCAGTATTATCAGATCCGTCGTGATGCGGAAAGAAACAATTGACTGGTTGCCGGCAGGTACTTATTGTGCGGGCACGCTGGCTGTCACAAACGGCAGGAATTGTCTGTTTGTCGGGAATGGGGAACCGCAACGTTCTAAAGTCCGGCTGAAATATTAAAAGCGAGTAAACCTTGCGTTCATGTCAAGACCTGTCGAACTGACCATCGTGATTCCCTGCCTGAACGAGGCCGAAACGCTTCCCGTCTGCATCGACAAGGCGCAGCGGGGGCTTCAGGCTGCCGGTGTGGCGGGCGAAATTGTCGTGGCTGATAATGGCAGCACCGACGGTTCGGTGACGATCGCTGAGAAAGCCGGCGCTCGTGTTGTATCCGTAAAGGATAAAGGATATGGCAGCGCTCTGCGCGGTGGCATTGCGGCCGCCCAGGCCGAATGGATTATCATGGGCGACGCCGATGACAGCTATGATTTTTCCCGTATTGAAGGGATTGTTCAAAAACTTCGGGACGGTTATGATCTCGTGATGGGCTGCCGATTTCCATCCGGCGGTGGTATGATTGTGCCGGGGGCGATGCCTTGGAAGAACCGCTTGATCGGCAATCCCACTCTCTCGTTTATCGGAAGACTTTTTTATAAATGCCCGGTTCGGGATTTTTTTTGCGGCTTGCGGGGATTCACCCGGGCCGCTTATGAAAAAATGGAGCTAAAAACCACGGGCATGGAATTCGCATTTGAGATGGTCATCAAGGCTACCATGCTCAAATCTCTCAAAATCGCCGAGGTGCCCGTCACGCTCTGGCCCGATGGCCGTTCCCGGCTCCCGCATTTGAAGCCGTGGCGTGATGGATGGCGAACTTTGCGATTCATGCTCATTTATTCGCCGCGCTGGTTGTTCCTCACCCCTGGCCTGCTGCTGGCCTTTACTGGTGGTGTTGGTGGTGTAGTGCTTTCCGCCGGCGTTGTTCATCTGGGCAATGTGCGGTTTGATGTCGGTTCGTTGGCGGTGGCAAACATGACTGCGGTTGTGGGGTTGCAACTGATTGTCTTTGCCTTTTGCACAAAAATTTTTGGCATTGCTGAAGGATTGCTTCCTCAAGACCCGCAGTTTGCGAAAATCTTCAAGTTCTTCACGCTGGAAAAAGGCATCACTGTGGGGTTGCTGTTATTGCTGTCCGGTGGCGGTTTGCTTGTGCATGCCGTCGCGGTTTGGAAATCCGCGCATTACGGAGATCTGGATTATTCCGAAAACCTCCACCGTCTCCTGCCGGCAGTCACCCTTATTATGATCGGCATCCTAATTGTTTTTTCGAGTTTCTTCATGAGCATTTTGGGGCTTAGAACTTCATCGCGCCAACCGCCCGCAAATCCAGCCTGAGATAAAAATGTCCTATCTATTCCTGGTTGAGTTCTGGATATGGGTTTCGTCGCTCGCAAGTGTCGCGGGTTGGACGCTGTCCGCGCTGGGACAATTGAATCGTCCTGGCTACGCGGTTTTTTTTGCCGCCGCCGCCGTTCTGGTTTTGTTTTGCCGCAAGAAGCTGGGATTGGATTCGTGTAAAAAACGTTCGTGCTGGGGAAAAATCCACCGCCGTTTCCGGCGGCCTCTGCCCTTTTGCTTCGCGGTTTTGGCGCTTTTGGTTTTTCTCGGGGGCGTCCTTTATCCGCCAACTCATTACAACGCGATGACGTACCATATTCCTCGAGTCTTGCATTGGCTGGCCGCAGGACGGTGGTATTGGATTCACACCCCGGTCAATCGGATGAACTATTCCGGCTGCGATTTTGAATGGCTGTCTGCTCCGCTGTTGCTGTTCACGAAATCCGATCGCGCCTTGTTTCTCCTCAACTTCTTCCCATTCCTGTTGCTGCCCGGACTGATTTTCAGCGTCTTCATGCGTCTGGGCGTCCGCGCGCGCGCAGCCTGGCAGTGGATGTGGTTGTTTCCGACCGGCTACATTTTCTTGCTTCAGGCTGGGAGTGCCGGGAACGATGCTTTTTCCGCAGTCTATGCGCTGGCGGCCATGGATTTCGGTTGTCGCGCGTGGGAATCGCGCCGGCCGCGCGATTTGTGGCTTTCATTGCTGGCGGCCGCTTTGTTGACCGGGACCAAACCCACCAGTTTGCCATTGCTTTTGCCGTGGCTGATTTTGATTTTCGCGCTCCTTCCTCTGCTGCGGCACCAGGCATTGTCATCGCTGCCCGTTTTGGCGATGGCAATGGTGGCCTCCTTTTTCCCCATCGCCTTGATGAACAAAATTCACTGCGGCGATTGGCTCGGAACCTCCATTGAAAGCGCCCATCTCCAGTTACAAAAGCCGTTGAACGGCATTTTGGGGAATGTCTTTCAGCTATTGCTGCATAATTTTGTCCCGCCGCTTTTCCCGCAGACCAACTGGTGGAATCAGCATGGAGTGATGAATCTTCCCCATTCCTGGATCGTGGATTTCCAGCCCGGTTTTTCTCAAGTGGGGGAATTGCCCACTGAAGACTGGTCCGGCGTCGGTTTCGGCATCAGCCTGCTGCTGGCAGTTTCTGTGATCGCAAATTTCAGCCGCGCCCGGGGAGCGCCGCCGCTTCCGGAAGGTGTCGTTCCCGCCAAATACCGCCGTCTCGTTTTAATTACGCCGTGGATTGCGCTGCTTTTTTTCTGCGCCAAATCCGCCATGAACACACCGGCGCGGCTCATCGCGCCCTATTATCCTTTGTTGCTGCCATTGCTGCTGGCAGGCACGGGGCAATCGCAAATCGTTCGCCGCGGCTGGTGGCGGGTGATGACCGGCGGGGTTTTGCTTCTGGCCTTGGTCGTTCTGATAGTGTCGCCGGACCGTCCCCTCTGGCCGGCCAAAACCATTTTGACCGAAGCGCTGGCGCGCCATCCCGATCAGCGCTTGCTCGCCCGCGCCTTGAAAGTTTACACCGTTTATTCCGAGCGCTCCGACCCGCTCGCCGGTGTCCGCGCGTTGCTGCCTCCGGACATCAAGGTTGCCGGGTTCATCGGCACGGCGGATGACAGCGACATCTCGTTGTGGCGGCCGTTTGGTGAACGGCGCGTGGAGCATTTTTTCCTGACCGACCCGCCGGCACAAATCCAGCAACACGTTCAATACGTCGTCCTGGGCGGATACAATCTCAAGGAACACCAAACCACCCTCGATGCCTGGCTGCAATCCTCCGGCGCGGAACTCATTGCCACCACCAATGCCACTTTGAAAGTTGCCGAGGGACCGCAACCCTGGTATGTGGTGCGGTTCAAGCCGTGAACGAATTCACCGGTTATTGCGCCAGTCCCGGGCTTTGCGTTTGAGAAGTTTGAGAAATTGGTTCGCTTTGATTCCAGCCCGCGCACCGGGCATTGATTGAGGCGATGCCGGGGCAACTTTTATCAATTAACACCAGCCAGCCGAAATGAGTTAAATCATGGCCATGAAACCAAAACGATATTCCGTCTGGTTGGCACTTCAAAACTTGAAAGCCGTGGTCAAATTTTCGGGCGTGACGCGGCTCGGTCTGGTGTTGGCGGCGGATTGTCTTCGGTGTGCATCTCGAAAAGAAACACAGCACCTTGATGAAACAAATCAAATCGCAAACCGCAGAAATAAAACCATGAAAAATCCAATCCCAACAACCAAATCGTTCCGCGCGGTGGCCGGGCCGTTGTCAATGGCCCTGCTCGCGGTATGTGTCGCTCGTTTCCCGGTCGCCGCTGAATCACAAACCGGCATGGCGCCGGACCAGCAGAAGCGGCTGGAGTTGATGAAGTCCAAGGGACCGGACGCTTCGCTGACCATCCTGCCCGTGCGCTTGGGAGGCAAACCGTGGGATCGTGTGACCGAGGTGGTTGGCGTTCTTCTCGAACAGCAGGGATTAAAAAACATTGAGCTGGGACAAACTCCGTTCGAACCGGCTGAAACAAATTTGGAAAGTTTGGCCGCCGCCGTCGGCGCCTTTGTGAAGACCAATCCGATCACCACCGGTTATGCGCTTTATGCCGAATACAATGGCGATCATAAAACCGGATTGAATGAACTGCGCGCGGTTGTCGTGGATCAAACCGGGGCGGTCGTCTGGACGGACCGTCAAACACCGCAAGACGAAGCGTTCAAGAAAAATGAATCTCGGGAACCGATGACGATGTCCGTTCTGCTCGTCGAGCGGCTGGGTCCGCAGCTCGGCCTCAACGAAGCAACGGCCAGGGCTGCCAAACCGGGCAAGCTGGCAACCATCATGGATCAGCGGAGCGGCCTGCCTCCCGGGAATGAAAGAGCCGCCCTTCCCGAACGCCAGCAGGCGATGAAACAAGCGCTGCCCAGCGCGACGCTGCTAGTTTATCCGGCGCGGATTGGCGGGAATGAAGTCAGTGTCCCCAGCGCGACCAACGTTGTGCGGCTGCTCAATCAAGCGGGCTTGTGCCAGGCCGTTCGGGCTGAACAGCCGGTTCTCCTCAAAACATCGCTGGCCGATCCGAACGAGTTGAAGGCGCTCTGGAATCTGGCGCGCGAGTTCCGGGATTTTGTCCGGACCAATCCGCCAGCGACCGACTACGCGCTTTATGCCGACTACGTTTTCAATCCGCAAAACGCGGAGCAGGGATTGGTGCATTTCGTGGTGTGCGACCGCAAGGGCGAATGGGTGATTGTGGACATGCAAAACTCGCATCATCCCGATTACCAGAGCATCGGGATCATTTCCCGCGACCGCTGCGACCAACTGCTCGTCAAGCGTCTGGCCGGCTACCTGAAATGAAATCTCTGGCAAAGAAACGGAGTGCGCCATGAAAATTAAACTTCTCATCCTCGTTCTCGCCTGCAAAGCGCGTGGCTGCTTGGCACCGCCGCCGTGCAGGAACACGCACTGGCCACCGGCAAAGTTATTCTGCTGGAAACCGCGCGCGTTGACCCACGTGATTTGCTCCAGGGCGATTATCTCATCCTGAATTACAAAATCAGCGACGTGCCGGCGAACCTGTTTTCGCCGCCGGTGACAAAAGATTTGCCCAACGGCACGAAAATCTTTGTCGCACTTGCGCCAGCGACGAACCAGTTTTATGCCGTGGTCAAGGCGAGCACCAACGAGTTCGTGCCGACGGCGGACGACGTCTTGTTGAAAGGCAGAACCGCCTGGCCGCGTTGGAATGCGGCGACCAATTCCATCCACGTCGAATACGGACTGGAACACTTTTACGTGGCCGAAGGCACCGGCAATCCCGCTGGCAAACTCACCGCACAGGTGGTGGTGCCTGCGTCCGGCTGCGGTCGGGTCAAGGAAGTGTTCGTGGACGGCAAGCCCTACGCCAGGGCGATGAAGGAATTGGGGCGGTAAGCGTGTCCCAATAATTGGCGGCGCTACGTTTGGCGTCCAACCAGAAGCGGGCCATCCATTGTGAAGGACTGGCCCCTTTGACAATCTTGATGTGACGAAGAAGAACGCTGGCTTCGTCCCGACTGACCTAATATACTATAGGTGCCTGATTCGTTCCCGCCGTCTGGCGTACATGGCCGAACAAGCCGGCTTGGCCATCACCGTGTCCCAAGGGACCGGGTTTGAGTTTCGCTGATCCAAAGGAAATCTTGAGGGGGCAACGCTTGTTCAGGAGACAGGAACTACCCTGGCTCCGGATACTTGGGGTTGAAGGCAGCCGATTGGCCCGTCGCGGGTTTTGTTTTTGATGGCAGGGTCAGGCAAACTTCGGGGAGCTTAAGGCGGCAAAATGGCCGGGCGGGCAGAAACATTCCAGATTCCGTCAAACCGGCAGGGCGGCTGCCCCCAATCTGGTGATTGAGTGCAACCCTTATCGCATTCCCCTTGCGGGCGGAACTGACGGCATGAATCCATGATACAACCCCTCATGCTACGACAGGAGAATTGATGACTTCATGGACGTTGTAACGCTCCAGTGCAATGCGCACCAGGCGGACGTTCATTTCCGTCAAGTTATCGTCCCCGAAGATGATTCTTACCACCGCGACGACGACCTTCTCGAATGCTTCGTCTTGTTCGTTGTTCATAATTCTGTTTCGATTTCTGCTGCCTGACAATTTACTAACATTCAGCGTGCCAATTTCGCCGAGGTCAGGGGCCACGCTGAGGGGAGGCATGACTTTTGGGATATTGGCGATATTGGCTGCACGTGGTTTGACTGAAGATGCCAGGTTTAGCGGTGCCACAGGTGGTGCCACGCTCAGAGCAGGTATGGCTGGCATGTCTTTCCCCCTGCCGTTTTTGGACAGATTGACCGAAACCGGGGGCGCAGCTTTGAGCACTGGCGGCGCGGGTTTGGGCGCAACTTCCGGGGCTGCGGCCGGTCGTGATTGAGCTTTGGGCAGTGGCACACCGGTGGAATCCCCATTTTTCGCCTTGCCATTCGTGCTGCCGTTGCCGTTCATCTGCTGGCTGGCTGGAAGAGGAGGAGCCGGAATGGGAGGTTTGGGCGCGACTTCCGGGGCTTTGGCTGCTTGTGGTTTGACTTCTGGTTTCGGTTCCGATTGTGGCGTGCCAGCGTGTTGCACTTGGGCCTTGAACAGATGAATGGTGACTTTGAGTGCCAATTCCAACGGATCAACCGGTTTTGTGATGAAATAGTTGCCGCCGCTGAGCACCCCCTGCGTACGGTTCCCAAAATTGCTATGGGCAGTGACGAAAATGACAGGTGTTGTCTTATAATGAGGCAAAGCACGCAATTTCTCACACACTTCAAAGCCTGTCAGCTTGGGCATGTCGATGTCCAGAAGCACCAAGTCGTAACGGTTGGCCTGTAGCATTTTCAAACCTTCCAAAGGATCTTCGACGCTTATGATATCGAGGTTGGCCCGTTTCAACGTGTTGACGATCACATGGTTGCATACAGTGTCATCGTCCACAGCCAGCACTTTGGCCCTAGGTGCCTCTTCGGTGGAACCAGCTTCGTCGCTTTTCAACAAGAGACCCAGGCAATCCGCCGCTTCAGCCAGAGTTTGCAGTATGGAAGGTGTTACTCGCGCAGGTTTAGACGCGATTTTGGAGAGCAACATGTCGAACGCCTTCGTCAGCAGTGCTATGCGGCTGCAACCGGCTTTGGTGGCGTTGGCGCTCAGGGAATGCACGCTCTCGGAGAGCGGTTCCAGCTTGGCAGTAGAAGTAGGAGCCTTAATATATGCCAGGCAATGCTCGCGGACTTTTGCGATGTCCGCCGGCGCGTCTTTTAAAAATTCCGCACGCCCTTTGGTGGGCAATGTTTCGTCGGCGGGCACTTCGGGCGCGTCATTGTTTTGCTCACCCGCCGAACTGTCGTTGGCCATGTGTAATTTGATTGCGGGTGCATAATCAGCCCGAACCGCATTGGCGGCACTGGAGGTGTCGGCGGGCGCGGCAACCAACATTTCCTGGATGGTTTGAACCAGTATCGAGGGTGTACAATCGGTTTTGCGCAACTGTCTGGTTATCGCGTCCTCAGCAAAATCTGTAATTTGAGCGTTAGAAAATATAATAATTGGAACGATCTTCAGCCGGGGGTCGGCGCGTATGAATTTTAGCACATCCGCGCCGTCAAACTTGGGCAACATCAGGTCGAGCACGACCAGATCGGGCGTGGCCTGAGAAAGAGCCTTGAGGGCCTCCAGCCCATCTTGCGCAGACTCGATGCGAAATCCCTCCCGCTGGAGCAAATTCCGATACGTCGTCAGCACAACTGCGTCGTCCTCGACGAAAAGGATTGTTCTGTTGACTTTCATGGCTCTTATTCCATTTTAGGGTACAAATCACCAAAATATGCAGGCACAACTCAGGCTACAGGTACCCTTACCGAACTTTAAAAAAACAGCACCGTTCATGCCAAGAAATTGACAAAACTGCACCTTGCTCTGCCCTAAAGAAGAACTTGCATCGGTCATCAATTTAAGCGGGAAATTCCCACGAAATCCCCCCGATTTTCGACTGGCCGGAGAAAAGTTTCAAAAAAAACAGGGATCCCGGCATATTTCATCCATCTGCGATTATATATCAGAGCCGGGCACTAATTTACTGGTTTTTTCTTCCGTCCCATCGCTGCAAACGATGCCGGGCAAAAGTTTTTCAATTCACAGTTCGGTGCGGGAGTGGTTAGCTTTGCGGGCGTGATACAGGAAACAACCGCAGACGCCAGACCCCAGTTCGTCGCGCCAAAACGCAGCGACGGTGGGACGCCAGATCCTGCCTCGTCACTGCACGGTTTCTGGAGTCTCATCGTCACTCAATTCCAGGGCGCGTTCAGCGACAACATCCTGAAGTGGCTGGTCGTGTTCATGATTCTCGGCATGAACGTGTCCTCCGCCGAGCTGCACCGCGTCGGCGAACTCGTCACCGCCCTGTTTTCCCTGCCGTTCATTCTGTTTTCGATGGCGGGCGGTTTTTTCGCCGACCGTTTCAGCAAGCGGACGATTAGCGTGAGCGTAAAAATTTTTGAAATGGGCGTGATGCTCCTCGCGCTCGCGGGCTTCTGGTGGAACCAGATTCCAATGCTGCTGGGCTGCGTGTTTCTGATGGGTGTCCATAGTTCGTTCTTCGGTCCGTCCAAATACGGCCTCCTGCCGGAACTGCTGCCGGAACGGAAATTGTCGTGGGGCAACGGCCTGCTCGAACTCGGCACCTTCATGGCCATCATCCTCGGCACCGTCGCCGCCGCGCGGATGTCGAAACAATTTCACGGACACCAGACCTGGTCGGGAATCATTTTGATTGCGCTCGCGGTCATCGGCTTCTTCACGAGCCTTGGCATCACCCGCGTGCCCGCCGCCGATCCCGGACGGAAATTCCACGCGAATTTTCTGAAGGATTTGTTCGCGCAACTCCGGCTGGTTCGCCGCGACCGGGCACTCACCCTCGCCTTTCTCGGCAATACGTATTTCTTTTTCCTGGGCCAGTTGCTCCAGTTGAATGTGTTCTTTTATGGCGCGCAAATCCTGCACCTGGACGAAATCGGCATCGGCCAGTTGAGCATTGCCCTGGCGCTCGGCATCGGCCTGGGCAGCGCGGCCGCCGGTTATCTTTCCGGCGGGAAAATCGAGTACGGTCTTGTGCCGCTCGGCGCCTTTGGCATGTCGCTGGTTTCCGCGGGGCTGTCCGTGCCGGGTTTGTCCGTGAACGCCGCGCTCGTCCGGCTGTCATTGCTCGGTTTCACCGGCGGCTTTTTCATCGTGCCAATCGCGGCGTTGTTGCAACACCGGCCGGACCCGGCGAAGAAGGGCGAGGTGCTGGCCGCCGCGAACCTGCTTTCGTTCGTGGGCATTTTTGCCGCGTCCGGCGCGTATTATTTGCTGGCGGACGTGGCCGGCCTTTCGCCGGCCAGGATTTTTTTCTTTGGCGGCATTTTGACGCTGGCGGGCGCCATCTACGTTTTGTTTTTGCTGCCGGACGCGTTGTTGCGGTTTCTGCTCTGGTGCGCAACGCATTCGCTTTACCGGATCCGGATTGTTGGGCGCGACCATATCCCGGCCAAGGGCGGCGCGCTGTTTGTCTGCAACCACGTTTCGTACGTGGACGCCCTGCTGCTGCTCGCGTCCACGGACCGGCAGGTGCGGTTCATGATGTACAAAGGGCATTACGAATTGCCCCACGTCAAACCCTTCGCTCGCATTCTCGGCGTCATCCCCATTTCCTCCGAACAGCGACCGCGCGAAATGATCAAGTCGCTGCAGACGGCCAGCGATGCCATTCGCGCCGGTGAGGTGGTCTGCATCTTCGCCGAGGGACAGATCACACGCATCGGCCATCTGCTGCCGTTCCGGCGCGGCTTCGAGCGCATCATGAAGGACGTCAAGGCGCCCATCATCCCGGTCGGCCTTGACGGCGTGTGGGGCAGCATCTTCAGTTTTCAAAAAGGCCGGTTCCTGTGGAAACTGCCGCGGCGGCTGCCGTATCCGGTCACCATCAACTACGGCCAGTCGCTGCCGCATACGGCCACGCCGTTCGAGGTGCGTTCCGCGGTCCAGGAACTCCTCGTCGGGGCCTGGCAGCATCGAAAGGCGCGAATGCGTCCGCTGCCCATCGCCTTCATGCATGCCGCCCGCAAGCATCCCCTGCGCTTTGCCATGGCTGACGCGCAAAATCCGAAAGTGAATTTTTATTTCGCGCTCGTGCGAACCATTTTCCTGGCCCGGCGTTTGAGGCGCGTCTGGGCGGGGCAGCGCATGGTCGGCATATTGCTGCCGCCGTCGGTGCCGGGGGCGCTGGTCAATCACGCGGCGCTGCTGCTGGGCAAGGCGCCGGTGAATCTCAATTATACCGTGTCCGCGGAAACCCTCGCTTCCTGCATCCGGCAGTGCGACATCAAAACCGTCGTCACCTCGAAGACATTTCTGGAAAAGGTGAAGCTCACCGTGCCGTGCGAGACGGTAATGCTCGAGGATGTGGCGGCAACGCCCGGCTTTGGCGAAAAACTGGCCGCTGGTCTTATTGCCTGGCTGTTACCGGATCGTTGGTTGCAGCAAGTTTTGGGCGCGGAGAAAAAAACCGGCTTGGACGACCTGGCCACCGTGATCTTTTCCAGTGGCAGCACGGGCGACCCGAAAGGCGTGATGTTGAGCCACTACAACGTGGGGTCGAACATCGAACAACTGGAGCAGGTCTTCGGGTTGAGTCGTCGCGATTGCGTGCTGGGCGTCCTGCCGTTTTTTCATTCATTCGGATTCACGGGCACACTCTGCCTGCCGGCGGTGCTGGGCGTCGGCGCGGTTTATCACCCGAATCCGCTCGACGCCAGAGCAGTCGGGCCGCTGGTGTGCGGCTACCGGGTCACGTTCCTGCTGGCGACGCCGACGTTCCTGCAGCTTTACCTGCGCGGCTGTGCGGCGGAGGATTTTGGCGGACTGCGCGTGGTGATGACCGGCGCGGAAAAATTACCGGACCGGCTGGCCACGGCCTTCGAGGAGCGATTCGGCATCCGTCCGCTCGAAGGCTACGGCTGCACCGAATGCGCGCCGGCGGTGGCGGTGAACACCCTGGATTTCCGCTCCGCCGGTTTCCGCCAGGTCGGCGGCAAGCGCGGCAAAATCGGCCACCCGCTGCCCGGCATATCCGTGCGCATCGTTGACCCGGATACGCAGGTGCCGCTGGCCGCCGGCCAGCCCGGTTTGCTGCTCGTGCGCGGGCCGAACGTCATGCAGGGCTACCTCGGCCGCCCGGAACAAACCGCCGAAGTTTTACGCGATGGCTGGTACACCACCGGCGACGTGGCGGCGATTGACGAGGACGGTTTTCTCCAAATCACGGATCGCCTGAGCCGTTTCAGCAAAATCGGCGGCGAGATGGTGCCGCACATCAAGGTGGAGGAAAAATTGCACGAACTCGTTGGCGCAACCGAACAGACATTCGTCGTCACCGGCGTGCCGGACGAGAAAAAGGGCGAACGCCTGGTGGTGCTGCACAAGCTGGCGGACGGCCAATTACCGGTCTGCCTCGAAAAACTTTCCCAGTGCGACCTGCCGAACCTGTGGAAACCGCGCGCCGACCAGTTCTTCCACGTGGACACCTTCCCCCAGCTCGGCACGGGCAAACTGGACTTGCGCCAGGTGCGCGAAATTGCAATGAAATCCTCGACTGGAACTTGAAACGACCGCCATGCAAAACATCGTCATTGACCAGCCCTACCGTTTCGTGCCGCCGCACCGCGGCCGGTTCTGGTACGCTTTTTTTGGCCCCTGGCTGCCGCGTTATTTGAACCGGAACCACGGCATCGAATCCGTTGAATGCCGCGGCACGGAACACCTGCGGCGCTCGCTCGACGCCGGCCACGGCATTCTCCTCACCTCGAACCATTGCCGCCCCAGCGACCCGATGATACTCGGAATGTTGTCGCTCAACGTGCGGCAGCCGTTCTTTACCATGGCCAGCTGGCACTTGTTCCGGCAGAGCCGCTTTCAAACCTGGGTGCTCCCGCGCATCGGCGCCTTCAGCGTTTACCGCGAAGGCATGGACCGCGAAGCCTTGAAGACCGCCGTTGGGATTCTCAGCAACGCCGTCCGGCCATTGGTGCTCTTTCCCGAGGGCGTTGTCTCCCGCACGAATGACCGGTTGAACAACCTGATGGAAGGCACGGCCTTCATCGCCCACACCGCCGCCAAACAACGCGCCGCCGCCACGCCGGCGGGACAGGTGGTCGTCCATCCCATCTTCATCCGCTATCTTTTCCGCGGCGACCTCAATGCCACGCTCACACCGGTGCTGGAGGAAATTGAAGCACGTTTTTCGTGGCGTCCGCCGCCCGGATGCCCGCTGCGCGAACGGATCAACCGGGTCGGCGAAGCGCTGCTTTGCCTCAAGGAACTGGAATACCTCGGCGGCTCGCAGACCGGCGAGGAGCCGGAGCGTCTCGACCGCCTGATCAACCGCCTGCTCCAGCCGCTGGAAAAGGAGTGGCTCAAAGGCGAAGCAGACGGCGACGTGGTGGCGCGGGTGAAAAAACTGCGCACGGCCATCCTGCCCGACCTGGTCAACGGTGAAATTGACGAGGCCGAACGCGCCCGCCGCTGGCGTCAACTGGCCGATCTCTACCTCGCCCAGCAGCTCTCCTGTTATCCGCCGGACTACATCCGCTCACGGCCCACGCCCGAGCGGCTCCTGGAAACCGTCGAGCGCTTTGAAGAAGACCTGACCGACCGCACACGCATCCACCGGCCGCTCCATGCCATCATCGAGGTCGGCAAGGCGCTGCCCGTCAGCCCGGTGCGCGAGCGCGGCGGCGGCCCGGATCCGTTGATGGAAAAAGTCCGCCGGCAAATGGAAGCGCTGCTCGAACGGAGCGGAAAGGAAACGACGCCCCTCGCGGAAGAGGTATCATGATCAACCCAAAACCGGAATTTCACCCGACACCGCCCGCTGCTCCGTCGCCGTGGTGGTTACGTTTGACTTTGGTCGTTCTGGGGCTGGCCGCCTGGTTCTGGACCCAATCCCTCATCGGCCAGCGGGCGATTTCCGGGCCGGCCATCGGCGATGAGCTTCATGTCCTGACCGCGCCGGCACACCAGTATCTGTTCGACCACCCGCGCGCAGCGAACGGACTGCTCATCGCGAGCTCGGCCGGCATCGACCTGTTCGCGATCTTTCTGCTGGGCCGCGCCATCTTCGGTCCGACCTTCCGTTCGTTCATCGGCCTGCTGATGATCTTCGCCCTGCGCCAGATATGCCAGGCTCTCTGTGCGCTGCCGCCACCAGAGGAAATGATCTGGCGCAATCCCGGCTTCCCCTCGCTGGTGGTGACCTACGGTGTGGCCAACGACCTCTTCTTTTCCGGGCACACGGCCATCGCCGTGTTCGGCGCGGTCGAACTGGCGCGCCTGGGCCGGCGCTGGCTCGGGGTTCTCGGCTTCGGCATCGCCCTGTTCGAGGTGGCGGCGGTCCTGACGCTGCGCGCGCATTACACGATGGACGTGTTCACCGGCGCCGTCACCGCCTTATTGGTCGCCGGTGTCGCCGCGAAAGTTTCCCCGTGGTGCGACCGCGCCCTGGCCGGGTTGACGGGGCGGAAACCGGATGGGGTGGACGGCATCAATTGACGTTTATTAGCGGTAGAAACTCCGGCCGGATTTCCCTCCCGTCGCAGTGGAGGATCACCACGGTGCGTTCCACGCCAAACTTCGGTTTGCCGGCGTAACCGGGATTCAAATACAGCACGCCGCCAATCGTTTCCCAAAAAGCCCTGTGGGTGTGGCCGAACACGACGGCGTCCGGTCGTTCGCGCGCAATCTGGAGTTGGAGTTCCTCCTTCAGCGCGTGTGGGTTCACGATGTGATGAACGAGAAATCTGTGCCCGGCGAGCGTTACCACTTCGGTGAGCCGGAAGGTGGGCGAATTGTCCGTGTTGCCGAGCACGGCCGTGACCGGGGCAATCGCTCCCAGTTCAACGATGATTGAATCGCCGCCCATGTCGCCCGCGTGCAGGATGTGACTGACGCCGTTGAAAATTTCCGGGACTTTCGGGTCGAGAAAACCGTGTGTGTCGGAAATGACGCCAATCTTCATAAGAGTGACACGTGAAACGTGATGCGTAATGAGTTACTGGTGGCCAGGTTGCGTTTCACGGATCACGTTTCACACCCCCGCCTCCTCCGGTTCGGCTTCGGTTTTGTTTTCCGGCTCACGTACGCCGGCTTCCTTTTCGACGGGCGATTCGGCGGGGGCGGTAAGTTTCATCGCGCCGACGAACAGACCGGTGAAGAGGCCGCTGCTCAGGAGTGTGTTGCGGAAAAATTCCCAGGTGGACGGGTGGTAATTGGGGAGGCCGGTGGTCAGGGCTTGAATCCAGCCCGCGAGCGTTTTGGCGTAGGCCGGATCGTTGAGCCAGGATGCGGTGTTGGTGATGAAGTAAAACAAAATCGCACCGAACAGTCCGCCGCCGAGCAGTTTCAGAAAATTCATGCGCGGCGAAAAAAACCGGCCCAGGCCAATCAGCCCGGCGAACGCGAGCGTTTTTACGAGCATATATCCATTGAAGACCGGTGCGTGATAATAAAACACATTCAGGCCGATGTCGCTGATCAGCAGCGTGCCGAGCGGCAGCCACCACGCCATCGCCCCTGGGAAATAAACACCCGCGCAAAACGCCAGCGCATAGAACGCGCTGAAATTCTGCGGGAACAATCCCGGCCAGCGGCTCAAGGCCACCAGTGTCAAAAACAAAAACGGCAGCCAGCGATGCCACTTTTCTTTCACGGTGGAGAAGAATAATCCACGGCGCGGCGGGGACAAGCTTTTCAGTGGCTTCATGATACGGCTGGTGGGCGCGATACAAAACCCGCAATTCCTGGTTTTTTGCAAAAGATTTTGTTCACCCGATTTTTCTGCCGGCAACGGGCCGATGAAAAGGCTTCGGCGCATCTTTCGACACGGATTTCACCGATTCACCGGATAAAAAAGAAAGTTCGTGCCTATTCGCGCAATTCGTGTCAAAAAACTTTGTGCTCAACGTCATCCACGAAGACGCCGGCCTGCTGGTCGTCAACAAACCGGCCGGACTCGTTTGTCACCCAACCAAGGGCGATGAATTTTCCAGCCTCATCAGCCGCGCCCGCCTCTATTTGCTCTCAACCCTCAACCCTCAACCCTCAACCATCCTCTCACCCCATCTCGTCAACCGCCTCGACCGCGAAACCAGCGGCATCGTTATCATCGCCAAAAATTCCGAAATCGCCGGCGAACTCGGAAAAATCTGGGAAACCCGCGCCGTGGGAAAAGAATACCTCGCCATCGTCCACGGCCACGTCCGCAACGACCACGGCCTGATTGACGCGCCGCTCGGCAAGGACGAGCGCAGCATTGTTGCCGTCAAGGACTGCGTCCGACCCGACGGCGCGCCCGCCCAAACCGAATTCCGGGTCGAACGGCGATTTTCGAAAAGCGACTTCCCGAATTATGAAGAAATGTGGAATGACAAATTTTCGCGTCACATCGGCAAACAGTTCTCCCTCTCCGCCGCTTGCGGGGGAGAGGGCCGGGGTGAGGTGGCTCCATACTTCCTTCACCATCCTCCATCCTCGTTTTCTCTGCTTCGCCTCATCCCACGCACCGGACGCAAACATCAAATCCGCATTCACCTCGCCCACCTCGGCCATCCCATTGTCGGCGACAAACTTTACGGCGGTGACGAGGATTTATATCTGGGGCTGGTCGAAAATCGCCTGACGCGGGAGCAGCGCACCCGGCTCATTTTGCCCAATCAGGCACTGCACGCCTGCGCCGTCCGGTTCACTTGCGCGGCCAGCTGATGGATTTTTGTTGCGAACCGGAACCGTGGTTTGCCGGTTTTTGCGATGCAAAAACCGCTGATTAACGTGAATAAGAAATTAAATTCGTGATAATTCGTGCAATTCGTGTAAAAAAGTTTGCGTGCCTGACATTCCCAAAACCATGCGCGCCGTCGTCTATCGCGGCGTAAATGACCTGCGCCTCGAAATCGTGCCCGTCCCGCGCATCGGCGCCAGCGAACTGCTCATCAAAGTCGCCGTTTGTGGCGTCTGCCCCACCGACATTAAAAAAATCCAATACGGTACCGTGCCGCCGCCGCGCATCTTCGGCCACGAAACCGCCGGCGTGATATCAAAGCTGGGGTCTGGAGTCTCGGGTCTGGGATGGAAGATTGGCGACCGCGTTGCCCTGCACCATCACGTGCCGTGCCTGGACTGCCATTTCTGCCGCCATCACGCCTTCGCCCAATGCGCGACTTACAAACGCACCGGCATTACCGCCGGTTTCCAACCCGCCGGCGGTGGCTACGCCGAATACGTCCGCGTCATGCCCTTCGTCCTGCCCGGCGTCGTGAAAATTCCCGCCCGAAATTCCTTTGCCGAAGGCGCCATGCTTGAACCCGTCAACACCGTCCTCAAAGCCGTCCGCCGATTGTCCCTGTTGCGTGGCGACGTCGTGCTTGTGGCCGGACAGGGACCGATTGGCCTCATGTTCACCCGGCTGCTCCAGCTCGCCGGCGCCCGGGTCATCGCCACCGATCTGCTCGAACCGCGACTGCGCCTCGCCAGAAAGTTCGGCGCAAAATGGACGTTTAACGTAGGACAGGCTTCCAGCCTGTCTCTGACTCGAAAGCAACGCAAAAAATCTAAAGATGGAGACAGGCGGGACGCCTGTCCTACATTAATCAGCGAACTCATCCGCCGCCTCACCCGCGACCGCGGCCTTGATGCCGCCGTCATGGCCGTTCCTTCCGACGCGGTGGTGCGGCAGGCGCAAACCTGGTTGCGCGGCGGCGGACAGCTCATGCTCTTTGCCCACACCAAACGCGGGGCGGCCATGGAAATTGATCCAGCGACGGTTTGCGTGGACGAAAAGGATTTGCTCGGCAGCTACTCGTCCGATTTCACGTTGCAGGACGAAGTGGCCCGGCTCGTTTTCTCCCGCCAGCTCGACGTGCGCCGCCTCATCACCCATCGGTTCCCGCTGGCTGAAACCGCCGCCGCCGTCCAACTGGCCGGCAAACCAACGGAAGATTCCCTCAAAATCATTGTGGAAGGGACGGCGTGTGGCCGTCCCTGATCTGCGGCAACCCTCCGCCGCTTTTCATCCGCGGCCTGGCAACATAGCCCCGCAACAATGGATTGAACCAGTCATGAGTGCGCCATCAAATATCAAGTCACCGGCCAGCGATATCGCGAAGGGCGACCTTTCGGCGCGGGAGGCGATTACGTATTACAATCCAATGGAGGAACGCGAGGCGGACAAGGCGCCGTTGCAAATGGCGCTGATTCGCCGGATTTTTCATTACACCAGGCCCTACGCGGCCAAGCGGAACTCGCTTTTCCTGCTGACGTTCGTCCGCGGCCTGCAATTGCCGGCGCTGGCGTGGCTGATTGGCCGCACGATCACCGGCCCGATTGCGAGCCGGGACTTGACGGGGATTTTCTGGTACGCCACCGGATATTTTGCGCTGGCCCTGTTCACGGTGGCAAATTTCCATTTCCGCCAGCGGTTCGCGCTCGAACTCGGCGAGGCGGTGGTGCATGACATGCGGTCAGACCTGTTCCGCAAGCTGATGACGATGCCGATGTCGTTTTTCAACCAGACCAAGTTTGGCCGCATCATCAGCCGGATGACGTCGGACATTGACAGCGTGCGGGCCGGGGTGCAGGACGTGGCGTTCGTGCTGGTGGTGCAGGGATTGCAGATGACGACCTCGGCGGTGCTGATGGCGTGGTACGATTGGAAGCTGTTTTCGCTGATGGTCCTGCTGGCGCCGGTCATCTGGGTGGTGAACGAGAGTTACCGGCGCGAGATGAGCCGGCGGCTGCGCAAGGTGCAGGAATCGTGGAGCCGCGTGTCGTCCACGCTCGCCGAATCGGTGAGCGGCATCCGGGTAACGCAGGCGTTTGTGCGGTACGAGGTGAACTCGGGGTTTTTCCGAAAGCTCATTGACGTGCATGGCGAGAACAACGTGGGCGTGGCCCAGACGTCGGCGGTGTTCGTGCCGTTGCTGCAGTTGAAAAGCCAGTTTTTCCTGGGGGCGATGGCATTGCTGGGCGCGTTCGGGGCATTGCGCTGGCACGGCTGGCTGCACATGGAGGTGAACGATCTGGTGATGTTCTTCTTCCTGGCCAACCTGTTCTTCGACCCGGTGCAGGTCATCGGTAACCAGTTGAACCAGGCGTTCATGGCCATGGCCGGGGCGGAGCGGTTGTTCCGGATGCTGGACCAGAAACCGGAGTGGCAGGACGCAGCGGACGCGAAGCCGCTGCCGGACATCCGGGGCCGCGTGGAATTCCAAGCGGTGCATTTCGAGTACAAACCGGGACGGCCGGTGCTGACGGACATTTCGTTTGCAGCGGAGCCGGGACAGTTGGTGGCGCTGGTGGGGCACACGGGCAGCGGCAAGACGACGCTGGTGGCATTGCTCCAGAAATTTTACCTGCCAGTGGGCGGACGGGTGCTGGTGGACGGCATGGATTTGAATCAGGTCACCAGCGATTCGTTGCGGTCGCAGATGGGCAGCGTGCAGCAGAACAATTTTCTGTTTTCCGGCACGGTGCTGGACAACATCCGGTTGGCATGGCCGGCGGCGACGGAAGCCGACGTGCGGGCGACGCTGGCGGCGCTGGATTGCGCCGATTTGCTCGAGGCCTTGCCGCATGGCCTGCAGACACAGGTGGCGGAGCGGGGCGCGGCGCTGTCATTCGGCCAGCGGCAACTGGTGTGTTTTGCGCGCGCAATGCTGGTGAACCCGCGCATCGTAGTGCTGGACGAGGCGACGAGCGCAATTGACACCGTCACCGAGGCGCGGCTGCAGCGGGCGCTGGAGGTTTTGCTGCACGGGCGGACGGCGTTCATCGTGGCCCACCGGTTGAGCACCATCCGCAAGGCGGACCTGGTGCTCGTGCTGGACCAGGGCCGGATTGTGGAGCGCGGCACGCATGAAAATTTGTTGCGGCAGGACGGTGTTTACGCCCGGCTGCACCACGAATTTGTGGGTGCCCGGCCAAATTAGTGACCCGCCTTCGCCGAGGCTTCGGCACGGCAAGCGGACGGCGCGTGGCGCGTTGAAAACTTGACAGCCGCGGCCATCTTATTCAGGTTTGGAACCGTCAGTTGAATCAAATCAATCGCATTACAAATAAAGTCGCTTTATGAGGAAATTGTTCATTCCCGCCTCGATGGCGTTGACCGCCATGTTGCTGCTCACCGGCTGCCTGGAGTTGCACTTGGGCGGTGGCTCCCGGAACGATGCCCAATACCAGAACCCCAGCGTCGGCCAGCAGTTGATTGACTTGCAACGGGCCAGGGACGCCGGGGCCATCTCGGCCGAGGAATACCAGGCCCAGAAAGCGAAGGTGCTCGGGAACAAATAATCCGGAGCATTCCGCCCTTCGGCACCAACGCCGGCGCCGGCAACCCGTCTTCACCCGGTTGCAACGCGGCAGGCAGGCCAGGGGTCTTAAACATCATTCTATGATTCCTCCAACCAAGCGTTCCAAGTGCGGCGGGGAAATGGTGGAAGGGTTTCTGCCCGCGGAAAGCCAGAACCTGGGCGGGATCGCCACTTGGATAGCCGGGGCGCCGCAGTTCGGGTTTCTCGGCAGCGTCAAGACCGACGGCAAAACGGCGCATAAAATCCGGATGTTCCGCTGCATCAAATGCGGTTTGCTGGAATCGTATGCGCCGGACAAGTGACCCGCCTTCGCTCTCCTTCCGCCTTCATTGATAATTCGGCGCGATGAGCCGTGGTTAACAAAACGGCGGGTGGCGTCTCCTTGACTCGGAACAGGCAGACGGTATTGTGCAGACGACCGGCAATCAATAAAGAAGCAGTCCAATAAAAACAGTCACAATCCATTTTGTTCTGGTCTGCATCGCCAGCGGCGCGGTCTTAGATATTTCATCGGCCGCTGCGGCCCAAACCCGGACCCTGCGCGTCGTCACCTACAACATCGAAGACGACATCAACGGCGCCACCGTTCCGCTTCCGGGTTTGATTGCCCCGCCCGCCAACACCAATAATGTGCAGGCCGGCGGGGTGCTCGAGGGAATTGGGGAGGAGATTCTGGGCAGTGACCCGGCCCAGCCGCTAGACGTTCTCACTTTGCAGGAGACGACCGGCAACACGATTACCATCGCCCCAATCGTAACCGGCTTGAACTCGTTTTATAACGCGCCCGGCATGTATGCGATGAGTCCTTATCAGGCCACGGAAGAAGGCGGCGACGTTACCGATGGAAACGGCCCGAACGCGCTGGTTTACAACACCAAGACCCTGCAGTTACTGGCCTCCGTCCCGGTGGATCCGCCGGGCGGCACAAGCAAGCTGGGATCCAGCAGCGGCGAATATCGTGAGGTGATGCGCTACGAACTGGCACCGGCCGGGATGACGCCAACGGCCACGAACGAGTTTTATGTTTATGTGAGCCATTATAAATCCGGCACGACTTCCACCGATTTGACCAACCGCACCGGCGAGGCCCAGATCATCCGCAACGACGAAGCGAGCAATCTGCCCGCCAGTGCCCGCGTGCTTTATGTGGGTGATTACAACATCACCACCAGCGGCGAGGCGTCGTATCAAACGATTTTGTCCAACACCGCCCCGAATGGCATTCATCAGGGACAGGGCATTGACCCGCTCAACCCATCGGGCGCTGCCAACATCGACTGGGGCAACAGCACCACCGACACAAATATCCTGGCCATGAAAACGGATTCGGCGATGGATTTGCGTTACCGGGATGATCTGCAAGTGATGACGACAAACGTTTATTTCAGTGTTACGGGCGGGTTGGCACTGGTTCCCGGAACGTATCACGTGTTCGGCAACAATGGTACGACGCCTTACAAAGGTAATGTCAATTCCGGTGCCAATACCGTGCTGAACAGCGATCTGGCATCGGGCGCGCTCATCAGCGCAGCACAGCTTTATCTGGACCTCACCAACGCGAGCGATCACCTGCCCGTGGTGGCCGATTACACCATCCCCATCACCGTGCCGGCGCCGGTGCTCCAATCGGTGACCAGAACGGGCGGGACGGTGAGGTTCACCTGGAACGCCGTGGCCAGTGCGGTTTATCAACTGCAATACCGCACGAATCTGGTTCAGGGCGACTGGAGTAATTTGGGAAGTGCCGTCACCGCGACCAACACCGTCATGTCCGCAACCGATGCCATCGGGCCGGACCCGCAGCGGTTCTATCGTCTGCTGGTGCCGTAAACGTGGCGTCCGGGGTCTGAGTTCTCGGTTCTGAGGGTTGCCTTATCGGGATGGAGCGTCGGAAGTATGATTCGAGGTTGGATGTCGGGCGCCTGCTCGCGCGATAGCGGAGTTGGATGTTCAGATGTTCAGTGTTCCCAACCCGCCGTTAGCGATGCCAGCCGCCGCCACCGCGGTAACTGCCACCTCAACCGCCATGGTAATAACCACCGCGATAGCCGCCGCCAAAGCCAAAGGAAAATGACACCGACGGATAGCACCATCCGCTGTAATACGGATAGTAACCGCAGTACGGATGATAATAATTATACCAGTTGGCGTACCGATACGACTGTGTGTCGGGAATGACATAGACCGTCGAGGACGGAACATAGGCCGGCGCAGTCTGCACATAAGTCACCGCGGACTGGGCGACAACAGTTGCCGTGCTGCTGGCGGCGGGATAAGCCGGTTGCGGCGCGGCCTGGGCCGCCGGCCGGGGCTGGTTCAGCATGGTATTGATGACGGCGTCGGAAACGCCCCGCTGTTTCAAGTAAATGATCTGGCCTGCATTCATACCGTAGCTGCTGCCGGAATTCCGGATGTAATTGACAATGGTATCGTCGCTCACTTTCGCCTTCGAAAGCTGGATGATTTGCGAGACGCCGTAGGACAATTGGACCGGGGCGCCCCCGGCAGGAGCCGCCGCTGGGGCGACGTTTGGAATGGTAGCAACATCGGAGGAACCTTGTGCCATCACGTCTCTGGTTAAAAGACACGTCACCGTCACGGTGGCGATTGTCAACGACAGGCCTGGAAAATTTCGAGTTTTCATAGAATCAACACCTGTCAATTCAACACCGCAAGCTCGCGCCGGTTGCTCGGGTTGTCAAATAGGGTCTGGCGTCTCGGGTCTGGGGTTTCGATTCCCAAGTCTGGCGTCTGCGGAGGATTCGATGTTGGAAGTTCGATGTTCAATGTTCGATGTTCGATGTTTTGATCACCATCACGCAAACGCCTTGGGCATCATGGCCGGCGGGCCGACGCGGCGTTCGTAATCGAGAATGATGCGGACGACTTCCGCCGGATCGTCGGTGAGTTTGAAAAGGTCGAGGTCGCCGGGGCTGACAAGCTCGTGCCGCTCCTGCATTTCGGTTTTCATCCAGCGCACCAGCCCCTTCCAGTATTCGCTGCCGAAGAGGATGAGCGGGAATTGCGGGACGCGTTCGGTTTGGACGAGGGTCATGATTTCGAAAAATTCGTCAAGCGTACCAAAGCCGCCGGGCATGTAGATGAAGCCGAGGCTGTATTTGGCAAAACAGACTTTGCGCGCAAAGAAATAATGGAAATGCAACGGGATGTTGGTGAAGCGGTTGCCGGCCTGTTCACGCGGCAATTCGATGTTGAGGCCCACGGATTTGCCGCCGCCCTGCGCCGCGCCCTTGTTGGCGGCTTCCATGATGCCCGGCCCGCCGCCGGTGATGACGGCGAACTTGTGTTTGGCGAGTTCCTTGGCAATGTCATGGGCGGCGCGATAATACTTGTCGCCGGGTTTCGTCCGCGCCGAACCGAAAATGGTCACGGCGGGGCCGACCTCGGAAAGGGTCATAAATGAATCCACGAACTCGGCCATGATACGGAATATGCGCCAGGGGTCTTCGCCGCGCATGGGAAAGGTGGTGTCGCTCATGGCCGGAGCATAGCCTCGGCGGCAAGCGGAGACAAGCGCGTCAATGCGAATCCAACATTCAACGCCCAACATCGAATGTCGAACCAGGCACCTGCACAGCATTCATTGGAAGTTCGGCGTTCAATGTTGGATGTTCGATGTTATTGCTAAAAAGCAAACAGGCCGGAGAATCGAAATTCCCCGACCTGTTGCGTTTTCGGTTCCTCAAGAGCAGCCGAGGCTGTCGCCGCAGTTCAGGCATTTGTAGCACGCGCCGTTGCGCACGGCGACGTGGCCGCAGTTCGGACACGTGGGCGCGTCCTGCTGGAAGTGCGCGATGGCGTCGCTGAGGGATTTCACCGTGCGGGCGGGACCGGGCTTGCGATGGCCGTTGCCGTTGCCGGGTTCCTTCACATCAAGCACGTCGGCGTCTTCGGCCAGCTGGAGTTCAGGCACCGGACGGTTCACCCTTTTTTTTTCTTCTTCGAGCAAACCGGGCATGGCGAGTTCCGGCTGCGCGCGATTGCCGGCAACCGCTTCGCGGTAGCCGGGAATAAATTGCAGCGCCAGCCAGCGGAACACGTAGTCGGTGATGGAGGAAGCGCTGCGGATTTCGGGATTTTTAGTGAAGCCGCTCGGCTCGAACCGCTGATGCGCAAATTTGCGGACGAGCGTTTCCAGCGGCACTCCGTATTGCAAGGCAATGCTGGTGAGGGTGCCGATGCTGTCCATCAACCCGCCGATGGTCGAGCCTTCCTTGGCCATCGTGATGAACAATTCGCCTGGCTGGTTGTCCCCAAACAATCCGACCGTCATGTAACCTTCGTGGCCGGCAATGTCGAATTTGTGCGTGACCGCTGTGCGCGTGTCCGTGAGCCGGCGGCGGAGCGGCTTGCCAGTTTCGGCACGCAGAGCAATCACCACGGACTCGAGCTCCTTGATGCGGGCTTCCAGCGCGGAAGTGACGGCGGAAGAAGTTTTGTCACCACCTTCGCTGGTCTTTTTGGTATTGAGCGGCTGCGAGCGTTTCGAGCCGTCACGGTAAATCGCCACGCATTTCAACCCCATTTTCCAAGCCTGAACGTAAGTGTCGCGGATTTCCTCGACGGTGCATTCCTTCGGCATGTTGACGGTCTTGGAAATGGCCCCGCTGATGAACGGCTGCGCGGCGGCCATCATTTTCAAGTGCGCGAGATAATGAATGCTGCGCCGGCCGCGATACGGCTTGAACGCGCAGTCGAACACCGGCAAATGCTCCGGCTTGAGGCCGCTCAGAATGCTTTTACCGTTCTCCTCCACGTCCTCGATGGTGTCGAACTTTTCAATGTGGGCGATGATGCCTTCATTTTCCTTCGTGCTGTAACCGAGGCGGCGCAACGCATCGGGCACGCCGCGATTGACGATTTTTAGCATGCCGCCGCCGGCGAGGAGCTTGTATTTGACCAGCGCGATGTCCGGCTCGACGCCGGTCGTATCGCAATCCATCAGGAACGCAATGGTGCCGGTTGGGGCGAGGACGGTGACCTGCGCGTTGCGGTAGCCGTGCTGGCGGCCCTTGGCGATCGCGCCTTCCCAAGTTTTGCGCGCCTCGTCCTTCAAATAATTGAATTCCTGGCTCGCCTGAATTTGTTCGATGGCGTCGCGATGCTGTTGAATGACGCCGAGCATGGATTCGACGTTGTCCTTCGCCAGGGGATTGGACACGTGCGCGCAACGCGCGTCGTGGTATCCCGGAAACGCGCCGAGGTTCGCGGCAATTTCCGAGCTCTGCTCGTAGGCGTGACCGGTCATGATGGCCGTGATCGCGCCGGCGAGCGCCCGGCCTTCGTTGCTGTCATACGGCAGGCCGTAGCTCATGCACAGCGAGCCGAGGTTCGC
>Ga0181530_10000569_pt1 | contig 47186 bp, 51 predicted proteins | sample PEATcosm2014_Bin_42_FD_119769 | JGI IMG/M metagenome (GOLD analysis project Ga0181530, IMG submission 119769) | Peatland microbial communities from MTU Mesocosm Facility, Houghton, MI, USA - PEATcosm2014_Bin10_60_metaG | ecosystem: Environmental > Terrestrial > Soil > Wetlands > Peat | place...
GAAATCAACCGCGACGGCAATCTGCGCCTGCAATATATGGCCGGTCTGGCGCTCAACACGAGTATGGAAGGCACAATTTACAGCGAGATCCTGAGCTATCGCCGCTATCCGCAGAACATGATCGCAGCCTCGCCGCCCATCGAGCAGGCGCTCCGCGCCGCGCTACAGGGAGCGACCCGGTAACGGGCCAAGAGCGCCGGCGGGCCTGGTGGGGCAGGATCGTATCCTGCGCGCCGGTTGGCAACCGGCGCCGGGCGGCCATTTGCAAACGGGCAACCGCTCCCTCACGGTCGCGGCTCGCATCGGGGCCATTGGCATGAGCGATGGGCCGCACAAGGGCATCAAATCAGGCGGTCAGAGTGCTAGCTCAACTGCGCCAGCATCGAGGTGATAAAGGGCAGCACGCGCGGAAACAGGATGGCAGCCAGCGCCAGCACTGCGGCCCAACCGATAAAGTCCAAAATCTCGGGCACGAGCGACGGTGCGCGCAGGCGGGTTTCGCGGGCCGCTCTGGCGCGCACCGCGGCCTCCAGACCGGGTGGCGCCGCAACCCCTGCGAAGGCAGCTTCGAAAGTGGCATCCACGTCCTTGAGCGCCTCCAGCAGCGCGCGGCACTCTTCACAGTGCTGCGCGTGGTCGCGACCGTCCTGGCTCAGCAGTTCTTCGAATTCCGGACAAGCCATCAGGACCCTCCTTTGCGGATACGCTCGCGCGCCAGTTCTTCCGCCAGGCTCTGGCGCGCCCGAAACAGGTACGTCTTCACCGTTCCCACCGGCAGATCGAGCATGCGCGCCACTTCATCGTACGACTTCTCCTGCATATGGAAAAGCGCCACCACCTGCCGGTACTTCGCGGGCAAACGGTTGAGCAGCGTTGCCGCATCCGGAGGCGCGGCCGTTTGCCAGCCGGCGGCCGCGTGCCGCTCCGCCTCGCGCCGTGGCGCCGGCTCATCCAAAGAGACCTGGCGCGGGCCGGCGCGGCTGAGAGCGGTGAGGCACGTGTTGCGCGTGATGGTGTAGATCCATGTGGACAGGGACGATTCGCCGCGGAAGGCTCCGAGCCCCTTCCACACCCGCACCAGCACGTCCTGGGCGGTTTCTTCGGCGGCGGCGCGGTCTCCCAGCATGGAAAATGCCAGGCGGAAGATCTTGTCCTGGTAGTCGCGGACGATCTGCTCGAACTCCTCCGCCATAGCTATATTTAGACCACGGATCGCAGCTCCAAAGTTTCGAAACATTGGCGCTTGCGGGGTGGTCTCAAGGAACAGGAGGAAAAAAGATGAACCCTGAGATTGCGCTTCTACTGGTTTGCCTGGCCGTTATGGCGGTGGTCATGACGGTGCTATACCTGCGTTATCGTAACTTGCAGTTGCTCCATCAGGAGCGCATGGCGGCGATCGAGAAGGGAGTGGCCGTTCCGGTCGCCCGCACCCTCTCACCCTGGTCGCCGCGCGTGTACCTGTTGCGCGGCCTGATCTGGAGTGCCAGCGGCCTGGCCCTCATGATTTGCCTGCTGGGCCTGGCAGTGTCATCCCATCGCCCCGAATCCACTGAATCGCGCATGTGGCGTGCCAAGACGCTCACCCGGAGCCTCGGCATTTCCATGGATCAAGCTCAGCAGATTGTGGACAAGGACCAGGATATCGACGATCGGCGCGTGCCGCTCAGCATCGCGCTGCTCGGCCTGATCCCGCTGGGCGTCGGCATCGCCTACCTGGTCTTCTATTACAGCGACGAGACGCGGAGGATCCCGCAGCCCGAGCCGGCCACTGCGCCGTCCCGCACAGGACTGGGCTTAACTTAGGGCTTGTCAGGAATACCGGTTCCGTGCTGAGCCCTACGTCACCGAACTTCTGAAAGTGTGTACTACTTGCCAAGACCGCTTGCTGACGCGCGCGGCTCGGGTCGGAGGCGCAACTGACGTGATAGCATGAACGCAGGCTGTTATGCGCCGGGCGCTGGCTCTACTCGTTCTCGCGGTCTTCTGCCTGCCCGCGCAGGACCTTCCGCCTGGGGTCCTCACGCTCTCACGCATCCGCGCCCGCGTGGGGCAAGCGCTCGATCAACTGCCGGACTGTACGTGTGTCGAAACCGTGGACCGCTCCTGGAAGCCGGCCGGTAAAGAAATCAAGCCCGTCGACCGCGTGGTTCTGCAGATTTTATTGAGCGGCGGCCAGGAGTTATTCGCAGCCCCTGGCGATACGCGATGGGAAACTGATCCGTCCGCTTTACTGGTCGGCGGCATGATGGGCAACGGCCTTTTTGCGTTGGTCCTGAAAATCATCTTCCTCGATAATGTATCGGTCATCAAGTACAAAGGCGACGAGTCCGCCGCCGGCCGTCGCGAAGCCCGCTACGATTTCTCGGTTTCGCGCATGGTGAGCGGCACCACGATCTACAACGCAAACGGTTCCGGCGTGGTGGGCATGCGGGGCTCCTTCTGGGCCGATCCCGAAACTTACGATCTTCGCCGGCTGGAGTATCACGCCGAGGAAATTCCGCCCGATCTGCTCTACGCCGACATCTCCACCACCATCCGCTACGATCGCGTGCGCATCGGCGACCGCGACGTGCTGCTGCCGCAGGCCGCTGATCTGCGGACCACGGGCGTGGATGGCGAAAACAAATGGAACCACATCGAATTCACTCACTGCCAGGGATTCCGTACCGCAAGCACCCTGCGATTTGGCGCTGCCGATGCCTCGCCCGCCGCAGGCCCGGCCGCGGCGCCGCCTCAGCCAGTGGTGGAGGGTGCCCTGCCGCCGGGACTGCGCATCACGGTCGCCTTAAGCGCTCCACTGGACGACCACGCCCCCGTCGGCTCACTCATCGAAGGCAAGGTGGCAGACAGCGTAATGCAAAAGGGGAAGGTGCTCGTTCCCCAGGGCTCACTGGTCCAAGGCCGCATCCGCCGCCTGGAGCGCTATTCCGATGCCGGCGACTACTTCATCCTGGCGCTGGAATTCATGCGGATCGAAACGCCTTCCGCGAGCCTGCGGTTCTACTCGGATCTCCAGGATGTCGATCGTCCAAGGGGCGTGGACATGATGCTCGCCACAACCAACGTGGAGCGCAGCGAGTTCCACTGGGATACGAACAACACCTACGAGAAGTCGACCAAGATAGACCACGTGCTGATCCGGACCCAGGAGGTGCCCGGCGTAGGGACGTTCTTCGTGCGCGGCTCGCATTTTTCTCTGCCGCCGGGTTTCAAGACGGTCTGGAAGACGCAGCTTTACCCGCGATCCGCCCATCCGTAAAAAGGGGGGCCGGGCGCGGCGCTCCCCTCGCCGGCACGCGGCGCGTGCTACGCTCTCTCTTGATTCATGGCCTCCCGCATTCAGAGTGAAATCGCGCGCACCCAGGCGCGGTCCGCTGCTCTTCCCCGCGAACTCCGTCTCACCGACCTCGTCTTCCTGCAAATCCTGCTGATCGTAGGGCTTCCCTGGACCGGCTATGCCGCCAGGCTCGGCAGCGCGCACTTCGCGCTGTGGCTGCTGGCCATTCTGCTCTTCTACTTTCCACTAGCCGCCACCGTCACCTTCCTCAGCCGCCGGCTGCCGCTCGAAGGCGGCGTCTACCAATGGGTCAAACTCGGGATTTCGCCCTTCGCCGGTTTTCAGGCCGCGTGGAATTATGCCTTCTTCCTCATCCTCATCTATGCCGCCAGCGGCTCGGTGGTGGCCAACAGCCTTTCCTATGTCGCGGGGCCGGGCGGCGCCTGGATGAGTTCTTCGAAGCCGGTGATTCTGGTCTGCAGCCTGGTCTTCTTCGCGCTGGTCTATCTGGTGAATTACCGCGGCCTGCATCTGGCGCGTTGGGTCACCAGCGCCGGCGGGGCTCTGGTGGTGGCGCTCTATCTGCTCATCATCGGGCTGCTGGTGTTGCGCCTGGTACGCGGCCAGGCCACTCCGCAACCGGTCTTCGCGCCGGCCTGGCCGGTGCTGTCGCTCATCACCGTCAATCTGTTCAGCAAGATCGCTTTCAACGCCCTCAGCGGCTTCGAACAGGTGGCCGTCTTTGCCGGCGAGTGCCATACGCCGGAGCGCAACATCGCACGCTCGGTTTCGATCGCCGGCCCGGGCATCGCGGTGCTCTACATTTTGGGCACCTGCTCCCTGCTGGCCTACACGCCGCGGGACCGCATCGATCTCATCGCTCCCATCCCGCAGATCCTGGGCGCGTCGCTGGCTTCCTCCTCGCTGGTGGCCGCGCTCTCCGCCGGCGCCATCCTGGCGCTGCTGTTCGCTTATTTCACGCAGACCGTGGCCTGCCTCGCGCAGGTCTCGCGCCTGCCCATGGTGGCCGGCTGGGATGGCCTGCTCCCGGCGCGCTTCAGCGAATTGCACCCCCGCTTCCGCACGCCCGTCAACTCGCTTGGACTCGCCGTGGCGGCTTGCGTGGTGTTGGGCGCGGCGAGCCTGGTCCAGGTGGGCGAGCAGGAAGCCAACCAGATCCTGGTGGGCGCGGGCATGGCCTGCTGCGGCATGTACTACCTGGCGATGTTCGCGGTGGTGGTCCGCGGCCAATGGGGCGAGCGGGAGCGGGCTCCGTGGTGGCTTCGATTCGCCGTGTGCGCGGCCGCCGCCGTCACCGTGCTGGCCGTGGCGCTGGACGTCGTGCCGATCCTCGACGTCGCCCGCCCGGTGCTGTTCGGCGTCAAAGTGGCCGGCGCGGTGGCGCTCATCAATGCCGCCGCCTGGTGGGTGTATCCGCGCGGCTCGCGGCGCTAGGGAAGCCGCCGGCTCACGCGCGCGGCGCGAACCACCGCGCCTATTGCAGCCTGGGCCGCATCTGTTCGTTTGAGATCAGCCCGTCGAAAATCGCCAGCACCTGTTTGCGATAGGCGTACACGCGGTGCAAATTCTCGCGGAACGAGGCCTCGAAATCGCGCGCCCGCATCCACTTCTCCAGCATCGTGCGCGGCACGTCGATGTCCTGCCGCAACAGGTCCACGTCGTGTCCCCGCAGGAAGAGGCCGTAGAAAAAGGCGGCTTCCCGCTGGGGCGCCAGGGGATCGAATTCGTCGCGCAGCATCATAACGACCAGGCGAAAATGACAGTATACCCATGGCCCCAACCTTCCGGCAAGTCAACTGCGTTAAGATCCCGTGAGAGGACCAACCCGTGCCGACCCTGATCCCTGCCGCCACCCGCGTGGCGGCCGCCGGAAATAAGCCCAAATTGATCGACGAATATTTTGGCCGCGTGAATTCCGCCCACCAACATGTCAGCATCGCCCATATGCGCAGCCCCGCCGGCTGGCAGGAGCCTGGACAAAAACCGGAGTTCGAGGAGTTGACCGTTGTGCTGAAAGGCATGCTGCGCGTGGAGCACGCCGCCGGTTCTTTCGATGTGGCCGCCGGCCAAGCCATTGTCGCGCACAGCGGTGAGTGGGTGCGCTACAGCACGCCATCATCCGAGGGCGCCGAATACATCGCCGTCTGCCTGCCCGCCTTTTCCATGGCCGGCGTCCACCGCGACGCCTGAGGCGTCACGCACCCGCCGCCGCTGCCGTGGCGCCGCGGGTCCGAAATTCGTAGCGCACAATCCGTACTGCCGCGCAGCCGGCATCGGACCGCACCACGCGCCCCGTCGCCACAAACTGCAGCGGGCATGTGCCGCCCAGCCGCGCCGGCCAATTCACCGAAAGTTCCACGGTGTGCCCCACCGGCAACTTCTCACCGGTGGTGAACAGAATTCCTCCGCTGCCAAAGTTCAGCGTCTTCCCAATGCCGCTGGCTTTCGAAGTCTTCGACAGCATCACCGAGTATTTGACATCCTCCTGGACCGGAAACCGGCTGGTTCCTCTCCGATCGGTCATGCCTCCGGGATTTGCACTTCCTTGATCAGTGCTTATTTCCATCCAGCTCCTATCATCCTGGACGCGGGCGTGGTTCACAATAGTGCTAAAGGCACAAAATAGCCCTAAACATGTTGGTACTTTTTGTGGTATTGGCTGTCATTATCCTGTATTGCAAGGGTGATAAGTACGTTCTGATACTCTGGATTGATGGACCAGGATCAGCTCCGTTGCTTGTTCGAGCAGGTTCGTGACGGCGCGGTGGATATCGATGCCGCCATCGCGCGCATGCGCCACATGCCCTTTGAAGACCTGGGCTTCGCCAAGGTCGATCATCATCGCGCCCTGCGGCACGGCATTCCCGAGGTCATCTTCGCCAAGGGCAAGACGCCCGATCAGGTGGTCACCATTGCCGCCAGCCTGCTGCGGAATTCGCGCAACGTTCTGATCACCCGCGCCGACCCGCTTTGCGCCGCGGCGGTGACCGCTCAGTTGCCCGGCGGCGAATACTCGGCGCTCTCCGGCGCCATCCGTTTCTGGGGCGACCGCACCATTCACGGCAAAGGCCGCATCGGGGTGGTGTGCGCCGGCACCAGCGATATGCCGGTGGCCGAGGAAGCCCGGATCACCGCGGAATTGATGGGCAATGAAGTCGACGCCATCCACGATATCGGCGTGGCCGGCATCCACCGCCTCATGAGCAACCACGAGCGCCTCACGGGAGCGCGCGTCATCGTGGTCTGCGCCGGGATGGAGGGCGCGCTTCCCAGCGTGGTGGGCGGCATGGTTTCCTGCCCGGTGATCGCCGTCCCCACCAGCGTCGGCTACGGCGCCAGCTTCCACGGCCTGGCCGCGCTGCTGGGCATGCTCAACAGTTGCGCCAGCAACGTCACGGTGGTGAATATCGATAACGGCTTCGGCGCCGGCTACGTGGCCAGCCTCATCAATCGCCTGTAAGTTGCCGGCCCGGGTACGCAACCGGATCGGGCTCGCGCTCTATGGTATACGCCTGCGGAAGATTGCCTGGGGCATATTGAGGAAGCAAATCCTTTCTTTGGACCACGCTCTCGTGAATACAGGAGCCCGCGGCCATAAAGCGGCGCCGGAACAGATTGAGCCGGGGCGCTCCGGTGAACTTCTCCGGCTCAACGCCGGGCGGCGAGACCCGCTTCTTGGTCCATTTCGGCCAGAACTCTCCCAACCACCAGGCCGGGGTCAGGGAGTTGTGCAGCATCGCGTCGGCCAGAGGCTTCGCGAAGGCCGGATCCGCTCCCAAAATCCTGGCGGCGGCGCCGTCGTTCAGCAGCAGGCCCGCTCCCCCGGCCTCGCGCAACATCCAGCGAAGAGTGATTTTCGACAGACCGCTTTCCGCCTCCGGGTAGCTCCCGCCGATATCGGAGTGAACGCCGGCAAACCACACCTGTTTGATATTGCGCCCCGGCTCCTCACGGACAAGGTTTTGTCGAAAGAAAGCGCGGCGCTCGTCGATGGAGACCGCGTGCCTGATGACGGATACCTCTCCGAGCTCAAACGTGTAAGGCAACCGTCCGGGTTTCAGCCCGATGGGATCGAGGATCCATCCAACTGAGCTGACCGTGTCCCACACGCCCACGAAATGAGGCTTGCACTCCCGGCAGAAGGTGGTCTTGAAACCGGCGGCGGTTGTGAACTTGCCGGGCCTGCCTCGCAATCTGGCCAGGAAGCCATCGTTGCGTTTGAACAGCCGCATGGCATAGGGGATCAAACCCTCATTGCCCCGCGACAGCAAACCAAACATCTGGAGCAGCCCGCATAAAGCGCGCGCGGTATAGGCGCCACGGCTGAAACCGAAAATGAACAATTGGTCGCCGGGCTCGAAGGTTTGCATCAGGAATCGATAGGCGTCGGCAATGTTCTCCGACAGTCCGTATCCAAACGCCAAACCCCTGAACTTGGTCCACGCTTTGCCTGCCGCGGTGAGGGCATTGGTGGCTCCCATGGTGCCGACACCAGGATGATAATAAGTGGCCTGGCGAGGGGAATCGTGCGGCAGGGTTTGATACAGCTTGACGACATTCGAGTCGCCTTGGCCGTACTCGTTACCGGTTCCATCACAGCAAATTACGATGTTCTTCGGCATGCGTCCAATCTCGCTCTCGACCGGCGCGGCGGCTTACATCATAAGCCAGTCGGCGGTGGTCCACCAGTCGGGGTGCGCGTCGCTCCAGGTGCACAGGGGCGCCGGGGCCAGCCAATCCCAGCCGGGGTCGCCGCCAATCGGGGCGCCGGGAGGGGCACCTGGGGCCGGCATCACCCGCGCCGCTTCGGCGGGGCGTTCGAGGAAACGCTTGATGTCGGCGGCCAGCAGGGTATCGTGGGCCTTCTGCCCGGAGCTCACCGGATTCGCCGAGATCTCGTTCGTCAACCGGGTTGCCAGCTCCCCCAGCTCCCAGGAAGCAATCGCCCGGACCTGTGCATTCGGTGCGCCGGCGGCAAGCCACATCACGCGATCCACCAGCACGCGCTCTTCGGCGCGGCGGATCTCGGCTTCATACAGCGAAGCGGTGGGAGCATCGAAGACGGCCTTGGTGAGGCGGTCGATGACTTCTTCGAGCGAGGGCAGCGTGGGATCGACGGCGTGCTGCGCCACCAGGCGGGCGGCGCGGTTGAGTTGCAGAACGAAACCGATGGTCACGTCGGATGCCACGGTGGCCGGACTCAGCGGATCGAAACCGGATCCGGTGGTGCGCGGGAATAGCTCGCGGTGCATGCCGAAACCCGGCGGGCGCGGCGGGATGGCCGCCAGCACCTGGCCCGGCACCGTCAGTTCCGACGGCAGCAGCGTGGCGGCCAGCGCCTCCAACGCCTGGCGCTGGTTGGCGGCCGACTCGTATTTCACCGGCGTGCGGCCGTCGCCGCGCATGGCGTAGATGTAGTCCAGGCCGGCCACCATGTGCGCGGCCGATTCCACCGAATACCGGTGATACATGAAGATGGGCACCAGCGGCTCTTCGATAGTGGCCATGGGCGCGCCGTTGCGGATGGTGTGCTCGCCCAGCCGGTCGAGGGCGGCGCGGCGGACCTTCATGACGCGGTTCAACTCTTCGGCCTGGTTGACCCCGTTGGACCATTGATCCACGCGCGGATGCGTGTCGGCGTCCTGGTTGGTGAAATAGCGGAGGTCCTGGGCCCAGGCGTCGTCGAGGATTTTCGTGAGGGCGGCAGTTTCGTCGGCGCCGGCGGGAAACTGGCGGTACCCGTAATTGATGGCGACCTTGTCCCAGTCGCCGATGCGGGCCGGGTAGGCGCCCGAGATATCGATGGTGCCGTCGTCGCGCAGCTTCTCGGCCGGGTGCGGATAGTCCATCACGGAAATCCATCCCTTGGTGCTGTCGTAGTAGTTGTGGCCCAGGCCCAAGGTGTGGCCGACTTCGTGGGCGGCCAGTTGGCGGATGCGCGCCAGCGCGGTCTGGTAAAGGATGTCGGGCTTCTCGTTGCCGGTGGTGTAGGGCGAGAGCAGGCCTTCGAAGATCAGGTAATCCTGCCGGTCGCGCAGCGAGCCCAACGTTACGGTGCCTTTGATGATCTCGCCGGTGCGCGGGTCGTTGACGGTGCCGCCCGAGCTCCAGCCGCGCGTCGAGCGGTGGACCCAGTTGATCATGTTGTAGCGGATGTCCATGGGGTCGGCTCCGTCGGGCAGCACGGCCACCTGGAACGCGTTGCGGAAGCCGGCCGCTTCGAAGGCCTGGTTCCACCAGCTCGCGCCTTCGACCAGCGCCTTGCGCACGTCCTCGGGCGCGCCCGGATCCACCCAGTATTGGATGGGTTTGACGGCCTCGCTGACGGCGGCGTTGGGATCTTTCTTCTCCAGGCGATGGCGGTGCAGGTAGCGCACCACCATGGGCTCGCCGATGGGCACGCTGTAATCGACGAAACTCAAACCGCCGTATCCGGCGCGCGGATCGTCGTAGCGCGGGCGAAAGTGGTTGTCGGGGAGTTCGACCAGCGAGTAATGCTCGCGCAAAGTCACGGAGTCGGCGGAAGGCGTGACGCTCGACACGCTGCCGGAGAACAGCCCGCCGCCGCGGCCTCCGCCGCCCGCTGCATCGGCCGCGGGGCTGCCGGCGCCAATGGCGGGGGGGCCCTGGCCTGGGCCGGCCGCGCCGCCGCGGCCGCCTCCGGCGGCATCGTTGGCAAAGGTGAGGGTCACTTCAATTTCCGTATTCTTTGGGAAGGCTTTGGTGCGCGGAATGTAGAAGGCGCTGCGCGCGCGGTCCACGCGATAGGTTCCGGGGCGGAGCGCATTGGCGGCGCCGTGCCCGTCGCGCACGAAAAAATCGGTGGCGTCCACCAGCACGCGCGCATTGCTTTCGGCGGCCACGGTGAAGCCCCACAGCACCGACCTGGCGAAGGAATCCTCCACCGAGCGGCGTTCGGCCGGGTTGGCACTGGATGAGCGGAAGGATTCGTTGCCTTGGACCAGCATCACTTTCGGTCCGACGCGCTGGAAGGAAACGATGCGCGAGGCGCCTTCCTGGCCGCGGTCGAGGCCGATGTCGTTCGAGCCCAGTCCGGCGGCGAGGCCGGTGGCGTAGAGGAACTCGCTGTCGAAGCGCGGGATCTCCAGCCAGAGGCTGCCGGTGCGCTCGTCCCAATAGAGCGGGAAGTAGCCGTCGATCTTCTGCATGCCGGTGGTGCGCTCCTCAATGCGGGGCGGAGGCCCGGCTGGTTGCGCGCCACCGCGCTGCTGCGCGTGAAGCGCGGGATAGCAGCACAGCAACGGAAGAGGGAAAGCGGATAGAATCTTTCTGCAAGCTCGATGCATGGATGGAGAACTCCTGGGGTCCATTGTATACGCTAGAGCGCGACCGGCTGCTCGGATGCGGACAGTCCTTTTCGGCAGGCATGAAATGCCTTTCAAGGTGATTGAGACTGCAATGAGTAAACGGGAATTGATCGCCCGCGAGTTGGATCACATGCCGGAGCAGACTCGTCTCGACACCCTGGTGGGGTAAGGGCTGGCTCTTGCGGGGCGGGCAATCCTGCCCGGAGGCGGCTTTTAGCCGGCTGGACCCGCTGGAAAGCGGTCCGCAGCTTGTATAGGCATCGGCACCAGCGCTGCTATAGCCCCCCTTGTTGCACGGTATTCCGCAACGCGCCGATGCCGTCGATGCGGATTTCGATCTCGTCGCCGGGCCACAGCGTGAACGTGTCGGGAGGCACGATGCCGGTGCCGGTGAGCAGGAAACAGCCGTTGGGGAAAGAATTCTCGCGATAGAGGTAATCCACCAGCTCGGCGGGGTGGCGCTTCATGGCGGCGAGGGTGGTGGCATCGGCGAAAACGGGCGCGCCGTGGCGGCTGATCTCCAGGCGGATGGCGGTGGAGGGCGGCAGCGGCTCAGGCGTCACCAAAATGCCCGGGCCGAGCGCGCAGGAGCGATGCCAGACTTTGGCCTGCGGCAAATAGAGCGGGTTCTCACCTTCGATATCGCGGGAGCTCATGTCGTTGCCGATGGTATAGCCGAGCATGCGGCCGGCGGGCGAGACCAGCAGGGTCAACTCGGGCTCCGGCACGTTCCAGGCGGAATCGGAGCGGATGCGGACGGCTTCTCCGGGACCGGCGACGCGGTGCGGCGTGGCCTTGAAGAAGAGCTCGGGACGCTGCGCCTGGTAGACACGATCGTAGAAGCTGTTTCCTCCAGTGGCTTCCGATTCGGCCATGCGGGCGGTGCGGCTGCGGTAATAGGTGACGCCGGCGCCCCAGACCTCCTGCTGCTCGATGGGCGCGAGCAAAGGGCCGGCGCCGCTCGAGGGCGTGCCCGTGGCGTGGGCCAGGTATTCGTGGAGATCTTCGCGGGTGGTGAGGGATTGCTGCGGCAGGCGCACGCGGCCGCTGCCGGTTTCGAGTTCCCATCCAGCGGCTGTCCGGTAAATGAGCATGCGGTTATCCCAGTCGTTTCAGAATGGCGTCGACATCGAAGACGCAACCGCCCCAGGTTCCGCCGCTCACGTCCTGCAAGGCGGCCCATAGGCGCGTGGCGGCAGGCAGCGCGGGATCGGGCGCGAGATGGGGATGAGGCGTCCGCGTGGCGAGTGTGTAGTCGCCATCTTCGGCGCTGCCGTGAACGATCAGGTTGACGGAGCCTTCCAGACGCGCGCGGTCGATGACGATTTCAATCTGGTCGCCTTCGCGTACTTTGCCGATGGGGCCGCCGGCGAGGGCTTCGGGGGTGATGTGGCCGACGCAGGCGCCGGTGGAGACGCCGCTGAAACGGGCGTCGGTAAGAACGGCGATTTCCCTGCCGAAGTCGAGGTAGCGGAGCGCCGCGGTGATTTCGAAGATCTCCTCCATGCCGGAACCCATGGGGCCACGGCCCATGAGGACGATGATGTCGCCGGGGTGGACGGCGCCGCTCTTGATGGCGGCGATGGCGGCCTTCTCGGTGACGAAGACGCGCGCGGGGCCGGTCTTGCGGTAGACGCCGTCGGCATCGACGACCGAGGGATCGATGGCCGTGCTCTTGATGACGGAGCCGCCCGGCGCGAGGTTGCCGGTAGGGAAGGTGACGGTGGAAGTGAGGCCGCTCGAGCGGGCGCGATCCGGGCCCATGATGACGTTGTCGGGATCGACGCCGTCATTTTCGAGCAGGACGCGGCGCAGGGCGGCGCGGCGTTCGGACTGCTCCCACCAATCGAGAATGGTGCCGAGCTTTTCTCCGGTGATGGTGAGGACGCCGGTTTCGAGCAGGCCGGCGCGGCGCAGGTGAAGCATGACTTCGGGCACGCCGCCGGCCAGAAAGACCTGCACGGTGGGATGCATTTGGGGGCCGTTGGGCAGGGCATCGACCAGGCGGGGGACCTGGCGGTTGACGCGCGTCCAGTCGTCCACGGTGGGGCGGCGCAGGCCGGCGGCGTGGGCGATGGCGGGGATGTGGAGGATCAGGTTGGTGGATCCGCCGAAGGCCGCGTACACCACCATGGCGTTGCGCACGGAGGCGTCGGTGAGGATGTCGCGCATGGCCAGCGGGCGGGCCTGCAGCCGGAGCGCGGCGCGGGCGGAACGGCGGGCCATATCGGTCCAGATGGGATGGCCGGAAGGAGAGAGCGCGGAGTGGGGCAGGGACATGCCGAGCGATTCGCCGACCACCTGGGAAGTGGCGGCGGTGCCGAGAAACTGGCAGCCTCCGCCGGGAGTGGCGCAGGCGCGGCAGAGCATTTGGGCGGCGGCTTCGAGCGTGAGCTGTCCGCGAGCGAAGCGCGCGCCGGCGGACTGGACTTTACCGGCGTCTTCGCCCTCTTCGGCCAGCAGGGAGACGCCGCCGGGGACCAGGACGCAGGGCAGCGAGCCAGCGCCGGCGAGCGCCATCATCATGGCGGGCAGGCCCTTGTCGCAGGTGGCCACTCCGAGGACGCCGGACGCGGTGGGCAAAGAGCGGATGAGGCGCCCGAACACACTGGCGGCGTCGTTGCGGTAGGCCAGGGAATCGAACATGCCAGGGGTGCCCTGGGTGCGGCCGTCGCAGGGGTCGGTGCAATAAGCGGCGAAGGGGATGGCGCCGAGCGACTTCAGCTCCTTGGCGGCGGCGTCCATGAGCAGGCCGACTTCCCAGTGGCCGGTATGATAGCCCAGTGCGATGGGGGTGCCATCGGCGGCGCGGATGCCGCCGTGGGTGCTGAGGATGAGGAACTCGGGAGCGCCGAGCGTGGCGGGGTCCCAGCCCATTCCGGCATCCTGGCTCCAGCCGAAGGTGTCGCCGGAGGGCCGCTTGAGGAGCATCTCCGGGGTGAGGGGCAGCGAGCCGCGCGGGCCGGGCGCCTTGCTGCGGACCTGGTAGAGCGAAGCGTCTCCGGAATCGAGAAGTTGCGAAAGGGAAATGGCCATGACAGGCGGTTGGATTCCCATTAGAGCAGATTGCGGCGGGAGACGGAACCGGGCGGGACACCTGGCGGGTCGGGAGCGGGAGCAGAGGCCTGGAATGATCGAAGACAGGGTGGCTGCCATTGATTCCGGGTTTCGGGTGTAAAATGGACAACCTGGGTATAAAGGCCGAGAGATGACGTCCGCCCAAGAACCGGAATTTCCGGGAAAGACAGGAGGCGCCCCAATCAGCGCGCTCAACTGGACGTATGTCCTGGACGATGCGGTGTTGCCGGAAGGCCACATGGCGCCGGTCTTTCCGCTGGGAATGAATGTCGTTCTGGCGCGTGTCGGCGGCGCGGTCTATGCCGTTGCAGGCAAGTGCGCCCACATGGCGTGTCCGCTGTCCGCGGGAAGGCTGGAGGGTTACACAATCATCTGCGGATGCCATGATTGGCGTTTCGATGTTCGCACTGGCAGGTTCCTCGATGCGCCGGAACTTGGCGTCAGTGTTTATCCCATAAAAATCGAAGCGGGCAAACTGTTCGTTAACCTCGGTTGAAAGGAAAATAGCATGAAGAAAGTCAGCATGTATACTCTCTCAACTTGTCCCTGGTGCCGCAAGACCAAGAAATACTTCACCGACCATCACATCCCGTTCACTTACATCGACTATGATCTCGCCGACGAAGCGACCCAGGCGAAGATTTTGCGGGAGCTGGATGCCGCCGGCGCCACCGGCTTCCCGTTCGTCAAGGTTGGCGACCAGGTCATCTCGGGCTATCAGCCGGACCTTTATGCAAGCGCGCTGAAATCGTAAGGCGGAATGGAATGGATATGGAATCGCGGAAAAAGGCGCTTCGCTATTTCTACGACAAAGTAGTGGGGCCGTTGGGCTTCAAATTCACGCCCGACACGGAGCTGGCGGATTTTCTGCTGGAACAGGAAGTGATGCTGGAGGACAAGCACGGCGTTCCATTCTGTCCCTGCCAACCGGTGCGCCATGACCGCGCGCGCGACATGCAGATCGTCTGCCCATGCATTCCCTTCCACCGGCAACATTTCGACGCGATCAAGCGCTGTTGGTGCGGGCTCTTCGTCCACCAGGATGTCACGGACCCGGATAGCCTGCCCCAACTGCCGCCAAAGGACGTGGGCCTTGGGTGACAAGTTCGTCCGCGCAATCGGCTCCGACGAGATCGCGCCCGGCGGGATGAAGGCCGTCGAGATCGAAGGACACGAGATGGTCATCTGCAATTGCGGTGGAACTTACTACGCCATCGAACGGCGCTGCGGGCACATGAATGCGCCGCTGGAAATGGGCACGCTCGACGGCAAGTTCGCCACTTGCGCCATGCACTGCGCGCAGTTCGACGTCACCACCGGCCAAGCGCTCTCCGGCCCGGTTCCCGCGGATCCGGGCCATGAGAGCCTTCCGCCCAGAATGGCTGCCTATCTGCAGTACGTGGACATGCTGATGCAGCACGTCCGAACGGAATCCATCCGCACCTACGAAACCAAAGTCGAAGCCGGCTGGGTCCTGGTCGCGCCATGATTCGCTGGCCGGCGCGAATCGGCGTGCGCAGACAAATCCGGAGCCGGATGCGCAACCCCGTTAGTTCGCCGGCGGCAGCTTGTCTTGGGGCAAGAACGCCAATCGGGGAGTTGCCATGGCCGCCTCCCCGGGCGCAAGCGGCAAGACGCGCTCGCCCGCAGCGCGCTGGCCGGGGGAACCTGCTATACTCAAGGTGTCTTTGATCGTCCCGCTACAGCTTGGTTGGTATCCACTTCTGCCTTGGCTCTCGCCCGAACTATCAAACACAAAGGAAAATTAAATGAAGAACCTGTTTGTAGGCAATTTGGATTTTGCCGCCACCGAATCGTCCATCCGTTCGCTCTTTGAGCAGTACGGGACTGTGGATCGCGTTAACGTAGTAACCGACCGGGAAACCGGCCGCGCGCGCGGCTTCGCCTTCGTCGAAATGACGGACTCCGCCGAGGCGGACAAGGCCATCGCCGGTTTGAACGGCACCGATATGAATGGCCGCGCCCTCAATGTGAATGAAGCGCGACCGAAGACCGACAGCGGCCGATCCGGCGGCGGCGGCAGGCCGGGCGGCAACGGCGGCGGACGCCAGCGTCGCGAGCCACGTTGGTAAACTGAAGAACTGGGAGCCGGCCGCCAAGGCCGGCTTTACCCTGAGGAGGCGACGGTATTCCTACTCGCTCACGTACCACATTCAAAAAACGGCAGAAGGAACTCGCGCGCGTGGAGAAGCAGCGGGACAAGGCGGCCCAGCGGGTGCAGCGGAAACTTGCCCGGGAAGCCGGAATTTCCATGGACGGCACCGATGAATTCGGCAATCCCATCGACGGCGCGGACGAGAATTCGCTCGACAGCGCGGACGGAACCGGCGAAACCGCCAAACCAGCCGATGAAGCTAGCGGCGTAAAAGAGTGACTTCGGAACTCAGGCACCCTGTGTTCCAACCGAAGGAGGCAGCGGTGGAACTGCGATATTTAGGTTTTGATCAGGCGCAAAGCCGGCGCGTCTATAAGTTCGATTGCAAAGCCGCGGATAAATCCACCACGCGGTTCCTGATCAGCGTCGACATGGTGTTGTTCCTGAAGCACCGCGTCGGCATTCAGGAAGGTCCGGTGCTCTGCGCTCAGAAACTGGCTGCCGACGTCGAGGCGGCGCGGGCGGGCAATCACGAACTGACCAACGACGATCTGCTGGCCTACGTGGCGGAACGGACCGCGGCCGAGGTGCGCCGAGCGGAATCGCGAAGGCCCGGGCCTCACCGGCGCAAGCCGGAGGCGGGGCAGCAGTTCACTCCCTGGCGCAAGGGGTAAAGTTCCGCCAAGCACGACAGGCCAGAAGGCCTGTTCCACTCATTCGGGCTGCGTTTCGGGGAGGAAGACAGGCTCCGGAGAACGCCGCGTGCCGTGCCAGTGCGTGAAGCAGTCCTTCGCTACACTGTAGAGCGGGCCACGGTTTTGCGCGATCAATCTGAGCCAGCCCCAGACTCCCTTTTGCGGGAAATAAATTCCACGGAAGAAGAGCCGGGAGAGCAGATGGTTGATCTTGTAAGCCGCCGGTTCCTGAGCGATGGAATCGAGCGCCTGCTGAGTAGCGGCCGGGCTGTACGAGTGGAACCACGCGTAGCGGACCTCATCCTGCACTTCCTGGATGGTGATCTTGAGCGGCGTGTGCGCCATGCGGAACGGAGCAAATTCCAGCCAGTGTTTGGGCCTGGTGAGACGGCCTTCCTGCTGCAGGCGCGTATATAAAGGAGTGGCCGGAAACGGGGTGATTTGTCCGAAAACGGGCAGCACCGGGGGCCATTCGCGCATCTCCGCCAGGGTGCGTGCGGCCACGCCGGGCGTATCGTTATCCAGCCCGAAGATGAACGACGTAATGGCGTAGACGTTGCGGCTGGCCAGCGACCGCAGGACGCCCGCGTATTCGGACGGCTTGTTGAAGCTCTTGTTGACGCTGGCGAGATTGGCCGGATCGAGCGACTCCATCCCGATGAAGATCCATTTGCCGCCGGAAGCGGCGATCAAGTCCACGAGTTCCTGATCGCGCAGCAGATTGGCGCTGATTTGCGCCACCCAGTTCATCCCGGCGCCGGCCGCGATGATGTCCCGCAACAGCGACTTGGTGCGCTTGACGTTGATGGCAAAATTGTCGTCGACGAAGAAGACGGCGAACTTTCCGCGCGTCGAGCGGGCGCGCTCTTTGAGCATGAGCATTTCATCGACGATGCTCTGGTTGCTGCGGAAGCGGATGGAATCGCCGAAGAAGCCAGTGACGGTGCAGAACTCGCAGCCATAGGGACAGCCGCGGCCGCTCTCAATGGGGATGATGTGAAACGTCTCCCAGTCGAAGCCGTAATGGCGCATGATGCGGGCGAAGAAGGCGGGGATGCGGTTGAACTGCTTGATATCCAGGGTATCCCAGGGAATGGCCGGGTAATCCCGCAAGGTGGGCTTGCGGTCCTGACCGAAGGCGTCCACGGGAGCGTAGACTTCCTGGAGTTGGCCGCGGGCGGCATCTTCGACGATGCGCGGCCAGGTTTCATCGGCTTCGCCGAGGGCCAGGGCGTCCGCATGACGCGGGCCTCCGTCGCGGCCCAGAGCCTCGTCGGGGACTTCGGTGATGTGCGGTCCGCCCATGACTACGGGAATGCCGGCGGCGCGGAGGGCATCCGCCACGCGGTAGGCCTTGGCGATCATGCGGGTCATGGCGCCGATGCCCACCAGCCCGATGTGTCGATCCAGCGCGAAGCGGACGAGTTCGGCGTCGCTCATGGGCTGCGTGTTGCCGTCAATCAGCACCACTTGATGTTCGCTGGGCGTAAGAGCCTGCAGCAGAAACATCCAGAGGTGAGGCATGAAGTTCTGAGTGACACCGTTATCGGGATTATACAGCAGGATCTTCACGGGCGTGCCGGTCTCAAGCGCCAACCGAGTGCCGGCGCCTTCCTCTCTCCGGCAAGTCACCCGCAGGTATCAGGTCCGATTGGGATCCGGGCCGTCCTTGAAAGGAATCAATGTCGGTAGAGCTATACTATCACTTAAAAGTCCGACAGTCAGGAGGAGTCACCGCGGTATGTCACCGCGGTACAATTGGGAGGGGATTTACATGGCCAACAAGCTCAACGACGAAATACTGAACGCGGCACTGATCGGATTCGAAAAACAGAAGGCGGACTTAAGCGCCCGGATTGCCGAGCTGAAACTAATGCTCGGAGGCGGCGCCAAAGAGCCTGCCGCCAAGGCCGCCGCTCCGGCACGAAAGCGCAGGAGACTGAGCGCGGCTGGGCGGAAGGCCATCAGCGAGGCCGCCAAGCGCCGCTGGGCGTTGAAGCGCGCCGCAGCCGCCAAGCCGCAACGAGCAGCCAAGAAGGCGTGAAAGCTACCAGCGTTTGCGGCCGGCGCCGCCACCACCGCCGGGGCGATCGGTCTTGGGGCGGGCTTCATTCACGCTGAGCGTGCGGCCTTCCAGGTCTTTGCCGTTCAGGGCGCTGATGGCTTTAGCGGCATCTGCATCGTTGGTCATGTCAACGAAGGCAAAGCCTCTGGGTTGACCGGTGTCACGATCGGTCATGATGCTGACCCGTTCCACGGGCCCATAAGTTTCCATCAGCGAACGGAGCGCTTGTTCCGTGACTGAAAAACTGAGATTACCGACGAAAAGACTTTTCATACACCCGGCCTTCCCTGCCCTACCAAGAGTGTTCCCGTTTGCCAGTCTAGCAGGAAAAGGGCGGCGGGGCGCGTAGCGCCATCGGCATTCGGCAGGCCGCGCGGCGGTAGGGATACTTGAGTACACTTCCGGTAGCCGGACCGCCGGAGTTTTGTGAGACTATTGCAAGGAGGAGAACACCATGACCAAACGCTTCGTTGTTGCTGCCATTGCCGGTTTCATGGGTGCCGCGGCCGTCTGGGCCGCGCAAAAGCCGGTAACCGTGGAATTGAAAGACGCGAACGGACAGAGCGTCGGATCCGCCACTCTGAGCGAGGGCAAGGGTGGATCGGGCGTGACCGTTAAGTTGAACCTCAAGAACCTGACGCCGGGCGAGCATGCCTTACATTTTCATCAGGTGGCCAAGTGCGAGGGGCCGGCGTTCACAACGGCCGGCGGGCACTTCAATCCGGACGGGAAGCACCATGGCCTGCAGAATCCCGCGGGGCCGCATGCGGGCGACATGCAGAACTTCACGGTCAAGGCCGACGGCACATCGAAGGCCACGCTGACGGACCCGCTGGTGAACCTGGGCGCCGGCGATCATTCGCTGTTTACCGGCGGTGGGACCGCGCTGGTGATTCATGCCAAGGCCGACGACATGAAGACGGACCCGTCGGGCAACTCGGGCGACCGCATCGCTTGCGGCGCGATCACCAAGTAGGCTGCCGGTTCGGGAATCGCTAACGTCCCACGCTGCGCGTACCCGATGCAAATCGCTCTGCCGATTAATTCTGTTACCGTAAAACCGGAGAAGAAAAAAATGGCGCCGTTCCGGTTTCACGTGTTTGTCTGCGACCAGCAGAAGCCCGAAGGAGTGCCGTGCTGCGCGGCGCGGGGCTCGGTCCAGGTCCTGGAGACGCTGCGGCGCGAAGTCGCCGCGCGCGGACTGGTAGACACAGTCCAGGTGACGGCGTGCGGCTCACTGGGCTTGTGCGAGCACGGGCCGAACCTGGTGGTTTATCCCGAGGGCATCTGGTACTCGGGCGTGACCGCTGCGGACGTGCCGGAGATCGTGCGCTCGCATTTCCAGGAGGGTACGCCCGTCGGGCGACTGGTGTGCGCCGATGCCGAGGCACTGCGCGCGGAGATTCTTGGCAACCGCGAAAAGATGCTGGCGGCGCGCCGCGCCCGGGAAGCCGCCGGCGTCCTCCCCGACGAGCTGAACGACCGCATCCGGGGGTTTCAGGAGAGCCGCGTCGCCCTCACGGCGCTGGAACTCGACGTGTTTACGGCCGTGGGGGACGGCGCCGACGCGGTGGAAGTGGCCGCCAGGCTCCAGACCGACCCACGCGCGACCGAGATGCTTCTCAACGCGCTGGCGTCCCTGCGCCTGCTCGTCAAGCAGCAAGGAGTCTTTCACAACTCGCCCGAGACCGCGCGCTACTTCGCCGCCGGGTCGCGTGACAATGCCCGGCCGGCCTTGCTGCATACCGCGCACCTGTGGCAGCGCTGGTCGACGCTCACCGGCTGCGTGCGCGCCGGCACCGCCGTGGCCCGCGACGAAATCGCCGACCGCGGCGCGGACTGGACCGAGGCCTTCATTGCCGCCATGCACCGCAACGCCTCGGAACGCGCGCCGCTGGTGGTGCGCGCAGTCGGCGCGGAGAACGTCCGCCGCATGCTGGACGTGGGCGGCGGGTCGGGCGCTTATTCGATTGCTTTCGCCCAGGCCAATTCCGCTCTGCGGGCCGACATCCTGGACCTGGCCACGGTCGAGCCCATCGCGCGGCGCCACATCCAGGAGGCCGGAGTGGCGGACCGCGTCAAGGTCCGCGCCGGCGATCTGCGTTCCGACAGGCTGGGCGAAGGATACGACCTGGTGTTTGTCTCCGCCATCTGCCACATGCTCAGCTCCCGGGAAAACCTCGAACTGCTGCACCGCTGCCGCGAGGCGCTCGAGCCCGGCGGCCGCATCGTCATCCAGGACTTCATCCTGGAGGCGGACAAGACGGCTCCCCGCTTCGCCGCGCTGTTCGCGCTCAACATGCTGGTGGGCACCAGCGGCGGCAGCAGCTACAGCGAGCCGGAGTATGCCGCCTGGCTCGGCGAGGCGGGTTTCCGGGAGATCCGCCGCGCGCGCCTGCCGGGAATCACCGGGCTCATGATCGGGTCGCGGCTGTAATGGCGGCAGCCAAGGCTACACCGCCGCGCCGATCTGGACCAGGCAAGCCCGGCCGCAATTCGACCGCTGCGGCCACTGAGAGCAAGCCTTCACGGCCAGCTCCTGGTTGCCGAGGGCGTGCATTCTCACGGCGTACCACGGGTCCAGAGTCACCGTTTCGATGTGCGCGGCGGCGGGGCAGTACACGCGCCTGCTCCTACGGGCTCGCAGCCAGATGGGCACGAGCGCCCAACCGGCCGGGATCAGCAAAGCCAAAGCCAGATAGCTCACGAAGCAATAAACCACCCACATAGTTGCACCTCAAATCGTCGCTACCGGACAGGGCGACTCGCGCAAAATGGCATACGCATTCGCGCGAAGCCGCCCCAGCAGCCCGGACTCGCTGCCGCGTCCAATCACCAGGAGATCGGCCTTGCGGCGGGACGCCACGTCGCTCACCACCACCGGCGCGTCTCCGATCTCGATCAATACCTCACCTGCCGTACGGATTTCTTCCTGAATCCGCGCGATCTGGTCTCGCGCGGCGGCGGCCGCCTGGCCCCGCCATTCCGGATCGAAGTACACTCCGCCCCACTGCACCAGCGACTCCGGAAGTACGTGAACGATGGCAAGCTCCGCGCCATATTCCCGCGCGAACCGCCCGGCCCACGCGAGGATCTCGCGGCTGCCTTTAGCAAGATCGATCGCGCAGACGATGCTGCGGAAGCCGATGGTCTCGTAACCGGGAGCCTCTTCCAGGTGCGGACCGGTCCACACCGGGCAGGCGGCGTCGTGCAGCACCTTGGCTGTCACGGAGCCCAGAAGAAACCGCCGGAATGGCCCGTATCCATGGGTGGCCATGACGATCAGGTCGATGTGGTGGCTCCGCGCATAGTCGACGATCTCTCGGGCCGGATCGCCTTCCACCACCTCTCGGATTAGCGGGACATCGGGACACTGGCCGCCCAGGTAGGAGTCCAGTTCGATTTTCCTCTGCTCCAGTCTCTCCGTGGTCAGGTCGGCGGCTGTGGAGTAGGCCATTGCCTCGGGTGCTGCGTAGAGGGCCACGGGCGGCGCCACTACGTGGAGCAGAATCAGTTCGGCGTGGAAATGACACGCCAGCGTTTCGGCATACTGAGTGGCGCCACGGCAGCGCGCGGAGAAAGCCACCGGCGCCAGGATCCTGGACAGCCAAGCCATACCATCACCTCCTGGCCTGCGTCACAAGCGGACGGGGCGAATTGCCGCTTTCATTCTACCCCCATAACAGGCAAAACGTTCTCTAAATCCGAATTGCAGGCATGCGTATTGAGTCCCGTATGATACGGTGACGGCTTCTTTCACCCAAGAATCGCTCCCTGACGGTCGCGGCTCGGAATGAGGCTTGGCCGCCCCGCATTCCTGGTGATTGCTATACTCTAGATCTCGAAGAAACCATGCGACAGATCGTATTGGAAGGGCCACGTCAATTCGTGGGACACGTTGTGCCGCCCGTGGCCAGGCAGCCCGGCGAGGCGCTGGTGAGACTTCACCGTGTCGCCATATGCGGCAGCGACTGGCACGCTTTTGAGGGGCATCAGGCCAATTACACCTATCCGCGCATCATCGGTCATGAGTTGAGCTGCGAGGTGCTGGAAGCGCCCGACAACAGTCGCGGCATCCGGCCGGGAGACCGCTGCGCCATCGAGCCTCACCTGACCTGCGGCGTATGTGTGCCTTGCCGTCTGAATCGCCCCAACTGCTGCGAGAACATGAAGGTGTTGGGCGTGCACGTGGACGGCGGGATGCGCGGCCTGATGACTGTGCCAGTGGAGCGCCTGTACAAGTCGGACCGGCTCTCGTACGACCAACTCTCATTGGTGGAATTCCTCACCATTGGCGCCCATGCGGTGGCGCGGAGCGGGCTGGTCGCCGGCGAAAACGTTCTGATTGTGGGCGCGGGACCGATCGGCCTGTCGGTGCTCCAGTTTGCGCTGACGGCTGGCGCCTCCGCCCGGATTATCGAGAAGGTCGAGTTCCGCCGCCAATTCGCCGGGCGTTTCGGCGTGGAAGTGCTGCCGGAGTACGACGGCCGGCCCGCCCAGGTTGTTTTTGACTGCACCGGCGATGAGGAGGCCATCACGGCCAGCTTCGACCGCGTGGGACCGGCCGGGCGGCTGGTGCTGGTCGGCCAATTCCTGGGCTTCATTCCTTTCGACCATACGCCTTTCATCAGGCGGGAACTCAACATCATGGCGAGCCGCAACAGCCACCACCAGTTTCCGCGCGTGATCGGGATGATCGAGCGCGGCGAAATCAACCTGGACCCGTGGATCACCTGCCGCATGCCGCTGGCCGAGGTGCCCGAGGTGTTCGCCGGCCTGGCCAGCCACAAAAACTACATCAAGGCCGTCTTCGAGGTGCAGGACTCGGACGTCTGAGGCGAACGCCGGCGGCAGGCTGGCGAATCTTGACCTATACTTGTCGCCATGGTGCTCCGGCTGCTGCTTCTCTCCATTCCGGCGGGTCTCTTATGGGCGCAGAGCCTGACGCTCGATGCGCTGGTGACGCCGTCCACCATTGTGCCTCACGACGAGAAGCCGGTCCCGTTCGCTCTGTATGGCCTCGTCGAATTCAAGACCTTACGGGAACTGTTCTCTTATGTTGACGCGCAGGCCGGCCGCTGGCAGTTTCCCAGCCAGCGGGCGCGCAATGAATTTGCCCAGGGCCTGCTCCAGCGGGGCGTCGAGAGCCGCGTGATATCCATGATCGACGAAAAGCCGCTGGAAGTGATTCTGACTCACACCCGCGAGGAACTGGACGCTGCCATCAACCGCCTTCCCGCTCCGTTATTCGAGGGCCGCCACTGGCGGCTCGACGCGCCCGCCTATCGCCAGGCGTTCGACCGCGTGCGGGACCGCTGGAGCAAGGGTTTGAACTGCTGGAGCGCCTCTACGTCGATCGCCGGCCGGGCATTGTCCAACTGGTACCTGATGGAAGAAGGCATCGAATTCGACGGCGCAACATACGATTCGCTCGAGCACTTATGGCAGGCAATCAAATACCACCCCAGCGTGACGACCGCCGATGTGATGCGTCTGCTCGATCGCCTGAATGCCGTTGACTGGGAATCCTGGTTCGCCGGTCTGGACCGCGATCAGAAGATTTACCTGGAACATGCCTATATCATCGAGTTCCTGCGTGCGAATCTTACCCCGTCCAAGAGAGCGTGGTTCCGCGAGCAACTGGCCGGGCAGCCTTCCCAGGCCAAGCCTCGCGAATTGCAGCAGCGGACGCCGGGCAGCCTGCGATTTACATCCTTGCAGGAGAAAGTCCTCTGGGGCGATCTCGCCGACGTTTTCCACCTTCTCGTTTGCCTCACCCCGATCGCCCCGGTAAGCGATGCTTCCGCGATTGCGGCGCTGCAAGCGCGGCACTTCGACGGTATCTACCTCAGCGGCCGGAAGCTCGGTTTTATCAGCCCGGAATTCCGGGCGCTGATGCTCGAATTGTGGAAGGTGAAGTATCTCAAGATGGAGCGGTTCAACGAGGTGATACGCTCGATTCCCCGCGAGGTGAAGATCGAACATTACCTGAACGACGGCGATTCGCCGGACATTCCAATTCCCGTGTATATCGGTTACCTGAACCAGATTCGCGACATGGCGTGGGCCGCGGCCGGGCACTAGCGTTCGTCCCGCTCACCACGAACACTCGGGATGGCGGGCGTGGAGTAACATTGGGAAGGAATTCCAATGACCTGGCCGGATGACGAGGAACTGTTCGCGTTGATTCGCGAGAAGCTGTATACGCCGGTTGTGGGGGACATTCTGGACGCGGCCGGATACTGGCACCAGTTTCTCCCGCAGGCGGTGCGGCCCTTGCGCGAAGACATGAAAGTGGTGGGCCGCGCCATGCCGGTGTTGATCGCGGATGCGTGGGGGCCGCAACGCCTTCCGTTCGGGCGGCTGACGGAGGCCCTGGACCAGATCCAGCCTGGCGAGATCTATCTGGCCACGGGCGGCTCGCGCAACTGCGCGGCCTGGGGCGAGATTCTGACGGCGACGGCGCGGGTGCGCGGCGGCGGCGGCGCGGTACTCGACGGCTACCACCGCGATACGCGGCAGGTGCTGGAGCAGAACTGGCCGGTGTTCAGCCGGGGCGCCTGGGCGCAAGACGCGGGGGTCCGGTCGATTGTGATCGACTATCGGTGCCCCGTCGAGATCGATGGCGTGCGCGTCCGCCCCGGAGACCTGGTGTTCGGAGACCTGGATGGCGTTCTGGTGGTTCCGCGCGAGGCGGAGGCGGAGGCCATCGCCCGGGCGCTGGAAAAGGCGCGCGGAGAAAAAACGGTCCGCCGCGAAATCGAAGCCGGTGCTTCCAGCACGGAGGCGTTCCGCAAGCACGGCATTCTCTGAACCCCATGAAGCGCTGTTGGCAGATTCATAGGTCCGACAATGTCGCCACATTGTTGGAGGACGCCGTGGCTGAAGCCGCCGGCATCGTGGGTGGCCGCCGGGGCCGCAGGGTGACGCCCTGAAAGCGCCGGGACGGAACGTGATGCCGGAGGATCACTTTGTAGCGGACCATCTCGCGGTATCGGTGTACGCGACACGCCGCTCGCTCGGCCTGGCAAGTGCTCGAGCGGCGTCCGCCATCATCCGCGCGGCCATCGACAAAGACGGAAGCGCGGCCGTGGTCTTTGCCGCGGCGCCTTCCCAGAATGAGTTCCTGGCGCAGTTGCGCGCCGATTCCTCCATCCGCTGGCCGCGCGTCGCGGCTTTCCACCTGGACGAATACGCCGGGCTGCCCGCCTCGCATCCAGCCTCGTTCCGCCGTTTTCTGCGCGAACGGCTGATGGACCATGTGCCGCTGGCCGCGTTCCACCAGTTGGCCGGCGACGCTCCGGATCTCGAGGCGGAGGCCGACCGCTACCAGCGGCTCCTGGCGGAACAACCGCCCGTGCTGGTCGCATTGGGCATCGGGGAGAACGGCCACCTGGCATTTATCGACCCCGGCGAATGCGATTTCGAGGACGCTCGCGACGTTCGCGTCGTAGCCCTGGACGACGTCTGCCGCCGGCAGCAGGTTCACGACGGCGCATTCTAACACGTGGAAGACGTCCCGCGGCGCGCACTGTCGCTCACCGTTCCGTTTTTCCTGCGCACCCCGCATGCCGTGGTGACCGTGCCCGGAGCGGCCAAGCGCCAGGCCGTGCGCGATGCGCTGGAAGGCCCGGTTGACCCGCGCTGCCCCGCGTCGGCGTTGCGGAAGCACCCTGGCGCGGCCCTTTTCCTGGACCGGGATTCGGCGGCCCTCTTAGCGCGCTATAACGTTTGAACGCCAATATCGGGAGCGAACCGCATTCGGGCTAGCGGCAGCCTGGCCGCGCCGGCTACATCGCCAGCTTCCCGTGATACATCAGTTCCTTGATCCGGAACTCCACCTCGCGGTCGGGGAACTCCACACCTGGCAGATACAACCGGAAGACCACGGTCTTGTCGGAAGCCTCCACTTCCCGCGGAAACACCAGCCGCAAGACCGGATCCGTGTTGGTTGGAGGGAAATGGCCCACCATCCTGTACTTCTCCTGCCCCACCAACATGACGCTTTCGTCCTCCATGCGGCGCACTTCCTCGGGCTTGGCTAATGCGCCCTTCTTCGCATAAGGAACGGCAACCACCAGTCGCGTATCCCGATTCTCCCTGAGGTAATCCAAATAGTCCGGATCGGGCTCTTCCAGCGGATCCTTGGCCCGCAGCCGCGCCTCGGCTTCCGCTTCTTCGATAGGGGTTGCGGTCGCCAGGTAAATCACAATCTTGGGGACCGGTCCCACGCTCTGCGCCCAAGGGCTGTCCTGCCGCATCTCTTCGATTTCCCTGGCGGTCCACCGTTCCGGCGGCTTGGCTTCCCAAAACGGCTGCGCCAGAAAGAAGAAGAGCGCCGCGATGGCTACGCGCATAATAACTAATATGCCAATAATCCGGCCCGGCCGTCCGGGTGATCTCGCGGAAGTCGCCGCCATCCAGGCCGCCAGTCCCGAAGCCGCCCACTGGGACGCCGCCGATTATCTGCAATACGATTTCCGCGTATGCGTTCACGACGGCCGCGTCGCCGGATTCCTGGTCGCGCGCCGCGTGGCCGCCGACGAATCGGAGCTGCTCAACCTGGTAGTGGCACCCGAATTCCGCAGAAAAGGTCTGGCGCGGGCCCTCCTCCAGGAACTCCTGACCGCTTCCGTTCCCAGTCTCTACCTGGAAGTCCGCGCGTCCAACCGGGCCGCCCGCAATCTCTATAAATCTATGGGTTTTCAGGAGGTTAACATTCGCCGAGAGTACTACCAGTGCCCCCTCGAAGCGGCTATTGTCATGAAGTTTCATTCATGTTAAGGTGCCAATAGACGGTAATCCGTCTGCACGAAGATGACGAATCGAGATTACCCACCGAGCCTTGTTTCCGTACCGACCGGCTTGGCGTGGCAACCTCACTGGGAGGAATTGCCTATGATGGAACGGAACGCACAAGAGGAATTGAAGGCGCATCTGATGACGACAAACGAGGAGTTTCGCCGGCTCGCCGGCCAGCACTCAGAGTTTGCACACAAACTGGAGGCTTTGGAATCGCTTCCCCATCTGACTCACGAAGAGCAACTGGAGGAAACGCGGTTGAAGAAGCTGAAACTCCGTTTAAAGGATCAGATGGAAGCGATCCTGAGCCAGAATCGGTCTCAGCAGGTCGCTTGACGTCAGGTGCGCTGCTTTTGCGGTAATCGTTTTAGGGCCCGGTTGGCTTCGGCTGGCCGGGCTTTTTGATTTCAGGAAGGCGCCTTGGAACCCGATTCCGAACCGATTCGCATTCCCATCACCGACGTCTTCGACCTTCACTCGGTGCCGCCGCGCGACGTGAAGCCGGTGGTGGAAGAGTACCTTCGCGAGGCCCACCGGCTGGGCTTCAAAGCCCTCCGCATTATTCACGGGCGGGGCATCGGCGTGCAGCGCGAAATCGTCCGCTCCGCGCTCGCCCGCCTGGAGTTCGTCTCCGATTACCGCGACGCTCCAGCCGAGGCCGGGGGTTGGGGCTCGACCATCGTCACCTTGCGCTGAGCGCCGTAAGATATAGCACTTCCGCACCCTCGTGTTCCGCTGTCCAGCCGCCCGGTCACGCAATCAGTGTTTGCATTCTGACTGGTCCGGGCCAAATAATATGGAGACGCGCGAATTCGGAGGAGGCATGAGCATGAGCCCGAAGTGCTGGAAGCTGTTCCCCATACTGCTGGCCGCCGGCGCGACGCTGCTGCACGCGCAGATCACTATCACCACCACCGCGCTTCCCAACGGGTTCCTGGGCATTCCCTACAGTTTCGTCCTGACGGCCCACGCAGCTTCGCCCTATGCCTGGAGCGCCACCGGCCTGCCCCCCGGGCTGATTCTCAACAGCAGCACCGGCGCGATTACGGGAGCCCCCACCGCTCTGGGCACCTTTTTCGTCGGCTTGACGGTGGAAGCCGCAACAGCCGCGGCGTCTGTAGTGCTGCCCCTCACCGTCGCCGTCTACGTTCCGCCGCTTCAGATTACCACCTACCCGGCGCTGCCCCAGGGGACGGCCGGCGTACCCTACGCCGGGAGCATCGTGGCCACCGGCGGCGCCCCCCCCTACACTTTTACAATCATCCACGGCGTGCTGCCTGCCGGGTTGGCGTTCTCTCCCGGCGGATCTTTGGCCGGCACTCCCACGGCCTTCGGCAATTCCGGCTTTACCGTGCAGGTGACCGATTCCGCCGGCGGCACCAACGCCCGCGATTTCACGCTGGCGATCGCTCCGCCCACACTGACCCTCACCACCGCGCCGCTCGGCAACGCGATCCTCGGCACGCCGCTCAGCATCCAGTTCACAGCCACCGGCGGCGTTCCACCCTACACCTTCGTCGAGTACGGCACGCTGCCTTCCGGAATGCAGTTCTTCGCGAACGGCGCCCTCACCGGCACTCCCGCCACGCTCGGCACTTACCAGTTCCTGGTTTTCGTCGACGACAGCACCGCCGCCTCCGCCAGCCGGACCTTCTCGATCACCATCGTGGAACCGGGGCTGGTCATCACCACGGCAACCCCGCTGCCTTCCGGAGTGATCGGCTCTTCTTACTCCACGACGTTCGCGGCCGCCGGCGGCAGGCCACCCTACTTCTGGTCTGCCACGGGCCTTCCCACCGGACTGGTGCTGGCCAACAACACCGGCCTGCTGACGGGCATCCCCACTCAAGATGGCGTGTTCACGGCCGCCGTCACGGTGACCGATTCCAGCCTCGCCGCGGTCGTTTCCACTACCCAGAATTTCAGCCTCACCATTAAGCCCATCGCGCTCGCCATCACCAATGCCTCGCTACCGAACGGGACGGTCGGCGCGGCTTATACCGCGATTCTGAGCGCCTCGGGCGGCGACGCCCCCATCAGCTTTACGGCCACCGGATTGCCGCCCGGGATCACCCTGTCGGCCGCCGGATCTCTGACCGGAACCCCCACCACGACCGGCAGCTACACCGTCGTCATCAAAGCCACGGACGTCAATGGGCTGGCCGCCAGCACGTCGTACACCGTCACCATCGCCCCACAGTTGGTCATCACCACCACATCCGCCGGCAACGCCGTGCTGGGGTCCGGCTTCAGCACCAAGCTCGCCGCGACCGGTGGAACGCCGCCCTATATCTGGCTGGGATCGAACCTCCCGGCCGGCCTCAGCCTGGCACAGGACGGCACACTCTCCGGAACACCTACCCTGGCGGGGACCGCTTCCTTCAGCGTTACCGTCATCGATAGCAACAGCGTCTCCACTACGAAGACGCTGTCGGTGACTGTCGGCCTTCCCACAGGACCCGGTGTAACTTTCAGCGGCATCGGCTCGACCGCCGCAGCCGCCACCCAGCCCAGCCTGACAGTCTCCCTGGGGAGCATCTACCCCGCCCAAGTCACCGTCAAGCTGACCATGACGGTGGTGACCGATTCCGGCCTCACCGATCCCGCCTTCCAGTTCGCGAGCGGCGGACTCACCGCCCAGACGGTGGTCCCGGCCGGCTCCACGGGCAGCCTCACCGCCGTCCCCGTGCAGTTGGGCACCGACGCCGCCACCGTCACCATCACCGCGCAATTGTTGGTTGGCGCGCAGGATGTCACCGCAAGCCCCGCATCCAAACTTACCTTCCGGCTGAACCCCGCGGCGCCCGTGATCACATCCATGACGGCCACCCGCACCAGCACCGGATTCACCGTCACCATGGTCGGCTACGCCACTTCACGCGACGTCACCACCGCCAACTTCACCTTCTCGGCGACTTCCGGAGCGAATCTGCAGACCAGCCAGCTTGCGGTTGCGGTGAGTTCGATCTTCGCGCCGTGGTATTCGAGCGCGCCGTCGGCACCCTACGGCAGCCAGTTCACGTTCACCCAGCCGTTCACGGTGACGGGCAGCAATACCGCCATCCTGTCGGTGAGCGCGACTCTGACCAACAGCGTGGGGATGTCGCAGGCGGCGTCGGCAAATTTGCAGTAGGACGCTAACCGCGGCCGCTCGACAGACGGCATACCCCGATCGTCTGACTTACCGCCGCGCCAGCATGGCGGCTTCCCACTTGGGAGACGCTTTCTTGATTCGCGCGATCGCCTCCATGAGGTTCTCCATGGAATTTGCGTAGCTGAACCGCACGTAGCCCTTGCCATACTCGCCGAAGCACCGCCCATCCAGGCAGGAAACACCGACTTCGTACAACAGGAAATCGGCCAGTTCTTTGGAATCCATTCCGGTACCAGTGATGTTGGCAAACGCGTAGAACGCGCCACCCGGCACCGCGCAGCGGAAGCCCGGAATTTCATTCAGGCCCTTGCAAATGGCATCGCGGCGGCGGCGGAACTCCGCCACCATGGCCTTCACGCAATCCTGCGGCCCGGTGATGGCCGCCAGTCCCGCGCGCTGCGTGAAGCTGGCCGTGCAGGAATTCGAATTCACCATCAGCTTGGTGACCGCTTCCACCAGCCACTTCGGCATCACGCCATACCCCATCCGCCAGCCCGTCATGGCATAGGTCTTCGAAAAACCATCCAGGATGATGGTCTTTTCGAGCATCCCCGGGAAACTCGAGATCGATACCGGCGGCGTGTCCGAGTAAACGGTCTGCGAATAGATTTCGTCGCTCAGCACCATCACGTCGCGGTCGCGCAGCATCCCGGCAATCTGCTTCAGATCGCCGGCCGTTATCATCCCGCCGGTGGGATTTTGCGGCGAGTTCAACACCACCATCTTGGTTTTATCGGTCAGGCGCTCGCGGAACAGGTTCAGGTCGAAAGAGAAGCCGCGCTCCTCTTCGAGCGGCATCGGCACGGCTTTCGCTCCCAGGAAGTTGATCATCGATTCGTAAATCGGAAAGCCCGGGTTGGGGTAGATCACTTCATCGCCCGGTTCGAGCAGCGCCATCATCGGAAAGAAGATGATCGGCTTGCCGCCCGGGACCACCGACACGTGTTCGGCTCCCACCTGGATGCCGCGCGTGCGCGACACCTGGGCCGCGATGGCTTCCCGCAGGTCCGGGTAGCCCTGCGTCGGTCCATAATGCGTCCAGCCCTCATCCAGCGCCTTCTTGGCCGCTTCGACGATGTGTGCCGGCGTCGGAAAATCGGGTTCGCCGATTTCCAGGTGAATCACGCTCTTGCCCTGCGCTTCCAGGGCGCGGGCTTTGACCAGGACATCGAAGGCTGTCTCCACTCCGATGCGATTCATTCGTTCTGCCAGTTTCATCTCGTATCACGCTTTCAGCCGGCCGCCCGATGGCACCACCTGGGCGTTGTGCAGCTCAGCTCTCATCTTCCTAGAGCTTAGCAGCCTTATGGGTCCATAAAAACAACCCGCCCATTTCAACGTTATCGTCCACCGGTCTTTCCCTGGTTCCGACCTCCAAACCGCACTGATCCGCCCTAGAGGCAAACCAGGGAGCTATCCAATTCCAAAAGCGGAAACTGGCAGCAATCCCCGTTTTGCGGCGAGGCCGCGATAGAATATCCTTAGCGGCCCGGTCCGCGAATCGATTCCACGTTTTAAAGGTTTTAGCGTCATCAGTTCAGAGACCTGTGAAAACTGTAGTAGTTTGCGAGATGAGCGACGACATCGAGCCCGGCCTGGAGCTCCTGGAGCGGCAGAACCGCTTTGTTTCCGAGCACTTCCGGCGGATCTTCGTCCAGATTTACCACCTCGTGCAGAACGTCGCCGACGCCCAGGACCTCACCCAGGAGGCCTTCATTAAGGCCCTCCAGCACCAGGAACAGCTCAAAGACGGCCAAAAAGCCGCCCAGTGGCTGTCGCGCATCGCCACCAATACGGCGATCGATTTTTTGCGGCGCAGCAGCCGCGCCACGTTTAGCGAACTGGAAGATGGCCTCGAGAGCGGCTGGGAAACTCCCGAGCAGATTCTGCTCCGCTCGGAGCATCGCGAATATCTGGAAGATGGCTTGCGCCTTCTGAGCCCGCGCGAACGGGCCGCGCTGATCATGCGCGACGTGGAAGGCCTGCCGGCTGAAGAAGTGGCCCAACGGCTCAATTGCTCGAAAGCCACGGTGCGTTCCCACATCGCCAACGGACGCACGAAATTCCGCCGGTACATGGAAAAAAGGAAGCGGTAGAAGCATGAGACATCCCAATCAGGAAATCTTGGCGCTGCACGCCGGCGGCGACCTCGGGCCCTTCGCCCGGTGGCGCACCTCCCGCCACCTCGCCAGGTGCGAGAGTTGCCGCGAAGAGGTGGCAGCCTTCGATGAAGTGCGGCGGAGCCTGCCCGGCCTCGCCGAAGTGCCCGACCTCCAATGGAACCGGCTGGCGGCGGAAATCAAAGCCAACATCCGGCTGGGCCTGGCCGCCGGCGAGTGCGTTCGCTCGGCCGACCCGCCCTTGCGCCAATCCGGTCTCATCCACGGTGGACGCGCCGTGGTGGCATTCGCCTGCGCCATGGTCCTGGTGGTCACCGGCATGGTTCTCGAACGGCCCTTACCGCGCGCCGCGCGCGAGGAAGGTCCGATGGTCCAAAACACGCAATACGGAATTGAAGTGACGGCCGGCGGAGAGACTCTCGGCCTGACCAATAACGGCGTCCAGCGCGTCACCTACTCGCTGGATGCGCAAGGTTCTATGGGGGCTCGCTACGTGGATCCGGAAACGGGCTACGTAACGATCAATACCGTCTATGTGCAATAACGTGCAGAATCGCCTGTGGCTGTTGGGACTCCTGGGCGCCGCCGGCCTGCTGGCGCAAGATGCCGCGCTACCCAACTGCTCCGTCACCGTGGATGTTCCCAATGACGCTCCCGTAGCGTTGCTCGGCATCTCCAACGCGCCCTGCAACGCAACCGCCCGCGGCGCCGCGCTGATGCTCGACCTGCACCTCTCGCTCACGCTCAAGAACACCGGCTCCAACCGGATTCACGGCGTCACGCTGCGGGTGGTTTCCCAGGAAGTGGCCCTGGGCGGCGTTGGCTCGGTCTATCAACCCAGCCTCAACGTGGGACCCGGTGAAGCCTTCCCCGTGCACATCGATACGCAACTCATGCGGCCCGCGCAACTCGCCGGCGGCCCGGCGGTTCAGGTCCACCTGGATGGCGTGCTGTTTCAGGATCTCACCTTCTACGGCCCCGACCGTCTGCATTCGCGGCGCATCATGACCGCGAGTGAAATGGAAGCGCAGCGCGACCGCGATTATCTGAAGCGCCTGCTGGCCGAGCAAGGCCTCCCGGCGCTGCGGCAAGCCATGTTGCGCATTCAGGCCCGCCAGGATTCGGTCCCGCGGCTGCAAGGGCGCGTGGTGCGTGGCCACACCGTCACCACCGCCGGCATCGCCGCCGGGGCCCCCGAACGCCAGGCCCAGTTCGCGTTTCTGCAATTCCCGGATTCTCCGGTCGAGCCCGTTCAGGGTTCCCTGCTGATTGCCGGCAATGAAGCCCGCACGCCGGTGATCGACGTTCGCAACCGCTCCGGCAAAGCCGTCAAGTACGTGGAGTTCGGTTGGGTGCTCACCGATCCCGCCGGTCACGATTACCTGGCCGGTTCCATGCCATCCACCGATTCCAGTTTCGCGCTCGCGCCCGGCGCTACCGCCCGGGTCCGTCAGGATTCCACCCTCGGTTTCTCCACCGGCGGCCAGCCCGTGAGCATTCAGAAGATGACCGGTTTCGTCACCCAGGTGGAATTCGCCGATGGCAAAGTCTGGGTGCCCAACCGCCAGAACCTGGAGAACCCATTCCTGGCCAAAGTCCTGGCCCCCTCCATCGAAGAGGAGCGCCTGGCCTCGCTCTACGTCCGCAAAGGCATCGACGCGGTGGCGGAAGAACTGAAGAAGTTCTAGAAGCCAACTCTACTTGCGTTGACCGCGGCTACACAATCGGCGACACTCAATTGTTGGGTTTCCAAAACGGAAATCTCAGATGAGGCCTCTGATGCGCTTTCTCTTCCCCGCCATGGTTATCTGCACCGCCGCGGTATTGCCGGCCTTCGCTGCCAACCGCGTTAAGACCGCGAACGGCATTCTCGAATCCACCGCCGCGCCCAAAGACGGCGTGCGCGCCTTCAAGGGCATCCCGTTCGCCCAGCCGCCCGTCGGCGACCTGCGTTGGCGGGAGCCGCAGCCCGTCAAGAACTGGACCGGCACCCGCAACGCCGACAAGTTCGGCCCCCGGTGCATGCAGCGCACCTCACCCGGCGCCGACTACTGGTTCCGCAGCGACGGCATGAGCGAGGACTGCCTCTACCTCAACGTCTGGACCCCCGCCAAATCGGGTCATGAAGGACTTCCAGTTCTGGTTTACATCTTCGGCGGCGGCTTCCAGAACGGCGATGGCTCGGAGCCGCGCTACGATGGCGAGAACATGGCCCGCCAGGGCATGGTCGCGGTCTCCATCAACTACCGCACCAACATCTTCGGCTTCTTCGTCCATCCCGACCTGACGAGGGAGTCCCCGCGCCACGCTGCCGGCAACTACGGTCTATTGGACCAGGTGGCCGCCCTCCAGTGGGTGCAGAGGAACATTGCTGCCTTCGGCGGCGACCCCAAGCGCGTCACCATCGCCGGCGAATCGGCCGGCTCGATCTCCGTCAGCGCGCTCATGGCTTCTCCGCTTTCCAGGAACCTGATCGCCGGCGCCATCGGCGAGAGCGGCGCCGCATTTGCCAGCCTGCCGCCGCAGCCTCTCGCCGAGGCCGAACTGAACGGCGTCAAATTCGCTGCCGCCGCCGGCGTGAACACGCTTGCCGCGCTTCGCGCGATGACCGCGGAGCAGATTCAGGACGCCACCGCCAAAGCCCAGGGCGTCCGCTTCAGCACAGCCATGGACGGCTATTTCCTTTCGAAGTCCTTGACGGCGACCTTCGAAGCGGGCGAGCAGGCCAAGGTCCCTCTGCTGGCGGGGTCGAACACCGAGGAGCAGTCGGCGCGCTCCGTTCTGGTCGCCGGCGACCCTACGCCGGAAACCCTTGCCAACGCCATCAGGAGCTTCTACGGTGAAAAGGCCGGCCCGGTGCTGAAGGCCTACGCCGCTAACACCACCGATGAGGTTTACGAAGCCGCCGCGCACTTGGCCAGCGCCCGCTTCATCTCGTACGGCACATGGAAGTGGACGGAACTCCAGATGAAGACCGGCGGCAAACCAGTATACCGCTACCTGTACGCCCGTCCTCGTCCGGCTTATCTCGGCATGCCTGGCCAACCCGCGCCCGCTGCACCCGCGGCCGGCAGGGGCGACAATGCGGGCACCGGGGCACCCTCTGGGCCCGGCCACCAGCAACCCCCGCCCCCTCGCGGCGCGGCGCATTCCGCCGAGATCCAATATGCCATGGGCAACCTGGATCTTGACAAGCGCTACACCTGGGAGCCCGCCGACTACGAAGTATCCAAAACGATGCAGGCCTACTTCGTGAATTTCGTCAAGACTGGCAACCCGAACGGCCCCGGACTGCCGAACTGGCCGGCCTACCGCGCCGACAACAATTACCAGCGTATGCGCATGGACGTGAAGTTCCAAGCCGAACCTGAAGGGGACCGCAACCGGTATCTCGCGCTGGAGGCGGCGATGGCGACGCGGTAACCGGCTTTAAAACGAAAGCGGGACAGGCGCAGGCGATCAAACCGACAGGCTCTGCGCCGCCGGCGGTACCGTTACCCTATTGCGGGTGCGGTGAGAGCAAGCCTACTGCTCCTTGCGGTAGGATACATCATGTCTCGCATTCTGCAAGTGTTTCTGCTCCTACTCTGCGGGGGGCTGCTTTTTGCCCAGGCCGACCCGAGCGAAGCCTGCGCGGCCGACGTGCAGAAGCTCTGCCCGAACGTACCGCAGGGCAGTGGGCGAATTCTCGCCTGCCTCAAACAGCACCAGGATCAAGTCTCCGCGACTTGCAAGCAGGCCGTCCTCAAAGCCCTGCAGCCATCCGGTTCCACCCCTGCTCCGGCCATCCCTGCGCCCACCCCGTCTCCCGCGGCCCAGCCGAAGAATCCCAGCCCGGCGCCCGCCGCCTCAGCAGCTCCCTCGGACCGCTATTTCCTCATGAAGCAAGTCAAAATCATCGACCAAGGTATGGGCCAGGGACGCCCCGCCTACGACCTCTTGATTCCATCCACCTGGAATTTCAAAGGCTGGGTCAACGCCGGCGTGGCCGAGGGCGGTTGTTTCGCCGATTGGTTTTCGGTCTTCGGGGATGCCACCAGCCCCGACAACTCAATCGAGCTCCAGTTGCTGCCGCAGTCCACCTGGCAGTACATGGACGACCCCGTTGCGCAGCGCCAGATGCAGCAGCAGAATCAGCGCGACGCGCAAGCGGGCATGAAACCCTGTCCGGTGCACGCCCCCTTCCGTGCGGAGGAGTTCATACGCCAGAACCTGATTCCCAAGGGCCCCAAGAACAGTATTGTCGTCTCGATCGATTCCTTCCCGGAACTCGATCAGATCGTGCGGCACCAACTTGGTCTGCCGCCAGCCTCCACTGGCGGAAACAGCGGCGGCATTCGCACCGAAGCCGCTCGCGCGCGGATGGCCTATAACGACGACAACGGCAAACCGACCGAAGCGTGGCTCACCGCGGCCATGGTGGTGCGCTCCGTTCCGGCTGGCGGCCGCGGCGCGTCCTACGACTCTCACGCCATGATGGTCCTGTTTTTCCGCGCTCCCAAAGGCCAGCTCGACTCGAACGACCGGCTCTTTAAGCTGATGGCCGCCACCGTTCACCCCGAACCGGAGTGGCGCAATTGGAGCAACGGCGTCATTTCCACGCTGTATCGCAAGAAACAGGCGGAGCTGGCGAAGCAGGGAGCCATGATCGCCGAGTTCCAACGCCACGTCGCCGACACCATCAACGGCGTCACGGCGAATTCCATGGCCGGCGCGAACCGCGCCGCCTTCGGCCAGGACCAGATCATCCGCGGGGTCCAAACGTTCCGCGATCCATCCACCGGCGCAACGTTCGAGCTCAGCAACCAATACGATCACGCCTGGCTGAACGGGACCAACGAATACGTGATGACCGGCGACCCCAACTTCAACCCCAACGGCAACCTCGACGGCAACTGGAGCAAGCTCGAGCTGGTCCGGCAGCAGCCTTGACCATCTGGCCGAGCGGTCGCCTCCGATAGACTGATGCATTTCGGTTTGCCACCTGGATAGAACCTTGCGGAACATGCCCAGACTCCTTTGTTGGCAGCCTGCGCCGGCTGTAGCTCCGCGTCACTTCCCGGTGCCGAAGTCGATGGTGGAATCGGCGGAGAACTTGCGGTAGTTGCGGAACTCCATCTTATTGCGGGTCCACGTCTCGGTACTGTGCATTTCGGTTTCCGAACGGCCGGGCAATAGGTAATTCCTGCCCGCCACGCCGGCGAGGGCGTACTCCACGGTGCTGGAGAAGAACTGCACGTCCACATATTGCGGAATGTCGTAAGCGATCGCGACGAGGCGCCATACTTCGCCGGTTTCGCTGTCGATCTCGACCGTGCCATGGAGGCCCACGATGCCCGCAGCATTTTGATGCCTCACGTAGTAGGGCGAACGTGCCGCGCCGACCGCGTATTGATAGACGGCGAAGCGGCGGTTGCGCGCCCTTTTCGAACTGTCCCAGTCGAACGCCGCCTGCGAGGCGGGATCGAAAACGGTGCGCAGGATCCCTCCGAACTCACCCGAACTGGTTTCGCCTCCCAGATCTTCGAATTTGCGGTCGGTGGGCTTACCGTCGATCAGTTCCAGCTTGTGCCCTTCGGTTCTCTGGAAGTAACTCAGTTTGACGGTTAACGTATCGGTATATACCCACGGGCCGAGTTTGGCGCCCCAGGCGGACGCCGCGTAGCGCTGAATGATCTCGGCGCACACAAAATCGGGCAGCGACTGGGCGTAGTCGAGGGCCTTCTGCCGGCTTTTTTCGAGGAGCGCGGCGGAATCGGCGTCCGAGGGCCGCTGGCCCCACGCCAGCGCGGCGCACCACGCCAGCGCAGCGCAAGACATCAATCCGACAGAGCGGATCATGAGGTCAGTATGACACTCGTGAGGGCGGTGGGATCGGCTCGAAAGGGCTACCCACAAACGCTCCCAATTGGGCAATGGCGGCCGCGGCGCGCCCGCCGGACTGCCGTGAGCGTGGCGAGGGCGTGGGCGGCGCCGCTGGCGCCCTTCGCCGCTGCTCGCGCTCGCGCAGGCCCGGCGGCAGGGCGGCTGCGCCACTATCCTCTCAGCCGAGCCCTTCGTTGATTTTCCGAAGATGCTCCCGACGATGGAGGGAGCGCTTCAGGTATCTTTCAAAACCGGCCGAAATGATCTGGCCGCACAATTCGTCGCCGATCCCCTCCAGCAGCGAATCCACCGCAGCCGCGCTATCCAAGGCTAACTTGGCCGCCGCAGAACTGGGCACGGCCTGGGAGATTGCCTTCACCGCTTCGTTGATGGAGTCGATGGATTGAGAGCTAAGCCGAAATGTCTCAACTTTGCCTCTTTCCCATTCCCTTAACAAGAAGAGCACTCGCTGATCCCAGAACGCCAGGTGACAAAGTAAGGCTGATACATTCCAGCCGGACCCGACCGCGAACTGGAACGAGCGCTCGTCGAGGCGCGCGATCACTTCGGCCAATTCCTGACGCGCCGCTTCGTTTTCTCTGATAAAAACTCTATCTCTCATCCTTCCTCCTTGTGAGCGACTCTGATGACTGCTTTTGAATCTATCAGGCTCTCCGCGACGCGTGGTCCGAGGGACCGTCGGCCAGATTGCAGTGCACCTGCCGGAACACCGGGCACAGCTGCTACCCGGCGATCAGATTCCCGTCAGCGTTCAAGTGAGCCCGAGTTGCCGCTGCTCGTTGTCTTCGCCGCCCCGTGCTCGCGCCGCCATCTCCCGCTCGCTGCCGCCGCGCTGACTACGAGCCGAACACGCAGTCCGGGCCATGCGCGCGAGCTGCCGGGCGAAGGCGGCGCGTCCGCCAGACTCCCGTGCGCGTGCGAGGCGGGCTCGCGCGGCCGCCGCTCGTGCTCTCTCTTCCGCGCGCACAGACAAGCCCGTCGCCGAAGGCAGCGTCGACGATGAAGCGGCGGATCCGGATTGCGCCGCCCGCGCCGAACCTTCTTCTCCGCGCCTGATGTCCGCCTGCCGCGCGGCTTCGCTGGCCGCGATTCCAGGTTCGAGGGTCATCGTAAGAGGGAAGCCCCCTCCAAAACCGCGGGTCGCCGCGCGGAGGGCGCAAATTGATCGCAGTGAGGCCCTCGAAGCTGAATCCACGGAAGCCGGACAGGCATCCACAAGAGGGGCGAAGTTTACCGCAGTGCACCGGCGAGGAGGTAGCCATGTACGTCATTACAGGGGCGACAGGGAACACTGGAAGCGTGGTAGCAGAGAGGTTGCTGGCAAAGGGAGAGAAGGTGCGTGTGGTGGGGCGCGACCCGAAGCGGCTGGAACGATTCGCGCAGAAGGGTGCGGAATCATTCATCGCTGATGCGACCGATGCGGGTGCTCTCACGAACGCGTTTGCCGGCGCAAAGGCCGTCTACGCGATGGTCCCTCCTAACATCGCTTCCCCGGACGTTCGCGCCTATGAAGAGGGCGTGAGCGATGCCTTGCGCTGCGCGATCGAGAAAAACGGCATAAGGTATGCCGTCGTTCTGAGCAGCGTCGGCGCGGACAAGCAGCAGGGAACGGGTCCCGTCACCGGGCTGCGCAGTCTGGAAAAGAAACTCGAAGGAACTCCCGGGTTAAATGCCCTCTTTCTGCGAGCCGGCTACTTCATGGAGAACCTTCTACCGCAGGCCGGCGTGATTCAGTCGATCGGAGCTATGGCCGGCCCCGTCAAAGAGGACTTGCCCTTGCCAATGATCGCAGCGCGCGATATCGGCGCCTTTGCAGCAGAAGCACTCTTGAAATTGAATTTCATCCGAAAAAGCGCGCACGAACTACAAGGGCCTCGCGACATCACTTTTGCGGAAGTTGCGAAGATCGTGGGCGCGGCGATTGGCAAGGCTGACCTTGTATATCAACTCGTACCTGCGGCGCAGTTGAAACCGGTACTGATGCAGATGGGGATGTCGTCCAACATGGCAGACCTGTTGCTGGAGATGTCTGATGCGCTCAATTCGAGACACATGAAGATGCTGGAACCGCGCTCTGCAGCGAACACGACTCCGACCACTCTAGAAACTTTCGTAGCCGATATCTTTTTGCCGGCGTATCGGGGAAAGGCATCCCGCGCGTAGCCCGCAGGCGCTTTCACCTGTCTCCTGCGCACGATTTGCTCGACCAGTCAACGCGCCTTAAGCGTCTTCTGCAACCAGGCAATCATCTCCGGTTTCCAGTGCTGCATATCGGCTGCCCGCCAGCTCCCCATCCCGTGACCCCCGCCTTCGATGGTAATCAGTTCGCAGGCAGCGTCAACCTTGTGCATGGCCTCACACATGGCGATCGATTGGTCGTAAGAAACCTGATCGTCCTTCGTGCCGTGAATGCAGAGGAACGGAGGCATACCCTTGTGAACACCCCCGATGGGAGAGACGGCGCGCAGCTTCGCTAAACCGGGTCCATCCAGTTCATCCGCTCCGAAGAAATGAATGCCGCCGCCATTGGCCGCGTGCCGGTTGATGGTCGTCATATTGAGATTCTCGGGATGGTCCCGGCGTTGCATGGCAAGTTTGCCGTAATCCACCGGGCCATAGAAGTCAACCACGGCCGCCACTCTCGTGTCGGGCGTTTGGTGCGCGCCCGCGTAGTTCACAAGATATCCGCCGGCGGATTCGCCGATCAGCACAATCCTCCCAAGATCCAGGCGGTATTCGGCGCTGTGCGCTTTGACCCAGCCAATGGCGGAGTTTACATCGGCTGTAGCTTCAGGGAAGTGGGCGTCGGGTGCGAGGCGATAGTCGATGCTGAACCACGCAAATCCGGCGTCGGCCAATGGCTCAAAGAGCGGCCGTACGTTAGTGCTGCGGCTGCCTTCGTCGAAACCTCCACCGTGGATGAGGATAGCGGCTGGGAACGGCCCGCCGCCATCGGGAATGTGGAGATCGAGCAGAAGCGGTTTGCCGTCGGGACGCGCAAATTCAACATCCTTCTGATCTACGGAAGCGGCTGCAAACAGGGCAATGCCGGCCGCAAGAAGACGCAAAGCCGATATGCGCATGGAAGGTGATTGTATCGCCCGGCGCCGCCGCGTGCGTGCGAGTCCGAGCGAGCGCCGGCGAGCCGGGCGGGCCGGGCGCGCGTCCCGAGGGCCACGGCGCGCCCGCCAGACTCGCGAGCGCGAGCCGGACCTCCGGCATGACAGTTCTCACTTTGCCCGCTTGGCCACGAACTCTTCGGTCGCTACGTCGCCCACCTGGCGCGTAAACTTGATCTCATCGCCGGTAACCTTGCCCGTATATGTGATGCGCAACGGTTCGCCCTGGAAGTCCAGGTTCTCCACAAAGGAGAGTTGGTCACCCTTCACCGTCCCTTCGGTGATCGCGGTATCGCCGAATTGCGACTTCGCCCGGCCGGTCAGTTTCTCGCCGTCCACCTTGAATTCATACGTGTAGTTCTGTACGCCGATCTGCGTATCAATCGCGGCGGTCCATTTTCCCGTAACGTCAGCCAACGCCGGAACCAACAGAAGGACCGCCAGCGCGACCCCCCGCAGCAGTCCGCGCCCCTTCATCGTCAACCTCCTTGTATTCGATGATTTCAGCAAACATAACTGTACCGCTCTGCGGGTCCGGCGGCGAGGGCATGACGATATTCGCGGGCGCGGTGAATTCCGGGTCGGCGCCGGTGCAGTGCCACGGCGCGGCAGCGCCACGCGCTCTCCTTCGCGCGCACATGCGCGCGGCGACGAAGGCCTGGCTGCCCTCATCGCCACCTCAAGTTACAGCTACTTTTTCCCGGTTACTTACCGTTAATCCGGGCTTCTCGTGGACTGGCCTCAAAACGCCGTCTCCGCAACAATCGGACCCGATAAGTCCGTCGCGGAAGGGAGCGTGCGAAAACCGTCGTTTGCTGCTGTGCAGGCGGTGGGCGCTCGCGACCAGGAAGGGCACGATACGCGGCCATATCGGCAGCATTTGTCGATCCAAGGATTACTTCCTCCCCGGGCGCCAGCGCACCAGGGGCACCCTCCCCAGCCGTAGAACCGACCTGCGCTATCCTCGTTCTTTAGGAGCAATCGCCTGTGGAGTTGCCTCCCTTTCTTCTCGATCGTTGGATAGAACAGAAGCACGCCCCCGACTCGCCCATCGAGTACGACCTCGCATCGAGCACCGGCCCGGTCTGGACCCTCCGCGAACTGCTAGCGCTCTCTGGCGGCAACGAGATGGAAGCTCTGCTCGATACCTCCATCTCCTACACCAACGCTACCGGCACTCCCGGGCTGCGCGCAACCATCGCAGTTTTGGAAGGCGTGGAGCCGGATGCGGTGCAGGTGGTGACCGGAGCCTCGGAGGCCCTGTTAATCCTGTTCTTCCTCGCGGCCGAGCCTGGCGCCAACGTGGTCCTTCCCAATCCCGGCTTCCCCGCCAACACCGCACTGGCGGAGTCCCTCGGGATCGCCGTCCGGTATTACAACCTGCGCGCGGAGAATCAATTCCACATCGATCCCGATGAAATCCGCCGGCTGGTGGACCGCGATACCCGCCTGCTACTGGTCAATTCACCGCACAATCCCACGGGCGCGGTCTTGAGCGACCAGGAGATGGATAGCCTGCACGACTTCTGCGCGGAGCGTCGCGTGCAGTTAGTGTCCGACCAGGTCTACCATCCCATCTATCACGGCCCCGAAACGCGAACGGCGGCGCGCCTGCCTCACGCCACCGTCATCAGCGATTTCTCCAAGGCGCTTTGCCTGAGCGGCTTGCGTATCGGCTGGATAATCGATCGCGATCCCCGGCGGCGCGAGCGTTATCTCAACGCGCGCAACTACTTCACGATCACAGCCAACGTCTTCGGCGAGCGCTTGGCCGTCCTCGCCATGCAGCACAGCAGCGAGATCTATGCGCGCGCCCGCCGAGTGGCGCAGCAGAACCTCGCGCTCCTCGACCAGGTCTTCGCGCATCACGCCGGCCTGCTCCGGTGGGTCCGTCCGGCTGGGGGCATGACCTCGTTTCCCTGGCTCGCCACCGGTGTTGACACGCGCGAGTTCTGTCGCGGCCTCGCCCGTCACGGCGTTCTCATGGTTCCAGGCGATTGCTTCGGCCAACCGTCACATTTCCGCCTGGGATTCGCTGCCTCGGGCGAACGCTTCCCCTGCGCCATCGAGCGCTTCGCTGATTTCCTCGACTCCGGCTCACGCTAGCACTCAGCGTCTGCTTACTGACTAAACATGCGCTACGCTTGCTCGGCACCGAACGTTGTCTGGGGATATCGGAAGCCGCGACGAGGTGCCCACCTGTTTCCGAGTGGCGCGTGATCCGCTCTGAACTCCGCGAACAGGCCTCCGGCTCACCAAGTTGCCGGATGGCACGTATCAGACGGAACGAACGCGCACGCAATCCCGTTTCCATGTTTGCGGGGGAATCTCGACCACCCCCCAGCTAATTGTCCGGCCCGCTAGAGCGAACCAGCAAGGTTGATCGTACCCGGAGCGAGATGGCGCGACTCCAGGTGCATTCGGTACCGGTCTTGCTGAACGCAATCGGGCCTCGGAACCGTACCGCTCCACAATTTTGTGAATCGCATGCCGATAGCCGCGCTGAGCATCCGAACGCCACAGGCCAATGATCCCCCGCAACACCATTGGGCCGCAGTCTGAGAAGCGCGAGAGTCGTCCCCAGGCAATCGCAGGAGCGAGCGATGGAGGTTTCCCCCGATGAGTTACCGGCCTACGAGTTTATTGCAGATTGTTCGTGTAAAATAGATCAATCCGGAAAGTACCCTCGGGGGCGCCGGGCAAATCGTAACCGATTCCGCACGCGGTGGTTGTCTCGCGGTATCGAGTTCTGTTATTGGGGGGATGTATGCGATGTTCCAGGCTTTCGCTGCCTGTGTTTTGCTCACTGGCGGTCGTACGGTTGCTGCCGGCTCAGACTACTGCAAAAGTAGATTTCGCGAAGGATGTGCTGCCGATCTTGCGCCAGAACTGCATCACGTGCCACAGCGGAAAGCAGCCTGCCAGCGGCATGCGACTGGACCGCAGGAGCGCAGTGATCAATCGCCGCGGCGTCGTGCCGGGCAGCGCCGAGAACAGCTTCCTGTTCCACCGTATATCCGGCGCCGACTACGGAATGCAAATGCCGCCCACCGGCGCGCTCAAGCCAGAGCAGATCGACACCATCAAACGTTGGATCGAGCAGGGCGCCGACTGGCCGGACGCGCTCGCCAATGAAACCGAGTTGCCGCCGGTCGATCCCAAGGCTGTCGCCATGGTCGACGCGCTGCACGAGGGCGACCTTGCGAAGTTCATGAAATTCGCCGCCGAGGACGCGAAGTTGCTCAATGCGCGCGGCCCCGAGGGTTCCACGCCCTTCATGTACGCTGTGCTCTACAGCAATGCGGCGACGTTGGAACGCTTGTTGAATCTGGGCGCCGATCCCAATAGGAGGAATGACGCCAACGCCACGGCGCTGATGTGGGCGGCCACCGAAATGGACAAGACCAAGGTGCTGCTGAGCCACGGCGCGGACGTCAATGCCCGGTCCAGCGACATGCGCACGCCGCTCATGATTGCGGCGCGCAAGCTGGGCAATTCCGCCGCCGTGAAGCTCCTCCTCGACAAGGGCGCGAATCCCAATCCCAATCCGCATCCCTCCGCCGAATCGTCCCCGCTGCTGGACGCCGCCAGCGCCGGGGACCCCGACAGCATGGAGATGCTCATCGCCCAAGGCGGCGAAGTGAAACCGGTCGGCGAGACGGCGATCTTCATGGCCGTTACCGCGGAGTGCTCCAAATGTCTGTCTCTGCTGACCGCCCGCGAGATCGACAAGAACGACTACAGCCTGGCGCTGGCCGACATCGCCATTACGGGCGACGTGAATGCCGTCAAGATGATGCTCGACCACGGGGCCGACGTCAACATTGTCGATTCGCTGGGAAGAACTCCCCTGATGTACGCGGCGGCATCCGACGATCTCCCGCTCGAAGAAGTCAGGATACTGGTGGAACACGGGGCCGACGTAAACGCCAGGGACGCGCATAAACGAGGAGGCGAGAGCGGATGGACCGCCCTCGATATCGCCCGCCAGCACGGCGACACCCCGATCGTCGCCTTCCTGTTGAAGTCCGGCGCGCAGAGCAATGCAGCGCCTCCACCCCGGTTGCAACCGCGCCGCGACAACACCATCGCCGGCGCCATCCAGGGAAGTCTTCCTCTCATCCAGAAGGCCGACGCTAATTTCATGCCCAAGGCAGCCTGTGCCTCCTGTCACAACAACAGCTTCGCCGCCATGGCGGTGGGATCCGCCCGCCGCATGGGCTTTGCGGTGGACGAGAAAATCGCCGCGCAAACAGTCCAGGGGAACGTTTTCGGCCTCATGCAACTGCGCGACATCCTTCGCCAGGGTGTCATGGCGCCCGTGGGTGAGTACTTTGGACCGGTCGTCATCGGCGACATGCTTCTGGGACTCGACGCCGAGCACTACAAGGCCGATCTGAATACCGACACGGCCGCCGTCTACTTGAAGAACCGCCAGGGCGCCGACGGACACTGGGCCTACGTCCCGTCCGATACCCGCCCGCCGATCTGTTCCGATTACATCACCCAAACCGCCATCGCCATGCGCGCGATGCAACTCTACGCGCCCAAGCTGGAACGTGCCTCGTATGACCAGGCCATTCAACTGGCCGCGGCGTGGCTCGTCAAACAGCAGCCTAAAGGCAACGAAGATCGCGTCGGACGTCTGACGGGACTCGTTTGGAGCGGCAAGTACAAGGATGCCGTTCAGAAGGCTATGCACGACCTGATTGCCACCCAACGTGGCGACGGCGGCTGGGCCGACATCGACACGACGCCAAGCACCGCATTCGCCACCGGCCGCGCGCTGGTGGCTCTCCAGACCGCTGGCTTGCCGGTCTCCGACGAAGCCTATCAGAAGGGCGTGAAGTACCTCCTCGGCACGCAACAGGAGGACGGCTCCTGGTTTGTCCGCAGCCGCGCCATGGCCTTGCAGCCTTATTTCGATTCCGGCTTCCCGCATGGCTTCGATCAATGGATCTCCGCCGCCGGCACCAGTTGGGCTACTATCGCCCTCTCGCTGGCGGCGCCCGTGCACACCCCAACCGGCGCCAACGGACTGTAAACGGCCGGCGGGCGGCGCGGAAGGAACCGCCGCTTCGGCCTTTCTGACTGGACCGCCAAGTCTAAGGAACTTAATCCATCCCTTGGTGTGGTTTGTCGCCAACACGGACAGTGGACTTCCGCTCGCGCGGCGCGGCCTCGTTATGTCGTATCATCGCCAGACTGTATCCCGACTGCTCGCCTGCGCTGAGCACCAACGGGATCACCAGTTCGGGCGCCCCTTAGACCTGAACCTGGGTCGAGCCGGTTGCTTATCAGGAAGCGAGACTCGTTCAGGGCGAACTCCTACCGGCAACTCCCGCACCTCGGCGTAAACATCGTCCGACTGAAGCAAGAACAGCCGCGACTCCCACTCAATGGCTTGAGGAGACCCAGGCAGGTCCAGTTCCGTCACGAAGCGTCGATCGAGGGCGAAGAGCGGTCTCTTCATTCGCCACCGATACTAACAGCAAACTTAACATGGCCGCAATCGGCGCGGTGAC